>Ga0190269_10000299_pt1 | contig 26469 bp, 15 predicted proteins | sample Popmic249IS_FD_133749 | JGI IMG/M metagenome (GOLD analysis project Ga0190269, IMG submission 133749) | Populus adjacent soil microbial communities from riparian zone of Blue River, Arizona, USA - 249 IS | ecosystem: Environmental > Terrestrial > Soil > Riparian zone | place: USA: Arizona... | reverse complement strand
GACCACGTCGACGCGCTCGAGCGGCGGGGCCGCAGGCGCGCCCTGCAGTACGTCGAGCAGCGACCAATCGGTGTGGGGCGCAAACGCGCGCGCGCAGGCCTCGATCTGCTCGCGAAAGACCGGCGCGCCGTCGAGCAGCGCACGGGCCATGCCCGCCCACTGCGAGCCCTGGCCCGGAAACACGAATGCGACCGAGCCGCTGACCTCCCCCTGCGCGCGCACGACGTCCGGCGCAGGCTGATCCTCGGCGATCGCGGCCAGACTGGCCACGAGGCTGTTCCGGTCGGTCGCGAGCACGATGGCGCGGGCTTTGAAGCGCGCCCTCGTGGTGCCGAGCGAATACGCCAGATCTCGCAGCGACAGCTCGGGGTGCGCGGCGAGGTGCTGCGACAGGCGCGCTGCCTGAGCAGGCAGCGTCTGCTCGGACTTCGCGCTCAGCAGAAATGGGAGGGCGTGCGGCAGCGCGGCCTCGGCACGTGGCGCAGATCCGCCGAGCGCGTGCAGATGCGGCTCGAAGCCCAGCTCGAACAGCCGACACAACGCCGCAGCCAGCGTGTCGCGCGGCGGCTCGCCCCGATAGCTGATGCCGAGCAGTGGCGCGCTCAGCGCCCGCGCCTCCAGGGTGCGCCGCAGCGATCCGAGCAAGATGGGATGTGGGCTCAGCTCGACGAACACGCAGGCGTGCTCGCTCGCGAGCGCCTCGATGCCGGCCTGGAAGTGCACGCTGCGCCGCTCGCACTGCGCCCAATATTCGGCGTCGCACTCAGAGCCCTGCAGCCATGCGCTGCAGCTCGTGGACCACAGCGGGAGCGCCGCGGACCGCGGCTTCAGATCGGCCAGGCTCGAGCGCATGTCCCCGAGCAGCGGCTCGATGAGCGCGCTGTGTGAGGCATACGCGATGCGCACGCGCTGCGCCTCGATGCCGCGCTGTCTCAGCTCGCGCTCGGCGCGCTCGATGGCCTCGTTCGCGCCGGACAGCACGCTGGCGTCCGGCGCGTTGACCGCCGCGAGCTGCAGCGCCCCGGCACTGGAAGCCGCGTACGCGCGCGCCGCATCTGCGTCGAGGGCGACGGCCAGCATCGCGCCCTCGGCGCGCTCCAGGATGCGCGCGCGCTCGCTGACGACGCGCAGCGCGGCCTCGCGGCTGAGCACGCCGGCCAGGTGCGCGGCGGTCACCTCCCCGGTGCTGTGCCCGATCAACACGTCCGGAGCGACGCCGTAGCTGCGCAACAGCGCCGCGAGCGCCAGCTGCACGCTGAGCAACACCGGCTGCGCATGGAGCGGCTGATCCAGGCGCGACGCCGCCGCGTCGTCCAGCAGCAGCTCCATGATCGACCAGCCGTGGTGGCGCCGCATCCAGCGATCGCAGGCGGCGAGCTCGGCGTGGAACGCGTCTTCCCCGAGCAGCGCGCGCGCCATGCCCGCCCACTGTGACCCCTGTCCGGAGCAAACGAAGACGAGCCGCGGTCGCTCGCTCGCAGGCGCAGCCGTGGGCTGCGCAGGCTCATGGACGCGCGCGAGCGCAGCGCATAGCTGCGCGCCGCTGCGACCCGAGACGGCCACGCGATACGCGCCGCGCGCGTGCTCGTCAGCTTGCGCGCGGCACAGCGCCCCGAGCGCGTGACTATCGAGCGCCGCGAGCTCACCCACCGTCGCAGTCACACGCGCCGCGAGCTCCGCGGCGGCGGGCGCTGCCAGGCCCAGCGCGAATACGGGCGCGTCGTCGCTCGCTTCGAGCAGCACGTGACAGTTCGTGCCACCGAAGCCGAACGAGCTGACGCCCGCGCGCGCAAGCGCTTCGGGCTCCGGCCAGTCTGCGAGCTCCGTCTGCACGCTCAGGTGCAGGCCAGCGAAGTCGATGTGCGGGTTCGGCTGCTCGAAGTGGAGATTCCCCGGCAAGCGGCGGTGGTGCAGCGCCAGCGCGGTCTTCAGCAGCCCCGTGATGCCGGCGGCGGCTTCGAGGTGCCCGAGGTTCGTTTTCGCCGAGCCGAGGCGCAGTGGTCGCTCGCCGGAGTGGGACGCTGCGAAGACCGAGCCCAGCGCGGCCGCCTCGATGGGATCCCCGAGAACCGTGCCAGGTCCGTGGGTCTCGACGTAGTGCACCGCCCCGGGCTCGAGCTGCGCGTCCCGCAACGCGTTACGCAGCATCCGCTCCTGGGCGTGTTTACTTGGGGCCGTGAGGCCGTTCGAGAAGCCGTCGTTCGTCAGCGCGCTGCCGCGGATCAGGCAATAGACCCGGTCGCCGTCGGCGAGCGCTCGGCTTCGCGGCTTGAGCACGACGAAACAGGCGCCTTCGCCGCGCACGTAGCCGTTGGCACTGGCATCGAATGCGCGACACTGGCCCGTAGGGCTGAGCGCACCGAGCCGGCTCATGGCGACGCTGCCCTGCGGGGCGACCATGAGGCTCACGCCCCCGACGAGCGCCATGGAGATCTCGCCGCTCCGCAAGCTCTGACAGGCGAGATGGACAGCTACTAGCGATGACGAACAAGCGCTGTTGACAGTCAGACCTGGGCCTTCGAGGCCCAAAAGGTAGTTGATACGAGCGGAGATGATGGATGTGTCGTGACCCGTGGCGGTGTGCGCGTCGATCGCGCCCAGCTCGGCGTCGTGTTGCGGTCCGTATTCACTGCCCATCGCGCCCACGAACACGCCGACCGGCCGTCCGTGCAGCGAGAGTGGATCGATCCCTGCATCTTCGAGGGCCTGCCACGCCACCTCGAGCGCGAGGCGCTGCTGCGGATCCATCTGACGCGCCTCACGCGGCGAAATGCCGAAAAATGACGCGTCAAAATGCTCGATGTCCGAGAGGAATCCACCCCATTGCAGCCGCTCGTCAGCGCGCTCGGACGGCGCGAGCTGCTCGGGTGTCGGCGCGTCCCAGCGCTCCGCGGGTCGCGCGCGGATGGCGCTGCGCCGCTCACACAGCAGCTGCCAGAAATCCTCCGGCGAGCCCACCTCGCCGGGCAGACGACACCCCATACCCACGATCGCGATGGGCTCACGTGGGTCAACCTGCCCGCTCTCGCCGCCCTTGGCTGCAGCCGACGTTGGACCTGACGCACGCTGTAGAAGGTGCTGCGCGAGTAAGTTGACAGTTGGATAGTCCCAGGGCGCGGTAGCCGCCACCGGCTGAGCGAGCAGCTCGGACAGCCGGACAGTCAGATGAGTGAGCTGGACGGACTCCAGCCCGAGCTCCCTGAAGCGCAACGCCGGATCGATGTCGACCGCCGGTACTCCCGTCAGCTCACTGAGCGTCTGTCGCAACCACTCGAACAGCTGATCCCGCTGCACTCCCCCACTCATGAACATCCCCGTCCAACGCTCCCGCGCCTGCGTAATCGCCCCCTGAACCGCCCCCACAGCGGTCGCCGCCAACTTAGGCGTACGCGCCGAACCGCCAGATCCGCGTAGACGGATGTGTGAAGGCGGTCGTGCGCGCAGGTACCTTGTTGCAGCTCATGCGTGACATCGCGCCGGCCCGGCGCGCTCATCGAATACGTACAGCTTCTTCTTCGAATACGCAAAGACTCTCTTTTGCGACACAAGCACGGGGCTGCTGGCTGACGTTAGGCCCCCGCATACTTGTCCCCCGCACGCGCCGCTAACTGTGTCCCATGTTAGTTGGCGTCAGGCAAACCTCTTCTTGCCGCAAACGCATGTGCAATGCGTGCGCTACACGCGGCATGCGCATGAATCGATCGCACTGCAAGAGATCTGCATCACGCTGTTAGACGCTTCTATATGACAGGAGGTGTTGCGCGGCGGACGGGACTCGGCCGCGCGACAGGTCACATCCATGACAGCAGCATGTCTTTGGGATCGTGCGCTTCATAACGAAAGTGTGATGGTTCCATGATCGGGGCTCAGGGCCTCGCACGTCAGCGGCAGCGGCTCGCGCAGTTCGCAAGGCAGTGCGCGTGCGGCGCGGGATTTACGTGGCGGCCTCGTTGCGGGCTCTGTACATGTGCGGGTCACTGCAGCGGAGCTGCGTGCGTTGCGCGCTGCCGACGAGCAGAAGACAAGCCGCCGAAGCGTGGCAGGAAGGCGATTGCAATGAGCAAGACAAGGCGGAGCACCGAGCAGCAGCGTTCGACGCTGGTGCTGCTGGCATTGGGCATGTGCATCGTGATGGGCTGCGGCGATGGCTCACACGATGCCGGTGAGAGCGGCGAGCCAGCAGCCGTGAACGCCTCGGCCAAGATGCTGACCGGCGCGAAAGCGGGCAGCTTGTGCCAGACCAACAAGGAGTGTGGCAACGGCAGCTGCGAGCACGTGCTGCCTGGCGTCATCGGCGCATCTGAAACGCCTGCGCCCGATGGCTTCTGCAGCTTCCGCTGCCGTCTCAATGCGGACTGCGGTGAAGGCGGTATGTGCGTCGGCGCGGGCTCGCACGGCTTCTCCTTCGGCTCGGCCGACGAGACCGGCCTGTGCCTCGCGATCTGCGATGCCGATCGCCCGTGCCGAGAGGGCTACAGCTGTCTCGACGCGTTTCGCGCGCCGCTCGAGGACGGCATGAGCGTCGCAGGCTCGACCTTGGGCACGTGCCAGCCGACGCCGAGCGACGAGTGAGCGCACGGCGGGGGGCCGGACGCAGAGTTGGTACTGCACACTAGTCCAGCTCTGCCTTGTATGCTAAGCGTCCCTGCCGCGATGGCCCGGACTTCTTCCAGCAAACGTTTGGCCCCGCTCTCCGAGCCGGCGCCCAACCTCGACCAGATCGAAATCATCGGCGCGCGCACGCACAACCTGCACGTCGATCGCCTGGTGCTGCCAAAGCGTCAGCTCGTCGTGTTCACCGGGGTCAGCGGCTCCGGTAAGTCGAGCCTGGCGTTCGATACCCTCTACGCGGAGGGGCAGCGCCGCTACATCGAGAGCCTGAGCGCGTACGCGCGCCAGTTTCTGGGTCAGCTGGACCGGCCAGCCGTGGAGCGCATCCGCGGACTGTCGCCGACCATTGCCATCGAGCAGAAGAGCGCCTCGGCCAACCCGCGCTCGACCGTCGGCACGATCACCGAGGTCTACGATTATCTGCGCGTGCTCTACGCGCGCGTCGGGCAACAGCACTGCCATGTCTGCGGCAAGCCGGTGCGCTCGCAGTCCGCGCAGGAGATCGTGGACGAGGTGCTCGCGGACTTCGCGGAGCAGAAGGTGCTCGTGCTCGCGCCGCTCGTGTCGCACCGCAAGGGCGAGTTCAAGGACGTGCTCGCGGGCCTCGCGAAGCGCGGCTTCGTGCGCGCGCGCATCGACGGAGCGATCCGCCGCCTCGACGAGGCGATCACGCTCAACAAAAACCAGCACCACGACATCGATCTCGTCGTGGATCGCATGAGCGTGCGCGCGGCGGACAAGGCTCGGCTCGCGGAGAGCGTGGAGCTGGCGCTGAAAGAGGGCAACGGCGAGATCCGTGTGGAGTCCGACGCCGCGGGGGGCAAGCAGGTCTCCTTCAGCGAAGCGCGCAGCTGCTGCGGCCACGCCTTTCCCGAGCTGTCACCGCAGAGCTTCTCGTTCAACAGTCCGCTCGGCATGTGCCCGGAGTGCCACGGCCTCGGCATGCGCATGGAGGTCGACCCGGTCCTCATCATTCCGGACGAGAGCCTGTCGATCCGCTCCGGCGCGATCGCGCCGTGGCGCACGGCCATGGAGCGCGAAGAGGGCTGGACCTTCCGCGTGATCGACGCCATCTCCAAGGCCTGCAAGGTCAACCTGGACATGCCGTGGCAGAAGCTGCCGAAGGCGCAGCAGAAGCAGATCCTGTTCGGGCTCGGCGACAAGCGCGTGCAGGTGCAGTGGGGAAAGCAGGGCGACGAGAGCGAGAGCCACGGCAGCTGGGGCATGCGCTTCGAGGGCCTCGTGCCGATGCTCACGCGCCGCTATCACGAGACCAACTCGGAGTCGATGCGCGATCACTACCGCCGCTACATGAGCGAGAAGGCGTGTGAGCACTGCGGCGGTCATCGGCTGCGACCCGAGAGTCTCGCCGTGCTGCTGGCGGGCAAGCGCATCCACGAGGTGACGTCGCTCACGGTGCGCGACGCCCACGCGCACTTCCTGGCGCTCAATCTCGCGGGCAAGGACAAGAAGATCGCGGAAGGCGCGCTGATCGAGATCCACAGCCGGCTGCGTTTTCTGCTCGACGTCGGCCTCGAGTACCTGACGCTCGCGCGCTCCGGTCCCACGCTCAGCGGTGGCGAGGCCCAGCGCATTCGCCTCGCGAGCCAGCTCGGCAGCGAGCTGTCCGGCGTGATGTACGTGCTGGACGAGCCGAGCATCGGGTTGCACTCGCGCGACAACGAGCGCTTGATCAGCACTCTGCAGAAGCTGCGCGATCTGGGCAACAGCGTGATCGTGGTGGAGCACGACGCGGCCACGATCGAGGCCGCCGATCACGTGGTGGACTTCGGGCCGGGCGCAGGCCAGCTCGGCGGGCACGTGATCTTCAGCGGTGCGCCCGGCGCGCTGCGCGCGGCGAAGGAAAGTCTGACGGGCCAGTACCTCGCGGGCACGCGCAGCATCGACACGCCCCGGGAGCGGCGCACGCCGCGCGGCAAGATCACGATCGTGGGCGCGTCCGAGCACAACCTGCGCAACATCGATGTGGACATACCGCTCGGCGTGTTCGTGGCCGTCACCGGTGTGAGCGGCGCAGGCAAGAGCTCGCTCGTGAACGGCATCCTGCTACCGGCGCTCTCGCGCGCGCTGCACAACAGCTCGGAGCCGATCGGCGCGCACAAGCGCATCGAGGGCATCGAGCAGCTCGACAAGGTGATCGCCATCGATCAGCGTCCGATCGGGCGCACGCCGCGCTCCAATCCGGGCACGTACACCAAGGCGTTCGACGCGGTGCGCGAGATCTTCGCGGAGCTGCCGCTCGCGCGCACGCGCGGCTTCAACGCCGGCCGTTTCTCGTTCAACGTGAAGGGCGGCCGCTGCGAGACTTGCCAGGGTGACGGCGTAGTCAAGGTGGAGATGCACTTCCTCGCGGACGTCTACGTCACGTGCGAGACCTGCGGCGGCTCGCGCTACAACGCGCAGACCCTCGCCGTGGAGTACCGCGGCAAGAACATCGCGGCCGTGCTCGACATGAGCATCGACGAGTGCCGCGAGTTGTTTGCGAACCACACCGAGCTGTCGCGCATCCTGCAGACCTTGTCCGAGGTCGGCCTCGGCTATCTCAAGCTGGGTCAGTCCGCGCCCACGATGAGCGGCGGTGAGGCGCAGCGCGTGAAGCTCAGCCGTGAGCTCGGAAAGCGGCAAACGGGCAAGACGCTGTACGTGCTGGACGAGCCCACCACCGGCTTGCACTTCGAGGACGTGCGCAACCTGCTCGGCGTTCTCACGCGCCTGGTCGAAGCCGGTAACAGCGTGGTCGTCGTGGAGCACAACATGGACGTGATCCGCACGGCCGACTACGTGATCGATCTGGGTCCGGAAGGCGGCAGCGGCGGGGGTGAGCTCGTGGCGAGCGGCACCCCGGAAGAGGTCGCCAAGGTCAAGCGCTCACACACCGGCCGTTTTCTGCTCGACGCGCTGCGCTGAGCTTCAGCTTTGCGCGAGGCGGGGCTCGTGCGCCGCGCGCTCCTGATCGAGCAGGCTGCGCATCGAGCTCAGCAGCAGCTCCACGCGGTACGGCTTCTGCAGGAAGAGCATGCCGCGCAGGTCGTCCATGCCCTGTTCGATCTTGTCGGCGCTGTAGCCGCTGCACAGGATCACCTGCAGGCGCGGGTTCTTCCCGCGCAGCCGCTGCGCGAGGTCGACGCCCGACAGGCCGCGCGGCAGCACCACGTCGCTGAGCAGCAGCGCGATCTCGGAGCCGCGCGCGGCGAACAGCTCGAGCGCTTGCACGCCGTCGTCTGCGACCAGCAAGCGGTAATTGTGCTGCTCGAGGATGCTGGACATCGCCGCGCGCACGGCCGGGTCGTCCTCCACCAGCAGCACCAGCTCCTTCCACCCGTGGAGCGCCTGGGCCTGCCCCGCGAGCGACGCGCCGACGGCGTCCGCCTGGGGCAGCGGCAGGAACACCTTGAACGTGGCGCCACCCCCTTTGCTGCTGTCGACCGCCACGAAGCCCTGATGTTGCTTCACGATGCCGTAGACCGTCGACAGCCCGAGGCCCGTCCCCTTGCCGGCCTCCTTGGTGGTGAAAAACGGCTCGAAGATGTGGGGTAGCACGTCCTCGCTGATGCCTTCGCCGGTGTCGCTGATGCTCAGGCAGGCCCAGCTCCCCGGGCGACCCTCCGGCAGTCGCTCGGCGCTGCGCTCGTCCAGCACCTCGCGGCTGGCTCGCAGCGTGAGCTGACCGCCCGCGGGCATGGCGTCGCGTGCGTTCACGGCGAGGTTGAGCAGCACCTGCACCAACATGTTGGGGTCCGCACGCAGGCGCAGCGCCGTGGCGGCGGCCTCGACCCGCAGCACCACGTTCTCGCCGATCAAGCGCCGGAGCATCTGCCCCGCGCTCGCCACGATCTCGTTCATGTCGACGTCGCGGCGCTGCATGGTCTGGCGCCGCCCGAACGCCAGCAGTTGCGACGTGAGGCTCGCCGCGCGCTCCGCGGCGGCCTCGATCTCGCGCACCGCCTGCTCCACGCTGTCGGGCACGTTGCCTGCGATCGAGATCAGCGAGGCCTGGCCGAGGATCACCATCAGCAGGTTGTTGAAGTCGTGCGCCACGCCACCGGCGAGCTGCCCGATGGCCTCCATCTTCTGCGCCTGACGCAGCTCGTCTTCGAGCCGCTTGTGTTGGGTCACGTCGACGCAGGCGCCGAACATCTGCGGCCTGCCACCAGCGACTGCGCGTTCGAGGCGACCCTTGGCTGCGACGCAGATCCACAGGCCATCGCCGCGCCGGAGGCGGCACTCGACATCCAAGTCCGCGCCATGCTCACGCGAGCGAGCGACCGCGGCCCGCACGGCCCCGGCGTCGTCGGCGTGCACGAGGTCCAACCAGCGCTCGATCTCCAGCGCAGAATTTTCGAGCTCCGGAAAGCCGAGCAGCTGCGCCAGCGACCCGTCGACGTGGATCAAGTCGCTGTCGAGATGCCAGCTCCAGGTGCCCATGCCGGCCGCGCGCAGCGCCATGTCGAGCCTCATGCGCGACTCGCGCAGCGCGTCGTCGGCCTGCTTCAGCTGCTCGATGTCGGTCGCCGTGCCGATGATCTCGGACACGCGGCCTTCGTCATCGAGCAGCGGCACGACGCGACACGCGAACCACTGGTACACACCATCGTGACGCCGCAAGCGGCAGGTCTGCAGCGCGGACTCGCCGCTCGCGAACGAGCTCCAGATCTTCAGCGCGCGCGGCAGGTCGTCCGGGTGAACGATCTCGTTCCATTGATCGAAGCCGACGGCGTTGCGGCCGGTGAACTCCACCCAACGTTGATTGACGTACGTGTGCTGGCCATCCAGCCCGAGCCGCCAGACCAGGTGCGGGATGGCGTCGGCGAGTTGCCGAAAGCGCAGCTCGCGGTCCCGCAGGTCGCGCTCCGCCTGGCGCTGCGCGGTGATGTCGAGCGCCACGCCCTCGATGTGCGTCGGCGTGCCGTGCGCATCGTAGACCGGATGCGCGCGGCTACTGACCCAGTGCACGGACTTGTCGGGCCACACCACGCGGAACTCCACCGCGTGGTCGGTGCGGTCCCGGACGGCGCGCGCGATGGTCTCCTGGACCAGCGCGCGGTCCCGTGGGTCCACCGCCTGCTCGAAGTCGGCGAGGGTGAGGTTCGGGCGCGGCTCGAGCCCAAACATCGCGAACGAACGATCCGACCAGTCGAGGTGGCCCGCCTGCAGATCCCACTGCCAGGTGCCGAGCGAGGCCTCTCGCAGGGCCAGACGCAGCAGCTCCTCACTGAGCAGCGCCGACTTCAGAGAGTGTGCATGCAGCTCGCGCACGATGGCGAGCACGCGGGCGGGTCGGCCGCGCGGGTCACGCAGCGGACGGGCGGCGATGGACCAGCGTCGCTGGCTGCCGGCGCACTGCGCCTCGAACTGTGTGGCCAGACCCTGGCTGGCGCGGGTGAGCGCATCCTCGACGGCGGGCAGGCTCGAGGGGCTCCAAAGGCTGGACCAACTGGCACCCAGTTGAACGTCGCGGCCATCGAGCGCCAGCAGACGGCGGCCGCGGGCGTTGATCTCGCGCAGCCGGCCCTGCATGTCGATCAGCTCCGCGCGCTCTGCGCTGGTGTCGAGCACGAGACGCCCGAGCTCATCGAGCTCGTTGGCGTCCACATTGGGCAGTGAGGAGGGCGCTGGGTTCATCGGCTGACTTCGTCGATCGTGTAACAGAAAGCTACGACCGTTCGAAACAGAGTCACGCGCTGGCCGTGACATTGGACAGGGTTCCCACCGCGGCATTTTACGCACCTAGCCAGCACTCGATTCTTCACCTGGTCAGCGGTTGACGCCTGCAGGTCGCGGGCGGCGGACGAACGCAACTCTTGCGCATGTCAGCGCGTGCGTGTCGCGGCGATCGCGGAGCCCTGGCGAGCCAGCGTGTCGAGCGCGTGCGCGTAGCGGAGCACGCCCTGCAGCTCGTGTTTGCGACCGAGCTCGGTTGCGCGCTGCAGCATGTTGCCGGCGCGCTCGCCCCCGCCCGCTCGCGTGACGATCAACAAGTGAGCGTAAGCGAGCAAGGTCAAGCTGACGAACAGCGGCGAGGGCATCGCTTCCGAGGCGCTCAACGCGGATTGGAAGTGACGCTCTGCCAGGCCGAAGTCGTGCAGCTGCAGCGCGAGGCGACCCAGGTGTCGCGCGAGAGGGCCATGGCTCGCGACGCCGACGGAGATGCTGCCGTGGCGTGTTTCGTACGCACGCAGCGCCTCGTAGATCGGGCGCGCGTGCGTCGCATCGCCAACTTGCAAGCACAGGTCGGACGTCGCGGCGATCACGCTCAGCGCGTAAGGATCGCGGCGCAGCGCGGCCAGATCGCGCTCGATCATGCGCTCGAGGACCTTGCGCGGCTGTTCCATCTGACCTTGCTCGGCCTCGAGGCTCGCGAGCACGGCTTGCCAACCCGCGATGCTCGGGTGGCTGAGACACAGCTCTCTCACGAGCTGCTCCGCTTCGCTGAGCCGGCCCTGCAAGCGCCGCAGCGCAGCCAGCTGCGTGCAATACACATGGCGTGCGCCGCTCGGTCCGAGCGACACGCCGAGCTGATAGGCGGCCTCGGCCCAGCGCTCTGCCTCCGGAAGCTGCGCGGCCAGCGTGCAGCGCATCGCGCGAAACGTCAGCGCATACCAGCGCGCAGACGGATCGCGCACGCGCTCCGCGAGCGTCGTGAGGCTCGCGATGCCTGCGTCCACCGCCGCCAGATCGCCCAGCTCCATCGCGGCGGAGACGCGCGCCACGGCCGACCAGGTCAGCGCGCGATAGTCGCTGTGCGCGTGGCCGATGCGGGCGAGCGTCTCCGCGATCTGCTTGCGCTCCGGCAAGCAGTCGGGCTCGGATAACCCGTGCCAGCAGGCGATCAGGGCGCGCGCGCGCAGCGCAGGGTCGAGGATGCACGCGACGTCGCTCAAGGCCGAGCGCGCGATGCGCGTGCAGGTCACGCGATCGCGCGAGTAGAGCAGGGTCTTCGCGTGCAGTGCTTCCAGGCACGCGCGGCGGGGGTCCCCGGCGGCGCACGCCTCGAGCGCGTGCTGCACGGCCCCGACGCGCGCCTCATCCAGGCTGCCGGTCTCCGGCAGCTGTGCGAGCGCCATCGCGGCGCGCACGGCCACCTCGCGCGCACCGAGCTCGCGCGCGCGTGTCGCCGCTCCCAGCAGCAGCCCGCGCGCGGCAGGCGCATCGCCCGCCTGCGCCACGGCTTCACCCTGCGCCAGAAGCAGCTCGAGCTGCCTCGCCGGATCCGGCGAGCTCCCGTGCTCCAGCAGGTTGCGCGCGCGCTCGAACAGGCTCGCCGCCTCCTCGAACGCGGCCCGCTGCAGGGCGACCTGCGCCGCCTGCTGTGCGCTCGCCAGCGCACGGGCTTGATCGTGGTGCGGAGCGGCCCGCAGCCGGTGGTCCGCGATCTGGGCGAGCCGCGCATCGCCCGCGTGGCTGCGCGCTTCGAGCGCCAGCGCGGCGCGCTCGTGTAGGCGCGCGCGTTCCGCCGCTGGCAGCTGCGCGTACAGCGCGTCGCGGATCAACGCGTGCGCGAAGCTGTAGCCTCCGGGCTGGGCCTGCAAAAGGCCCGCGCCGACCGCGGGAGCGAGGCGCTGTGCGAGCTCGGTGCTCGCGGTCTCGAGCATCTCGGCCAGCACCGCGAGCGCGAGCTCTCGTCCCAGCACCGCGGCGACTTGCAGCGCGCGGCGGCCGTCGGTCGTGAGCTGATCGAGGTGCTGCTCGATCGCGAGCTGCAGACACTGCGGCGACCCGGCGGGCTCCACGCGCTCGCCCGAATGCAGCATGCGCTCGATGAAGAGCGGGTTGCCACCCGTCTGCTCGTGCAGGTGGCTGACGTGCTTCGCAGCCGCAGGCCTGCCGCGGTGACGTGTGAGCCAGGCGGCGACCTCGTCCGCGCCGAGGCCCGTGAGCTCGACGCTGTTCAGCGTGGACAGCTGCAGCAGCTTGCTGAGCGGCGCGGCTGCGTTCGGCACCGGCCGCGCGCTGACGACGACCAGCAAGTGACAGCGATCCAGCTGCTGAGCGATGAACGCCAGCAGCGCGAGGCTGAGCGCGTCGGCGTGTTGCACATCGTCGATGAGCAGGCAGAGGCCGCGGCTACGCGCGAGGCGCTCCAGGGCGCTGAGCAGACTGTCGAAGAAGCGGAAGCGCTCGGCGGTGGAGTCGATCGCGGGTGGGGCGCTCAGCTGTGGGTAGAGGCTGCGCAGCTCCGGCAGCGCGGCTGCGATGTCTGCTGCGCCCGGCCCCATCGCAGCGAGCACGGCGTCAGGCCCCAGCTCGGCGGTCGCAGCGCGTAGCAGCTGCACGACGGGCCAGAGCGCGGGCGCCCCTTCGTCGTGCGTGCAGCGGCCGAGCCAGGCGGGCACGCCGCTCGCAGCAGCGCGGCTTCGCAGCTCCTGCAAGAGCCAGGTCTTGCCGATCCCGGGCTCACCGCTCACCAGCACGAGCTGCCCATGTCCCGCGCTGGCGCGTTCCAGCTGCGCCTCGAGCTGCGCGAGCAGCTGCGCGCGGCCCACGAATGCGCCGCTCGAGGGCTCGCTCGCCGCCGCGTCCTCGCGCGCGGGCGCGGTCGGCGTGATGGCGACCGCCTCGACCACGCGGCGCACGAACTGGTAGCCGTGGCCGCGCACCGTGCGAATGCTCGCCTGGCTCTGCGCGCTCTCTCCCAGCACGCGGCGCGCGCCGCCGATCGCACGCTTGATCGAGGCCACGGTGACGCGCTCGGCCGGCCAGAGCGCGTCGAGCAGCTCCTGCGTCGACACGCTGCGCTGCCGGTGCTGCGCGAGATAGAACAGCAGGCGCAGCACCTTCGGCTGCACGTGCACGAGCTCGCCACCACGTCGCAACTCGAAACGTAGCTCGTCCAGCTCGAAGTCTTCGAACGTGATGATGCCCGGCACCCCTGCTCCCCAAGGTGTCCCGGGCAAGTTGGCCCAAGATGTGAGCGCGGGCAAGCGCCCAGCGCAGCGAACTCGCTCACATGATGTGCTGCGCCAGGACGCGACGTGCGCGGTGCAGTCGTGAGCGGATCGAGGCGGCTTTGAGGCCCTGCTCGAGCGCGAGGTTCTGGCTGTCCTCGTCGTCGGCATAGAAGCGGTGCAGCAGACGGCGGTCGCGCGGGGCGAGCTGCGCAAGCGCGTTGCGCAGCGCGGCGTGCAGCTGCCGTTGCGCCACGTGCTCCGCGCTCGACAGCCCCGGATCGATCAACGTGACATCATCCACGGCGATCTGCCGCTGTCGCCGCGCGCGTTCTCGAAAGTGCCGGTACAGCTCGTGACGCGCGATGGTGAATAGATAGGTGCGGAACGACGCCTCGCCTCGGAAGCGCTGCCGGGACTCGACGCAGGCCAACAAGGTAGCCTGCAGCAGCTCGTCGGCGTCGTCACCGGCGCGCCGGCGCAGGAAGCGCAAGAGGCCTGGTGTGTGGCGCGCGAGCAGCGTTGCCCCGGCTTCGGGGTCACCGGACAGCCATCGTTCCAGCAAAATCGTGTCGGTGTGCAGATTCATCGGGCGCATGGGAAGCTCGCGAGGAGGGCGACACGAACGTCGTCAATCCCCGTACCCACACGCTAGCGCCGCGCTGTAGAGGCACTAGTAACCCTTGAGGAACCAAACGGTAACCGGCCCAGCGCCTGCCGCTGCGAGCGACATGCCTGCGCGACGCGGTTGACGTTCGAGGTGCTGATCATCAGCATGAGCGCGGTCCGAGACGGCGGAACCCCGGCTCGGCGCACACAGAAAGGATCCAGGCATGAAACCGGAAGTGATCGTCAGCGAGAGCGCGCCCCAAGCGGTCGGTGCCTACGCGCAGGCCGTGCGCGCCGGGGGCTTCGTGTTCCTGTCGGGCCAAATCCCGCTCGATCCGAGCACGGGCGAGCTGATCACGGGTGACATCGAGGCGCAGACGCGCCGCGTGCTCGATAATCTGCGGGCCGTGCTGGAGACCGCGGGCAGCGCGCTCGACCGCGTGGTGAAAGCGACGATCTACCTGACCGACATGAACGACTTCGCCGTCGTGAATCGGACCTACGCCGAATATTTCCCCGCGGCCAAACCCGCGCGCGCGACCGTAGCCGTGGCAGCCCTCCCACGCGGCTCCAAGGTCGAGATCGACATGATCGCGCTAGCCTGATGCGGTGAGCGTGACAGCGCGCCGCTGCGCCGCAGCTAACGCACGCTCACGATCGCATATTCGCGGGCCTTGCCAGTCGTCCGGAGCGTCACCTCATCGCCCTCACAGCGCCCGATCAGCGCCCGCCCGAGCGGCGCCTCGGGCGTCAGCACATCCACGCTCGCAGCTGCGAGCTGCAAGCGCCGCCCACCCGCGGCCGGCGCCAGAAAGATCCAGCGCTCTTCGCCCTCCGCTTCCAGCTGCACGAGCGCGGAGATCGCGATGGCATCGTCGGGACCAAACTCGCGCACGTCCATGAACCGCACCTGCTTCAGCGCGACCTGAAGATCGACCACACGCTGCGCCTGGCCGCGCGCGAGATAGCTGGTCTCGAGCGCGCGCGTGTCCTTGTCGTTCTCGGGCCGCGCCTCCTCGTGCACGGCGCCTTCGCGCGCGCGCTGAGCGGTCTCGATGGCGCGCGCGATCTCATCTTCGAGCTGCGCGCACAGAGCCTGGATCAACGCGTGCTTGTCCATCGCGCCGCGCCCATGACTCGCGATCGGCTCAGCGCACCGGCCAGGGATTGCTGAACTGGATCGTCTGCTTGCGATCCGGCCCGACGCTCACGAGCCACGCCTTCACGCCCACCAGATCCTCGATGGCGCAGATGTAGCGCAGCGCGTTGCGCGGCAGCTCGTGCAGCGCACGGCACTCGCCCAGCGACTCGGTCCAGCCGGGGAAGGTCTCGTAGACCGGCGTCACGTCTTCCAGCCGATCGTAGGGCGGAGCGTCGAGACGCTTGCCGTTCAGCTCGTAGGCGACGCAGAGGCGAATCTCTTCCATGCCCGTGAGCACGTCGACCTTCGTGATGGCCAGACCCGAGAGACCGTTGATGCGAGCCGCGTGCCGCAGCGCAGGGATGTCGAGCCAGCCGCAGCGGCGCGGCCGCCCGGTCACGGCGCCGAACTCGAGCCCGGCTTCGCGCAGCCGCTCACCGACCTCGCCATGGATCTCGGTCGGGAAGGGGCCCGCGCCCACGCGCGTGGTGTAGGCCTTCGTGATGCCCACGACCGCCTTGATGTCGGTGGGACCGAGGCCCGCACCCGTGCACGCGCCGCCCGCGGTGGTCGAGGAGCTCGTCACGAAGGGGTAGGTGCCGCTGTCGACGTCGAGCATCGCGCCCTGCGCACCTTCGAGCAGCACGCGCTTGCCCGAGTAGATCGCGCGCTGCACGGGAAACGCCGCGTCTCGAATCAGCGGTGCGAGCTCGCGGCCGTAGGCCACGTACTCGTCCACCCAGGGACCGAGCTCGGGACCCTTGCCGCCGAGAGCGGCGACCACCGGGCGCCACGCCTCGAGGTTCTGCACGAGCTTGGCGCGCAGCTTGTCGGCCGAGAGCAGGTCGCCCATGCGGACGCCGCGCCGCGCAGCCTTGTCTTCGTAGGCGGGACCGATGCCCTTTTTGGTCGTGCCGATCGAGCTCTGCCCCTGCTCGCGCAGGCCGTCGATCTCCATGTGATGCGGCAGCACCACATGCGCGCGATCCGAGACGATGAAGCGCTCCTCCGAGAACAAGCCGCGCTTCTTGAGCTGGGTCAGCTCGCCGATCAGCACGTTCGGGTCGAGGACCGTGCCCTGGCCCAGCACGCACTGGGTCGACGGATTCAGCGCGCCCGAAGGGATCAGCCGGAACACGACCTTTTCGCCCTCGACGACGAGCGTGTGGCCAGCGTTGGCACCTCCCGCGTAGCGGACGATCGCGTCCGCCTGCTGCGAGTAGATGTCGACGATCTTGCCCTTGCCTTCATCGCCCCATTGGGCGCCCACGACTACGACGGCTCCCATGACTCAGTCCTTCGTCGCTTCCTGCGCCCAACTCTGGAGCGCTGCAATCGATGCGGGCTCTTGCACCGATACGGTGCGTTCTGCGGCATCGCGTGTGCGCACTAGTCGTGCGCGCTTACGTTCCAATACGAGCACGGCATCGTAGCCCCAGGCCTGCGCGAACGCGAGGCAGGACTGCACGTCCTCATATAAAGGCAAGGTAGCCACGACCATGCCCGCAGAGCGCAGGGTCTCGGCCAGCTCGCGCAGCACGTGGGGGGTGCCGAGCCCGAGCGCGACTCGAAACACGCGCGGCTCAGCGCGGGTGCTGCCTGCGGCCCGCAGCGCCCATTGCAGGTTTTCCAGGTCGAACGCGAAGCCGGTCGCAGCACTCGGCGCACCGTAGCGCTGCAGCAGCTGATCGTAGCGACCACCGCCTGCGACCGGCTCGCCTGGACCCGCCGCGAGCAGGTTGAAGCTCATGCCCGTGTAGTAGCTCGAGCCGCGCGCGTCGCTGAGATCGAAGCCCAAACGGGCGCGCGTGCTGTCCCTGTCCAGGCGCTCGGTCAGCTCGCGCAAGTTGCGTAGCGCGCTCTTGGCCTCGGGCCAGCGCAGCTCGCGCTCGGCGGAGTGGAGCACGTCCTGTTCGCCGTAATGCTCGACGAGCGCGCACAGTTGCCGCGTGGTGTCGCGCGGTAGCTGGGCTTCCTTGGCCAACGTGGCGAGCGCCGCTCGATCCTTGCGCGCGAGCCGCTCCGAGATCGGCGCGCGTAGCGCGCTCGGCAGGGTGTCCAGCAGGGACTGGGCGATGCTCACGTGACTCAGCTCGATGCGGAACTGCGTGAGGCCCGCGGCTTCACACGCGCTCGCCGCGAGCTCCAAAACCTCGACGTCGCCCTCGGGCCCGGGGATGCCAACGCACTCGATGCCCGCCTGGGTGAGCTGCTGGTGACTACGCGCGCGCCCGCGCCGGCGCCGGATCACGCGCCCCTCGTAGCACAGGCGCCAGGGCGGGGGATGCTGCGACAACCGCGTCGCCACCGCGCGCGCGATCTGCGGGGTGATGTCGGGGCGGAGCACCGCGACCTCGCCGCTCTCCGGCTCCACGAAGCGCAGCAAGTCCCGGGGATCGAGCGCGTCGGTGCCGCGCTCCACGACCTCGGCATGCTCGAAGAGCGGGGTGACGATCAGGTCGTAGCCGCTGAGCTCGAAACGGTTGATCACGAGACGCGTGAGCGTGCGCCGCTCCTCGGCCTCCGGCGGCAACAGGTCGCCCATGCCCTTCGGCGTGCGCAAGGAGCCGTGCGAGCTACCGAACGGGTCGACGAAGATCGCGCCCGTGTCCATGAGCTTCGGAGATTGACTCACGGCCGGGCAGCGCGGGTGGATGCGGGAAGTGGATGGCCAGCCAGCGGCAGTAGCCGATGCAGGGAAGCGCCGCTTCCAGCTTCAGCGCGCTGCCCGCGCGACAGATCTTTGCCCTGGTCCGTGCGCCGGGCGCGCACGCTGACCGCTCCTGCCATACCCTTCGTGGCTCGTCCGATGCCCATGTGCCGATTCGTCCAGACCCTGATTCGTGGGACCGCGCGCACGGTGGCGCTCGAGCGCACGTCGTTCCCCCTCGACCCACGCCGAACGCGCGGAACCGATCGCGGGACAAAACGACGGCGAGGGCTAACACCCCGGGCGCGCGACCGTCAAGGAGCGCTGCACCCCGACCCCTTACCTGCGACGCCCACGAACGGGAGCTGGCAATCGCGCGCTCGATAGCAATCCGGTCTTGACCAACTCAGCCCTTTCGCCTTTAAAGCGCCCTCGCAGCGGCAGTCAGACCGGGCGGATGGGCCCGGTTTGACACGTGAGCCGAGCTGACCCTAGCCGCTCGCCTGTGAGGTCCCAGACGTCGACAGGTCGGACGCGTCCGCGCGCTTGAGCGGGGCGCTTCCCCGAATCGAAACCACAGTTCCGTCTTCGTAACACGCCGCCCGCACGCGCAAGTCGAGCTTCGCGCATCGGATCACGAGCACGCAAATGCAGATATTTCCGCGTTCTCTCAACTACCTGCCGCTGGTCGCCGCTGTCGGCGTCGCTCTGTTGGGCGGCGGGGTAACCTTCGGTATTTGGTACTACTTCTCGCCGAAAAACACCCAACTCGGGTATGCGCCCGAGCAGCCCGTGCCTTACAGCCACAAGCTGCACGTCGGCGAGCTCGGCATCGATTGTCGCTACTGCCATGCGAACATCGAGCGCTCGCAGGAAGCGATGGTCCCGCCCACGCAGGCCTGTATGGGCTGTCACGCCGTCGTTAAGAAGGAGTCGCCCAAGCTCGCGGCGCTGCGCGCCAGCTGGACGTCAGGCAATCCCGTCGAGTGGGTGCGCGTCCACCGCCTCGCCGATTACGTGTACTTCGACCACAGCGTGCACTTGGCTGCAGGCGTGGGCTGCGTATCTTGCCACGGCCGCATCGATCAGATGGACGTGGTGCGTCAGGACCAGCCGCTGAACATGGGCTGGTGCCTCGAGTGTCACCGCGACCCGGCGCCGAACCTGCGGCCCAAAGATCAGATCACCAACATGACTTGGACGCCGACCCCGGACGAGGCAGCAACGCTCGCGCAGTCCACCTTGAAGGGTCCGGAACAATGCTCGGGGTGCCACCGATGAGTACCGAAAAAACGCCGCTTAACTCGGGCCGCGTCATCTGGCGTAGCTTGGAAGAGAAAGAGGATCCGTCGCGCCTGCAGGCCGAGGCCTGTGGCTCCGACGTGGTGAAGCAACACGTCGGGCCCCAAGAGCTCTTCCAGCTCAACCGCCGCAAGTTCATGACCTTGAGCGGGTCGATCGCCACGTTGGCCGGCGTCGAAGGCTGCATCCGCCGCCCGGTCGAGAACATCCTGCCGTACACGGACATGCCGGAGTACGTGAACCCTGGCGTGCCCTCGCACTACGCGAGCGTGCTCAACGTCGCGGGTGAAGCGGTCGGCATCCTCGGCACGAGCCGGGAAGGGCGTCCGACCAAGCTCGAGGGCAATCCCGACCATCCCACGAGCCGCGGCGCGACGAACCTGTGGGTGCAGAGCAGCATCCTCGACCTGTACGACCCCGAGCGCCTGCAAGCGCCGACCACCGGGGGTGCTCGCAGCGACTTCGCCGCGTTCGACAAGTTCTTCAGCGACAAGCTGAACGCGCTGCGAGCGAAGGCGGGCGCGGGCCTGTACATCCTGACCCAGCCCAGCAACTCCCCCACCTACCTGCGCATGCGGCAGCTGGTCGTGGACAAGCTGCCGCTGTCGCGCATCGCGGTGTACAGCCCGGCGCCGCAGAGCGCAGCCCGCGAAGGTGCTCGCCTCGCGCTCGGCGCGCCGGCGCATGCCGTCTATGATTTCTCCCGCGCCAAGGTCGTGCTCGCGCTCGACTCGGACTTCCTCGGGACGGAACCAGGCAGCGTGCTCGCGAATCGGCAGTACAGCACGGCGCGCGACATGGAGTCGTCCGCCGGCAGCCCGAACCGCCTGTATTCGGTAGAGCCGACGCTGTCGATCACGGGCAGCAACGCGGATCATCGCTTGCGCTTGCCCGCGCAGGACGTCGCTCGCTACGCGCGTGCGCTGGCCGCGGAGCTCGCGGCGACGGGCGTGGAGCTCGGCCAAGTTGCGGGCGCGGTCCGCGGCAGCTCGGTCGAGGGCATCCCGGAGCCGTGGATCAAGGCCGTAGCGCGGGACCTGGTGAAGAACCGTGGTCAGAGCTTGATCGTGGTGGGCCCGCGTCAGCCGCCCGCGCTGCACGCGCTGGCGCACTCGCTGAATCGCGCGCTCGGCAACTCCGGCGTCACGGTCACCTACACCGAGCCGGTCGACGCGCAGGAGCCGGAGAACTTCGACAGCCTAAAGAACCTGGTGGCCGTGATCGAAGCGGGCCGGGTGGACACGCTGCTCATCCTGGGCGGCAACCCCGCGTACGACGCTCCGGCCGACCTCAAGTTCGGCGACGCGCTCAAGAAGATCCCGACGAGCATCCACTTCACGAGTCACCTGGACGAGACGGGTAGCCTGACCACCTGGCAGGTGCCGCGCGCCCATGACCTGGAGAGCTGGGGCGATCAGCAGTCCACGCGCGGCGACTACAGCGTGCAGCAGCCGCTGATCGCTCCGCTGTGGGGTGGCCGCACGGACGCCGAGGTGCTGGCGCTCGTCGCAGGCGAGCCGAACTGGCGCGCTTACAACCTGGTGCAGGGCACGGTCGAGAAGCGCGGCTTCCGCGGCGAGCTCGCCTGGCGCCGTCTGCTCCACACCGGCATCGCGGACACGCGCTTCGGTGCGGTGCTCGGCACGGCGCCTCTCCGCGACGCCGAGATCGCGGCGGCTGTGCAGAAGATCGGGACTGGCGGCCCGCTGACCGAGAACACGTTCGAAGCGGTGTTCACGCTCGACAACAAGCTGTACGACGGCCGCTACGCCAACAACACGTGGCTCCTCGAGCTGCCCGATCCAATCACCCGCATCACGTGGGACAACGCGGCGCTCTTCGCGCCGTCGACGGCCAAGAAGCTCGGCATTGCGAACGGCGATCTCGTGCGCATCACGCGCGGCGACGTCTCGGTGGACATCGTCGCCTGGCTGCAGCCCGGCGTCGCGGCGCAGAGCATCATCCTGCCGCTCGGCTGGGGCCGCACCGCCGCGGGCAAGAACGGCAACAACAAGGGCTTCAACGTCTACCCGCTGCGCACCCTCGCGAGCCCGCACTTCATCACGGGCGTGACGGTCGCGAAGCTCGACAAGAAGTACCCGATTTCGCAGACGCAGGATCACGACTCGATGGAAGGCCGCCCGCTGGCGGTCGACGCGACCTTGGCCGAGTACAAGGACACGCCGAACTTCCCCGAGTACAAGACACCCGATCCCGCGTTCGGTCCGCTGTGGAAGATGCCTGACTACTCGCAGGGCGAGCAGTGGGGCATGACCATCGACCTGAACGTGTGCACGGGCTGCAACACTTGCGCCGTCGCTTGTCAGGCCGAAAACAACGTGCCCGTCGTCGGGAAGATCGAAGTGGCGCGCGGCCGCGAGATGCACTGGCTCCGCATCGATCGCTACTACCTGGGCGAAGACGCAGACGAGCCCGAGGTGGCGTTTCAGCCGATCGCCTGCCAACACTGCGAGACGGCGCCGTGCGAGAACGTGTGCCCGGTCGCAGCCACCGCGCACAGCCCCGAGGGGCTGAACGACATCGCGTACAACCGCTGCATCGGTACGCGCTACTGCATGAACAACTGCCCGTACAAGGTGCGCCGCTTCAACTTCCTCAACTTCAACGAGGATGTTCCGGAGACGCGCCAGATGCAGTTCAACCCGAGCGTCACGGTGCGCTTCCGCGGTGTGATCGAGAAGTGCAGCTACTGTGTGCAGCGCATCGAGCACGCCAAGATCAAGGCGCGCACCGAGGGCCGCGTACGCATCCGCGACGGCGAGGTGGTGTCGGCGTGCGCTCAGGCGTGCCCGACGGGCGCGATCACCTTCGGCAACATCAACGACCCGAACGCCGTGGTCACCAAGGCACGCAACCGCGATCGCAACTACGGGCTACTCGCCGAGATCGGCACCCGCCCGCGCACGCGCTTCCTTGGCAAGATTCGTAACCCGAACCCCGAACTGAAGACGGTGAAGGCATGAGTGCGGACAGCCCGATCGCAGAACTCGGTGAGACGCCGATCGTTCCGGCTCATGTGGACGCAGCGTTCGTCTCGAACGAGGTGAGCCGTGTCACGGAGCACCGCGCTCCCATCGGTTGGTGGCTCGTGTTCGGTACCGCGCTGATCGCCCTGGGCATCCTGGGTTTGAGCGTCGGTTATCTGATCTGGAACGGCATCGGCAGCTGGGGCAACAACAGCCCCGTCGCCTGGGCCTGGGACATCACCAACTTCGTGTGGTGGATCGGTATCGGTCACGCCGGCACGTTGATCTCCGCGGTGCTCTTCCTGTTCAGGCAGAAGTGGCGCACGTCGATCAACCGCTTCGCCGAGGCGATGACCATCTTCGCCGTTATCTGCGCGCTGCTCTATCCGACGATCCACGTCGGCCGCGTGTGGCTGCTGTACTGGGCGCTGCCGCTGCCCAACCAGATGTCGATGTGGCCGAACTTCAAGAGCCCGCTCTTGTGGGACGTGTTTGCCGTCAGCACGTACTTCACCGTGTCGCTCTTGTTCTGGTACGTGGGTCTGCTCCCCGATTTCGCGACCCTGCGCGACCGCACCAAAAACCTGCTGCGCAAGAAGGTCTACGGCGCGCTTGCGCTGGGCTGGCGCGGCTCGAACCGCCACTGGCGCAACTACGAGCGCGCGTACTTGATCCTCGCCGCGCTCTCCACGCCGCTGGTGCTCTCGGTGCACTCGGTCGTTAGCTTCGACTTCGCCACCTCGGTCATACCGGGCTGGCACACCACCATCTTCCCGCCGTACTTCGTCGCAGGCGCCGTGTTCTCCGGCTTCGCGATGGTGTCGACCTTGATGATCCTGTGCCGCCAGGTGTTCGGCCTGAAGGACATCATGACCATGAAGCACCTCGAGCTGATGAACAAGATCATGCTCGTGACGGGCTCGCTGGTCGGTTACGCGTACGCGATGGAGTTCTTCGTCGCCTGGTACTCGGGTAACGAGTACGAGCGCTACGTCTTCTTCGTCAGCCGCGCCACGGGCCCCTACTGGTGGGCGTACTGGACGATGGTCAGCTGCAACGTGATCGCGCCGCAGCTCTTCTGGTTCAAGCGCTGGCGCACCAGCATCCCGGTCATGTTCGCGGTCTCGATCATCATCAACATCGGTATGTGGTTCGAGCGCTTCGTCATCATCGTGACCTCGCTCCACCGCGACTACTTGCCTTCCGCGTGGGGCATGTTCAGTCCGACCCTGATCGATATCGGTTGTTACATCGGTTCGCTGGGTCTGTTCTTCACTCTGTTCTCACTGTTCATTCGCTGGATTCCGATGATCGCGATGTTCGAGGTCAAGGCGGCGCTGCCCGGGGCTCAGCCGAGCCACCACGGCGCACACGACCAGGAACGCGAAGGCCACGGCACTCTGGCCGCGAAGGAGGCGTGACGTGAACGACGTTGCGATCAAAAAGCGCCCCGTACTGTATCTTGCCGAGTTCGACAACGCAGACGCCATCATCCACGCCGCCGAGCAGGTCCGTGACGCGGGCTACGAGAAGTGGGATGTCCACACGCCGTACCCCGTGCACGGCATGGACAAGGCGATGGGTCTCGGCGACTCGGCCCTCGGCTGGATCGTGTTGGTCTGCGGTCTGACCGGTGTCACCGCGGCCGTGACGATGATCCAGTGGATGAACGGGTACGACTACCCGCTCGTCATCGGCGGCAAGCCGCCCGATGCCATCCCGTCGATGGTGCCGATCATGTTCGAGCTGACCGTGCTCTTGTCCGCGTTCGGCGCGGTCTTCGGCATGTTCGGTCTGAACGAGCTGCCGAAGCACCATCACCCGGTCTTCAACTCCGAGCGTTTCGACCAGAGCTCGAACGACAAGTTCTTCATCTCGATCGAGGTCGAGGACAAGAAGTTCGACACGAAGAAGACCAAGGAACTGCTTGAGTCGGCGCACGCTAGCTACATCGAGCTCGTCGAGGAGGAAGTCTCGTGAATCAGCTCTTACGAGTCACCGCGCTGCTCGTGCTCGCGGGCGCCGGTGTGGCCTGTCGCGGAGAGAGCTCGGCGGAGCCGCCGATCCACATCCAGCGCAACATGTTCCACCAGCAGCGCTACAACCCTCAGGCTCGCAGCGCATTCTTCGAGGACGGCCGCACCATGCGCAAGCCGGTGGAGCACACCGTGCCGCAGGAGATGGATCCGGATCCCGAGGTCAGCAACGGCGAGCTCGCCGATGGCTCCGGCTTCGTGTTGTCCGTACCGCAGCCGGTGCTGGCGCAGCTCGGCGGTCTCGAAGCCGCAGCCAAGCGCGGCGCCGACCGCTACAACATCTACTGCCGTCCGTGTCACGACGGCGCGGGCACCGGGCAGGGCACGGTGATCAAGCGCGGAATGGCCGCGCCACCCAGCCTGCACGAAGATCGCATTCGGCACATGCCCGATGGTCAGCTGTTCGCGACCATCAGCCGCGGCGTGCGCAACATGCCTGCCTACAACTATTCGATTCCAGTCAATGATCGTTGGGCCATCGTGAGCTACGTGCGCGCGCTCGAGCTCAGCCAGGTCGGAGAGTAGCCGTGAGCGACGCGACCAACCTTCCCAAGAAATCCTACCGCATTCCGGACAGTAACCCCTGGTCCGGCGCGTGGAAGATGTCGGCGGTGATCGCTGCCATCGGCATCGCGGTGGCCGGCGCCGGTTTCGCGCTGCAGTCCGAGCGCTTCGGCTTCTCGTACCTCTACGCGTTCATCGTGGTGCTGACCCTGTGGCTCGGCTCGGTGTTCTTCTGCCTCATCCAGCACCTGACGGGTGCGGGGTGGAGCGTGACCGTGCGCCGCGCGTCCGAGTTCTTCGTGAGCGGCGTGGTGGTGTTGCCGTTTCTGTTTCTGCCGCTCCTGACGCAGCTCGATAAGCTGTATCCGTGGTGGAACGCAGATCACTCGGGCAAGGCGCACGCTCAAGAGCACGCGCAGGCGCCGGCCGGCCAGGCGGGTGTGCCCGATGCCCACGGTGGTCATGATGCACACGCGGCGGGCGGCGGCCATCACGGCCGTCAGCCGGGCGTGATCGATCATCACGCGCCGCACCATCAGCTCGAGGCAGCGCTCCTGGCGAAGAAGGGCGCGTTCCTCAACCACGGTTTCTTCTACATCCGTGCGCTGCTCTACTTCGGTATCTGGCTCTGGATCGGCACGCGCCTGTTCGGCTACTCGGTCGCGCAGGACGGTACGGGTGACAAGCAGTTCACCGTGAAGCTCGGTCGCTTCGCCGCGCCCGCCACGTTCCTGTACGCACTGTCTCTGACGTTCGCGGCGTTCGACTGGGTGATGTCGCTCGAGCCCGGTTGGTACTCGACGATGTTCGGCGTGCGTTTCTTCGCTACGGGCGCAGTGACGTCGTTCGCGTGCATCATCGCGCTGACCTTGGGCTGGAAGAAGGCCGGCCTGGTCGGCGACGAGATCAACACGGAGCACTATCACGACCTCGGTAAGCTGATGTTCGGCTTCCTGATCTTCTGGGCGTACGTGTCCTTCAGCGAGTTCATGCTGATCTGGTACGCGGCCATCCCGGAGGAGACGGTCTACTTCCACCGCCGCTGGGACGATCCCTCGTGGCGAATGCTCAGCGTGGCCATCGTGGCGCTGAAGTTCATCGTGCCGTTCTACGTGACGCTGTCGCGCAACGCGAAGCGGAACAACGGGGTGATCGGGTTCGCAGCGCTGTGGCTGCTGGCGATGCACCTCGTCGAGGGCTACTACGCGGTGATGCCGTACTACCAGCCGTGGAAGCCCATCCAGTGGGGTGGCGTGTGGATCGAGATCGGCTGCCTGATGGCCACACTCGGCGTGTACCTCACGTACGTGCTGAAGAAGATGACGGGCCACTCGTTGATTGCAGTCGGCGATCCTCGACTGCCGCGCGCTCTGAACTTCCACAACATGTAGCGGTTGTTCGTAGCTACCTTCGAGCCCGATCACCTTCGTGGTGATCGGGCTCTTTTCGTTGGGGGACGGCGGGCGGGGGTCAGAGCGGGTTCGGGGCGCACGGCTCGCTTGCACGTGTCGCGGCCGCGACAGCGCATCGTAGGTTTTCCCACGCGACGCAAGCGAGCCTCTGCAGCGCGCCAAGTGAGGTGGAGCGGACAGCACTTGGCACGCTGCAGAACACCCCGAACCCGCCCTGACCCCCGCCCGCCTCACGCCGAGAAGAGTTAGACAACGCCAAGCGGCCCGATGGCACAACGCTCGCTGGCTGGGGCGATCGGGCAGTCTAGACG
>Ga0190269_10000298_pt1 | contig 26519 bp, 22 predicted proteins | sample Popmic249IS_FD_133749 | JGI IMG/M metagenome (GOLD analysis project Ga0190269, IMG submission 133749) | Populus adjacent soil microbial communities from riparian zone of Blue River, Arizona, USA - 249 IS | ecosystem: Environmental > Terrestrial > Soil > Riparian zone | place: USA: Arizona... | reverse complement strand
GCGGCGCGGCCGCGTGCGCACGCTCACCGTGACGGCCACCGCGATCGAGCAGAGAATGCCGTACGCGCCTTTCGCGACGCCATGCTGGACCTCTTGTGGCTCTCGCCGCGCCACGAGCCCGCCTTCCTCGCGCGCGAGGTCGCGGCCCACGTCGACGCGCTGCCCGGTATGCGCGGGCTCGCGCCGCTGCTCGGCGGAGTCCTTGGCCTGGCCATCCGCGACACGGCCGAGACCGAGGCGCTCGAGGGGTCGCTGCGCGCCGATCGCACGGTCGATCTCGTGCTCGCGCTGCTCGAGAGCTTCGGCCAGAGCGGCCTCGTGCTGATCATCGAGGACCTGCATTGGCTCGACTCGGCGTCGCTGCGCCTGGTGCGTGAGGTCGAGCGCCGCGTGCCTTCGATCGCGCTGGTCATGACCAGCCGGCGCATCGCCACCATGGCCGAGGAGCTGCACGCCCTGCGCGAGCGCGCGCAGCTGCGGATCGAGCTGCAGCCGCTGCCGGCGCGCGACATCTCGAGCATCGTGGCCGACCGCCTGGGCGCGCTGCGCGTCGCGCCGCAAGCGCTGGCGCTGATCGTCGAGCGCAGCGCGGGCAACCCCTTGTTCGCCGAGTCGCTCGCGATGTCGCTCGCGCGCCATGGCCTGCTGATGGTGCGCGACACCGAGATCGTGCTCGTGCCGGGCGCGAGCTGGCACGAGGACCGCGTGCCGTCCTCGCTCGACGCCGTGATCGGCGCGCGCATCGACGCGCTGCCGGCGCCGATGGAGCTCGCGACGCTCAAAGCCGCCGCGGTGCTCGGCCCGACTTTCGATATCGGCATTTTGGAGCGGGTGCACCCGGAGGCGCCGTCGCGCGAGCAGCTCGCGGCCAGCCTCTCGGTGCTGCGCGAGCACGGCTTGATCGTGAGCCTCGATGGCCGCGAGCTGTCGTTCGATCACGCAGTGACCCAAGAGGTCACCTACGCACGCTTGCCGCTCGGCCAGCGGCGCGAGCTGCACGCGCGGGCGGCGCGCGCGTACGAACGCGCCGGCGAAGCCCACGCGCAATCGCGGCTGGCCCACCACTACGAGCGCGCCCACGAGTGGGACAACGCGTGCATCGCGCTCGACGGTGCGGCGCTCGAGGCGGCGAGGTCGGGCGCGTTCCGGGAGTGCGCGCGCTTTCTGGACCGCGGCCTCGCGGTGCTCGCGCGCAACCCCGAGCTGAGCGAGCGCGACCCGCTGCGCCACGTGCGCTGGTATCGCTTGCTCGGCGAGGCGCACGACGCGCTCGGCAACAAGGAGCAGATGGGCCGCCACGCCCGCGCGGCGCTCGAGCGCCTCGGGGTGCCGCCGCCCGCGACGGCCATGGCGCGCGCCGGTTCGCTGATCGCCGGCGCGCTGCACGAGCTGGCGTCGCGGCGCGGCCTGCCGCTGCCGCTGCCCGGCGCGAGCCTCACGCCGAGCCAGGCGTTCGAGGCCACGCGCGCCGCGCAGACGCTCGCCGCGCACCACTACTACGCGCTCGAGCCGATGGCGATGGTGCAGAGCATCCTGTTCGCGACGCGCGCCGCCGAGCGCTCGGGCAGCGTGGGCGAGCGCGCCAAGTGCTACAGCGGCGTCGCGATGCTGCTCGGGCTGCTCGGGCGCCACGGGCTCGCGCGCGACTACGTCAGCCGCGCGCTCGACGCGGGCGATGAGACCCACGACTTGCAGGCGGCGACGCGCGCGTTCGTGATGGGCGCGCTGTGCTGCGCCGGAGCCGGAGACTTCACGCTCGCGGAGGACATCATCGAGCGTGCGCAGCGCGTCTCCGACGCCCGCAACGATCACTGGTCGTTCTGCGAGGCTCAGGCGATCTTCATCTGGTCGCTCCTGTACCGCGGGCTTTTCGGCGAGGTGCCCGCCGAGATCGACAAGCTGCGCGACCGCGCGCGGCGCGCGGACCACGGCCACCTGAGCGCGTGGGCGCTGCGCTTCGAGGCCTCCGAGCACCTGAGCGGCGGCCGCTACGAGGATGCGATCGCGGGCTTTCGCGGCGTCCTGCCGGTGGTCAGCGCGCAGGGCGACTACCCGGAGCGCTTGCTCGTGCTCGGCTCGCTGTCGCTCGCGCTCTTGTGCCAAGGCGAGCTCGACGCGGCGCGGCTCACGGCCGACGAGGCCTGCACGATGCTGGCGCGCCACGGCCGGCCGACCAGCCACATCATGGTGCAGGGGGTGTCCGACCTGCTCGAGACGCTGATCCGCTTCGTGATCGCGGCGCCGCGCAGCGCCCGCCCGGCGGCCAGCGGTAAGGCGCGCTCGGTGCTCAAGGTGCTCGAGCAATGCGCCAAGAGCTTCCCGGTAGCCGAGGCGCGGTACCTGCTCTTCAGGGGCATGCAGCATGCGCTCGAGGGCGAGTCGGCCAAGGCGCGTCGCGCGTTCCAAGCCGGGCTCGCCGCCGCCGAGCGGCTCGGGTTGCGCCATGACCGCGCGGTACTGGAGCTAGCGCTGGCCGGCAGGGCGCTCGAGCCGGACCTGCGACGCAGCGCGCGCCGCGGCTTGGTGGAACGCTGAAAGCAAACGGGCCCAGTCCCTTCGGACCGAGCCCGTGATGCTTTTACGAGCGCGGCGTTCTCGTTACGGCGCCGGTTCGTCCGTGGTCACCGCGACGCTGAGCGAAGGCGTCTCCTCGCTGTCGCACTCGATGATCTCGGCCGGTAGCTCTTGCGTCTCGGCCGTCGAGAGCAGCACGCCGAATACCGCTTCCGGCATGCACGACGCGGTCGCTTGCGACACCAGCGAGGCTTGGTTCACGTTGACGACGAGCTGGCGGAAGTTCGTGGTCGCCAGCGCCGGGTCGGCGTCGATCGCATCTTCGATGCACACGATTTCCGCGTTCGTGATCCAGCGGTTCTCGCCGCAGGTGTTGCCCATGCCCATGCACGCGCACAGCGCGTTGTTGATGTTCGAGGCCCCGAGGCGCAAGCGGTCGATGAGGTCCGCCGTATCGCCGTCACCGTCGCCGTCTCCGTCTCCGTCACCATCGCCATCCCCGTCACCATCGCCGTCGCCATCGCCCGGATCGGCAGACTCGCAGGAGTCGACGTCGGCCCGGGTGCAGTCGAGGTTCAGGTTGCGGATCACGCGCGCGCCGATGCGGCCGCCGCTGGTCTTGAGCGCCTGGATGATCTTCACCGCGAAGCTATCCGCGCACAGGTCGTCGCAGATCGAGTCTTCGACCTCGAGCATCACCTCGCCCATCGTGGCGCCTTCTTCGACGTCGACCTCGACGTGCTCCTCGGTGCCCTCGAACTGAAGCAGCGTCGCGACCACCGGGTCGTCCTCGTCGTCGTTTTGGATGTCGAACGGCAGCAGCGTGGCCGTGCCGGGATCGAGATCGAGCGGCGCGTCGTCTTGGTCGATGGTCAGATCTTCGTCGGTGGTCTCGGGCATCTCCTCGAGCACGACCGTGCCGTCCTCGAACGTGATGCCCTCGGTGAGCGCCTCGGCCACGCGCCGGCGCGTGTCATCGTCGCCGTTGGTGCCCCCGCTGCTGTCGTCACCGCACGAAACCGAAAGGCCGGCTACCGCCAGCACCGCCCCCATAAGCCATACGCGCTTCATCGCTCGCTCTCCTTGTCCCAAGTCCAGGCTGGAGAGCGTAACACGAGGGTTCTGGCCATTTGGCGACAGGGGCCTGCGTCCTTGACTGGCCTTGGCCTTCGGGAAAGTGTCGCTCTTCCGCGGACGTCACTGTCACGGGGACCCCCATGGCCCCGATACAAGCGAGCCCGCGACCCGGATGACCAAGCTTTCCATGCTCGACCTGCCCGATGACGAGGCGCTGCGGCTCGCCGACGCGACCGCGGGTGAGCTGCCTGCGCTGCTCCAAGCCGCAGGCAAAAAGCGCGACGCCGCGTGGGGCCGCACCGCGACGTTCTCGCCCAAGGTGTTCTTGCCGCTCACGAACATCTGCCGAAACCGCTGCGACTACTGCTCGTTCCGGCGCTCGCCCGGAGAGGCCGGCGCCTGGACGATGTCGCACGCCGAGGTGATCGCCGCGCTCGACCGTGCGGCCGCGCAGGGCTGCGTCGAGGCGCTGTTTTGCCTGGGTGACAAGCCCGAGGGCGCGTTCCGGCTGTACCGCGAGGAGCTCGGCCGCATCGGCCACGACAGCACGGTCGAGTACCTGCACTGGGCGGCGGAGCGCGCGCTCGAGCGCGGCCTCTTGCCGCACACCAACGCAGGCGTGCTCAGCGCGAGCGACATGCAGCGCCTGCGGCCGGTCAACGCGAGCCTCGGCATCATGCTCGAGAACGTGAGCGAGCGGCTGTGCGAGCCGGGCATGCCGCACCACCGAGCGCCCGACAAGCGGCCGGCCGTGCGCCTGCGCATGCTGCGCGAGGCCGGCGAGCTGCGCATCCCGTTCACCACCGGGATCTTGATCGGCATCGGCGAGACCCGCCGTGAGCGCATCGAGAGCTTGCTCGCGATCCGCGCGCTGCACCGCGAGCACGGCCACATCCAGGAAGTGATCGTGCAGAACTTCACGCCGCGCCCGGGCGTGGCCATGGCCGAGCACGACGAGCCCGCGGACGACGAGATGGCGCACGCGGTGGCGATGGCGCGCTTGATCCTCGACGCGGACGTCAGCGTGCAATCGCCGCCCAACCTGAACCCGACGCGCACGGCGCTCTTGCTCGCAGCCGGCATCAACGACTTCGGCGGCATCTCGCCCGTGACGCCCGACTACATCAACCCGCGCCACCCGTGGCCGCACCTCGAAGCGCTGTACGCGGCGTGCGCGCAAGAGGGCTTTGCGCTGCGGCCGCGCGCGCCGATCTACGATCGCTACGTCGAGCCTTCGTTCCTCGATCCTAGGCTCGAGCCGCCGGTGCAAGCCGCGCGCACGCGCCTCGCGCGTGTGGACAAGCCCTCGGAGCTGCGCGCGCCATGAACCGCCCGATCGAAGCCGCTCTTTCCTCCGTCAGCGCGCCGTCGCGCGCGGTGCTCGAGAAGGCGCTCGCGGGCGGTCGCGTCACGGTCGAAGACGGCGTGCTGCTTTCGCAGGCCAAAGGCGCCGACCTGCACGCGCTCGTGCTCACCGCCGACGCGCTGCGCCGCGAGCAGGTCGGTGACGCGGTCACGTACGTCGTGAACCGCAACATCAACTTCACGAACCTGTGCGTGAAGGCCTGTAAGTTCTGCGCGTTCTCGCGCACCGGCCGCTCCGAGGAGGGCTACTACCTCGGCACCGAGGAGATCGTGCGCCGCGTGCTGCAAGCGCAAGCGCTGGGCGCGACCGAGGTTTGCATCCAAGCGGGCCTACCGCCGCGCGCCGACAAGCGCGTGTACCTCGACCTGCTCGCCGCCGTGAAGGCCGCCGCGCCCGCGATCCACGTGCACGCGTTCTCGCCCGAAGAGGTCAAGTACGGCGCCGAGCTCATGGGCATGCCCATCCGCGGGTACCTCGAAGAGCTCAAGGCGCTCGGCCTCGGCTCGATCCCGGGCACGTCGGCGGAGATCTTGGACGACCGCGTGCGCAAGCGGCTCGCGGGCGGGCGCATCACGACCGCCGAGTGGATCGAGGTCATCACCACGGCGCACGCGCTGTCCATCCCGACCACGGCCACGATCATGTACGGCCACATCGAGACCGACGAGGAGCGCATCCGCCACGTAGACCTCTTGCGTTCCATCCAAGAAGAGACGGGCGGCTTCACCGAGCTCGTGCCGCTGTCGTTCGTGCACGCCGAGGCGCCGCTCACGCTCAAGCAGATGCTGCCCGACGTGCGCAAGGGCCCGACCGGCAACGACGTGACGCGCTTCATGGCCATCTGCCGGCTGATGATCGGCGCGAGCTTCAAGAACCTGCAGACGTCGTGGGTCAAGGAGGGCTTGTCGCGCGCGCAGCTGCTGCTCGACGCGGGCGCGAACGACATCGGCGGCACGCTGATGAACGAGAGCATCTCGACCTCGGCGGGCGCGCTGCACGGCCAGCTCGCTGCGCCCAAGACGCTGCACGCGCTGATCCGCGACGCGGGGCGAAAGCCCGTGCAGCGCAACACGCGCTACGAGGCCCTGGCCACGTTCTCACGCGAGGGCGGCGACGACCCGGTGCACCCGCTCGACCTCGTCGACGACCCCGAGGCCACGTTCGGCAGCTACAAGCAGCTGACCGCGGCGGCGGTGGAATCGCGCGCTGAAGCGAAGCGCAGGCTCGCTCAAGTGGTGTGAGCCGTCTTCGCGGCGAGCTGTTCTAGATCCGCCGTGGTGTCGACGTCACGCGAGAGGCGAGGGTTGTGCACGAGCGCGACCGGGGCGCGGTGCTGGAGCGCCGTGCGCATCGTGCGGTGGAAGCTGTCGCGGTGGCCCAGTTGCATGGGCATCGGCGCGGGCAGGGTGACGCCGATCGCGCCCACGCCCCGGCGCCAGTGATCGGGCGCGACCACCACCTGTGCGCGGCTGAACGCCGCCACCAGCTCGGCGATGTCGCGCGGCTCGATCCACGGCAGGTCGCCGAGCACGATCACCGCGCGCCGCGCGCCGTGCGCGTGGGCGTGCGCGAGCGCACGATCGAGCACGCGCGCGAACGGTACGCTGGGCACGGGATCGGCGAGCACGCTGGTGCGCGGCGATGGGCTCAGCACGCGCGGGCTGTCGGTCGCGACGAGCGCGTGGTCGATCGCCGTGCAGAATTCGCAGGCGCGCAGCACGCGGCGAAACAGCGCGAGCGACAGTGCGCGGCGATCGTCGGGCGGCAGCGCAGGCATCAGCCGTGACTTGCCGCGGTCGAAGCCCTTCACCGGCAGCACGGCCCACGTGGTCATCGCGCGCGGCGCTCCGCGAGCTGCCGCCCGAGCGCCAGGACCTGCTCGGCGAGCGCCTGCCGAGCGTCGCGCGAGCGCATCACCGTGTGCGTCGCGAGCACAGCGAGCTCGGGTCGCTCCCGCCGCGGCTCGCCCTCGTCGCCGCTCTCGACCACCAACCCCGAGAGCAGCGGCCCGTAGTGCGCAGCGATCGCGGCGGCGCTCGCCGGCCTGTGCGCAAGCTTCGGGATCATCTCGGCGAGCGGTCCCTTCACCGCGCGACCGGCCACGATCGGGCTCACCGCGACCACGGGGCAGCGCGCGGCGCGCCGCTCGAGCCGCTCGCGCATGCCGGGTAGGGCGGTGATGGGATCGATCGACACGTACGGGTTCGACGGTCCGATCACCAGCAGCTCGGCGCCGTCGATCGCTTGCAGCGCAGCCTCCGACGCGACACCGCCGCCTTCGAAGCGCACCGCGCGCACGAGCGGCTGACCGCGCCTTCGCACCAGCCACTCTTGAAACGGCAGCGTGCCTTCGTGCTCCGTCTCGATGAACGTGCAAAACGGCCCGTCGCTCGCTGGCAGGATCGTCGGCTGCACGCCGAGCGCGCAGGCGAGCCGCGCGGTGATCTCCGTGAGCGACAGACCTTCGGCCAGCCACTGCCGCCGCGCGAGGTGCGTGCCGAGGTCCTGATCGCCGAGCTGAAACCAGCCCGCGTCCGAGCGGTAGCGCGCCGCCATCTCCAAGGCACGGAACGTCTCGTTCGCGAGCCCCCAGCCGCGCGCCTCGTCGCCCAAGCCGCTCAGCGTGTACAGCACGCTGTCGATGTCTGGGCAGATGGTGAGCCCGAGGTGCTCGAAGTCGTCGCCCACGTTGACGATGGCGGTGAGGTCGTTCCCTGGCAGCGCTCGCGCGAGGCCATCGAGCAAGCGCGCGCCGCCCACGCCGCCCGAGAGGTACACGACCTTCATGCGTACAGATCCTGCTCGGCCGGCCGGACCAGCGCCCGCGCCGAAGCCTGCTCGTCCGGCACGAACGTGAGGCCGCGCACGAGCACCAAGGGCCGGCCTTCACTCGCCTGGCCGGCCACCAGGTCCGCGGCCGCCGCGAGCTGATCCGCGAACGCGGTCATCGTGATCTCGAGCTTGCGCCCGTGCAGGTCGCTTCGCCCGCGCTGATCCCACACCGCGGGTACGCCTGCGACGCCGATCGCCGCGCCGACCGTGCCCAGCCGGAACGGCCGGCCGTGCGAGTCGGTGATCACGACGCCGATCGACACGCCGAGCTCGGCCGCGATCCGGGCGCGTAGCGAGCGCGCGAAGCCGTCGGGATCGCTCGGCATGAGCAGCACGTACGGCCCGCGCCCGGGCGCCGCATCCCTCGGCCGCGCGTTGCTCTCGTCGATGCCGGCGTTCGCAGAGATGAAGCCGAGCTTGTGCCGCACCACGAGCACGTTGCGCGCCGCCCGCGACACGCTCTCGGACTCCGACAAGATCAGCTCGACCACGCGCGGATCCTTGCCCACCGTAACCGCGAGCTCTCTCGCGCGCTGCGACGGCTCCACCGTGCTCACGTCCACGAACCTGCCCTCGGCGCGCGACAGCACCTTCGACGTCACGACCACGACCGCCTTGTTGCTCTCGAGGCCGCTCGCGAGCGGTCGCAGCGCAGCGCAGATCAACCGCGCGAGGTCATCGCCCGGCTCGATCAACGGGATACCGGGCACGGCGATCAGCTCGAGGCGCGCGTCCAGGGCAAGCTGATCGGCCACGGCGCCCTCACAGCCCGGTGAAGCGCACGCCCACGCCGGGGTTCTTGTAGCGCTTGTTCATGTGCAGGAGCACGGGCGTGAGCGACTCGAGCGCTACGGCGTTGGCCAGGGGACCTGCGTCGAACGCGCGCACGCCGAGGTCCGAGATCAGCTTGATCGCGGTCTCGAGGGCCGCCGCGTCGTCCGAGCAGGTGAGCACGTCGCAGTCGATGGCGTGCTCGAGGTCGGCGAGGTGCACGGCGCTCACGTGGTGCATGGCCGCGACCACGCGCGCGGAAGGCCCGAGCAGCGCCTGCGCTTCGAGCGCCGCCGCGCGGCCCTCGGGCAAGTTGACCGTGCGCACCGCTGGCGGCTTGAGCGGCACGGTGATGTCGATCACGAGCGCGTTCGCGAGCACGTCCTTCAGCTCGCCGAGGGTGCTCGCATGGGCCGAGTAGGGGATGCTGAGCACGACCACGTCGACGTCGCGACAAGCGCTCTTGTTGTCCGTCCCGGCCAATGTGCCGCAGCCGAGGCTGGAAAGCTCTTGGGCCTTCTCGGCGGCTCGCGCTGCGTCGCGCGAGCCGAGCACGACCTGATGCCCGGCCTTGGCCCAGCGCAGCGCCATGCCGCGCGCTTCCTTACCCGTGCCTCCAACGATAGCGACCTTCATGCTTGCCTCTGCTGTAGCGATTGCGCTCGGACCGCGAACGCAGACGGTGACGTGCCTACCAGAGATGTCACAGGCTGGCGAGCACTTCTCCCGGTAGCTCGCGCGCATGAAGGATGCGGCGTATGAGGGCTGTGAGGTAGGATCAGGTCATGTCTCACGGAGATGATGGACGCGACGTAGAGGGTGATCGTCCCGACGGCGTCGGGGCGGCCGAGGGCTCCGCGAAGGATCCCGATCCTCAGGAGACCCAAGATTGGCTCGATGCGCTCGAGGCCGTGATCGCCGAAGAGGGCATGGAGCGTGCCCACGCGCTGCTCGAAGCGCTGATCGACAAGGCCCGGCGGGCCGGCGGGCACCTGCCGTACAAGGCCACGACCGCGTACTTGAACACCATCCACGTCCACAACGAAGCGCGCAACCCGGGCGACGAGGAGCTCGAGTACCGCATCCGGTCGTACGTGCGCTGGAACGCGATGGCCATCGTAGTGAAAGCCAACGAGCGCCACCCCGGCATCGGAGGCCACCTGTCGACGTTCGCCTCGGCCGCGACGCTCTACGATGTCGGCTACAACCACTTCTTCAAGGGCAACGACCACCCCGACGGGGCCGACCTGGTCTACTTCCAAGGCCACTCCGCGCCCGGCGTGTACGCGCGCGCGTTCCTGGAAGGCCGGTTGACCGAGGACCACCTCGATCGCTTCCGTCGCGAGACGAACGGTGGAGGCGGGCTGTCGTCGTACCCGCACCCGCGGCTCATGCCGAGCTTCTGGCAGTTCCCGACCGTGTCGATGGGCCTCGGGCCGATGATGGCCATCTATCAAGCGCGCTTCATGCGCTACATGCAGCACCGCGGCCTCATCAGCGAGAACAAAGCGCGCGTCTGGGCCTTCTTGGGCGACGGCGAGATGGACGAGCCCGAGTCGCTGGGCGCGATCTCGCTCGCGGCGCGCGAGGGCCTCGACAACCTCACGTTCGTCATCAACTGCAACCTGCAGCGCCTCGACGGCCCGGTGCGCGGCAACGGCAAGATCATCCAGGAGCTCGAGGGCGTGTTCCGCGGGGCCGGCTGGCAAGTGTTCAAGGTGATCTGGGGCGACGCGTGGGACCCGCTGCTCGCCAAGGACCGCAAGGGGCTCTTGCAAAAGCGCATGGAGGAGGCGCTCGACGGCGACTATCAAAACTACGTCGTGCGCGACGGCAAGTGGACGCGCGAGCACTTCTTCGGCAAGTACCCGGAGCTGCTCAAGCTGGTCGCGAACCTCACCGACAACGACCTGAAGAAGCTCAACCGCGGCGGTCACGATCCGCAGAAGGTCTACGCCGCGTACCACGCCGCGACGAGCACCAAGGGCCGCCCGACCTGCATCCTCGCCAAGACCGTGAAGGGCTACGGCATGGGTGAGGCGGGCGAGGGCAAGAACCCGACCCACCAGATCAAGAAGCTCGGCGGCGACGCGATGCGCGCGTTCCGCGACCGCTACCGCATTCCGATCCCCGACGAGCAGCTGCCGCACGCGCCGTACTACAAGCCTGCCGACAACAGCCCGGAGCTCACGTACATGCGCGAGCGTCGCAAGGCGCTCGGCGGCCCGCTGCCGGAGCGCAGGGTCGCGAAGAAGGCGCTGCCCGTCCCGCCGCTCGAAGAGCTGAAGCCCTTGCTCGAGTCCTCGGGCGAGCGCGACCTGTCGACCACGATGGCGTTCGTGCGCTTGCTCGGACTGCTGCTGCGCAACAAGGCTCTCGCGCCGCACATCGTACCGATCGTGCCCGACGAGGCGCGCACGTTCGGTATGGAGGGCCTCTTCCGGCAGCTCGGCATCTACGCGTCCACCGGCCAGCTGTACGAGCCGGTCGATATGGACCAGGTGATGTACTACCGCGAGGATCGCGCCGGCCAGGTGCTCGAAGAAGGCATCAACGAGGCGGGCGCGGTGTCGTCGTGGATCGCCGCGGGCACGAGCTACGCGAGCTACGGCGTGCCGATGCTGCCGTTCTACATCTTCTATTCGATGTTCGGCTTCCAGCGCGTGGGCGACTTCCTATGGGCGGCGGCCGACAACCAAGCGCGCGGCTTCCTGCTCGGCGCGACGTCGGGCCGGACCACGCTCGCGGGCGAGGGCCTGCAGCACTGCGACGGCCACAGCCACCTGTTCGCGAGCGCGTTCCCCAGCTGCCGCGCGTATGACCCGACGTTTGCGTACGAGCTCGCGGTCATCGTGCAGGACGGCATGCGTCGCATGCTCGAGGAGCAAGAGAACTGCTTCTACTATGTGACCGTGATGAACGAGAGCTACGTCATGCCGGCGATGCCCGAGGGCGCGGCGGAGGGCATCGTGCGCGGCATGTACCTGCTCAAGCAGGCAGAGGGCGGCGAAGCGCAAGCGCAGCTGCTCGGCAGCGGCGCGATCCTGCGCGAGGTGATCGCCGCCGCAGAGCTGCTGCAGGCCGACTTCGGCGTGCGCGCTGCGGTGTGGAGCGTGCCGAGCTTCACGGAGCTGGCGCGCGATGGCGAGCGCGTCGAGCGCGCCGAGCGCCTGCGGGTAGCGGAGCCCAAGGCCAGCTACGTGACCTCGTGCCTCGCGCCCACGAAGGGGCCGGTGATCGCGGCGACCGACTACGTGCGCGCGTACGCCGAGCAGATCCGAGCATACGTCCCCCGGCGCTACACCGTGCTCGGCACGGACGGCTTCGGCCGCAGCGACATCCGCCCGTCGCTGCGGAAGTTCTTCGAGGTCGATCGCCACCACGTGGTGGTCGCGACGCTGTCGTCGCTGGTCAAGGAAGGGGCGCTCGACGCCAAGGTCGTGAGCGACGCGATCGAGCGCTACGACCTGCAACCGAGCGCGCATGCGCCGTTCGATGAGGGCTCGACGTCATGAGTGAGACGAAGATCGTCGTACCGGACATCGGCGACGTGGAGAGCGTCGATGTGATCGAGGTGCTGGTCTCGCCGGGCAGCGAGGTCTCGAAAGAGCAGGGCCTCATCGTCATCGAGAGCGACAAGGCCTCCATGGAGGTGCCTTCGCCGACGGCGGGCACGATCCGTGAGGTCTCGGTGAAGGTGGGCGACAAGGTCAGCAAAGGCACGCTGATCGCGCTGCTCGAGTCCGGTGGAGGCGAGTCCCAAAAGGCTCAGCCGAAGCAAGGCGAGCCCGCCGCCGAGCCTGAAGCGGCTGCGCCAGCAGCGGAGGCAAAGGCCGCGCCCGAGAAGAAGCCCGCAGCGACTGCCGCAGCCCCCGCCAAGAAGCTCGAGACCAAGGCGCCCGAGCCCAAGGCCGCCGCCAAGGAAGTGCGCGAGAGCGGGCTGCCGACCGAGGCGGAGGCCGAAAAGCAGCGCGACGAGCATCATCCCCAGGTGATGGCGCGCACCGTTCCGCCGCCTCCGCCGCCACCGCGCGAGTCGCTGGCGGCTCCCGCGCCCGAGAAGAAGCCCCACGCCTCGCCCTCGCTGCGCAAGCTCGCGCGCGAGCTCGGCGTCGACCTGCGGCAGGTGCCGGGCACCGGCCCGCACAAGCGCATCACGCGCGAGGACGTCCAGAGCTACGTGAAGCACGCCATGTCGCAGGCCGGTACGGCCACGGGCACGGGCTTCGCGTTCCCGGAGCTGCCCGAGATCGACTTCAGCCAGTTCGGCGAGACGCGCATCGAGCCGCTGACCAAGATCCAGAAGCTGACCGGCCGCAACACGCACCGCAGCTGGGTGACCATCCCGCACGTCACGCAGCACGACGAGGCGGATATCACCGAGCTCGAGGCGTTCCGGCAGAAGATGCGCGCGGACCGGCCCGACGTGAAGCTCACGCTGACCGCGTTCTTCATGAAGGCGCTGGCCGTCATGCTCAAGCACATGCCGCGCTTCAACGCCTCGCTCGACAAGAGCGGCGAGAACCTGATCTTGAAGAGCTACTTCAACATCGGCGTTGCGGTCGACACGCCCAACGGGCTGGTCGTGCCCGTCATTCGCGAGGTTGACCAAAAAGGGCTATCCGAGCTGGCACTCGAGCTGGCGCAGGTTAGCGAGCGGGCACGCAACAGGAAGCTCATGCCGCAAGATATGCAGGGCGCGAGCATGACGCTGTCCAGCCTCGGCGGGATCGGCGGCACGTTCTTCACGCCGATCATCAACCCACCCGAGGTGGCCGTGCTCGGCGTGTCGCGGGCGACCCAAAGGCCCGTGTTCGTGGACGGTAAGCTCGAGCCTCGGCTCATCGTCGGCCTGTCGCTCTCCTATGATCACCGTGTCATTGATGGCGCGGACGGCGTGCGCTTTACGTCGCGCCTTCGGGACGTGCTGTCCGACATTCGCGAGATGTTGTTGTGAACAGCTCGGCGATTGGCCACGTGTAAGCGGCTGTGCTGTAATCCGCGCGTTACGAAGCTTAAAGGAGGCTTGCGCATGAGCAGGGTCCGGTCGTCATCGATGCGCGTGATCGCGCTGCTGCTGGGATTGAGCGCCTACGGGTCGCTCGCCGCAGCTCAAGCGCCGAGCCCGACCTCGCCCGCAGCGCCCGCGGCGCCCCCGCCTGCGACCGCGCCCGCGGCCCCGGGTGCTGCGCCGCCCCCGCCCGCAGGGGCGCCGGCCGACCCTGCGCAGCCCACGACGCCCCCCGCGGCTGCGCCGACTGCGCCCGCCGAGCCCGCGCCGGCCCCTGCGCCCGCGCCGCCGCCGCCGAGCTATCCGCCGCCTGCGAACCAGCCGGAGCAACCCCCGCCGCCGCCGCAATACGCCCCGCTGGGCGAGCCGAGCGAAGAGATCAAGAAGGGCGACTGGGATCCCTGGGAGCACGTTCGCCAGCGCCGCCACGACGGCTTCTTCCTGCGCCTCGCGATCGGCCTCGGCGGCGGCGTGCTCGGCGGCGACGACCACGCCGACGAAGCCTTCAACGAGGTCGGCGTGGGCGGCCTAGGGCTCGCGACCGACATCGCGATCGGCGGCGCGATCGTCGAGAACCTGATCCTGCACGCGGACATCTACCAGGTGACGCTGTTCAATCCGACGGTCTACGCGGACGACGAGGACGTCGGCGACGCCGACGAGGTGGGCGACATGCTCGGAGTCGGCCAGGACGTGCGCCTGGCAGGGCTCGGCGTGGGCGTCACGTATTACTTCATGCCGGTGAACCTCTACATCGGTGGCTCGGTGGGCCTCGGCCAAGCGGTGTTCGAAGGCGATCACGGCGATACCGAGGGCAGCGAGCTCGGCTTCGGCTTCAATGCCATGGTGGGCAAGGAGTGGTGGGTCGGCGCCGACTGGGGCATCGGCCTCGCCGGCCAGCTGCTCGTGATCAGCGCCGAGGACGAGGTGCTCGGCAAGATCAACGGCCTCGCCGCGAGCGTGTTGTTCAGCGCGACCTACAACTAACGCCGTCTGACTTCGTCGCGGGCTTTAGAACTAACGCCGCCGACTTCGTCGCGGCTTTGCAACTGACCGGCGCCGCGCCCCACCAACCTTTCCCTTGCAAAAGTGTGCGGCCGGCGCTGGTATTCGGTCCGCATGCCTCCGAAAGCTCCTGCTTATGTGCTGCTCGTCGCGGCTCTGATCGGGCTGTGGTTCTCGTCGGTCTCCACGTACGACTTCGTGGCGCACCTGGATCGGCAGGTGCACGGGATCCATTGCTCATTCTTGCCGGGCATCAGCGCGCCTGAGGTCGGCGGTGGCGGCTGCCAGGTCACGCTGATGAGCCCGTACTCGTCGGTGCTCCGGCAGAGCATCTGGGGCGGCATCCCGATCTCGCTGCCGGCGATGTCCGTGTTCGCGTTCCTCGCGTTCTGGGCGGTGTCGTTGATCGCGCGCGATCGCACGGGCGACCCGCGCGTCGCCGGCTTTACGTTGCTCGCGACGTCGCTGCCGCTCTTGGCATCGCTCGTGATGGGCTACGTGTCGCTGGTCTCGCTCGACACGTTCTGCAAGCAGTGCATCGGCATCTACACGGCGAGCGTGCTCGCGTTTGGCGCGGCGCTCGTCATGTTCCTGCGCGCGCGCAACGAGCCGGCGCCCGCGGAGGGCATGATCGCCTGGCCCGCGCTCGGCATCGCGTTCGGCGTCGGCGTCCTCGCGGTCGCGATCCCGCTCGGGGCGTACGCATCGGGCGCGCCGGACTTCTCCAAGTACGTGGGTACGTGCGGCCAGCTCGCGGCGCCCGCGGATCCGAACAACGTGCTCGTGCCGCTCGGCACGCCGCGCGGCACCAGCACCATGATCGAGGTGCTCGATCCGCTGTGTCCATCGTGCCGCGGCTTCGAGGAGCGGTTCTCGAAGATCGACGCGGCCGAGGAGATCACGCGCAAGGCGCTGCTCTTCCCGCTCGACAACGCCTGCAACTGGATGGTGAGCGAAGCGATCCACCCGGGCGCGTGCGCGATCAGCGAAGCGGTGATGTGCGCCGGCGCCGACGCCGAGAAGGTGCTGCACTGGGCCTTCGAGCGGCAGGACGAGATCATGGCCGCCGAGCGCGGCAAGCAAGGCTCGGCGGCGTCGATGGCCGGCCAGGCGTTCCCGGGCGTCGCGCGCTGCGTGGGCAGCCCGAGCGCGCGCGCGCGGCTGAACCTCGCGCTGCGCTGGGCGGTGAAGAACAAGCTCAACGTGCTTACGCCGCAGGTGTTCGTGCAGGGCTTGCGCTTGTGCGACGAGGACACGGACCTCGGCCTCGAGTACGCCCTACCGCGCCTGATCTCGCGCGCCTCGACCATGCCGCCGCCCGCGATCGTCCCGGAGCCGGCGCCCATCCCCGCGATCCCTCCGCCGCGCCCGGCGCCGCGTTCCGCGGCCGCCAAGGCACCCGATCCGCGCGCCGAGGCCGAGCAGCTCGCGGCAGAAGGTGAGCCCGTGGGTGATCCCCTCGAGGCGGCACCCGCAGCGGCGCCTGCGCCGGCGCCGTCCGAAGCGACGCCACCGCCTGCGCCGCCCGAGCCTGCGGAGCCCGCGGCCGCCGTCGAGCCAGGAGAGACGCCATGATCCAACGCGGAGCCATCATCGCAGTCGGCGCCCTCGCGCTGCTCTTGCCCACCGTGCTCGTGCGCGGCTGGATGGGCAGCGCCGAAGAACGCCTGGTCGAAGCGCAAGCCACCGTGGTCGAGCAGAAGGTCGCGGTCGCGGCCGAGGCGAACGAGGCCTACTGCACGCCGGAGCTCAAGAAGATCCTCCGGCGCGTGCTGCAGAGCTGCGGCCTCTTGTCCGCGACTGGCGGCCGCGGCTGTGAGCCGGTCGATGCCAAGCACGTCGCGACCATGACCGGCGACGACTTCAACGCGCTGTTCGTGCCGATGCAGAAGCGCGGCGGCATCGTGCAGTACGACAAGTCCGCCGCCGAGCTCGACCCCGGCGACCTGCAGCTGGTCGAGAAGGTGTTCGCCGACCGCGCGGGCGCGAGCTACTTCCTCGTGGTGTCGCGCGCCTCACCCGACGGCCCGGAGGCCAAGAACCGCGAGCTGTCGCGCGCCCGCGCCGAGGTGGTGCTGAACCACCTGCGCACCACGTTCAACGACCCCGACCTGGATCGCCAGGTAGGTCTCTTGTGGCTGGGCGAAGAGTACGCACAGCTCGACCCGAGCTTCTGCAACTGGCAGCGCAGCGGCCAACAGACCCAGTGCCTCCCCGAGGAGCTCAACCGGAGCGCGTTCGTCACATGGATCGATTGCACGCTCTAACCCGTCTCGCTCTCCTGCTCGCGCTCGCGGCGTGTGATGAATCCGCGAAGAGCGCGCCGCCGCCCGTGTCGCGCTTCGAGGCGGTGAAGGCCAAGGCGCCGGCGGCCGACCCACTCGCCGAGCTGTGCGACGTGCGCTTCGAAGCAGGGCAGGGGCCCGCGCTGGCGCTGCCCGTGCTCGACACCGCGGCGCCCGAGGTCGGCGGCTCGCAGTGGCTGAACCTGTGGGCGACGTGGTGCAAGCCGTGCGTCGAGGAGCTGCCCATGATCGAGAAATTCCGCGCCCGCATGACCAGCCAGGGCACCCCGTTGCGCGTGCACTTCGTGTCGGTCGACGCAACGGCCGAGCTGGTCGCGACCTTCCGCACGGAGCACCCCGGGCTACCGGCGACGTCGCGTGTCGCCGACGCCGCCGCCGTCGCGCCGTACATCCAGGCGCTCGGCCTCGATGCGGGCGCGGGCTTGCCCGTGCACGCCTTTACCGGGCCGGACGGCAAGATCCGCTGCGTCCGCTCGGGCGCCGTGGTCGAGAAGGACCTGGACGCGATCGCGCAGCTCGTGAAATGAGGCCGGCCATGACTCGAACGCTCCTGCTCACCGCGCTGATCGCTGCCCAGCTGGCGTGCAGCCTCGCCTGCAGCCAGCCGACCCCCGAGGTGGCCTCGGCGCAGCCGGCCAAGCCCGCTCCCGAGCCCGTGCCGCTGCCGCCGAACGCGAGCGCGCAGGCGAAGCTGGTCGATGCCTACCTGCGGGTCTCAGACCGCTTGGCGAGCGATGACGCGAAGGGTGCAGCGGGCGCCGCCGCCAAGGCAGCCGAGGCAGCCGGCTCGGTCGAGGGCCAGCAGCCCGCACAGATCAAGGCGGCCGCGGCCGAGATCGCCGCGGCGTCGGACATCGAGAAGCAGCGCGCCGCCTTCGAGCGCGCGAGCAACGCGCTCATCGGCTTCGTGGAGAGCGCCGGCAATCCGATGGCGTCGATCGTGTACGTCGCGCGCTGCCCGATGGCTTTCGACAATCGCGGTGCGCGCTGGCTGCAGGGCAGCGCCGCCATCCGCAACCCGTACTTCGGCGCGAGCATGCTGACCTGCGGCTCCATCGAGGCGCAGTACGCGCCCGGCGCCCGCAAGCCATGAGGGTTTAGGTATGACCTGCGCCACCCTCACGCGTTGATCGCGAGTTGATCGCGAGCCACAGCCCGCTGCGTCTTGTGCGCTCCATGCGGCTGCGTTAGTCAGCTCGGCATGCTGGCTTACAAGGTTCCTCCCGTTCCTCGCCTGCTCGCGTGTTTCCTGGCCGTCGCGCTCGCGCTGCCGCTCATCGCCGCGAGCACCGCAGCGGCCCAGACGGGCGCTGCACGCGCTTCCGCCGAGGCGCTGTTCGAAGAAGGCCGTCGCTTGATGGCCGAGGGCAAGCTCGCCGAGGCGTGTCCGAAGCTCGAGTCGAGCCAGCGGCTCGACCCCGGCGTGGGCACGCTCCTGAACCTCGCGGACTGCTACGCCAAGCTCGGCCGCACGGCGAGCGCGTGGGCGGCCTTCCGTGAGGCGGGCTCGGCCGCGCGCGCGCAAGGCTCGGCGGAGCGCGAGGCCGTGGCGCGCGAGCGAGCGACCGCGCTCGAGCCGCAGCTGTCGTACCTGACCATCGTGCAATGGAAGGGCCAGAGCGTCACGATCACGCGCAACGGCGAGCCCGTCGATCCGGCGATGCTCGACACGCCGATGCCGGTCGATCCCGGTGAGCACACGATCGTCGCGGCCTCGCCCGGCAAGCGCGAGTGGTCGACCAAGGTCGACGTCGGTCCCAACGGTCAGCGCGCTTCGGTCACGATCCCGATCCTGCCGGACGAGCCGATCGTGCAGGTCGCGGGGCAGCCCTCGGCGACCCAGTCCAGCGTCGACAGCGGCGGCTCGTCGAGTGGCAACACGCAGCGCTGGCTCGCGGTCGGCGCGGGCGTCGTCGGTGTCGCCGGTATCGTGATCGGCTCGGTGTTCGGTGTGCAGGCCGGGTCCAAGTGGGACGACGCGCAGAAGTGCAACGAGGATCCCACGTGCCCGAACGCGGGCTCGCTCAGCGACGACGCGAGCTCGGCCGCGACGATCTCGACCGTCGGCTTCGTGGTCGGCGGTCTCGGCCTCGCCGGAGGCCTCGCGTTGTGGCTCACCGCGCCCGAGCCGGAGAGCGCGGCGACCGCGAGCCGCGCGGGCGTCTCGATCGGGCTCGGTATGCAAGGCATCAGCGTTTCGGGGAGGCTGTGATCATGAGGCTCGCGACTTATTGGCTCATCGTGCTGTGCGCGTGCCTTTCGGGGGCTTGCAGTGCCTTGCTCGGCATCGAGGATCTCGAGAACAACGAGGACGCTTCGGTCCGCCCCGGCGACGGTGATGGAGACGGCGACGGAGACGGCGACGGGGATGGAGACGGCGACGGAGACGGCGACGGTGATGGAGACGGCGACGGAGACGGCGACGGCGATGGAGACGGCGACGGAGACGGCGACGGCGATGGTGACGGCGACGGCGATGGCGACGCAGGCCTAGACGGCGGCGACGGCGACGGCGACGCAGGCGATGACGCCGGTGTCGTCGAGCCCGTCACGGGCAAGGTCATGGACTTCTGGCGCGTGCCTGTGGAAGGCGCGTCCATCAGCATCGACGGCGAGACCACCACCACCGACGCGAATGGCGAGTTCGAGATCGAGGCGGCACCGCGTCCATACGACGTGCAGATCTTCATCCAGACCGAGCGCAACGGTGTCACCTCGAACATCGGCTGGGTCTACAAGGGCCTGACCCGCGACGACCCGACGCTCCAGGTGTACTGGTCGCGGCCCAACTACTCGGCCGAAGTGGACACTACGATCACCGGCACGACGGTCGACGCTACGCGCAAGGTCTACCTCGGCTTCAGCGAGGACCTCGAGTGGTCCTATGATCACAGCTCGACGCTCGCCTACGACGGCATCAGCTGCACGTGGATCAGCGACGGCGATACGGTCGTTACGGGCAACGTGCACGCCCTCTTGTGGTCGGTCGCCGGCACCCAAGACCTGCCCACCGCGTACCACGCGACCGACGTCGAGGAGCTCACGCTCGACCACGACGCGCCGGGCGAGCCGGACGTGCCGGCGTCGTTTGCGCTCGACTCGTCTGCGACCATCACGTCCGGCGCGATCACCGCGGCGGCCACCTACGGCGGCCCGAGCGGCGACGATCGCAGAAACCAGATGTACCTGCGCTTCGACGACGGCGCCGTGATCCCGCTGCTCGACGACTGGGACGGCCCGAACGCGATCAACTACCTCGCGCCTACGATCACCGGCTCGTCGCTCATCATCGCGGCACACGTGAACTCGTGGGCCACCGGTCCGTATGCCGTGGCCTACCGCAGCGGGCTCGCGCCCGGAGCGGCTAGCGTCGACCTCGCGATCCCGGAATACCCGGTTCTATTCGCGCCCGTCGCGGGCGTGACGTGGAGCCCCACGACCGTGTTCCGCTACAACCCGGGCCAAGAAGACCAGGTGCACATCTTCGCGTTCGAGTCGACGAACTACTGGGAGCACTTCTACGTGGTGACGACGGACACCAGCACCACGGTGCCGCCGCTCGAAGGGCTTGGCTACATCTTCTTGCCCGAGGAGCCGTACTTCTGGTGGGTCGAGACCCATGGCTCGTATGCCACCGTCGACGATGCGACCGGCGAAGACGGCTGGCTCGACACGTTCGCGCGTTCCGGCAGCCCGCAAGGTGCGCCCCGCGCGAGCGGCACGTACGCCTCGTCGGTGACGCGCGGCTTCATGACCCCCGCCGAGTGAGCGCTAGGCTCGGCGCGCGCAGACACCTTGTCACCGAGACATCACGGCTCCGCGATCCGGCCGTAACAGCCGCGCGCTGGAATCGTCCAGCGTGTGGCTGGATCGCGAGCTTGCCTGGACGGTCACGCTCCTGCTCGGAGTGAGCGGCCTCGCGTGCACGACGCTCGCGCAGCTGCTGGCGCATCGCAAGCTCGCCTTGCGCGCGCAGCGCACGCACCGAGCGCCTCTGCCGCCCATCACGGTCCTGAAGCCGCTCAAGGGGCTCGACGAAGGCCTGTACGAGAACCTCGCCTCGATCGCGCGCCAGGACTATCCCGACTTCGAGATCATCTTCGGCCTCGATGACGCGGCCGATCCTGCGCTCGCCGTCGCGCGCCAAGTGCGCCGCGACTTCCCGCACGTTCCGATCCGCATCGTCGTGCGGCGCGGTCGCGGCGCGCTCAACCCGAAGATCGCGAATCTGCTGAACATGGTCGATCACGCGCGGCACGACTGCGTGCTGATCTCCGACTCCAACGTTTGGGTCGACCCGGACTACCTGAGCGCCACCGCGGCGGAGCTCGAGCAACCCGGCGTGGGGCTCGTGAGCAACGTGATCGTGGGCCGCGGCGAGGCCAGCTTCGGCGCGCTGCTCGAGAACCTGCAGCTGTGCTCGTTCGTGATCGCAGGCGTGTGCTTCGGCGATGCGCTCGGCCACCCGATCGTGGTCGGCAAGTCGATGCTGCTGCGCCGCTCGCAGCTGGAGCGCCTCGGCGGCTTAGCGACGATGGCTGACGTGATGGCGGAGGACTACGTGCTCGGCCGTCGCTACCACGAGGCCGGACTGCGCGTGGTGCTGTCGGCGCACGCCGTGTACACGCACAACCGCGCCTGGGATCTCTCGCGCTTCGTCGCGCGCCACGTGCGCTGGGCGCAGCTGCGGCGCTGGGGCGGCTTGCCCACGTTCATCGCCGAGCTGCTCATGTATCCCGTGCCCTGGCTGCTGATCGCGCTGTCGGTTGCCCTGTCGGCGGGCTCGCACCCAGACGAGGCGCTGGCGCGCGACGCGCACGCCAGCGCGCAGCTCGCGCTGCTGTGCATCGCTTGCAAGGCGCTTTCGGACTTCGTGCTGGTCTGGCACGTCCGGCGGCAGCGACCGCCCTCGCTCGCGCTGCTGCTCGTAGCGTTGCGCGATTGCCTGTTGATCGCGCTGTGGAGCGTCGCGCTCGTGCGCCGGACGATCGTATGGCGCGGCAACCGCCGCCGTATCGGACCGGGCACGAGCTTGCTGCCGCTGCCGGCGGAGCTCGCAACGCGCGAAGCCCGAGCCTGAGCGAGCAAAAGAATACGCCCCGCGTCGAATGACTCGGGGCGTAACGGCAAGCAAGTGGTTGGCTGTGGAGCTACGCGAAGGCAGCCGCGAGCGGTGCGCTGCCGCCCTGCAACGGGAAGCTCGGCGAGACCTCGGCTTCGGCGCGCAGCTCCCCGCCTACGGCGCGGTACACGCGCAGCGAATGGTCGTGGTCGCGGCTCGACTCGACCGAGAACACCTGGGCGTGCGGCCTTCCGAACAGCGAGACCGTGGTCTTGTGGTGCACGTGGCCGTGGACCACGTGCAGCGCGGGCAGCTCGGCGAGCAGGTCGCGCATCGGCGCGGCGCCCATCGTGCCATCGAAGTAGTTCCACACCGGGTTCGCGATACCGAGCGGCGCGTGGTGCTGGGCGACGATGAGCGTCCGCCCCGTGGTCAGGCCATCCGCCGCCAGCCGCCGGATGTCCAGCAGGTTGCGGTCGCGGACGATGCCCGCCGCGCGCGTGAAGTGCTGCCCATCCATCACCGTGGACACGGGCTTGATGACGGCGTCGCCGCACACCGTGATCGCGCCTTCGGCGCTCGTCTCGGCGTAGGCAGCGAGCGGCCCCTCGAGCGCCGTCTGCCAGGCGAGCGCGTCGCTGTACGCGTCGTGGTTGCCGGGCACGAGCGTGATGCGCTCCGGCGGCAGGCCGCTGTCCTCGAGCACCTCGGCCAGCGCTTCGTATTGGCCCAGCGTTCCATCCTCGGTCAGGTCGCCCGTGATGAGCACGTGGTCGACCTGGAGCTGCCTAGCGCGCTTGAGGGCGCGCAGCGCTCGCTGCCGGCGCAGCTCGACGTCCAGCGCGACGCCGGTCGAGAGAAAAGCCAGGCGGTATCGCGCAAGGCCAGTGCGCGACCGGTAGTCCTCTTCGAGCAAGTGGAGGTCGGACAAGTGTGCGATGCGTGTCATGGGCCACACTCTGGCGACTGGGCGCGGCGATCCCGTAGCGATCGATCGACGTTTGCGTGAAATCCAACTCCCAGTTAGGGCGCGCCACGTAGAGGCTCGCTCGGCTCACGACCGCAAGGTGTGGAACGCGCTCGTGGGCGCTGTGCAACGCGTGGACGGCGCGAGCGGCGTTCGCGCACACAGCAAACGAGTGAGGTCTCTCGCGCTGGTTCCGCCACAAGATTGCAACGCTGAAACCACTTTCCTTTCACCGTTGCAGGCGCCGACCTGGCAGTTCTGCACGATCCGGTGCGAAAGCGGCCCATCCGTAGCTTGGCACACGCTTCGCAGTTGCCCTCGCAGTCGCCACGGGAGCAGCCGCGCAAGCGCTGCAGCGACAACGGAAGGCGAGTCAGTGGTGGGAGCGAGCGATCGAAGCCGCGGGGTGCCGCGAGGTGTGCTGAGTCGCTCCCCGGAGACGCTCGACCGCATGCAGCGCGCCGTGTCGGCCGAGCCGCCGCGCGAGTCCGGGCCGCACCGCAGGAGCCACGAAGCAGTGCGACCGGCCTCGGGTGCGCGCGTGTTGATCGTCGAGCCCGTGCCGGTGCTGCGCACGATCATCACCCGGGCGTTCGCAGACCGCGGCCACAGCGTGACGGCGGTCGCGACGCTCGACGACATGCGGCGGCTCTTACCGTCGTTCGATCCGCACGTCGTCGTGTGCGAGCTGACGCTCTCCGACGGCTCGGGCGACAACGCGTGCCGCCGGCTCAAGAGCGGGGGCAACAAGCTCCGTCCGGTCGTGCTGATGTCCGGCGTTCCGGAGCCCGAGCTGATGCGCCGTGCCATGCAGGCCGGCGCGGATCGCTTTCACTGCAAGAGCCGCGGCCTGTCCGAGCTGATCGACTTGGTCGAAGAGATCGCTGGCGAGATCGTGTTCTAAGCCGACTCTTCGGAGCGGTGATGCATGCGCAGCGCGCTCGGCATGGTCGCACGCAGGTGCGAGCGGTCGAATGGACCGGGCAAGACGCTGTCCGCCGCGTGGACCTCGGGCGCTTCGCGCTCGGTGACCAGCACGCGATGCACGCCGGTGTAGCGCTCACCGATGAAGCGCACGAGGTCGCGGCCATCGCAGCGGCCGAGCCAGCGCGAGACCAGCACCGCGTGGAAGTCGGCCGGACCGTTCTCGAGCTCCCAGACCGCGTCCACGGGGCAGTCCGCTTCCACCACGACGTAGCCGAGCGGACCGATGCTCTCGCGCAACGCGCGCCGCCGCATCGGGTCGGGATCGACGATCAGCACGCGTCCCGATCCCGTCGGGCGCTCAGCCTCGAGGTTCGCCATCACGAGATCATGAATGCGATCCTCGGTCGCAGGTGGGTGAGCGCAGAACGCCATGCCCAGCTCGAGCACGCCTTCGCCGACGTGGCGCTGGCGAACGAGGCGCGCCGGCAAGCGGATGGCGCCGTGCTCGCCGAGCTCGAGCACGAGCCGGTACTCCGCTTCATCGTCCAGGTCCGGCGCGGCGTCGCGCAGCAGACAGCCCCCAATCGACAGGTCCACGATCTGGAACCGCCCCGCGATGCTGTTCTTGTTCCACAGCAGCGCGCGGCCGTTCACGCCGACGCGAAAGGACTTCCTTCGTTCGGCGCAGCCCTGTTCGTCCGTCATTGAAGCCCCCAGCGGTTGCATTGAGGCTTAGCCTCGACGCGCAATCAGTAAAGGGGTGATCCCGTGCTCCTCAAACGGGCCCTGCAACTTCACTGCGAGCACGTGCGCGAGCCGACCACGTGTTCTCACACAGCCGCCTGCAAGCTCGCCCCAACCGGACCAAGTTGTCTCGCGGTTGCGAGGAGCTCAGTTGGCTACCGCAGCCATGAAGTTGGGTCCGAAGCGCTCGCAGCGAACGCGGCTCAGTTTCGAGCGACGCCGTCGTTGTCGACCTCGAGCAGCAGGCAGCCCTGCTGCGCGCCGTCGGCAGCGTCGCTCGGCCAGTACGTCGCCCCGAGCGTGCACATCTCGTCGCCAGCGTTCACGCCGAAGCGCAGCTCGACGCCGGTCGCGTTCACGTAGTCGCACTGGAAGCGCAGGCCTTCGCCCGCGGCGAGGTGCAGCGGCGTGTCGAGCTGCATGCGCGGATCGGCGATCGACTTGCTGTGCCAGAGCAGCTCGCCATCGCGGGCGCCACCCGCCAGCCACACGGTGAAGTCCGTGCCGCGGCGTTGCGTGCGGCGGACCAGCTCGCTTACGACCACGTCTTGCCCGACCAGGCACTCCGCCAGGTGCGAGCTACGCCCGCCAGGCGGCGTGTAGATGGTGAGGTTCTGGAACGTCGCCGTGTGCGCGACGTGCTGGATCGCTTCGGCGGGCATGGTGTGGAAGCTGAGCTTCACGAGCGCGGGCGCGGGCTCGGCGGTCGGGTTCACGAAGTGCGCGTCCACCGCCAGCTTCTGGCCGCCGCGCAGCACGCGCCCGACGCCGTTCGGAAAGCGTTGCTCGAGGTACGGCTCCTGGGTCGACAGCACCTCGATGAGCTCTTCGCCGAACGCCTCGCCGGAGCGCGTGCAGGGCACGTTCGCGCCCACGTCCATGATCGCTTCGGTGTGGCTCTTGGGGAGCGCCGCGCTCACGATCAGGTCCTGCCCGCGGTCGGTCATCGCCGCTTCGATGCGGCCCACGTAGTAAACGTCGTCCGCCGTGCCAGGCAGCTGCACGACCTCGCACGTACGCAGCTCATCGCCCGGCTCGAGGAAGCGGCCGACGGTCGAGACTTGGAAGCCTTGCTCGGGCACCTCGAGGCTCAGCTCGATGTTGCGTGCGGCCAGCCGATCTTCCTGCGACGGCATGCTGCCGGCTTCAGCGGCGCATGCGGCGACAACGAAGATCACGAGCGAAAGCAGTAGGCGCATGTATCGCGAGCGCTGCACGGCACGGGCTCCTCGCAAACGGGACCGTTAGCTAGCTCGAGAGCTTAGCTCGCGGCAAGGCCGGATGCCCAATGGGCGACGCCGTCAGGGGTGACGAAATCGAGCCCTGGCGACCCTGACCTGGTCTTGGGGCAGCCCGAAAAGACCGAGCAGTCTTCGCGGTTTGTGCCCCGAAGCTCGAGGCCTGCGGAGCGCCATGTGGGGTGGCCTACGAGAGCAGCGCGACGAGATCCTCACGTGTGACCCCGGCGCCAGCGCGCGGGTCGCCCGTCGCCAGCGCCGCGAGGCCGCGCTTCTTCTCCTGCAGCTCGAGCATGCGCTCTTCGACCGAGTCGGTCGCGACCAGGCGGTGGACGAGCACCGGCCGCTCCTGCCCGATGCGGTGCGCGCGGTCGGCCGCTTGGTCCTCGACCGCAGGGTTCCACCACGGGTCGAGGAGGAACACGTGATCGGCGGCGGTGAGGTTCAGACCGATGCCGCCGGCGCGCAGCGACAGCAGCATGACGGGCGGGCCGTCGTCACTCTGGAAGCGATCGACCACCGCGCCGCGATCGCGTGTGCCACCGTCGAGCCTGCAAAAGGCGATTTGGCTCGCAGTCAGGTGCGGCTCGACCAGGTCGAGCAGCGACGTCCACTGCGAGAACACCAGGGCCTTGTGACCTTCGGACAGGGCCTCGTCGAGCGTCTCGAGCAAGAGGTCGATCTTGGACGATCGCTCGG
>Ga0190269_10000297_pt1 | contig 26596 bp, 27 predicted proteins | sample Popmic249IS_FD_133749 | JGI IMG/M metagenome (GOLD analysis project Ga0190269, IMG submission 133749) | Populus adjacent soil microbial communities from riparian zone of Blue River, Arizona, USA - 249 IS | ecosystem: Environmental > Terrestrial > Soil > Riparian zone | place: USA: Arizona... | reverse complement strand
TCGATCGCCGCGCGGGCGAGGTCGGGCTTCCCGGTGAAGTGGTGGTACATGCTGCCCTGCCCGGCGCCGGCCCGCTGCTGGATCGCCTTCGGGCTGGTACCGACGTACCCCCGCTCCCACAGCAGCTCCTGGGCGCTGGTGATGAGGCGTTCGGCGGTGTCCATGCGGCCGACTGTACATACTAGTAGGTACAGAAGTCCAGCGCGGGGCGGTTCCCGACCCGGCCGACGGTGCGAGCCGCTACCGTCGGTCCATGGCGACCTGGGACGACGTGCGGCGGCTCGCGCTCGCGCTGCCGGACACCACGGAGGCGACGTCGTACGGCTCGCCGGCCTGGAAGGTGGCGGGCAAGGCGTTCGTCTGGGACCGGCCGCTGCACACGACCGACCTGGAGCACCTCGGCGACGCCGCTCCCGACGGGCCCGTGCTCGGCGTCCACGTCGCGGACGAAGGGGTGAAGGAGGCGCTCGTCGTCGACGAACCCGACGTCTTCTTCACCACGCCGCACTTCGACGGGTACGCCGCGGTGCTGATCCGGCTGGAGCGCATCGACGAGGAGGAGCTGGCCGAGGTGATCACCGAGGCCTGGCTGCTGCGGGCACCGAAGCGCGTCGCCCGCGCCTTCCTCGACGCGCGGAGCTGACCGGCGCGGCCCCCGCGCTCAGGCGGGGGTCAGCGCGTCGCCCACGCGCACGACGCCGGGCTCCACCACGTCGGCGTAGACCCCGAAGTGGATCCCGCGGCCGAGCTCGCCGACCGCGACCCCGCGGTAGCGCTCGATCAGGTGCAGCGTCTTGAGGTCGGCGTCGCCGTCGTCGGGGTTGCGGGTGGTCGCCGCGCAGCGCGGCACCGGTCCACCGATCCGCACCACCGCCGTGCCGACCCGGAACACCGACCCGTGCCACTCGTCCTCGGCGTGCGCAGGCGCTCCGGCGAACCCGACCGACATCCGGAACCGGCGTGGATCCACCGAGGCCAGCGACGACCGGGACGCCAGCTCGTCGACCGACGCGTCGCCGAGCAGGGTCAGCGGGTGCAGGTCGCAGCCGCCGTTCTCCTCGGCCGCCAGAACCAGCCGCAGGGGCCGCCCGGCCAGCTCGCTGAAGAACGTGCCCCAGGGGCCGAGCACCTCGTGGCCGGGCACGACACGTAGCCCGTAGAAGTCCGCGGCCACCGGCGCACCGAGTGGGAGCGCGCCGCAGAGCGTGCGGTCACCGGTCACCGTGAGGAAGCCGGGGGAGTACGAGGCCCGCAACGACAGGAACTTCCCGGTGCGCGTGGCCGAGAACAGGGTGCCGCCCGCGTCGACGAGGAAGAGCTGCCGGTCACCGGCGATCCCGGTGGGCGTCACCGTCACCTCGTCGGGATGGTTGGCGTGCAGCCCCTTCACCGGGACGACGGTCAACCGGCTGACGTGCACGGTGCGCAGAGTAGCCCCGGGTAGCCCGATCAAACCGTATCCGCGGGCCGGACGGGCGATGATGATCCGGTGGTGATCGACGAGGCGGTCCGGGGCACGCCCGCCCCGGCCCTGCGGCCCTACGTCGCCTGGTACTCCGGGTACCGGCACGCCGGTATCGCGCCGGGGCGCCACCGCGGCCTGCCCTCGCCCTACCTGACGCTCATCGTCACGCTCGACGATCCGCTCGTCGTGGACGCGCACCCCGACCCTGCCCAGCCCGGCGGCGAGTACACGACGCTGGTCGGCGGCTTGCACACGGTCCCGGCGCTGATCGCCCACGACGGGCGGCAGTCCGGCGTGCAGCTCGCGCTGCGCCCGCTGGGTGCCCGCGCCCTGCTCGGCCTGCCCGCGGGCGAGCTCGGCCACCTCGACCTGCCCGCCGACGACGTCCTCGGCCGGATCGCGGGTGAGCTGCACGAACGGCTGCGGGCGGCGGACACCTGGCCGGCCCGCTTCGCGGTGCTCGACGACGTTCTGCTGCGGGTGTGCCACCCCGACGCCGTCCCCGCGCCGGAGATCAGCGAGGCGTGGCGGCTGCTGGTGACCGGTGGGCACACGGTCGCGGAGGCGGCCGGCGCGGTGGGCTGGAGCCTGCGGCGGCTCTCCGGGCGGTTCAGCGCCGAGCTGGGCGTCTCCCCCAAGACCGCGGCGAAGATCGCCCGGTTCGACCGCGCCCGTCGGCTGCTCGCGCGCCCGTCGGGCCCGATGAGCCGGCCGGGGCTGGGCCTGGCCGACCTGGCGGTCGCCTGCGGCTACTACGACCAGGCCCACCTGGCCCGCGACTTCCGCGAGCTCGCCGGTGCCCCGCCCAGCCAGTGGCTGGCCGAGGAGCGCCGATTCGTCCAAGCCCACGCCGACGCTCCGCGGGAAAGCTGAGGTCATGACAGAGACCACTGCCCAGAGCACCCGTACCCCGACCGCCCCGCCGCCGGCCGTGTGGCCGACGCTGCGCGCCCGCGACGCCCGCGCGCTGATCGACTTCCTCGTCGCCGCGTTCGGATTCCAGGAGGTCGTCGCGTACGCCGACGACAACGGCGTCGTCCACCACGCCGAGCTGGCCTGGCCGGAGGGCGGCGGCGTCATGCTCGGCTCGGTGCGCGACGACCCGGACGACCCGTGGAAGCTCACCCCGGGCACGTGCGGCAGCTACGTCGTGACGAGCACTCCGGACGCCGTCCACGACCGGGCCGTCGCGGCCGGTGCCGAGATCGTCAAGGCACCGTTCGACACCGACTACGGATCGCGGGACTTCGCGGCCCGCGACCCCGAGGGCAACCTGTGGTCGTTCGGGTCCTACCCCGGCCATCCGCACTGATCCCGCGGGTCGGCGGCGTCTTCGCCTCCGCGTCGGGCGCCGCCGTCCGGTCACTACCGGCCGTGACCACCAGCTATACGCCGATGAATTCTTATGTATTGACTTGTCGCTATTAGGTCGTTCTTACTCGGCGCGGGGTAGCAGCTCCACTCGCTGGGGGGGACGGCGTGCGAATTGTCGTGGTGATCGGCGTGCTGGTCGTGGCCGCCGTCGTGGCCGACCGTGTGCTCGCTCTGACCGGGATGCCGTGGCCGATCTACGTCCTGCTGGTACTCGGCGTCGCGTTCGCATCGCCGTTCGGGGTGCGGAGCTGGCACGTCCGCCATCCCGACCGGTGCGAACACTGCCGCGGCCGTGGCTCGACGACGTTCGTGGCCGCCCGCCGGTTACGGACCCGGCGGTGCTCGTTCTGTCACGGCACCGGCCGGATCGACGTCTGACCGTCGGGGTGTCGTGGTACCGGTCGGGGCGGCGGCCGCGTCCGGCCGCGGCCGAAATTCGGTTGGCCGCCCGCTGCGGCGCACCTACGCTGAGATCCGTCAGCAGGAACCCACCGCCACCGGAAGGAGCCGCACGATGACGTCGCTTCCGGTGCAGCAACCGAACCATCGGCGGGAGTAGCGCGCGGATCTTCGCGTCGCGCCTCCTCGCCGCCCTCCCGCTCCCGGGACGGGCGGCTTCTTCGTCAACAGGCACCGTCGTGGCCGCGCGGACCGCGCGAGCGGCGGTCGCCGTTCGCGCAGGCACCCGGCGTCATTACCCGGGGGCGCCGCCGGCCGTCACACCCGGCCGCGCCGCCTGCGCCGACCGGCCGGCGGGCTCCGCTACGCCCGCCGGCCGGTCCACCTCGACCGGGACACACGGTGCGGGCTGGTGCAACCGGCAGCACGACCGGCTCTGGACCGGTTGATGGGGGTTCGAATCCTCCGCCCGCAGCAGCACCGGTGGACGGTGGCTTGACCCTCTCACGGTGAGAGGGCACAGGCTGCCGGGATGATCATCGACGGAGTGGCGTTCGCCGCCGGCCAGCACTGCGAGACCACCACGCTCGGCGCTCTGCTGGGGCACGAGGGGATCCACCTGTCCGAACCCCTGCTGTTCGGTCTCGGCGAAGGCCTCGGATTCATCTACTGGGACGCGAAGAACCTGGACTTCCCGTTCCTCGGCGGGCGCACCAAGCCGACGACGATCACCCGCACCGTGGCCGCGCGGCTCGGCCTCGACCTGCGTGTGGAGGAGACCGCCTCGCCCGCCAAGGCCTGGCGGAACGTGACCGCCGCCCTCGGCGCCGGCCGCCCGGTCGGCCTCCAGCTGGACTCCTACCACCTGGACTACTTCACCACGAAGGTCCACTTCGGCGGCCACACCGTGGCGATGTACGGCTACGACGACACGCACGCCTACCTGATCGATACGGCTCAGCAGGGCGGTGCCGTCACGACGACGCGGAGCAGCCTGGAGCGGGCCCGCGCCGAGCGTGGACCGATGACCGCCCGCCACCTCTCCTTCACCCTCATCGGCCCGGCGACCCGGCCGGACCTGGGCAGCGCCGTGCGGGAGGCGATCCGGAGCAACGCGCACACCTTCCTCCACCCACCGATCGCCAACGTGGGCTACCGGGGCATCGGCACGGCGGCCACCCGGGTGACGTCGTGGCTCACCCGGTCGAGCGACCCGTCCCGGGACCTGCCGCTCGCCGCGGCGCTGATGGAGCGCGGCGGCACCGGCGGCGCCCTCTTCCGCGCCCTCTACCGGGACTTCCTCGCCGAGAGCGCCGCGATGCTCGACGACGACGCCCTGCACGCCGGGTACCGCCGGTACGCCGAGATCGCGCCGCGCTGGACCGAGGTCGCGGACCTGATCGCCGGAGCGGGCCGGACCGGCGACCCCGGCCACCTGGCCGAGGCCGCGGCGATCCTGGCCGAGCTGGCCGAGCTGGAGCGCCGGGCGATGCAGACGCTGGCCACGATCGGCTAGGGCGCGGTTCGGAACGTTCAGGCCGCCGCGGGCCGCTGGTCTTCGATACGGCTAGCCCGGACGGTGCGCGTGCAGCCGGGCGGCCGCTCGCATCAGGTGGTCGCGCTCGGCGACGTTGGCCGCCGTCCGCGCCGCCTCGACGTAGAGGAGCGACGCGGTCGCCAGGTCGCCGTCGCGCTCGTGCAGGTACGCCGCGACGGCCGGGTACCGGGGCAGCGACGGGTCCAGCTCCGCCAGGGCGGCCAGCCCGGCGCGCGGCCCGTCGGCCTCACCGACGGCCACCGCGCGGTTGAGCCGGACGATCGGGCTGTCGGTCAGGCGCGCGAGCTCGTCGTACCACTCGACGATCTGCACCCAGTCGGTCTCCTCCGCGGTGAGCGCGTCGGCGTGCAGCGCGGCGATGGCGGCCTGCGCCTGGAACTCGCCCAGCCGGTCGCGGGCGAGCGCCGCCTGCAGTAGCTCGACGCCCTCGGTGATCGACGCCACGTCCCACCGGCTGCGGTCCTGGGAGGCGAGCGGTACCAGGCTGCCGTCGGGCGCCGTCCGGGCGGCGCGCCGCGCGTGGTGGAGCAGCATCAGGGCGAGCAGGCCCGCCACCTCGGGGTGGTCGATCGCGGCCGCGAGCTGCCGGGTGAGCCGGATGGCCTCGGCGGCCAGGTCGACGTCGCCGGAGTAGCCCTCGTTGAACACGAGGTAGAGCACCCGCAGCACGGTCGCGACGTCGCCGGGCCGGTCGAATCGCACGCCGGCGACGGTCCGCTTGGCGCGGCTGATGCGCTGGGCCATCGTCGCCTCGGGCACCAGGTAGGCCCGGGCGATCTGGCGGGTGGTCAGACCGCCGACGGCGCGCAGCGTGAGCGCGACCGCGGACGAGGGGGTCAGCGACGGGTGGGCGCAGAGAAAGTAGAGCTGGAGCGTGTCGTCGACCGAGGACACCGGCCCCGGTGCCGCCTCGGGCCGCTCCTCGCGCCGGCGGCGGGCGGCCTCGGCGCGGGTCGCGTCGAGGAACCGGTGCCAGGCCCGGCTGACCAGCCAGCCCTTCGGATCGCGCGGCGGGTCGGCCGGCCAGACGCGGACCGCCTCGACCAGCGCGTCCTGGACGGCGTCCTCGGCCGCCGCGAAGTCGGCTCCGCGGCGGACGAGGATGCCGAGAACGGTCGGCGTGAGGCTCCTGAGCAGGGCCTCATCCATCAGTGGTCACTCCGTGACGGTGGGGGACGGCACGGTCAAGAGCGGACGGACCTCGAGCCACTCGTGGAGCGGCTTCCCACCGGGTCCGGGAGCGGCCGAGAGCTCGCCGGCCAGCTCCAGAGCGCGCTCGTAGCTGTCGACGTCGATGAGGAACCAACCGGCGATGAGGTCCTTCGTCTCGGCGAACGGGCCGTCGGTGACCGGCGGGCGGCCCTCACCGTCGTACCGGACGAACGTGCCCTCGGGCGCGAGCGCCTGACCGTCGACGAACTCCCCGGACTTCTCCAGCCGGCCCGCGTAGTCGCTCATGAACTGCATGTGGGCCGAGATCTCCTCGGGGGTCCACTGGTCCATCGGCACGTCGACCACCGGAGCCGGGCCGCCACGGTAGTGCTTGAGCAGCAGGTACTTGGCCATCGTGATTCTCCTCGGTGCGAGTGCGACCCATTGTGGTTCGCAGTCACCCCGGGGACGAGACCGGTCACGCGTTCTCGACATCGGGCCGGAGGTTTTTTCGCCCGGCTCCGACGGGGCGCGACGCCAGGCCCTCACAGCTCCGCTGCCCGCAGGGCGCGGCGGGCTTCGTGGCGGCTGCGTCGGCGGTCGGCGCGGCGCAGTACGGCCCACTCCCGGTAGCCGCGGCTCTCGCAGCGGCGGAACCAGTACGACGCGGTACCGGTCCAGTAGCAGCCGCGGCGCGGACGATCCAGCGACGCACTCGTCGGCGTGATCTCGTCGGGCAGCGTGCACGGCCCGACGCGGTGATCGTGCACCGGCGTGCACGCGGCCATCGGCGCATCGGCCATCTGGACCCACCAGGGGCGGGTCTTGTCGGTCCTGCTCATCCGGGCACCTCCCGGCTCCGTGAGGCCCCGGGTCGGGGCCGTCCCTAGATCGGGTGCACCGCACTACCTCCGACGTCGTCCGCGAACAGAAATCCAGCGTATCGCGAATCCTTTATGGATTCGGACTGGCAGACTCCCCACTCCGGCGCTGCCGAGTCAAGGAGGCCTCGTTGCTGCTCACCCGCCCCTCATTCCCTACTGCGGCCCTCGGGCTAGGGATCGCCGCGGCGCTCCTCGCACCCGGCACCGCCGTCGCCGCCCCGAGCGTCACCGCGACCCGGCTACCCGTACCCGCCGGCGCCACGTCCGCCGACGTCTTCGACGTCAACAACGCGGGCGTGGCCGTCGGGTACGCCGACGTCGACGGGGTCTCCCAGGCGCTCCGCTGGTCCGGCACCGCGGTGACCAGGCTGCCCGCGTCGGCGGAGTACCCGAAGGCGTCCGCCTCGCGCGTCACCGACCGCGGTCAGGTCATCGGCTCGATCGAGTCGCTGGAGCCCGGCTACCGGCTGACCCGGCACTGGCTGCCCGGCGGCGCGGCCGTCGACTGCGTGAACGCGCCGTCGTTCCCGCTCGGCGTCCTGGACGCGAACGAGCGAGGCGACGCGCTGCTCTGGTCGATCAGCGGCCCCCGGCGGTGGACCGCGACGGTGTGCCACCCCGACGGCAGCAGCCTCGCCACGAACCTCGCGAGCGCGTACGGGATCGGCGACGACGGACGCGTGGCAGGCGCCCAGTCGGGCACCGCCGCGAACGGGTGGAACCAGGTGCCGACGGTGGTGGCCGCCGACGGCACCGCCACCGCACTGCCGGTGCCCGCGCCCGACACGGCCGGGGTCGCCTACGACCTCGGCCCGGCGGGCGCGGTGGTGGGCGCGGTCGGCACCACCCAGCTCACGCCGGCTCCGCCGACCGTCTTCGTGCCCCGGGTCGCGGTGATCTGGGTCGGTGGGCGCACGGTCGAGCTGGGCACGCTGGGCGGCACGACGAGCCGGCCGGCCGACACCGGGCGGGCGGTGAACCGCATCGGCGACGTGATCGGCACGAGCACGACGGCGTCCGGGCAGACGCACGCGTTCCGCTGGCGGGCGGGCCGGATGACCGACCTCGGGACGCTCGGCGGGACGAGCAGCACGCCGACCGCCGTCAACGACCGCGGTCAGGTCGTCGGTTCCAGCACCACCGCGTCGGGTGCCACGCACGCGTTCCTCTGGACCGACGGCCGGATGGTCGACCTGGGCGCGCCGGGCGGGGAGTCCAGCTCCGCCGTCGACGTGAACAACGCGGGCGTCGTCGTCGGTACCGTGCGGACGTCTGCCGGTGGGTCCGCGCCCTATCGCTGGACGGTGCGCGGCAGCTGACCGGTGGGCCGCCGGAACGGGGTGGCCGGGGCCCCGGCCGGCACGGTCTACTGGGGTGCTGCCGAGGGGAGGCCACCCGATGCGGATTCTGTTCAGCACCTGGCCCGCGCACGGACACCTGCTCCCGCTCCTCCCGCTGGTGCGCGCCGCGCAGCACGCCGGGCACGAGGTCCTGCTGGCCTCCGGCGCCGAGGGGGTGGCCGAGGCCGCGCGGCGGGGCGTCCCGGTCGTGGAGGTCGGGCCGAGCCGCGCGGAGTCCGACGCCGCGTTCCGGGCGGACCCGCCCGACCTCGAGGCGCTGCCGCCGCCCGAACGGATCCCGGCCGTGATCCGGCGGATGTTCTGCGTGGCCGCGCCACGGCGGGCCGCGGCGCTGGTGCCGCTCGCCGAGCGCTGGCGCCCCGACCTCGTCGTCCATCCGATCACCGAGCTGGCCGGTGCGATCGCGGCCGAGCGCACCGGAGCCCGCCACGCGGTGCACGGGCTCGGACCGCTGCCGGCGCCGGCGTGGTCCTGGTTCGGCGCGCGCTTCGGTGAGCTGTGCGCCGAGTGGGACGTGCCCGCGCTCGCGACCGGCATCCTCGACCGGCCCTACCTGGACAACTGCCCGGCCTCGCTGCAGCCCGACGCGGTAGCGGCCTTCGGTCACCGGCTGCCGCTGCGGCCGGTGACCGAGCCGGACGGCGACGCGCTGCCGTGGACGGCCGAGCAGCTGGCGGCCCTGCCCCACCCGCAGACGCTGCACCTGACGCTCGGGACGCTGTTCCACGGGGCGACCGGCGTCTTCCTGACCGCGCTGGAGGGGTTGCTGCGCCTCCCGGTCAACGTGCTGGTGACGGTCGGCCCCGGCACCGACCCGGCGCGGCTCGGTCCGCAGCCGCCGCAGGTGCTGGTGGCCGACTTCGCGCCGCACGCGCTGCTGCTGCCGCGCTGCGACGGGCTGGTGACGCAGGGCGGAGCGGGGACGATCGTCGCCGCGCTCTGCCACGGGCTGCCGCACCTCATCCTGCCGCAGGGCGCCGATCAGTTCGCGAACGGCGCCGCGGCCGAACGGGCCGGCGTCGCGCTGGTGATCCCCCCGGCGGAGTTGACGGCCGACGCGGTGGAGGCCGCGGCGCGGCGATTGCTCACCGATCCGGCATTGCGGGAAGCCGCCCGGTCCGTGCGCACGGAGATCGATGCCGCACCCGCTCCCAGTGCGGTTCTCGCGACGCTTCTCGCCTGATCGGCAGGCTCAGACGACGAGGCAGAACGGATGGCCGGCGGGATCGGCGAAGACCCGGAACGTGTCGTCGCCGCCCGGAAGGCGGGTGGCGCCGAGGTCGAGGACCGGTGTTTCGGCGGCCGCGAGATCGCGGACCCGGACGTCGAGATGCGCTTGCTGGGACGAGGACGGGTCCTCAATTGTTGAACGATCCTTGCCATATTGTTCAACAATCTCTACGGTGATGTCCACGTTCCGGGGCGCGGCGTCCGGGAACGCATGGAGTGATCCGCGCAGCGGCGCACGGCGGCACCACCCATCGGCCCTCGCCTCCGAGGAGGACACCGTGGCAACAGAACCGCCCGTCTCCCGTCCGACCACCTCCACCGCTCCGGCCGACCCCGAACCTGCGGCGCCCGCCGACACCGGCCACCGCAGGGCGCGGCGCTCGGCACTGATCGGCGCGATCTTCCTGATGGCCACCAGCGCCATCGGGCCCGGCTTCATCACCCAGACGACCACGTTCACGGTCTCGCTCGGCGCCGCGTTCGCGTTCGGCATCCTCGCGTCGGTGCTGGTCGACTTCGTCGTCCAGATGAACGTCTGGCGCATCGTCACCGTCACCGGCCTGCGGGCGCACGAGATCGCGGCGGCGGTCGTGCCCGGGGCCGGCTACCTCCTGGCCGTGCTGGTCATCGCCGGTGGCCTGGTCTTCAACATCGGGAACGTGGCGGGTACCGGCCTGGGGCTCAACGCCGCGCTCGGCCTCGACCCGAAGCTCGGCGGCCTGCTCAGCGCGCTGCTGGCGGTGGGGCTGTTCGTCGTCGAGCGCGCCGGCGCGGCGATGGACCGCGCGCTGATCGTGCTCGGCCTGCTGATGATCGGCCTGACGCTCTACGTCGCGATCGCCTCCGGCCCGCCCGTGGGCGACGCGCTGCGCCAGACGGTGTGGCCGGACACCGTGGACTGGGCCGCGATCACCACGATCGTCGGCGGCACGGTCGGCGGCTACATCACCTACTCCGGGGCGCACCGTCTGCTCGACAGCGGCACGACGGGCCCCGAGCACGTGCGTGAGGTCACCCGCGGCGCGCTGTCGGGCATCGCGGTCACCGGCCTGATGCGGTTCCTGCTGTTCCTGGCCGTCCTCGGGGTCGTGGCCGGTGGCGTCGCGCTGGACACGGCGGGCAACGCCACGGCCGACGCGTTCGCCTCCGCCGCCGGTGAGTTCGGCAAGCGCGCGTTCGGCCTGGTGCTCTGGGCGGCGGCGATCAGCTCCGTGGTGGGCGCCGCGTACACGTCGGTGTCGTTCTTCGACGCGTTCTCGACCCGGCTCACCGCCCCGCGGCCGCGGGCCTGGGCGACGGTGGTCTTCATCGTCGTCAGCACCGTGATCTACCTGCTGATCGGCACCGCCCCCGCGGCGCTGCTGGTCTTCGCGGGCGGGTTCAACGGGCTCATCCTGCCGATCGGCTTCACGATCCTGCTCTACGCGGCGTGGCGGCGTCGCGACCTGCTGAACGGGTACCGCTACCCGGCCTGGCTGCTGGCGCTCGGCGGGCTGGTCACGGTACTGACCTGGTACATGGGCATCGTCTCGGCCCGCAGCATCTTCGAGTACCTGGCCTGAGGGAGGACGGCGTGGCGCGGATCGACCTCAACAGCGACCTCGGCGAGAGCTTCGGCAACTGGCTTCTCGGCGACGACGCCGCGATGCTCTCGCTGGTCACCAGCGCGAACGTGGCGTGCGGTTTCCACGCCGGCGATCCGCGGGCGCTGCTGTCCACGTGCGAGCGGGCGGCCGGAGCCGGGGTGGTGATCGGAGCGCAGGTGGGCTACCGCGACCTGCCCGGCTTCGGGCGCCGGTTCATCGACTACGAGCGCGCCGACCTCGTCGCGGACGTGCTCTACCAGCTCGGGGCGTTGGAGGGGTTGGCCCGGGTGTCGGGGAGCGCGGTCCGCTACGTCAAGCCGCACGGTGCGCTGTACAACGCGATCGTCCACCACGAGGGCCAGGCCGCCGCCGTGGTGGAGGCGGTCGTCCGCTACGACCCGGCCCTGCCCGTGCTCGGGCTGCCGGGGTCGGCGTTCCTGCGGATCGCGGAGAAGGAGGGGCTGCGGACGGTCGGCGAGGCGTTCGTCGACCGGGGGTACACGGCGTCCGGCACGCTGGTGCCGCGGCGTGAGCCGGGTGCTCTGCTGCACGACCCGGGCGAGGTCGCCGAGCGGATGCTGCGCCTGGTCGAGCGCGGCGAGATCGTCGCCGTCGACGGCACGGTCGTACCGGTGCGCGCCGAGTCGCTCTGCGTCCACGGTGACTCGCCGGGCGCGGTCGCGATGGCGGAGGCGGTGCGCCGCGCGCTCGCCGGGGCCGGCGTCGAGATCGCCCCGTTCACCGGCGCGGCGGCATGAGGCTGCGCGCCCGCGGCCGGGTCCGGCCGGGTGCGGTGCTGCGGTTCGCGCTCGCGACGGGCTTCCGCGACCGGCCCTGAGCGGAAATCATGGCGCTGCGGCTGATGTACTGGCTCCCGTGACGACCGCAACGGACCCACGCACCGTCGGATCGGCCGCCCGTGCGGTGGCCGAGCTCCGGGAACGGGTGATGACCGGGCAGCTCGCCCCCGGGACCCAGCTGTCGGAGGCGGCGTGGGCCGCGACCCTCGACGTCTCGCGGAACACGCTGCGGGAAGCGTTCAGCACGCTGATCGAGGAGGGGCTCCTCGTCCGGGTGCCGCACCGCGGCGTGTTCATCGCGACGCTGTCCGCGGCGCAGATCGTCGACATCTACCGGGTGCGGGCCCTGCTGGAGTGCACGGCGCTGCGGCAGGCGCCGACCGATCCACCCCGGACCGAGGGCCTGCGCGCCGCGGTCGCGGAGGCACAGCGGTACGCCGCGGCCGCCGACTGGCGGGGGGTCGGCACCGCGAACATGCACTTCCACGAGCAGATCATCGCGCTCGCCGGCAGCCCGCGGCTCAACGCCTGGATGAAGCAGCTCACCGCGGAGCTGCGGCTGGCGTTCGTCGCGGTGCGCGACCCGGCGGCGCTGCACGGGCCGTTCGTCGCGCGCAACGCCGAGATCACCGCGGCGTACGAGGCCGGCGACGCCGAGCGCGCCGCCGACCTCCTGCAGGACTACCTGCGCAGCTCCGAGCGCACGGTGCTGGGCGCGCTGCCCTGATCAGGCCGGGCGGCTGGTGAGGTACCCGCCCATCCGGGTGAAGTACTCCAGCGCCGGCAGCTCCTTGCCCTCCGACGTCCGGACCTTGCGCACCAGCAGCGCCCGGTTGCGCCCGCGGCGGGCGTCGGCGCCCGCGACGATCGCCACGCCGTCGCCCTCGCGGTAGAAGATCCGCCCCGGCGTGCCGCCGTAGACCGCCGAGGAGACGTCCGCGGCGAGGATCTCCAGCCGCTCGGACCCGTGGTAGCAGAACGCGGCCGGGTAGGGCGCGGACTGGGCGCGGACCAGCCGCTCCAGCTCCTCGGCCGACCAGCTCCAGTCGATGCGGATGTCCTCCTCGGACCGCTTGTGGAAGAAGCTCGCCTTCGCCCGGTCCTGGGCGGGGAAGTCGGTGCGGCCGCTGCCCAGCTCGGCGAGGGCGTCGAGGAGGATCGGTTCGATCAGGTCGAGCGTCGCGTGGAACAGGTCGGTCGCGGTGTCCTTCGGCCCGACCGGGATCGCCCGCTGCGCGACGATCGGGCCGGCGTCCAGCGTCGCGTCCATGAGGTGGGCCGTGACCCCCACCTCGGGCTCGCCGTTGATCAACGCCCAGATCAACGGCGAGAAGCCGGCGTAGGCCGGCAGGAGCGCGTCGTGGATGTTGAGCGTCCCGAGCCGCGGGAGGCCGAAGATGCGCGGCGGGATCCACGTGCGCCAGTTGTTGGCGACGATGACGTCGGGCGCAACGGCGGTGAGTGCCTCGAACAGCTCGTCGTCGTCGGGACGGTCGCGCAGCAGGACCGGCACACCGGCGGACGCAGCCAGGTCGGCGACCGAGTCCGACCACACCCGCTCGTACACACCCCCTCCGGGATGGTGGGTCACGACCGTGACGACATCGTGGTCGGAGTCCAGCAACGCCTGCAGGGTCCGGTGCCCCCAGGTCTGGTAACCGAACATGACGACCCGCATTTGGCCTCCTGGCTAAGGACTTGAAACCTGGCTCCCAGGTTGGGATATCTTAAGCAAGGCTCACCTAAGAAGCCCAGGATCGTGCGGGGAGGCTCCACCACGTGACGACGCTGGTCGACCAGCCTTCCCCAGTGCCTCCAGTGCCTCCAGTGCCCCCAGTGCCTCCAGCGACCGCCGCGGCGAACCTTCGCCGCGGCGGACTGCTGCTGGCCGCGGTGGCGCTGCTGGTCGCGGTCTGCGTGCTCAGCCTGCTCCTGGGCACCCGCACGGTGAGCCCCGCCACGGTGTGGAGCGCGCTGTTCGACTTCGCGGGCACCGACGACCAGTCGGTGGTCCGGGAGCTGCGCGTGCCGCGGACCGTGCTCGGGCTGCTCGCCGGGGTGGCGTTCGGCGTCTGCGGGGCGGTGATCCAGGCGGTGACCCGCAACCCGCTCGCCGACACCCAGATCCTCGGCGTCAACTCCGGTGCGGCGCTCTTCGTGGTGTTCGCGATCGGGATCCTCGGCCTCCGCGGCTTCTGGGCCTACGTCTGGTTCGCGTTCCTCGGCGTCGGTGTCGCGCTGGTCGGTGTCTACCTGCTCGGATCGCTGGGGCGGGCCCCGGCGACACCGATCCGGCTGACGCTGGCCGGGGTCGCGCTCGGCGCGGTGCTCGACGGAGCGTCGACCGGCATCCGGCTGATCCGCCCGCGGGCCTTCGACTACCTGCGCTTCTGGGACGTCGGGTCGCTGGCGGGCCGCTCGCTGGACGTCGCCGCCGCGGTCGCCCCGTTCGTGCTGGCCGGGCTGGCGCTGGCGCTGGTGGTGGCGCGCGCGCTCAACGCGGTGGCGCTCGGCGACGACCTGGCGACCGCCCTCGGCGTCGGCCTGACCCGCACCCGGATCCTGGCGCTGCTCGCCGTCGTCCTGCTGGCCGGCGCCGGTACCGCCGCCGTCGGCCCGATCGGCTTCGTCGGCCTGATGATCCCGCACCTGGCCCGCTGGGTCGTCGGCGCCGACCAGCGGTGGGTGCTCGCGTTCACCGTCGTCGCCGGACCGATCCTGCTGCTCGTCGCCGACATCGCCGGTCGCCTGGTCGTGCGCCCCGGTGAGCTGCGGGTGGGCATCGTCACCGCGTTCATCGGCGCCCCGGTGCTGATCTGGTGGATCCGGACGCGGACGGCGGTGAGCGGCCCGTGAGCCTGGTGGTGCGCCCCGCCGACGCGCTCTCGCTGCGGCTCCGCGTGCGCACGGTGGCCGTCTGCGCCGCGCTGCTGACCTCGGCGTTCGGAGTGGCCGTCCTCGCGCTCGGCACCGGCGACGTCGTCCTCTCGCCGGCCGAGGTGCTCGCCGCGCTGGCCGGGCGGGGATCGCCCGTCGCCGACCTGGTCGTGCTCGACCTGCGGCTGCCCCGGGTACTGCTCGCGCTCGCGGTCGGAGCCGCGCTCGGGCTCTCCGGCGCGATCTTCCAAGCCCTGACCCGCAACCCGCTCGGCAGCCCGGACGTCATCGGCTTCAACACCGGCGCGTTCACCGGCGTCCTCCTCGTCACCGTGACGATCGGCAACGGCTACTACCCGGTGGCGGCAGGCGCGCTGGCCGGAGGGCTGGCCACCGCGCTCGCCGTCCACCTGCTCGCCTACCGCCGCGGCGTCCAGGGATTCCGGCTGATCATCGTCGGCATCGCGGTGAGCGCCGTCCTCACGTCGGTCAACCAGTGGTTCGTCGTCACCGCCGACCTGCAGGCCGCCTACGCGGCCTCGGTCTGGGAGCAGGGCAGCCTCAACGGGCTGGACTGGAAGCAGGTCCCCCCGGTGGCGGCGTCGCTCGCCGTGCTGCTCGCGGCGCTCGCCGCCTGCGGACCGCGGCTGCTGCTGCTGGAGCTGGGCGACGAGGTGGCCACGGGGCTCGGCGTCCGGGTCGAGCGGGCGCGGATCGCGTACCTCGCGCTCGGCGTCGCGCTCATCGCGGTCGCCACCGCCGCGGCCGGCCCCGTCGCGTTCGTCGCGCTCGCCGCGCCGCAGCTGGCCCAGCGGCTGACCGGCTCGGCCGGCATCGCGCTGGTGCCCGCGGCGTCGATGGGTGCGCTGCTGCTCGTCTCGAGCGACTGGGTGGCGCAGCACGCGTTCGCCCCGACCCAACTGCCGGTGGGCGTCGTCACGGTGACGCTCGGCGGCGCGTACTTCGCCTGGATGCTCACTCGGGCTGCCAGGACGAACTAGAGGAGGGATCCCTCATGTCGACCAACCCCTTCGACGACGAGAACGGCCGGTTCAGCGTGCTGGTCAACGACGAGGACCAGCACTCGCTCTGGCCGACGTTCGCCGCCGTGCCGGCCGGCTGGCGGGTCGTGTTCGGCGCCGACGGCGGTGCCGGCCGGGCCGACTGCCTGGCCTACGTCGAGGCGAACTGGACCGACCTGCGCCCCCGCAGCCTGCGGGAGAGCATGCCGTCCTGACCTGCACGGCCGGCGAGCGACGAAGGGGAGGCAATGAGTTCGGCGCAACCAGCCGCGGTGGACGGCGGCGTACGGGCGGGCGGCAGCCGGGTGCTGCGCCGGGCGGTCACCCGCAACCGGCGCCGGCTGGGCCTGGGGACGCTCGGCGTCGCCGTGCACCAGGTGTGCGAGACGCTCGTCCCGGTCCTGATCGGGGTGATCGTCGACCGGGCGGTGGCCCCCGGCGACCGGGGGAGCCTCTGGCTCTGGATCGGTGTCCTCGCCGGCCTGTTCACGGTGCTGACGCTGGCCTACCGGTTCGGCGCCCGGCAGCTGATGAAGGCGATCGCCGAGGAGGCGCACCAGCTGCGCCTCGAGGTCACCCGCCGGATCCTCGATCCGCGCGGGCTGCGCACCGACCTGCCCGCCGGTGAGCTGCTCACGGTGTCCACGTCCGACACCGACAACACGTCCGAGCTGCTGGACTACCTCCCGCGGATCTGCGGCGCGATCGTGGCGACCACCGTCTCGGCGGTCGCGCTGCTGCTGATCGACGTCCCGCTGGGGCTGGTCGCGCTGGTGGGCACCCCGATCGTGCTGATCGGCCTGCAGGTGACCGCGCCGCTGATCACCCGGCGGATCGCCAGCCAGCAGGAGCTCGCCGGTGCGGCCACGTCGCTCGCCACCGACCTGGTCAGCGGTGTCCGCCCGCTGCGCGGCATCGGCGCGGAGCTGGCGGCCGCGCAGCGCTACCAGCAGGTCAGCCGCCTCGCGCTGGGCGCGCGCCTGCGGGCGGCCCGCACGCAGGGGGCCTACCTGGCGGCCTCCACGACGCTCTCCACGCTGCTGGCCTGCGGCGTCGCGGTGCTCGGCGGGTACTTCGCGCTCACCGGCCGGATCTCGGTGGGCGAGCTGATCACGGTCATCGGGCTCGCCCAGTTCCTGATGGAGCCGTTCGGCCTGCTGGCGATCGTTCCGGGGTGGATCGCGCAGGCACGCGCGTCCGCGCAGCGCGTCGCGCAGGTGGTCGACGCCGAGCCGCTGCTCCCGGCGGCCGGCGCGCCGCTGCCGCCGGGACCGGCGCGCATCGAGCTCTCCGGGGTGCGGTACGGCCCGCTGTCCGGCCTGGACCTGCGGATCGAACCCGGCGAGGTGGTGGGCGTCGTCGCCACCCAGCCCGCGGAGGGTGAGGCGCTGGTTCGCCTCCTGTCCGGTGCCGTGCACCCCGCCGACTACGACGGTGCGGTGCGCCTCGGCGGCCGCCCGCTGCACGAGATCGACCGCTCCGCGGCCAGGGCGGCACTGCTCGTCGCGCCGCACAAGTCCGACCTGTTCGGCGGCAGCATCGAGGCGAACGTGCTCGCGGGCGCCGCCGGGTTCCGGCGCGCGGACGACGCCGGGACGTGGGACGCGGTGCTGCGGTGCTCCGCGGCGGACGAGGTGGTCTCCGCGCACCCCGAGGGCCTGGACCACGTCGTCGTCGAGCGCGGCGCGAACCTCTCCGGCGGGCAGCGCCAGCGGATCGCGCTGGCCCGGGCGTTGCTGGTGCGCTCGCAGGTACTGGTGCTGCACGACCCCACCACCGCGATGGACTCGGTCACCGAGCAGGTCATCGCCGAGGGTGTCCGGGAGCTGCGCGGCACCGACGGCTACACCACCGTCCTGGTGGCGGGCAGCCCGGCACTGATGGCCGTCACCGATCGGGTGGTACTGCTCGACGGCGGGCGGATCGTCGCCACCGGGACCCACGCCGAGCTCGGAGCCGGCGACGACCTGTACCGAAAGGCAGTGTTGCGTTGAGCGAGACCCGGGAGATCCTGCCGGTCGCGACCGCGCGCCGCACCGGCGCCTGGCTGCGCCGGGAGCTGCGCGGACGGCGGCTGCGCGCGCTGGCCACGCTGGTCGCCGGGCTGCTGTCGGCGGCCGCCGCGGTGGTACCGGTCTACGTGCTGGGCTACCTCGTCGACCAGGTCCGGGACGGCGCCGACACCGCGGTGATCGTGCGGGTGACGGTCGTCGTCGTGCTCGCGGCGGCGATCGGCGGCGCGGCGACCGGCCTCTCCACCCTGCTGATCGCCCGGCTGTGCGAAGGCATCCTCGCCGACCTGCGGGAGCAGGTGGTCCGGCGGGCACTGACGCTGCCGACGCCGGTGCTCGAGCGGGCCGGCAAGGGCGACCTGCTCTCGCGCGTCGGTGCCGACGTGGCGGCGATCGGGCGGGCGGTCACCGACACGCTGCCCAACCTGGTGTCCTCGGTGCTGCTCGGCGCGCTGAGCCTGGCCGCGATGGCCGGGATCGACTGGCGTCTGGGCCTGGCCGGCGCGGTCGCCGTGCCGATGTACGCGATCGCGCTGCGCTGGTACCTGCCGCGGTCGGCGCCCGGTTACCGGGCCCACCGGGAGGCGATCGCCGAGCGCGGCCAGCTGCTCGTCGACAGCTCGCAAGGGCTGCGCACGGTGCATGCCTACCGGCTCGAGGAGCGGCATCTGGCCGACATCACGACCGCCTCCGCGCGCGCCAGGGACGTCTCGGTGTCGGTGTTCACGCTCTTCACCCGGTTCGTCGGGCGGGTCAACCGCGCCGAGTTCATCGGGCTCGCCGCGATCCTGGTCGGCGGCTTCTTCCTGGTCGAGCAGGGCACGATCACGGTCGGCGAGACGTCGGCCGCCGCCGTGCTCTTCCACCGGCTGTTCAACCCGATCGGCATGCTGATGTTCGGCTTCGACGACATCCAGGCCGGTGGCGCGAGCCTGGCCCGGCTGGTCGGCGTCGTGGAGATGCCGCTGGAGCCCGCGCCGCCCGCGGGCCCGGAGCCCGCGGACGCGTCCCTCGAACTGTCCGGTATCGACTTCAGCTACGACGGCACGGCGCAGGTGCTCCACGGCGTGGGGTTGCGGGTCGAGCCGGGGGAGCGGGTCGCGCTGGTCGGCTCCACCGGCGCGGGCAAGTCGACGCTGGCGCTGATCGCCGCCGGGTCGCTGCGGCCATCGGCCGGAACCGCCCTCGTGGGTAGCGTCCCGGTCGGGGAGCTACCACCGGCCGGGCTCCGCAGACACGTGGCGATCATCAGCCAGGAGACGCACGTGTTCGCCGGCACGCTGCTGGAGGACCTGCGGCTGGCGCGTCCGGCCGCGTCGCGCACGGAGGCGGAGGAGGCGCTGCGCACGGTCGGGGCGCTGGGCTGGGTGGAGGCGCTCGACGAGGGCCTGGACACCGCGGTCGGGGAGGGCGGCCACGAGCTGACGCCCGCGCAGGCGCAGCAGCTGGCGCTGGCCCGGCTGGTGCTGCTCGACCCGGCGATCGCGATCCTCGACGAGGCGACCGCGGAGGCCGGGAGCGCCGGCGCGCGGGACCTGGAGGAGTCGGCGGCGGCCGCCACGGCCGGGCGGACCACGCTGGTCGTCGCGCACCGTCTCACCCAGGCCGCGGCCGCCGACCGGATCGTCGTGCTCGAGCACGGCCGGATCGTGGAACAGGGGTCACACGCGGCGCTGGTCGCCTCGGGTGGGCGCTACGCCCAGCTGTGGAGCGCCTGGGAGGGGCGCACGCCCGCTCCGGTGCGGTGACCCCGCGGCGGTGCGGTGACCCGCTCCGGTGCGGTGACCGGCCGGCCGCCGCGGGGACCCCGCGGCGGCCGAGGTCTCACGCGGCGTCCGAGAGGTCTGTCACCGCGGTCTTCGGGTCGCCGTCGGCCGCTTTCGCCAGCTCCGGCACGAGCACCTCCAGCGCGTAGAGCAGGGCGTCCGGCCCGCTGTAGGAGAGCGCTCCGGCCAGCGGCGTGTCGAAGCCGGTGTAGAGCGTCCGGTCCTCGGCGACGACCTTCAGCCGGGCGAACACCGGCCGCGCGAGCATGTCGGCCTTGGTCGCGCCGTTGACGAACAGGATGTCCTCGTCGAGCAGGTCGAGCCGCTCCTCGCTGACGTCGCCGGAGCGGGCCTGCGTCCGGAAGCCGAGCCCGTCGAAGAGTGCCCGGCGCGGGTCCTTCGCACCGATCAGCCAGTGCGCGCCGTTCTCCGGCCCGTAGTCCTCGACGAGCGTCTTGCCCGCGAACTCCGGGTGCGCGGCCTTGGCCTGCGCCAGGGCGTCCCGTACCTTCGCCACCTGCGCCCGCGCGTCGGCCTCCAGGCCCAGCGCCTTACCCGTGGTCAGCGCCTGCACGTCCCACGGCGTCTCCTCGTCCTTGTACTCGCCGGACTGGACTACGGTCGGTGCGATCGCGGAGAGCTTGTCGTAGACCTCCTGCGCGATCGTCTCGTAGATCGCCAGGATCAGATCCGGCCGCTGCGCGATGATCGCCTCGTAGTTGATCTCCGCGGAGAACGTCGGCACGGCCTTGCCGCCGGTCCGCTTCGTGACCCACGGGTAGTTCGAGTACTCGTCGAACCACTCCCGGGTGGCCACCGGCACGACGCCGAGCGACAGTACGAAGTCCTGGTCGTTCCACCCGACGGTGACGACCCGGCCGGGCTCGTCCGGGATCGTCGTCGAGCCGAACTTGTGCTCGATCGTCACCGGGAAGGCTCCGATGGAGCCGGACGACGCAGCGCGGGCCTCGTCGGACGAGTCGGTCGAGCAGGCGGCCGTCCCGGAGACGACGAGGATCCCGGCGGCGAGGCCGGCGGCCAGTCGTAACCACGGCCTGGACCCGGTACGGAACATTCAGCGCTCCCCAGAAGTCGAGGGCCACGGCGACCGGGCCCGAAATCGGGGGTTAGGTTAGCATGACCTAACTTGCCGGGAGGCTGGCTCGCTGGTGGTGGCGGCCCAGCGGCACGATCATCGGTGTGCTGGTCACGGGGTCGCTGCCGACCTCGCACTCGACCGCGAACACGTCCCGGATCAGCGGAGCGTCCACGATGGCCCCCGGAGCGCCCTGCCGGACGATCTGCCCGTCCTTCATCGCGATCAGGTGATCGGCGTACCGGCACGCCTGGTTGAGGTCGTGCAGCACCATCACGACCGTCTTGCCCTCCGCGCGGTTCAGGTCGACGACGAGGTCGAGGACGTCGATCTGGTGGGCGAGGTCGAGGAACGTGGTCGGCTCGTCGAGCAGCAGCAGCGGGGTGTCCTGGGCGATGGCCATCGCGATCCAGGCCCGCTGGCGCTGCCCGCCGGACAGCTCGTCGACCGGCCGGTTGCGGTGCTCGCCCATGCTCGTGGCCGCCAGCGCGCCCTCCACGGCCCGCTCGTCCTCCTCCGACCACTGGCGCCACCAGGTCTGGTGCGGTGACCGGCCGCGGGTCACCAGGTCGACGACCGTGATCCCGGCCGGGGCCACCGGCGCCTGCGGGAGCAGCCCGATGCTCCGCGCGACCTGACGGGTGGGCTGGGAGTGGATCGACTTGCCGTCGAGCGTCACCGAGCCGCTCCTCGGCGCCAGCAGCCGGGCGAGCGCGGCCAGCAGCGTCGACTTCCCGCACGCGTTGGCGCCGACGATCACCGTGATCCGCCCCGGCGGCAGCTCGACCGAGAGCCGGTCGACCACGACGTGCTTGGCGTACCCGAGCGTCAGCTCGTTCGCGCGCAGGTCAGGATTCATCTCAACCCCCGGATCCGGAGCGATTGGCCCGCGTCAGCAGCCAGAGCAGAACGGGTGCGCCGAGGATGCCGGTGACGACGCCGACCGGCAGGCCGACGTCGGTCAGTACGTACCGGCTCAGCAGGTCCGCGGCGAGCACCAGGACGGCACCCGCCAGCGCGGAGCCGACCAGCGGCGGCGCGGGGGTGCCGGCCAGGCGCTGGGCGATCTGCGGCGAGACCAGCGCGACGAACAGGATCGGGCCGGCGGCGGCCGTACCGAACGCGGCCAGGCCGGCCCCGACGATCAGCAGCGTGAAGCGGACCGCGCCGACCGGCGTGCCGAGTCCCTTCGCGACGGTGTCGCCGAGCTGCAGCGTCCGCAGCCACCGGCTCAGCAGCACCGTCACCGGCACCAGCACCGCGGCGGAGAGCGCCAGCGGCCGCACGTGGTGCCACCCGCGCTCGGCGAGGCTGCCGAACAGCCAGCCGATCGCCTGGTTGGCCTGGTACGGCAGCGCCTTGGCCAGCAGGTAGTCGGTGAGGCTCGTGCACGCCCAGGAGACGCCGATACCGACCAGGATGATGCGGTAGCCGGTCGCGCCGCGCCCGCCGCCGAGCGAGAGCAGGTAGACCACGATGCCGGCGACGAACGCACCGGCCAGGCCGAGTGCCTGCGTGCCGCGCCCGGCACCCCATCCGAGCACGATGCCGCCGACGACGGCGACCTGCGCTCCGGCCGTGATCCCGATCATGTCCGGCGCCGCCAGCGGGTTGCGCGTCATCGTCTGGAACACCGCGCCGGACAGCCCGAAGACGACGCCGACGAGCAGCCCGACCAGCGCGCGCGGCAGCCGCAGCTCCTGCACGACGAAGAGGGTGGCCGGGTCTCCGCCGCCGACCAGGGCCGGCACGACGTCGGCGAGCGGCAGGGCGAGGTCGCCGGTCGCGACGCTGAGCACGAACAGCCCGAACGCCGCCAGCGCGAGCAGCACCGCCAGCAGCGCGGCGCGCAGGGCGACCACACCGGACACCGCGCCCCGCCCGACCCGGTACGTGACGCGTCCGGCCGCCACCGAGAGCGTCACAGCTCGGCCACCGAGCGGCGGCGCACCAGCGCGATGAAGAACGGGGCGCCGAGGAACGCGACGATCACCCCGACCTGCATCTCACCGGGGCGGACCACGACGCGTCCGAGGATGTCGGCGGCGAGCAGCAGGACCGGGGAGACGACGAGCGTGAACGGCAGCAGCAGCCGGTAGTCCGGGCCGGTGATCAGCCGCACCAGGTGCGGCACCACCAGACCGACGAAGACGATCGGGCCGGTCACCGCGGTACTCGCGGCGGCCAGGAGCGTCACCGCGAGTGCACCGGTGACGCGCACCAGCCCTACCCGGCGCCCCAGCGCACGGGCCATCCGGTCGCCGAGCGCGAGGCTGTTGAGCGCCGGGGCGATGCTCAGCGCCACCACGATGCCGACGAGGAGGAAGGGCGCGACCCGCCAGAGCGTCCCGGCCTCCTGACCGGCCAGCGAGCCGGCGGACCAGAACCGGTACCGGTCCAGCGCGGCCTGGCTGGAGAGGACGATCGCGCTGGTCAGCGAGCCGAGAAAGAACGTGACGCCGACGCCGGCGAGCGCGAGCTTCACCGGGGTGGCGCCGCCCTGCCCCAGACCGCCCAGCACGTAGACCACCGCGCTGGCCGCGACCGCGCCGGCGATCGCGAACCAGACGTAGCCGTAGAAGTCGCTGACGTGCAGCAGCGCGACGGCCGCGACGATGCCGAACGAGGCGCCGGCGCTGACGCCGAGCAGGCCGGGGTCGGCGAGCGGATTGCGGGTCAGGCCTTGCATCAGCGCACCGGCCAGGCCGATCGACGCACCGGCGAGCAGCCCCAGCGCGGTGCGGGGGATCCGCAGGCCACGGACGATCGCCAGCTCGTCCTCGGGTGCACGCCCGGGGTCGAACAGCGCGCCGAGGACGTGGCCGAGCGGCATCGACCGGGCGCCGACCGCGATCGAGATCAGACAGAGCGCCGCCAGCACGGCGGCGATCCCGGCGAGCGCGGCGAACTGCCGCGGTAAGCGTCTGCCCGCCGGTGGCCGGGCCGGTGTGCTCACCCGTCACCTCTCGCTCACAGCTCACACCCGGGGCCTGTTTACAGCGGGCCCCGCACTTGCTTAGGTTAGCCGAACCTACATCGCTTTCGGCGATGAGATGCCCTCAACCCCCTGTTCGGACGAGACGGTCACCCGCCGGGCGCGCTCGGCGCTCCGGGCGTGGACGACCGGCCGGCCCCCCGTGGAGGAATCAGCATGAACAGACGCTCTCTCGTGCCGCGCGGCGGACGGTTACGCGTCCTCGCGCAGGCCGCGCTGGCGCTGGCGCTCGGCGTCGCGCTCGCCGGCTGCGGCGGCGACGACGACGGCGGTGGGTCGAGCGAGCCGTCGGCTGCGTCGTCGGGTAGCGCCTTCCCGGTGACGATCGCCCACAAGTACGGGTCGACGACGATCAAGGCCGCGCCGGAGCGCGTCGTCACGCTGGGGCTGACCGATCAGGACGCGGCCATCGCGGTGGGCGTCGTCCCGGTCGGCGCCGTCGACTTCTTCGGCGAGCGCCCGTTCGGCAACTGGCCGTGGGTCAAGGACAAGTGGACGCCAGCCCCGACGATCGTCGGCGAGCGCGACGAGTACCAGGTCGAGAAGATCGTCGGCCTCAAGCCGGATCTGATCATCGCGCAGTACTCCGGCATGACCCAGGCGCAGTACACGACGCTGTCGAAGATCGCGCCGGTCGTCGCCCAGATCAAGGAGTTCCCCGACTACGCCGCCCCGTGGCAGGACATGGCGACGGTGATCGGGAAGGCGCTGGGCAAGGAGGCCGAGATGACGAAGATCCTCGGCGACATCGACGCCAAACTCGCGCAGGTGAAGAAGGACAACCCCGGGTTCGCGAAGCAGACCGCGGTGGTCGCCGACCCGTCCGAGCCCGGCGTGTACGCCGCGTTCACCGAGACCGACCCGAAGGCCCAGCTCCTGCGGGACATGGGCTTCACGCTCTCGGACGAGGTCACGAAGATCGGCGGCAAGGAGAACGCCGCGGTGCTCAGCGCCGAGCGGCTCGACGTGCTCGACGTCGACCGGCTCGTGCTGCTGACCAGCGACGCCGCGGTGCGCTCGCGGGTCGAGAAGGACCCGGCGTTCGCGGCGCTGAAGGTCGTCAAGGAGAAGCGGGTCACCTGGGTCTCCTACACCGACGAGCCGCCGATCGGGGGAGCCCTGACGTTCGTGACGCCGCTCAGCGTCCCCTACGCGATCGACCAGCTCGCCCCGCTGCTCAAGGCCGGTAGCTAGCGGATCCGCGGTTCCGACCGGCGGAGTGTCCACCCGGACACCCCGCCGGTCCGGGCTGCCCGGAAACCGGCCGCCCGGCCCGCCGGGCTCAATTTCAGCCGTTGACGAGGCAGCAAAGTTAGGTAAGCCTGACCTAGCAACGCCTGTATGTCGGCTGGGTTCCGGCCGCTGACTGAGGATGGGTGAATGGTGCTTACCTCGCCGCCCGACGGGACCGTCGACTTCGACATCATCGGAGTCGGGTTCGGACCCTCCAATCTCGCGCTCGCCGTCGCGCTCGACGAGCTGGCCGAGGAGGGCAGGGCTCCGTCCGCGGTGTTCCTCGAGCGCCAGGCCGGCTTCGGCTGGCACCGGGGGATGCTGCTGGACGACGCGACCATGCAGGTGTCGTTCCTCAAGGACCTGGTCACGCTGCGCAACCCGCGCAGCCGCTTCAGCTTCCTGTCGTACCTGCACGAGCAGGGCCGTCTGGTCGACTTCATCAACCACAAGACGCTCTTCCCGCTGCGGGTGGAGTTCCACGACTACCTCGAGTGGACGGCCGCGCAGGTGGACGGCCTGGTGCGCTACGGCCACGAGGTGATCGGCGTCCGGCGGGTCGCCGACGGCGACCGCATCGACCGGGTCGAGGTGCTCGTCGACACCGGCAGCGGCACCACCGTGTTGCGGGCGCGCAACCTGGTGCTCGCCACCGGGCTGCAGCCCACGCTGCCCCCGGGCCTCGTGGCCGACGAGCGCATCTGGCACAGCCGCGACCTGCTGCACCGCGTCGGGGCCCTCGGCGAGGAGCAGCCCAAGCGGTTCGTGGTCGTCGGTGCCGGGCAGAGCGCGGCCGAGGTCACCGCGTTCCTGCACGAGCGCTACGCCGACGCCGAGGTGTTCGCGGTCTACTCCCGCTTCGGGTACAGCCCGGCCGACGACAGCTCGTTCGCCAACCGGATCTTCGACCCGGCCGCGGTCGACGACTTCTACGAGGCGCCGACCTGGGTCAAGGACCAGCTGCTGGGCTACCACGCGAACACGAACTACTCCGTGGTGGACTCCGACCTGATCGCCGAGCTCTACCGGCGGACGTACCGCGAGACGGTGCTCGGACGTCGCCGCCTGCACATGCTGAACGTGTCCCGGCTGGTCGGCGCCGTCTCCTCCGACGACGGGGTCCGGGTCACCGTGGAGGCGCTGACCACCGGCGAGCAGAGCGTCCTCGACGCCGACGTGCTGGTGTGCGCGACCGGCTACGACCCGGTCGAGCCCGCGACCCTGCTCGGCGACCTCAACAACTACTGCCGGCGCGACGCCGCCGGGCGGCTCGAGGTCGGCCGGGACTACCGGGTCGCCACCGACGACGCGCTCGGCGTCGGGATCTACCTGCAGGGCGGCACCGAGCACAGCCACGGCATCAGCTCGTCGCTGCTGTCCAACGCCGCGATCCGGGCCGCCGAGATCCTCGACGCCATCCGCGAGCGCGACAGCGAGCCCGCTCGGCGGCCCCGTGCCGACGCTGCGGCCCGTGCCGACGCTGCGGCCGGTGCCGACGCTGCGGCCAGGGTGCCGTCGGGCACCGCGGCCGCGGGCTGAGTCCCCCACCCCTCGTCAGGTCCGGCGACCGGGGTACCGCCACGCCCGGCGGTACCCCGGCGACGGCTGCCCGGACCACCGAATTCGAACGGAGCTGAGCGTGTCGGCGAGTGACCTCACCAGCGGAGCCGCCCCCGGCCAGGACTACTGGCGGGCTCAGGGGTACTGGCGGGAACTGCTCGCCGGTGCGGTGGGTGACCTGCCGCTGCCGGTGGACATCTACGACGCGCCGCCCGGCCGCGAGCTC
>Ga0190269_10000296_pt1 | contig 26637 bp, 21 predicted proteins | sample Popmic249IS_FD_133749 | JGI IMG/M metagenome (GOLD analysis project Ga0190269, IMG submission 133749) | Populus adjacent soil microbial communities from riparian zone of Blue River, Arizona, USA - 249 IS | ecosystem: Environmental > Terrestrial > Soil > Riparian zone | place: USA: Arizona... | reverse complement strand
CCGAGCTGCAGGCCGTCGGCCGCCGCAAACGCTGGCTGTTCCTGCGTTCGTGGGGCCGCTTGTCCGCGGACCAGCGCCATGACATGGGGAGCGTGCTCGCCGCTCGGGTTCCCTTCCGCTTCGCCTCAACCTCCGCTAACCGAGGCCCAGGTTCTTGAGCAGCGGGTTCGTGAAGACGGCTCGGGCCGCTGGGGTCGGCAGGAGGCGGTGGCGGGCGGCTTTCCAGTGATCCACGCGTTCGCCGAAGTAGTGTTGGACGCTCGCCGCGGTCATGCCGTGCTCCTGGCCCCAGTGGCAGGTGAACGGGACGCCCGCATCGCGAAGCGCAGTCCAGATCGCGCGGTGGATCGTGGTGGTGTCTGCGCTACCGAGGCTCGGGAACTCGATGTACGTGTTCATCGCGTGGATGTTCATGCCGAGCAGAGATTGTGTGCGCGGCGCGAAGCGCACACCCACGCCGCCGAGTAGATGTCGACCGGCCGCGCCCTCGCGCTGCAAGGTGTCGATGACCGTGCGGACGGCCGCGCGCGTGTGCGTGTGGTTCACCACCACCTCCGAGCTGCGGCCGTTGCCCTCCGGCAACGTGGTCGGCCCGAAGAACGAGCCGGGGAACACCGGCGCGACGGGACCGGGCATGTACTGCTCGGCGGTTTGCTGGGCGACTACGTCCGCGATGATCGTCCCCGCGAGCCCACCGTCGACGTGCGGCAAGAGCCTCGACAGGAGCCGCGTAAGATCAGTCGACGTGGAGGCTTGCACCGGCTGCGCCGAGCTGAACGGCTGCGTCGCCGGTCGCTGCTGCAAAATCGTAGAAAACGATCCATGGCTGCTGTCGGCGGCGAAGGGGCTGAAGATCACCGAGAAGTAATCCGGATCGGGATCGGCGCCGAGGCGCGTGACGTCCAGGGTCTCGATCGCGGCCCACACGTCTGGATCATTCAGCGACCGGCCGATGGTCTGGCCGTGCCACTCGTACAGCGGAACCGTCTCGATGACCACGGCGTGCACGAAACCGAGCCCGCCCAACGCCACGACGGCGGCGCGAAACAGCTGGTCATCCGCGACGTCTCGCGTGGGCAGCCCCGTCGCGTCGCGGAACCAGCGCGTCAGCTCAGGCGTGAAGTTGCGACCGCTCGGCTGCAAGAGCAGCGCTTGATTGGGCCCCGTGATCAAGTGCACGGCGCGCACCGTGTCGTGCACCGCGCCAACATTCAGGTGCGAGCCGTGCGTGCCCGTCGCGATGCAGCCCGCGATGCGATGGCCATCACTCGCGCCCGACACCTGCAGCGCGAGCCCCGCGCTACCCAGCTGCTGGTTCAAGGTGCGGATCTGCAGCCCGCCCCCCACGATCACCGGCACGCCGCCCCTGGCTGCGGCCGCGTGCTTGTAGTCCTCCGTGATCCAGTCGGGCGACACCGCCGTGACCTCGTTCCACACGCCGGGATCGAGCACCATGTCGCCCGGATCGATGATCTCGGAAAGCGACCAGCGCGAGCCGATGCTGCACAGGCGCTGCTCGTTCGCCATGCAGTGGGCCAGAATCTTGTTGAGGTCCGGGATGAATGCCGCTGAGCGCGGCACACCCGCCGGCACCCCGCGCGCCCCGGGTGTGAGGTAGGTCGCGACCGGACGCCTCGCGATGGTGTGGTGGAAGTTGGACCACTCGGCGATGCGAGTCATGCTCGTCGTTGGCAGATCGGGTAGCTGTGCCATGGTTCACTCCGACGCGCGCTGCGCGCCCGCAATCGTGCCTCCACCTGCAGCTGTGACCGGCAGCCCGCCTGGCTGCAGCGCAGCTGGGTCAGGACCTGGCGCGGCGCAGCGCACCAGCACCTCCGCGTCCGCCGACCCCGAGTCGTGGATCAAGATGTCGTGGATGCCGTACGCGCAGCGCGGCAGCTGAAAGAAGCGTGTGTGCGCGGCGTTCAGGCGCGAGCTGTCGTAGCGCTCGTCGTCGACACACGGCCGCTCCGGTGAGCTGCAGCGCTGGAACGGACCGAGCGAGCCCGTGTCCGTGGCAGGCGGCCGGCGCAGCACGACGTGTGAAGCACACGCGCTGAGCCACACGAGCGCGAGCCCAGGCCACAGCACGTACATACGAGCTCCCAGCGTGGAAGACCGCATCATGATCGCCCTCCTGGCCGCGCACGCGCGCGGCTGACTCGGGTGTCATGACATGCTGCCGCCGTCAGCGGCTATGAGCTCGCTCTCAATGCGGGCGGATCCGCGCCCGGAGGTGGGCTCGCACAGGCCCGGCTGTGACACTACACACACGCGGGTGCGGCGCGTTCAGCGTCCGAGCGCGCGAGCCAGGAGGCGCAGCGGCAGCGCGCGGAACTCCCGGCCGAACACGACGGTCGCGATGATGCAAGGCTCTTCCTTGCTGACGCGAAACGCATGCTCCGACCCCGGCTTCCACTCGCGCAGCTCACCGGCGCGGTGCACGAGGCCCGCGCTGTCCTCGTAGCTGCCTTCGAGCACCAGCACGCGCTCGGTGGCCGTGTGCGTGTGCCGCGGGAAGTACAACCCCGGCGCAAAGCGCGCGAACACCACCTCGGCGCCCTGCACGCGCGGGCCGCCCTCGACGTGCACGTTGCGCACGCCAGGCAACCCCGCGAAGCGCCACACACCCGGCTCCGCGAGTCGCGCACACTGCGCGATGACCGCGTCCTCCGTGAGATCGAACAGCTCCGCGAGCTGGGTGAAGAACGGCGCGTAGCGCTGCGGCGGACGCTCGATGGTGTCCTGCAGACGCGCAAACAGCGCGGCGCTCGGCGCCAGGGGCGGCAGCAGTGAGGCCATGAGGATGTCCAGCTCCGCGGCCAGCGCCGCGTCTGCCTCATTTTCCAGAGCCTCGCGCTTGTCGGCGGGCGATCGGCTGGACTCACTCATCTGTAATTCCTAGCACGCTCCTGAGCGTCTTGAGTGCTGCATGGGTTCGGGACTTGACGGTCCCTGCGGGGATCCCGAGTCGCGTCGAGATCTCGCTCGTGCTCAAGCCCTCGAAATAAGCCAGCATGATCACGCCTTGCTGCGCCTGGGGCATCTGCGCCAGGGCGGCAGGCAAGCGATGCTGGTCGACGCTGGCTTCGCTGCTGCCGGCCTGCTCGGACGCCGCGCTGCGCGCCACGTCCAGGGCCATGTTCAGCTTGCGCGTCCGCTTGCGCAAGCGATCGAGCGCGCGGCTGCGCGTGCGCATCAGCAGCCAGCTCCGCACGCTGCTGCGAGCGGCAGAATAGTCCGCGGCGCAGCGCCAGGCCTCCAGGAACACATCGTGCAACAGGTCTTCGGCCTCCTGTCGATCGCGGAGCACGCCCTGCGCCAGCGCGAGCAGCGTGTGTGCATGCCGGTCGTACAGCCGAGCCAGCGCAGCGCGGTCGCCACGCGTCATGCGCTCGATCAGCTCCGCGTCCTGCGACTGCGTGAGCGCCTCGGGCGTATCCTCGAGACGGGACGTTGCGGGTGAAGCGGTCACTCTCACTGGAGTACGGCCGAGCGCGGCGTTCGGTTCGGGCAGTTTGATCACTGCGGCGGTCGCGGGGCCCGCTTCGCAAGCTCCGCGGCTCCCGACCTCCGCTCCCGAACGCCGCGCGGCGATTTTCTGGTACGGCCCCCCTATCCCCTCAGCCGATCCTTGCCGGGCTCGAGCTGCATGGGGTCGATCAAGCTGGCCGCGCGCCGCGCCCGCTCGCGCAGCTGCTCGTGCAGCGAGCGCCGCCGTTCCTCGCTGACGGCGGCGAGCGACCCGGGCAGGAGCGCCGGCAGCATGAACGGGATCGCGATCAGCGCCGCGGGCGCGGCAAACAGTAAGATGGGAAGCAGTAACAACACGAGCAGCGGGGGCAAGAGCACGAGCGCCGCGGCGACGGCCAGCATGCGCAATAGTCTAGACACTCGAGACGGGTACGCTACGTCTGCTTGTTTCATGAGGCGACCTCCGGGTTCATGGCTCTAAGGCGGGCTGCTCGGCACGACCGAACGAGATCGGATCGACCACGCGCCAGGCACGTTCGTTGTGTCCCTCGGGCGCGTGCGCAGTCAGGTCGCCGCTGAAGTAGTACAGCGGCCAACCCCGATACGTCAGCTGGAGCGAGCCATCGGCGCGCACCAGCTCGTTCAGGTCGTGAACGTTCAGCACGGAAGGTAAGCGTGTCGTGTGAGCGGTCTGCGCGGCGTCGAACACCGGTCGCTGCGCAATGCAGTCAGGCCCGCAGCTCGAGCTCGCTGGCTCTGCCGCGCTGCGCGGCACGTCGTCGAGACACACGTAGAGCGGGCGGCCGAAGCCATCCGTCAGGTACAGTCCATCACCGGCCATGCCGCCGAGCGGTATGAAGCTGGTGGCGGCGGCGAGAAACGCCAGATAGTCTCGCGCCACGAACCAGCGCAGCTCGAGCCCATCGGCCGTAACCTCACGCGCGTTGAGCTCGGCCGCACGATAGTACAGCGGGTGGCCCTTGTACGCGGTCTGGTACGCGCCGTCCTGACGATGGATGCGCGTGACGTGTGCCGCTTGCAGCGGCGCGTCCAGCGTGACGACGGCCATGTCGAACGCCGGCCACTGGCGCGCGCAGTCGCCGAGGCAAGCGCTGCTCTGCGCCCCGGGCACGTCGCGCGCGTACATGTACAGCGGGCGGCCCAGTGCGTCGGTGAAATACGCGTCGAAGTCATCCGAGCGCGCGATTCGCAGGTTGTTGATGCGTGGCGGCTCGGGGGCAGCGGCCGCATCCGGCGCGGCGCGGCTCGCGGCGGCCATGTGAGCCGGCGGGCCGGCGTCGAGATCCACGTCCGCCGGCTCGGTCGCAGGCGCGCTCGCGGGAGGCTGAGCCGGGGGTGGGCTCGGGTGAGCCTGCGGCGAGTGCGGCAGCGCAGCATCCTGCGGCGCCGCCGAGCCCGTGAGCGTACCTTCCGCATAGCCGCCGCAGCCCAAAGCGGCAAGCGTCAGCGCGAGAGCGCCTGCGCCCCTCATAGGCCTTCGATCCACGAGAGCACACAGTCCTGCTCGCTTTCCGTGAGGCTCCCGCCCAGCGGCATCTTCACGCCACACTCCGTGCCGCTGACCTTGAGGAACAACTTGCTCTGCTCGGGTTGACCGGGGTCGATCAGCAGCTTGTCGCTGCAGGCCCCGCTGCCGCGCCGCCCGGCCAGGCGCTGCGCGGGCATGGCGCTCGTCAGATCGAGACCGGTCGAGCTACCGGCGCCGTGACAGCTGCCGCCGCCGCACGAGCGCGCCATCAGCGCGCGGAAGTCGCACGCTGCATTGCTCGCGGAGCCGCCGGCCGGCGGCCCTCCCGAGCTGCCCGCGCCCGCGCCAGAGGCACCGCCTCTGCCGCCGTCAGCTGCAGGTCCGGACGCGCGCCCGCCCGTACCGCCCTGCGCGCGTGCCCCGCCCTGCGAGGAGCCGGCCGCGCTCGACCCACCCTCCGCGCTCGCCCCGCCCTCTGCGGAGCCGCCGGCGCTCGAGCCTCCTTCACCCGCGCTGGGCTCGGCTGCCTTGCCCGTCCCACCCGAGCCGCCCCAAGCAGTCCTGCCGCCCTCAGCGGCAGGACTGGCCTGGTCTCCTGCAGCTGCCGTGTTCGACGCGGACGCGGGTGTGGATCCCGCGTCCGGCGCGCTGCGACCGGCGTTCGGCCGCTGCACGGAGCCCGCGTAGTAATCGGCGTTGTCGTCCAGCTTGCCCGCACAGCTCGCGCTCATTTGCAGCAGCACGGCCCAGCTCAACATCCAGCGTCTTTGCATGTTCATTCCCTCTCGCGCTCGGGTCACAGCTGAATGCCCGCGCCGAGCGACAGCGCGAGGTACTGATCGATGGCGCCGCCGGCGATGTTCTTGTCGCCAGGCTGCGCGTGGAAGTCGAAGAACGTCCGCTGGTACGCCGCGCTCAGCCGCGCGTGGACGCCTTGCGTGATGGCGTAGGTCGCGAACAACCCGAGCTCCACGCCCCCGGCCGTCGAGCGTGGAAACCAGCGCCCGATCTCACCGACCGCGAGGATGTTCAAGTACGCCGCGTCCAGTCCGAGCTGGAGCGAGTCGGTCAGGCTCAGCTCACCGCCGAGCCCGGAGCGAATGCTGCGATAGTCCGTGCTGGGCGCCGGCGCAGGCACGCTGCTCGCCTGCGGCGTGATCGTGAAGTGGTTGAGCGCGTAGCCCGAGAACACCGACACGTAGTGCTGCCCGAGCGGGATGCGCGCGCGCAGCCCCACGTGGAAGGAGTCGTAGCGCGACTTGAACTGGTTGCCGTCGCGATCGCGTGTGGGCGCAGCGAGCGCGAGCTGCACGCGCGCATCGAGACCCAGCCAGCTGATCCACGAATTCGTGGTGAGCCGCATGGGAAACAGCGCGAGCTGCAGGTCGGCGAGAGGCGTGCCGCTCAGCTGATAGTCGCCCAGGTTTTGCGTGACCGCCTCGCTGTAAGCCAGGCTGCGGTAAGGGCTGCCGACGCCGACGAACACGCGCAGCGCCTCGCCGGGCCGTGCCCGCGGCTCGCCGTTCCGATCCGACTCGTCGGCGGACACCACCATGTCGGTTTGATCCGCCTGCGCGCTCGAGACGGCCGGCACCTCCGTCACGTTCTTTGCCGCTTCGGGCGGCGCAGCGCCCAGGATGACCTGCTGCGCCTTGTCCCACAGCTGGCCTTTGATCCGGGCGCTGAGCTGGCGCAAGCTCGCGCCGCTCAGCTGGGTGCGACCGATGCGCGCGTGCTCCGCGCCATCGAACACGAGCAAGGTCAGGGTCATGCGTCCCGACTGCCGTTTCACCATGCCGGTGAGCCAGGCAGATAGCTGCAGCTCGCGCGCCAGCATACGCCGGCCCTCGGGAGAGAACGGATCCACGCCCAGCTTCTTGGCCGTCGTCTCGATCTCGCCAGGCGAGACGAGCGTGACGCCTACCTGCCGCTCGAGCAGGCTGACCACGTCTGCGCGCATCCGCGCAGCGTTCGGACCGTAGAAGTCGTGGACGGTGACCCGCGTGTCGGCGCGCGCTTGACTCGGCACGAGCGCGCACAGAGCCAGGAACATGATCGGGATTAGCTGACGAAACATATCATCCTCCTTGCACTCGCTCGCTCAGCGCTGGCGACCATCGCCGTCGTTCGAGCTTCGGCTACCGCCCGCGCCTGCGCCGCCGGCAGCTGCCGAGCCCGCGGCACCGCTGCTTCCGCCGCTCCCAGCGACGGGCGGATTGTTGTTGTTATTGTTGTTCTGGTTCTGGTTGTTTGATCCAGAACCGCCGCCGACATCGGGTCGACCCTGGCGATCGACGCGCAGCTGCTCGCCGAGACCGAGCGCGCGGATGAGGTCCGCGACGATGGACTCGAGCGAATCGCGCTGAATGCCGCCACCCTTCGTGCGCAAGGTGACGATCTCCGGGGGAAACGCCTGCGGAGAAGCGTCGATCGCCCGCTTCACATCGGCCGCCGTGAGCCCCACCACCGCCGCGACTCCGTCGAGGTTCAGCACGCCGAGGTGCCGATCGTCGAGCTGGTGCATGCTGCTGTTGCCGAGCTTGCTGATGCCGAGCGCGGAGCGCGCGCTGCGGTAGCGGTTCTGGTCGGCGTCGAACGCCGCTTGCAGCTGCGCCTGCGGTGCGTACACCGCCAGCACCTGCTCGATCTGCTGCGCATTGGCGCCCGCGCTGAGCTGAAAATCGCGGATCTCGTCGAACTTCGGCAGCTGTCCATCCACTTGATGGCAGTTCATGCAGGACAGTCCGGCTTCCACCGAGCCGTCGCGCGACGACGGATCCTGCACCACGTTCGTGGGCGCCTTGTCGAGGCGCGCGCCGGCCGCATCCGCGATGAAGTAGCCTTGCAGCCCGTTCTCGAGGTTGAAGATCATCTCGCCGCCGTCCTCCTGGAAGTCGAGCGGATGGCTGAAGACGTTCTTGTTCTCGAGGTTCGAGGAGAAGTCGTAGCTCAGCCACAGCGCACCGCGATTGCCGCCCAGCTCGTGGCGCTCGATCACGCGGTTGTTCTGCGACGGACCCGCGTTGGCGAAGCCCGCGCGCAGCACTTGCTCGGTGTCGATGTTGCGCTGGACGTCGACGCCCAGCTGGCGCTCGAGGCCCTGCAACGTGTCCGGCAGCTCGAGCAGGCTGTAGTACAGCGGCGGCCGGCTGGCGTGCGACACGAACCAGTCCGCCTGGATCACGGGGATCTGCGTGTTGGTCTCGCGACGGATCTGCTCCGCCGTGACCTCATCCACCGGGAACAGGCGCGAGTCCTGATCGTAGATCACCGCGTACGGATACAGCGCTTCGAGCTGCGTCCAGCTCGCGCTGTCCCACAAGTAATCGCGCAGATCGACGCGGTACAGCAGCTTGTCCTTGTCCACCGCGACCGGCGCGATCACGCTGCGCCCGCGCGACAGGCTGTTGATCAGCATGGCCACCGCGTCGCGCATCTCCTGGAGCTGCTCCGGCGCGTAGCCGCTGTTCGCCAGGTTCGACAGATCGATGTAGCGCATGCGCTCGCGATCGACCGGATTGGCGAACGAGCGCAGATCGCTGAGCACCACGCCCAGCCGCGAGTCGATGCTGACGAACGCGCCGGCGTTCGCCGCAGGCGTGCTCCAGTCGTGCGCGCCGCACGAGATCCAGGCCTCGATCGCGCTGATGTCCGCTGCGCTCGGGCGCTTCTTCACGTCCGCAGGCGGCATGCTCCCTCCAGAGATGCGCTTGAAGAGCGGCGATGCCTGCGGTTGATCCGCAACGACCTTGCCGCTCGCAAGCAGCGCCGGCGCATCGAGGATCGTGCTGAACCCCGCCTTGGCCGTGGCGGGATTGCTATGGCAACCACCGCAATAGCTCGTCAGTGTGGCCAATGCTTTTTGCGGCGCGGCATCGCACGGATCCGCGGGCGCCGGGCTTCCACCTGCGGCATTGCCCGAGGGAGAGCTGCCCGTACCGCCCGCACCACCTGCAGCCATCGCCATGTTGGGCTTCGTCGGCGTGGCGCTTCGACCGCCCGCAGCTTGTTGCGCGGGCGCACCTGCGGCACCGCCTGGCGCTGCCTTGGCGCCAGCTTCAGGGACGGGCTCCGCATCGCTCTGGTACGGCGCGGCGGGCCCCGAGCCCACGAACGCTTCGCAAGCACACAGGCTGAACGCCGCTGTCAGCAGCGCGCTCAGGCCGCGCCCGGCTCTCCGGTTTGTCCAATGTAGATCGCTCATCGGGCTCCTCCTCACGGTCACGTGATGGAACCCCGACTGAGCAACGTGCATACCAGCCTCACTGGAGCGTCGCGAGCGCGTGCAGCGGCACGCGGGCTGCGCCGCTGTTGGCGTCAGCCAACAGTGCTGCGCTTGCCGCTGATGGCGTCAAGCGACGTCTGCATTCGTATGAAGCGCCCTTCCCCAGTCAACGTTTCTTTGGCAACCTGACAGGGCGTGTTGCGCGGAATTCCCGCGCCGAGCGCTCTACACCTGGAGGCAATCCGCCATGGTTGTGCGTCAAGAAGAGCAGACGGTCGAGGCCGCAGCGCGGCCGTACCGGCCGCTGCACCGCGTTCAGGTGACCGTGATCGAGGGCGCCGGCCGCGGCGCGCGTGCGGAGCTGCTACCAGGTCAGGCCGTGGGCGTGGGCAAGTCACCTGACAATCAGCTGGCGCTCGATGATCTGGCAGTGAGCCGCTACCACCTGGAGCTGAAGCTGCAGCGCGGCGCGATCTCCGTGCGCGACCTCGACAGCATGAACGGTACGTACGTCGGGGACGTGCGGATCGTGCAGGCGCTCGTGCAGCCAGGAACGGCGCTGAGCATTGGCAGCCATCGGCTGCTGCTGACTGCGGAAACCCACAAGCCCATGAGCCTGCGGCCCGAGCAGGACGAGCTCCCGCAGCTGCCCGGCTTGATCGCGGAGAGTCCGGCCATGCGGAAGGCCGTACAAAGCATCGCGCGCCTCGCGAACAGTCAGGTGACCGTGCTCCTGCACGGAGAGACCGGCACGGGCAAGGAGGTGCTGGCGCGCGCGCTGCACGAGCTGAGCGATCGCCGCGCGCAACCGTTCGAGGTCGTGGACTGCGGCTCGATGGCGCCCGCGCTGATCGCCTCGGAGCTGTTCGGTCACGAGCGCGGCGCGTTCACGGGCGCACACGGCGACCACGCAGGCGCGTTCGAGCGCGCACACGGTGGGACGGTGTTCCTCGATGAGATCGGCGAGCTGCCGCTGGATCTGCAGCCCATGCTGCTCGGCGTGCTCGAGCGAAGGCGCTTCAAACGCGTGGGCGGATCGCGCGAACGTCAGGTGGACGTGCGCGTGATCGCGGCCACGCACCGCGACCTGCGCAGCGCCACCAATCTCGGGACCTTCCGCGCCGATCTGTACTTCCGTCTGGCCGTCGCGCTGGTGCAGATCCCACCGCTGCGCGATCGCCCCGAGGACATCCCGCTGCTCGTGCGCCGCTTCGCGGAGCAGCTCACGGGCGACCCCGACGCGCAGCCGTTCGATGCGTACACCATGAGCGCGCTCGAGGCCCATCCCTGGAGTGGCAACGTGCGCGAGCTCCGCAACGTGGTCGAGAGCGCGGTCGCGCTCGGCTCGGTGGCGCTCGCCGGTGAGCCGCTCGGCTCGAGCGGCAGCGGCACGAGCCCACGCGCGGGCATCGTGCCGGCGCTCTCCGCGGATCTGCTCGCTCAGCCGTACCGCGAAGCACGCGCCCAGGCCGTGGCTGCATTCGAACGCGCCTACCTGCAGCAGCTCAGCGCGTGCTGCGGTGGCAACGCCTCCGAGGCCGCGCGCAGGGCCAAGATGGATCGCCCCTACTTGCTCAGCTTGCTGCGCAAGCACGGATTGCGCTGAGCTGCTGTAAGCGGCAGACATCGAAGGCCCACGTCGACAGCGACGTGGGCTTTTGCCGCTTCTGCAATCGCATCGGGCTGGCACCCACGTCGATCAGTCCGCGAGACGAGGGGTTCGCTTCGCGAGCTTGCGCGGACCGACCCTGCCGCTGATGGCGACAGTGCGGTACTTGCCCACGCGCCGCACGCTCACGCTCGCAGCCTGCAACGGGCTGGGCTCCGGCTCCTCGAGCACGCGCGGCACCTCCACGGGCGCCGGCTCCTCTCGGGGACAGCTCGTCAGCGCGCTCACCGGCGCAGCGCTGCGCGGTGGCGCGACGGATCCCAAGAGCACCGGCAGCGCAGCGCGAGGCGCAGGGATCTCGATCGCCGCCGTTGGCTGCAAAGTGGCGCGCGCGACGTTCGCGCGCGCGAGCGGCATGCCACGCGACAGGCGATTGCCGAGCATGAGACCCACGAGCAAGCACAGGCTGCCGACGATCGCCATGCGGTGGCGCAGCGCAGCGAGGCGCGCGCCGCGCCATGCCCGTCGCGTCAGCACCTGCCAGGGGAACGCGAGCGCCGCTCGGCGCTGCAAGAGCCTGAGCTGCGCGGTCCAGCGAGCGGCGCGCGCCGACAGCGTCGTGAGCCCGCTCCAGCCAAAAGAGCGCGCGGTCAGCGTCGCCCGTGTGTTCACGCGCGTGATCGGGCGCGGCAGCGCCGGCGGCTGCGCCCTGCGTGCAGTGCGGTGCCGCGCGGTCGCGCACGCAGTCACGATCTTCGAAGGCAGCCCGCCGAGCACCGAGAAGCGCTCGTACAGCGCGCTCAAGCCTTGCTCCCAGCGCGCGCGCACGCTGTCGTCGCCCACCTGCGTGGGCTCGCGTTCGTCGTCGCGCTCGTGTCTACCCGGGCGCAGCACGAGCTCCGCAGAGGGCGATGCGAGCGACGCCGTGAGCTCCTGCGCGCTGAACGGTTGCGTGCTCACGGCCTGCGCCTCGGCGCCGAGCGCGCCCGCGACCTCGCTCGGCCAATCTGCGCGCCGCTTGTCCAGCTCTTCACCGAGGAGCGAGTGCAGCAAGCTGGCGACGAGCGGCGCATCGAGACGCAGCGCCGAGGGATCGGCCTCCAGCAGCTCACTGCGGAGCTCGAGCGCGCTCGCGTAGCGCCGGCGCGGGTCACACGCGAGCGCCTTCAGCACCACCTTGTCGAGCCACGGCATGCAATACGGCGAGTAGCGGCTCGGCGGGGGCGGCTCCTCGCGCGTGGCCCAGTCGCGCTCGTCGTCGACGCCGTGACAGCGGAAGAGACAACGGCCCGCGAGCATCTCCCACAACATCACGCCGAGCGCGTACACGTCGCTCTTGCGATCGGCAGGCTCCTGGCGCAGCTGCTCGGGAGACATGTAGCGAAGCTTGCCGAGCAGCATGTTGCCGGCGGGGCTGGGCTCGCCCTGCGCGCACTGTGCGATACCGAAGTCGATCAGCTTCACGTGGCCCGTGTGGGCGATCAGCACGTTCTGCGGGCTCACGTCGTGGTGCACGATGCCGAGCGGCAGACCGTTTTCACCCTTGGCTTCGTGCGCGGCGTGCAGCGCCTCGGCGACTTGCGCTGCGAGCCACACGCACAAGGTGGGACGCATACGCATACCGCGCTCGTGCATGCGCTCGAGCAGCTGCGACAGTGAGACGCCGTGCACGTACTCCATCGCGATGAAGTAGCCGTCGCCGAGACGCCCCACCTCCTCCACGTGCACGACGTTGGGATGGGCGATGTGCGCGGAGATGCGAGCCTCTTCGAGGAAACGCTCCACCATGGCTTCATCCTGCACGAGGTGCTTGTGAACCAACTTGAGCGTCACCAGGCGGCTGAAGCCACCCACCCCGCGTCGACGCGCGAGATAGAGCGTCGCCATGCCGCCCGATCCGAGCGGCGCGATCACCTCGTAGTCCTTGACCTTGTCGGTGACTAACAACATGGCTAACGCGCTATAAGGAAGCCGTGAGCATCGCGTCTCACAGCTCAATGGTAAGAACCCGTACACGTGTCGAGTGGGTCAAGAAAACTCACGACCTCTGCGACGACACGCGTGCAAGCCGCGCCTTGTGTGGGATGATTGGCGACCCGGCGCTGACCGCGCTGCGCGACACCGCAGTCAGCCATTCCCGTCAGTCATGACGGTGGAAAACGCGCGTCAGCCTGCGCGGTCTCCCGTAGCTTGGCCTGCAGCTTGCAAAAACCAATGACGGGATGCGGCTGTGAGGGGGGGACGTATCCGCCCTCGGGGGAAGGAGAGCGGATGCGGTAGAGGGGACACAGCCCGCATGCCCCTATCACGCGGGCTGATCCAGCAGCCCGAGGGCGGGAGCCAGCATGTTCGCCCAGCGCAGCGGCGCCGCGATGCCCGCCTGCGATAGCACCACGAGCGCGCCGCGCTCAGCGGCAGCCCCGTCGCGCGGCATGCTGCGCGCAGCGCCGAGGCGCAGGCTCGCCGCGTACAGCGGCATGCCGAGCGCATCCAGCCCACGCGCCGCAGCCATGAGCTGCGAGACTCCCTGACTTCGCAGGCCGCTACGCAGCGCCAGCGTGCCGATCACCTGCGCCGCCATGGGCTGCGCGGCGGCGCTGGCGCTGCCTTGCAGGCGCTGCAGGCAGCGTTTGAGCGCGCGCCAGAGCTCCGAGGTCATCCCCTGCTCCGCCACGCACGCGAGCAGGCAACGCGCTTCCACGGCCACGAAGCGCAGCTGCGCGGAGTTCGCGGCGTCCACCTCGCGACCCGCTTGCGCCCGTTGCTGCTCATAGCGGCGGAGCGCCGCACGCGCATCGCCCGCGTACAGCGACACGTCGAGCTCCCAGTGGGGGTCGCCGAGCGCGACGTGCCAATAGTCGAGGTCCAGCGCGTACGCCGCGCTGAGCTCGGCCTGCGCCTGCTGCACGTCATCGCGGCGCAGGTAGACGTGCGAGCCGACCAGCCGGCAGCCGAATTCGGCCTGGCGATCGCCGCACGCGATCGCGGAGCGCACGTACTCCTCCGCCAGCTCGGCGCCCTGATCCAGTCCGCCGGATTGAAACAGCGAAGCCAGGTACACGGAGCGGGCGAGCGCGCGCACGCTGGCTGCGTAGGGTGTGCTGAGCTCACGCGCGGCCGCCACGTCTTCCACGAGCGCCGCGGCGCGCGCGTGCTGCCACAGGTGCGCCGCGGCAGCGCCGCGCATCACGCGCACGAACGCCTGATCCCACTCGTCTCCGTACAGCGCCGCGAGCCGCTGCGCGCGCGCGAACGTGCGCTCCGCGGCGCGCGACTCCTTGCCCGTGAACATGTAGAGCGCGGTCATGTGGAAGGCCAGCGCCTGCGCGTAGATGCTCGCGTCACCCTGACGCGCGGCCATCGGCAACGAGCGCGCGGCGAACTGACACGACAGCTCCGGATCGATCACGAGCACGCTCGGCGTCGAGCGCCACAGCAGTCTCAGCGCCGCTGCTGGCGGCACGACTTCACCGCGGCGAGCAGGTTTGGCCGGCGCGCGCGCACGCAAGCGCGGCAACCCCAGGTACGCGACGGAGCGCAGCCAGGCCATGCCGATGACGACCGACAGCGGCGCATCGCTGAACGGCAACGACAGCTCGCTGCACAGCGCGTTCAGCAGCTCGCGCGCGCGCCCGCCGTGGCCGCTCGAGCCGTATGCGGACATCGCCGCCCAAAGCAGCTCCACGCGCTCGGCCGCGGGCTGCGCAGAGCGCGCGGCTTGCTCGAACAGGTCACCTGCCTGGCGCAAGCGCCCAGCGCGCGCGCAGGCATGTGCCGCTTTCAGCTGCAGGCGCCGCGCGGCAGCTGCGCCCGGCTCGACGTGGGTGAGCGCGAGCACCAGGAGGTCCGCCGCGCTGTGGAAAGCGAGCCGCGCCGACGCGCCTTCCGCCGCCCGCTCCGCGAGAAGCCCCGCCTGCTCGTGCCGGCCCGCGAGCAGCATGTGCTGCACCGCATGCTCGAGACCGGCGTCTCCGCAAGCCAGCAGGCGCTCGGCGAGCAGCGCGTGCAGCGCCCGCGCGCGCGTCTGCGGCAGCTGCGACAGGAGCGCGCTGCGCACGCGGTCGTGCTGCACCTCCACGTACGACAGCTCGCCGTCGAGCCGGCTGTCGCGCGTCAGACGCGCCGCCCGCAGCTCGCGCAGCGCAGCTTGCTCACCCGCGTCCTGCGACGCGAGCAACACGGCGCTCGAGAGCGGACGGCCGGCCACGCACACCAGCTCGAGCAGCGCCCGCGCGGACGCGGACAACCGCTGGCTGCGCCGCACGAGCGCGTGGTCCAGCGCGGACACGTCGAGCGCCGAGCTCGGCCCCTGCTCCCGGGCTTCGCGGATCAGCTCCCACACGTGCAGCGGATGACCGGAGGCGCGCGCCACGATCTCGTGCGCGAGCGCGCTGTCGCACTCGGCGACCTCGGCGCAGACCAGCGCGGCCGCGGCGTCCGCCGGTAGCGGACCGAGCTGCAGCGGCTCGAAGTGCGCCAGCGCCGCCGAGAGCGGCGGCCCGGGCTGGATGTCGCTGCGCCAGGTGGCCAGGATGAACAGCGACCTGAGCTCGGAGCTCACGAGCACGGACAGCAGCTGCGCACTGTCGGTATCGGCCCATTGCAGATCGTCGATGAACATCACGACACGCCCGCGCGCGGCCAGGCGCAGCAGCAGCTGACGCAGGGCCGCAAACGCCGTGGCGCGCAGCTGCTCGTCGCCAGCCACGACCGGGCAGGGCCCGAAACACGCGCGCAGCGCGGGGAACAGCTGCACGAGCGCGCCGAGCCCGCGCGGGGCGAGCCCCGACAGCTCGCGTGCCGGCAGCGCCTGCAAGTGCGCGGCGAGGCCATCGATGATGCCGTCGAACGCGTTGTAATGCACCGACTCGTGCACGAAGCAGCGGCTGTGGAGCACAAGACACGCGGGCTCACTGCGCAGCTCGGCGAGCAGCGCCTGCGCGAGCGACGTCTTGCCGATGCCCGAGGGTCCGTACAGCGCGAGCGCGGAGATCGCGCCGCGGCGCTCGCCCACTGCTGCGAACGCAGTGCGCAAGCGCGCGAGCTCTGCGTCGCGGCCCACCACCTGCACTGCAGCACCGACCTCCGCGGCTGTCAGCGGCGGTGTGCCCGGGCGCGCCGCGCCGAGCATGGCCAGCAGCTGAGCTCCGTTCGGACGCAGCGCCGGGTCGTGCGCCAAGAGCGCGCGGCACACCTGCAGCAGGTCCTGCGCGATGGGCTGATCGTCGAGCTCGGCAGCTGTGAGCGGCGGAACCGCGCCGAGCGCGGGGCGGTGTCCGGTCAGCGCCTCGTACAGCATCACGCCCACGCCGTACCAGTCACTCTCGCAGCTGAAAGCGGCAGAGGCCAGCTGCTCCGGTGCGGCGTACGCCGGAGTCCCCTCGAACTGCGCCGGGCCGGATACCTGATCCCGGTGCTGCGCCAGGCCGAAGTCCACGAGGCTCAACCGACCGCTCGCGTCGATCAGCACGTTGGCCGGCTTCAGATCGCGGTGCAGCACGCCGTGCTCGTGCAAGCAGCTCACGCCCCGTACGAGCTGCGTGAGCGCCGAGCGCAGGCGCGCCTCGTCGCAGCCGCTGCCGCCGCGCACGTACTCGAGGAAGCTGTGTCCGCGCACGAGGTCCATGCTGAAGCAGGCGCGCTGATCCGCGTCGACGATCAGCTCGTGCACCGCGACCAGGTTGGGGTGCGCGATCTGCGACAGCACGCGAAACTCCTGCTTGAAGCGCGCGAGCGCCTGCGGCTCACAGCGGCGCAGGATCTTGAGCGCGAGCTGTCGACCCGTCACGCGATCGCGCGCCTCGAACACCGCGCCGCTCGTACCCATGCCGAGCGCGTGCAGCAGCTCGAAGCGGCCTTGCCAGCACATGCCTTCCGCAAACGGCGCGCCCTCGCCGGGCGAGTGCCGCCCGGCAGGGCTCGTCACGACATGCGTGGACTCGAGGGATGCGCGTCGATCCACGCGCTATGCACCCGCCATGGCGCGCGAAGACAGCAGCTTCAGTTTGCGCTCGAGGGTGCGCAGCGGCAGCCGCAGCAGCTGCGCCGCCCTGCGCTGGTTGCCCGCGGTGCGGCGCAGCGCCTCGCGGATCAGCTCCGCCTCGTGCAGGCGCAGGCTCTCGCGCAGATCGATCCATTGCCGGCTAGAGGCCCGCCGCGGCACCGGCTCGGCTGCGGGCTCCGCCGCTTTGAGCTGCGGCGCTTCTTCGGCCGCCCCGAGCTGCATGGCTTTGGGCAGATCGGCCGGCTCGATCAGCGCGCCGTCCGTCAGCGCGAGCGCGCGTTCGATGACGTTGCGCAGCTCGCGGATGTTGCCGGGCCAGGCGTAGGCGCGCAGGCAAGCCAGCGCCTCCGCGGACAGGCGCGGCAGCGCGCGCTCCGGACCACACAGGCGGCGAATGAAGTGCTCCGCGAGCGGGCCGACCTCGTCCGGCCGCTCGCGCAGCGGTGGCAGCTGCAGGACCACCGCGTTGAGGCGGTGGTACAGGTCGAGCCGGAAGCTGCCGGTCTCGACCATGTCGCGCAGGTCGCGGTGCGTGGCAGCGACCACCCGCACGTCGACGAGCTGATCCTGCGCGGCGCCCACGGGCGCGATGCGCTGCGTGTCGAGCACGCGCAAGAGCGCGGCCTGTGCATCGGCCGACAGCTCACCCACTTCGTCGAGGAAGATGGTCCCGCCGTGCGCCTGCGCGAACACGCCCGGGTGATCGCGGTGCGCGCCCGTGAACGCGCCCTTCACGTGCCCGAACAACACGCTCTCGATCAGGTGCTTCGGGATCGCGCCGCAATTGACCACCTTGAACGGCCCTTCGCGCCGGTCCGAGCGCTCGTGCAGCTCGCGCGCGATGAGCTCCTTGCCGCTGCCCGTCTCGCCGGTGACCAGCACGCTGATGCGGCGCGGCGCCAGGCGCTCCACCATGCGGCCGAGCTCCAGCATCGCGGGATTGCGCCGCACCTGGGCCTCGGCCGCGTCCAGCTCCGGCTGCAATAGCGCGGCCCAGGCGAGACCGACGGGCCGCTCTGCGCTCGTGCCGAGCAGCATGCGCCTCGCCGCCGTCAGCAGCAGCTCCGGCGAGCCGTGTTGCTCATCCAGGCTCGCGACACCGCAGCCAAGGGCGGCAGAGCCCGCCAGCGGCTCCGCGAGCCGTCGCGCCAGCGCTTCGGCCCCGTCGCGGCTACCGCCGCACAGCACCACGCACAACACGCCGGGCTCGTACAGCGCGACGCCGTCGGCTGCGCGCAGCACGCTCGTGGTGCGCGCCACGAGCTCGCCCATGCCGACTTTGCCCGGCCGCAGCGCGCGCACCATCAACACCGCGAGGTGCTGGCGCAGCGCCTGGCTGCGCTCGCACGCCTCACCGAGGCGCACGAACAATGCGGCACGTTCCAGAAGCCCGAATGTGGCAGCGCTGTACGAAGGCGCGACCTGGATGGAGAGACTCACGCCGCCGAGCACCACGCTGCTGCCCACACGCAGCACGGCTTCCGGTACGCGCAGCCCGCCGACCCAGCAGCCGTTGCGCGAGCCGAGATCGGCGAGGCGCACGGTCTCACCCTCGCGGCAGAGCGTGGCGTGACGGCGCGACACGCTGGCGTCGTCCAGCTGAATGTCTGCCGGCTCGGCACGCCCGACGGTCAAGGTTCTGCCTTCGGGCAGCTCGAAGCTCTGGAACGAGCTCTGCGCGTTTGCGACTAAAAGCATGCGGAACGGCACACCACAGACGGGCGCGCTGCGACCGCCGGGTGGCTCGGCGCTGGCCGTACTGGTCGATGCGTTACACTGCTGCTCGATCATGAGACGACTCCTGCCAGATTGCGGGTTCCCCGGCCCGCAAACTAACAGTCAACAGCGCGTCGTGCACAACGCTTTTGATGTTATGCACACGTGACGCGCAACGTTTCGCGCGAGTGCAAAAAGCGGTCGCCTGAACGCGGCTGACGTCGGCTCCAGCGCACGGACGCGCACGCACAGGATTTATTGAAATTCCCGGTGCTCTTGGGCGGAGCTGCGCTCGAGCGGGATCACGTGCGAGATGGCCGAGCGGTGCCCGTCAGCTGGGCGCCAGTGACTGAGCTCGAATCCCCTGCCGCTGATGGCGTCTGCGCGGTCTCCCGGGACGACGATCGGATGCCGAGACGTTCCACTCTCTGCGATCACCGCATGGTGGGACTGATCTCATCGTCACCCGCCCTCCGCACGGGGTGCAACCCAGCGTGGCAACTGCAGGTTGCACCACGACCCGACGACGCCACGGCGCGACGCCACGCCACGCACGGGCGTCGAGCAGCGCGCCGTGGATGGGGCTCGGCTCTGCGCGAGCCGCGCAGGCGTCGATTGATCGGGCAGGTGGCGCAATTCGTGCAGCACCCAGTCGCGTCCGCTCCACAGTTGTGCGCAGATCCCGCGAGCCATGAAAACTTCGTATGCTGCGATGCGCGGACTGGCGCTCCTCGCGATCGCGAGCGGGGCCCTGGCCTGTCTCGCCTGCGAACCAGGCGTGTTTTCGCGCGCGGCGCGGGGCGTTACGGGCGCTGACGCGGGATCCCCCGACGCAGGCGCACAGGCCCGCGACGCACGCACGCCCGCGCCGGCTGGGCGCGAACAGTCGGGCGCTGCAGCCATCGGCGGCATGCGATCAGGCACGCGCGCATCCGCAGGGGCAGGTGGGCAGACAGGCAGCGCGGCCGGTCATGCAGGCACAAGCGCTGCGGGCGCCTCTGGCAGCGGCGGACACGCAGGCACCGGCGGCTGCGCGGTCCGGCCCGCGCTCGATGCCGTGAAGCTCACGCCCGTCGAGCTCGGCGTCGTGAGCGTGCCGGCCGAGCTCGACGAGGTAGCGACTGGACCGGCCGTGCTGGTCCAGGATCGCGTGTTGTGGATGCTCGGCACGCGCGAGCAGAGCCCCTTTCAAGGCAGACCGATCGTGGTCTCGGTCAGCCCCGGCAACCTGCAGAAGCGCTCGCCCCAGCTCGACGTCCAGACCACCGCCCAGCTGCTCTTTCCGGAAGAAGCTGCCGACGCCCCCTCGCGGGTCACACCGACCAGCGCGTGGCTTGCCGCCGACGGCGGCAGCGTCCAGTTCTATTTCACCCGCACTTACATCTTCAATCCGCTCGGCGTGGGTTTGGCCCAGAGCACCCCAGAAGCCCCGACCGCCAATACGCTGGTCGACAGCGATAGCCTGTTCCCGCGCGCCACCTTGCCGGACGGCGGCGTCGGCGACAGGTTTCGGCCGCTGACCATGTCTGCGGCCACGCAACGAGCCGGCGTCTCGTACGTGTACATGTGCCACGCCAAGCCAGACGTCAGCGAAGAAACGAACGCTGCGGGCGAGCACTATCAACCCTGTCGAGTGGGTCGCGTGCCAGCACAACAGGTTCGCGACGGCTCGCGCTACCAGTTCTGGGATGGCGCGCAGTGGCAGGGCGACTTCACGCGCGCCAGCGTGGTGATCGACCACGTGGAGAGCGGGCTGTCGGTCGAATACAACGCTTACCTCGACAAGTATCTCGCCGTCCACAGCGGCAGCGATGACACGCTCGTTCTCAAGTGGGCGACGGCTCCGCAAGGTCCTTTCCAAACCCTCGCTCGCATCGACACCACGAAGGGCACCGGCACCGGTTTGCTGACGATCTCGTTCGGGGGCCGAGAGATCGTGGGCCTGCGCCAGGACTGTGACCGCACGTTGTTCATCCCCTACACCGTGCCGCTGCAAGACGCGGCTGCTCCGCAGGTGCTGCACCTGGAGACGCACGTCATGCAGGTCGACCTCGAGTAGTGGCCGCCGGGGGGGGGTCGGCGGCGTTGTGGCGTCAATAGAGACCGCCGCGCGTGCTCGATGAGCCATTTCAGTCACCCATCGAGCCACGCCAGGACAGGTGAGTCGAGGCAGCTGTCAGCACTGGCAACGCCGCTGCGCGTTGGAATGTTACACAGCTGCGGCGGCGCTCTAGCCGTGATTATATCGCCACAACCGTGAACCCTCGACTCTGCGCGAGGCGTGCGCCGGTTGGATATCAGGTCGAATGGATCGCAGACGCGCGTCCAGCTACAGAGGGTGATTTCATGTTCGGACTCAGACTCGATCGTCATGAACGCAAGGCAGAAGCTCGGCGTGGGATAGGCGGATGCTCGTCGACCACGCGAGGAGCTTTCGGTTTGCTCTGTGTGGTGGGTGTGGTCGCAGCTTGCGCGAGCGAAAGCCCTGCGGGCAACGACGCACCGGCGCCTAGCGCGCCCGTCAGCACCAGCATCGCCCCTAGCACCACGCCCGCGGCGGGGACGCCTGCGCCGACGCCCACGCCCGCCCCTGCAAGTGTGCCCGTCTCCGCGCCTGTAAACGCGCCCGCTCCAACGGCGAGCATCGACGCGGGCACTGTCACGCCTCCACCCGCGGCCACACCCGTACCGGCAGCCGACGCAAGCACGCCGAGCCCTACACCCGACGGGGGTATGGCCGCTGCAGGGGACGCCGGAGCAGTGCCTACCGGCCCGCTGCCGCTGCCGGACCCCAACGAGCCGGGACCGTACGAGGTCGCAAAGCTCGAGAACGTCGGCGCCGGCTTCGAGAACCCTCCGACCAGTGCCAATGACAGGTCGGACGGCGCCGGCTGCACGAGTTTCATCCAAAGCTTCGGTGAGACTGCCGACGCGGCTCGAGAGTACGCGCTGTTCGGACCGAACTACAAAGTCGACCTCTACACGCTCTACTATCCGAAAAACATGGTGGAGGGTCAGCTCTACCCGGTGCTGAGCTGGGCGAATGGCACGTGCGCGAAGACCAACGGCTACGACGCTCTCCTCACGCACGTGGCCTCGCATGGCTTCATCGTGATCGCGACGAACTCTCGCTACACAGGTAGCGGCAAGTTTCAGCTGCGCGGCGTGGATTACATCATCGCGGAGAACGCTCGTGCAGACAGTCCGCTCTTCAAGCGCGTAGATGTTGCCAAGGTCGGCTTGTTTGGCCACTCGCAGGGCGGCGGCAGCACGGGCGCTGCGAGCGGAGACCCGCGAGTCAAGACCAGCGTGCTGATGCACGGCGGTCGCGGAAACATGCTGCATGCGCCGGGACTATTTTTGACCGGGGACGGCGACTTGAGCCCGGCCGGGGTGCGTTCGGCTTACGATGCAGTCAGCGGTCCCTCCGCGTTCGGCAGTCTCAAGATGTCGGACCACATCACGATGATGAAGGAGCCCAAGCGCATGGCGCCGGAAGTTGCAGCCTGGTTCCGCTACACGCTGCTCGACGACGAGGTCGCCAAGAAGTGGTACGCGGGTACGGACTGCGTTCTGTGCAAAGACTCCGAGTGGGTCTACGCGCAGAAGAACCTGAAGTAAGGCAAGGGAGAGCGCCGCGTGGCCTCGCGCGCACGCGCCGCCGTCAGCTTCAGAGGCTCGCTTCGAGGTCGGCGGAGAGCTCGATCGCCAGGTCGGTCATGGCCAGGGTGGCCGTGACCTCCGCCGGGTTCAGCTGCAGGGTCAGGCCGATGCCGGGCCGATCCTGCTCGAGCAGCGGCCGCACGTCCTTCAAGGTGGCGTTCTGCAGCGGCAGCGACACGCGACTGCGGCGCCGGTCGGCATCCGACAGATCGTAGTCGACGATGGCGAGCGTCTGGCCGTTCGCCTGCAGGGTGATGCGACAGCCGTAGACGCCCGCGAGGGTCGTGTCCGTGCTCAACGCGGCCGACTCGATCGCGCCATCGAGTGTCACCGAATCGACGAGCTTGTTGGTCGGCTTCTCGGCGTTTTCGAGGGCCTCCGCGATCTCCGTGCTGAGCGGCGCCTCGAAGCCGACCTCGACCATGGCGTCGATCGGCGCGGCGACGAGCTCGAACTCCTGGTGATCGCGCGCGGTCGTTTCGAGCGTAGCGTTGATGCACGCGCAGAGCGAGAGGAGGCTGAGCAATGACCACTTCATGGGCGGGGCGACCTGCTAGAGATAGGCGGAGATGCCGAGCGTGAGCGAGGGAAACATGTCCAGGGTGACGCTCGGCGCATCGATGGTGACCGCAAACTTCGAAAACACCTTGTCTTCGAGGCCGTGTGTCTGGACCCACAGCCGCGAGAAACCGACGCGCAGCAAGATGCGAAAGCGACTGCGGCGCCCGATCTCGATCCCGGGCTGAACGCTGACGTACGCGGCCGAGAACGCGACGTTCTGCACGCCGGGCACGTCCGCCTTCGAGTGATAGCCACCGGACACGGTGAGCGTCGGCGCGACCACCCAGTCGAGAGGGTCCCACGTGATGCCGCCGCGAACTCCGAGCGCGAGCGCGCCGGATGGCCCCACGTCGAAGTGGATCGCGTTCGTGTTGAACGGGTGCACGGCCAGGCTCGGCACGACGCCCTCCGGGATGCCCACCAACAAGGCCACGCCGAAGGTTCGCACTTGCGTGTCTTCGGCAAAGAGGGACGTCTCCTTGGCGCGCGGCTGGACTCTGACCCAGGTCGAGCGTGTGTACGTCCATTGCTGAGCCTCGGCGCTGTGCGTCCATGCCAGGCACAGCAGCGCGAGTACCGCTGTCGCGATGCACTTCATGAAGTCTCTGTCACCCAAAATAAGTTCCGGCTCCCCGGATTATGCGGGCCGGTCTCCGAAGAGCCAGCGCCTCAGCTCACACCGCCCACAGAAAGCACAGAAAAGTGACGCGCCGCTCGTGCAAGCAATGTGCAAAAGTCGGCCGTCGTGATCCTCTGCTGACACGCGCCCGTCGTCAGCGCACAACGCACTTGCCGGAGACGCACGCAGCCGCCTTGGCGAGACATGGGTCCGCGAAGCAGCTCACGCCCGGTCCGCTGCACGCGCGGGGTTTCTCCGTCGGTGCGAGCGCGACGCAGTCGCAACCCGTGCAGTAGTCCGCTTGCAGCTGACAGTCCGCGTCGCGCTGACAGCTCGCGGCGGGCGGACTCGCAGTCGTGCCGCCCGCAGCGCTGCCACTCGATGCCGGAGAGCCCGAGCCTCCGGGCCCCGATCCCGCTGAGGCCTGGCCTGCGCTGGCCGGCTGACCTGCGCCGCCCTGTCCAGCCGCTGCCGCACCTGCACCGCCCGCTGCAGGTGCCTCGCCGCCCACGGCGGCGACGCCAGCCTGGGACATGCCGGCAGCATCGCCTTGCGCGGGGGCAGCGTTGCCACAGCCGCCTTCTGCGCCCATCAAGGCCGGTGCCGTCACGCACAACATCACAGCCCACGACAGCTTGTGAAGACAGACGAGGTTCATGGCAGCTCCTCGGTGGTGACTGCGACGCCCGCGGCCACAGTCTGCCTCAAGCGCGCGCTCACGGCGAGCGCTCCCGACGCAGCGCGCTGCAGCTCACAGCGTCAGGGTCCGCCCGATACGGGCCAGCCCTGATCGTCCCAGGCCAGCTCGGCGACGTGCAGGTACGAGGCCCCGTCGCGGAATGAGCCGTCATTGCCCTTGGCGTAGGCGTGGAAGACGTTGAACACGCCGCGCGTGCTGAACAGCACGGCGTTGTGGCCCGGCCCGGCCCAGCTGCCGTTGGGCTTGACCAGCTGCGTGCCACCGCCCTGCATGAGCGCCGTGCCCGCGCGATCCACGTACGGGCCGGCGACGTCCTTCGATCGCCCCACGCGGATGTTGTACGTGCTGTCCGCGCCCTTGCAGCACGTGTCGAACGACGCGAACAAGTAGTAGTAGCCGCAGCGGCGCACGATGAACGGCGCCTCGATCGCACCGTTCGAGCTCGGGCGCGACGCGAGCGACGTGAGCTTGTCGCCCTTGCGCGCACCACTCGCATCGAGCTCGATCATTTTGAGCCCGCTCCAGAAGCTGCCGAATGCCAGGTACAGCGCGTCGCCGTCCCCGTGCACCAGGTTCGGATCGATGGCGTTCCAGTTGTCGCTGCGCCCGTCGTTCGAGCAGATCACCGGGCCATGGTCGGTCCACTTGCCGTCGGCGAGCGACGGCGTCGACGCGTGACCGATGCACGAGTGATTGCTGCCGAACGTCGACGCCGAATAGTAGAGGTGGTAGTTGCCGCCGAAGTACGAGATGTCCGGCGCCCACAGGTCGGTCGCGCCGGGGACCTTCTGCGCGATCCACTCTGGATTGCTGGAGAACACGCTGCCAGCGCCCTGCCAGCTCTGCAGATCGCGCGAGCGCTTGCGCGGGATGCCGCGGCCGGTCTGGAACTCGTAGAACTGACCATCGGCCTCGATCACGACCGGGTCGTGTGTGCCGAGATCGCCGCTGAGCATGAGCGCCTTTGGCGGCTTCGTGGCATCGAAGCGCGGCTCGCAGCTCTCCGCGCCGCTTCCAGCGGCAGGCATCCCGCCGCCACCAGCTGCAGCGCCCGAAGCGCCCGCTCCGCCCGCACCACTCGCGTTCGCCATGCCGCTACCAGCTGCAGGCGCTCCCGCGCCCCCCTGAGCAGCGCTCCCGGCGGGCGCCGCATTCCCTGCGGCAGCAGCTCCAGCGCCACCCTGCCCACCCGGCCGCGCCCCAGCCGCCGCAGGCTGCAGCGAACCCCGCCCAGCCATCCCGACCGTGGACATGGACGTCATGGTGGACGTGGATGATCCGGCAGCACCCGCCCGCGGACTGCCCGCCTGTCCAGCCCCAGTGTCGCTCGGCTCGGGACTGCTACAAGCCGCGAGCGACACGAGACACACGATCGATGGAAGACTCAAGCGCATGGGGCGAGTGGTAGTACCGCAAGGCCGAGGCCACGGGTCAAGCATCACGGCGCGGTGCAGCGCAGGCGATATGCGGACGGCGTCTCACCCGTCCAGCGCCGAAATGCGCGATGAAAGTTGCTCGGGTCGGCGAAGCCCACCAGAAAGCCAATCTCCGCGAGCGGCAGCCGATCATCCTCGAGATAGCGCAGCGCCAGCTGCTTGCGCGCACGATCCACGATCGCCTGATAGCTCGTCTGCGCCTCCGTCAGCCGCCGCTGCAAGGTGCGCGCAGACATGCCGAGCTGCGTCGCGATGCTCTCCACGTCCGGAACGCCGCGCGCGAGGCTCGTCGTCACAACGCGCTCCACGGCGCTCGCGAGGTCGTCGTCCGCCGGCAAGCGCGCAAGCACGTCGCGCGCATACGCATCCAGGTACGTGGCGAGGCCCGGCTCCGCGCCGCGGATCGGCAACGAGAGCGCGCGCGCATCGAACACCAGCGCGGTCGCAGGCTGCTCGAACGCAGGCGCGACGCCGAACAGTCGCAGGTGCGTGGCCGTGCGCGCCGGCGCCCGATGCTTGAACCACACCGCGCGCGGCACGAGCGGCGTGTTCGTCACGCGCCGCGCGAGCACGAGCGCGCCGAGCGTGGAGAGCTCGGCCATGTGGCGCGACCCGCACCGCGCCGGATGAGCGAGCCACTCGTCTCGAGCGCCGCGATGCGCGACGCCATCGCTGCGCTCGTGAAGACGTTCCCGGACTATCACCTCGAGCTGCGCCAAGCGTTCGGTGAGGGCGATAGAGTGGTCGCCCGCATCCACACCCACGCGACGATGCTGGGCGAGATGCAGCTCGGCGAGCAGCTCATCCCGCCGACCGGCCGCAGCTTCGAGCAGGACTGGGTCGCGATCTTCCGCTTCCAGGACGGCAAGATCGCTTCCATCAAACGAGTTCTACGACAGCTACACGATCCTCGTGCAGCTGGGCTTGGCGGAGTGACTGATTCGCTCGGTGCCCGAGCCCGAGCCCGGAACTAACTCTCTTCCGTGGAAGCTCGGCCGGTCAGGACAGCCTCGGATGCGCGCTGCTTCAGGAGAGTCGGGCTCGGGCTCGGGCTCGGGCTCGGGCTCGGGCTCGGGCTCGGGCTCGGGCTCGGGCTCGGGCTCGGGCTCGGGCTCGGGCTCGGGCTCGGGCTCGGGCTCGG
>Ga0190269_10000295_pt1 | contig 26644 bp, 16 predicted proteins | sample Popmic249IS_FD_133749 | JGI IMG/M metagenome (GOLD analysis project Ga0190269, IMG submission 133749) | Populus adjacent soil microbial communities from riparian zone of Blue River, Arizona, USA - 249 IS | ecosystem: Environmental > Terrestrial > Soil > Riparian zone | place: USA: Arizona... | reverse complement strand
CGTCGATCATCGTCTGGACCTGCTCGTCCGCCTGTGCGGTGAGCGCGGACGCCGTGCGCTGGGCCTCCCCGACGATGCGGGCGGCCTCCTCGTCGGCCCCGGTCGTGATCGCGGTACGCCGTGCCTCGGCGTCCGCGGTGAGCTCACCGGCCCGGCGCTGCGCGTCCTCGGTGAGACGGGCGGCCTCGGCCGCGGCCTCTCGGGTGACGCGGGCAGCCTCGGCGGCGGCCTCACCGGTGACGCGAGCCGCCTCGGCGGCGGCCTCCTCGGTCAGGCGGGTGGCCTCGGCGGTGGCTGCTTCCGTCGTCCGGGCGGCGACCTCGTCGGCCTCCCGGCGGGTGGCCGTGGCGTAGTCGTCGGCCTCGCGCGCCACCCGCTCGGCATGGTCGTCGGCTTTCCGATTCGCCGCGACGACGTGCTCGTCGACCTCGCGCCGGGTGGTCTCCGCGTACTCGTCGGCCTCCTGGTGGGTGGAGGTGCGGTACGCCTCGGCTTCCGACCTCGTCGTCGCCGCGTAGGCGTCGGCTTCCGACCGGGTCGTCGTCGCGTAGGTGTCGGCCTCGCGCCGCGTGCTGACCGAGTACTCGTCGGCGGCCTGCCGGACCGTGCTCTCGTGGTCGTCGGCCAGCCGGGCGACCCGCTCGGCGTGGTCGTCGGCCTCCTTGCGGGTGGTCGTCGAGTATTCGTCGGCTTCGGTGCGGGCGGCCCTGGCGTAGTCGTCGGCCTCGCGGGCGACGCTCTCGGCGTGGTCGTCGGCCTTCTTGATCGCCGCGGCGGCCTTCTCCTCGGCCTCCGTGATGCGCGCCGCGGCCTCGGCGAGGCGGGCCTCGGCCTCCGCGATCAGAGCGTCGGCACGCTCGTGCGCCTCGGCCTCGATCGTGTTGGCGAGCTCCCGCGCCTCGGCGGCCAGCGCCTCGGCCTGCTCCTCCGCGTCGTTGACGGCCGCGGCCAGCCGTTCGTTGGCGGCGGTCGTCAGCTGGCCGGCGTACGTGTCGGCGTCCGCCCGGGTGCGCGTGGAGTACGCGTCGGCCTCGGCGCGGGTGGCCTCGTCGTACTCGTCGGCGTTGCGGCGTACCTCGTCGGCGTAGGCCTCGGCGTCGGCCGGGATCGCGGCGGCGCGCTCGTCGGCGTCCTGCAGGATCGCCTCGGCCCGGCGACGGGCCTCGGCCACGTTGTCGTCGATGATCTCCTGCGCGCGGGAGATCTCCTCGCGCAGCCCGACCAGGTGGTCGACGAGTTCGCGCTCGGCTTCCTCACGCTGGCGGGTCATCTCCAGCTCGGCGTCGCGCAGCAGGCCTCGGGCGTCCCGGGCCGCGTCGTCCAGGACCCGGTGCGCGGCGGCCTCGGCCTCGGCGGCGGCCCGTTGCACGGTGTTGCGCGCACCGAGCAGCTCGTTCTGGGCGGTGGCGCGGATCTCGTTGGCCTCGGCCTCGGCCAGGTCGAGGATCTGCTGGACGCGGGCGCTGACCTCGGCGTGCGGGTTGCGGACGGCGTACTCGAGCTGCTGGCGCAGGTGGTAGATCTCGCCGCGTAACCGGTCGATCTCGTTGTGCAGGCGCTCGACCTGGGCGGCGTAGGCGTCCGAGCGGCCGTAGGCGGCGTCCCGGTCGGCGGCGACCGCGCTGAGGTCGCCTTCCATCCGGCGCAATGCGTCGTCGACCTGTCGTCTGTCGTATCCACGCAGCACGATCTCGAACGACGGCAGTGGTTCGCCGCCGCTCACGGGGAGAAGGCCGTGCCCGTCCTCCAGCGACATGCAGTCATACTCGCATCGTTCCGAGCCGAACCCCCAGGGCGGCGGTCAGGCGACCTGCAACAAGGTGAGGGTTCACCTCACCAGCACATCGTTCCACGCCACGAGGGATCGTGTCGTGCCTCGGGGGCAGGACCCACCGAACGGCTGGTGACCCGGTGCGAGCACCGGGCCACCACACGATCGGGGGCTGCAGCCACCCCCGAGCCGCCGGCCTCGTCGTCGGAGCCGGCCACTCGGAGAAGTCCCCTGTCGATCAACCCCGCCCGTTGGCGCTGGGCGCCTCGGCCGGCTCCACCTTGGCCGCCTCGGCGGCCTTGGCCACCGTGGCCGCGGCAGCGCCGCCACCGACCAGACCGGCGAGCATCTCCCGCAGCTGACCCAGCTGGGTGGTGATCGCGTCGCGCTGGGCGGTGAGCTCGGCGACCTGCCGCTTGGCCTGCGTCGTGTCGTGCTCGGCGTTCGCCTTGGCGTCCGCCATCAGGCGCTCGGCCTCGGCCCTGGCCTCGCTGACGGTCTTCTCGGCGAGGGCGCGAGCCTTCTCGACGATGTCCTTGGCCTGAACCTCGGCGGCCTTGCGGCGCGACTCGGTGTGGGCCTCGACCTCGCGTGCGCGGGTCTCGGCGACGCGAGCGCGCTGCTCGGCCTCGCCGACGAGCTTCTGGGTCTCGGCCACCGCGGCGGCGTGCCGCTGCGACTCCTCCTGCTCGGACCGCTCACGCCGCTCGGCCAGCTGGAGCTCGAGCTCCTGCAGGTCGTTGTCGCGCTTCTCCCGCGCCTCGGCGAGGATGCGGCTGGCCTCGCCGCGCTTCTGCTCGGCCTCGCGCGTGGCCTCCGCGCGCAGCTGCTCGGTCTCCTGGCGCACGGTGGTGCGCAGCTGCTCGGTCTCGGCCTTGACCTTGTTGCGCAGCTGCTCGGTCTCCTGCTTGGCCGCGGCCCGCAGCTGGGTGGCCTCGCGCTCGGCGGTGGCCTGCAACTGGGCGACCTCGCGGTGGACCCGTGCCTTGAGCTCGGCCACCTCGTGGTCGGCCGTGCTGCGCATCTGGCGGGTCTCGCGGTCGGCCGTCGCACGGTTGACCTCGACCTCGCGGTTGACCTCGTTGCGGATCTCGGTCGCGTCGCGCTCCGCGGCCTCCCGGACGCCGGCCGCCTCGCGCTCGGCAGCGACCTTCACCGACTGTGCCTCGGCGCGGGCCTTCTCGGTGAGCTCGCGGGCCTGGAGGCGAGCAGCCGACAGCGTCTCCTCGGCCTTCTTCTCCGCCTCGGTGCGGTGCTCGTTGGCCTGCTCCTCGGCGAGCCGCAGTAACTGCTCGACCCGGGTGCCGAGGCCCGACAGCGTCGGCTTCGAGTTCTCCTGGAGCTGTTTCTGCTGGCTGCGCATCTGCTGCTGCAGCGCGGTGAGCTGCTGCTCGACGGCGCGCACCCGGTGCTGGGCCTCGGCGAACTTCTGCTCGGCCTCGGACTTCGCGGACTGGTGCTGGGTGAGCTCGGTGTTGAGCCGCTGAAGGTGCTCGTTCACCTGGTGCCGGTCGTACCCGCGCAGCGCGATGGTGAAGCCCGGATCAGTGTTCGAGGAGTCGAAGAACGAGAGGTTGTTCTCGGTGGGGGTCGGCTGCATGCCGCCCACTATCGCAGACCGGGATGGCCGCATCTAGCGAACCCTGTCTCACATTCGACGCGATAAACCCAAGCGGCACACGGTACGGCGGTTCGGCTGATCCGGTACTCAGCGGAACGCCCCAGTGCGCGGGCGCACCCGGTGTTTTTCGCTTCCGTTTCACTGTGCGTAGTTCTTCCGGCGCGCGAGGGCGCGGGCCACGAGGCGGAAATCGACGCGATCCGCGCGCCGCGACCGACGTGCCGCGGCCGTGACGGGCGGCCCCCACGGCGCCCGTCACGGCCTCGGCGATCAGCGCGAACGACCGAGCTACCGGGAGCGGAAGCGGTTGATCGCGTCGATGTGCCTGCTCCGCTTCTCCTCGTTGCGCACCCCGAGACCCTCCTCCGGGGCGAGCGCCAGGACGCCGACCTTTCCCTGGTGCAGGTTCTGGTGGACGTCGAAGGCGGCCTGCCCGGTCTGCTCGAGCGGGTACACCTTCGACAGCGTCGGATGAATCTTTCCGGTGGCGATCAGATCGTTCGCGAGATAGGCCTCACGGTAGTTCGCGAAATGCGACCCGATAATGCTCTTCAGATTCATCCAGAGGTAACGATTGTCGAACTGATGCAGATATCCGGAAGTCGAAGCACAGGTGACGATCGTGCCGCCCTTACGCGCCACGAACACACTCGCGCCGAACGTTTCGCGGCCGGGGTGCTCGAACACGATGTCCGGGTCCTTGCCCCCGGTCAGCTCGCGGATCTTCGCGCCGAACCGGCGCCACTCGCGCGGGTCCTGGGTCTGCTCGTCCTTCCAGAACCGGTAGCCCTCCGCCGTGCGGTCGATCACCAGCTCCGCGCCCATCGAGCGAACGATGTCCGCCTTGTCCGGGCTGGAAACCACACAAACCGGCGTCGCACCCGACGCCAGCACCATCTGCGTCGCGTAGGAGCCCAGGCCGCCGGACGCTCCCCAGATCAGCACCGTGTCGCCGAGCTTCATCCCGGCGCCGTTCTTGCTGACCAGCTGTCGATAGGCGGTGGAGTTGACGAGCCCCGGTGATGCCGCTTCCTCCCACGACAGGTGGTCGGGCTTGGGCATCAGCTGATTGGCCTTCACCAGCGCGAGCTCGGCCAGGCCGCCGAAGTTCGTCTCGAATCCCCAGATGCGCTGCTCGGGGTCGAGCATCGTGTCGTCGTGGCCCTCGTAACTCTCCAGCTCGACCGAGAGGCAGTGCGCGACCACCTCGTCGCCGGGCTTCCAGAGGTTGACGCCGGGTCCGGTGCGCAGGACGACGCCGGCCAGGTCGGAGCCGACGACGTGGTACGGCAGGTCGTGCCGCTTGGTGAGCGGCGAGAGCCGTCCGTACCGCTCCAGGAAGCCGAACGTGGAGAGCGGCTCGAAGATCGACGTCCACACGGTGTTGTAGTTGACCGCCGAGGCCATCACCGCGACCAGCGCCTCGCCGGGGCCGAGCTCCGGCGTGGCCACGTCCTGGACGTGCAGCGACTCCCGGGGGTCCTTGTCGCGCGTGGAGCGCCCGGCGAACATGTCGACCTCGTCCTTGCGGACCACTACACCGCGGTAGGACTCGGGCACTTCGAGTGCGCCTACGGCGTCCAGCTCGCCGGACAGGATCGCTTCCAGGATCTGCTTCACGGTTCGGCGCCTCCAGATCGTTCTGCGGGGCTTGGGGTCGCCGATGTTACTCACCGGTAATGATTCAGAAGGTCGGGCTGTGACCCACTGCACCCATGTTGCCGCGCAGCTCAGGGCCGTGGACGCGGTCGCGGGGCGCGCGGCCCGGCGCACGCGCCGGGCCGCCGCGTCGGCGTCGGTGAGTTCTTCCGACCGGCCCCTGCGGACGGGGCTCGGCCTGCGGAAACGGGTGCGGTCGAAGCGGGCTCAGTGGCCGGGTGCCGGCTCCACCAGCTCGACGAGGACGCCGCCGGCGTCCTTCGGGTGGACGAAGTTGATCCGCGAGCCGGCGGTGCCGCGCCGAGGGGCGTCGTAGAGCAACCGCAGGCCCTTGGCGCGCAGGTCCGCGCTGGTCTGCTCGATGTCGTCGACGGTGTAGGCCAGCTGCTGGATGCCCGGGCCCGACCGGTCGAGGAACTTGCCGATCGCGGAGTCCGGGCGCAGCGGGGCGAGCAGCTGCACCCGGGCGGTCGCCGGGTCGCCGTCGGCCGGCACGAGCATCGCCTCCCGCACGCCCTGCTCCTCGTTGACCTCTTCGTGCTCGGCGACGAGCCCGAACGTGCTCTCGTAGAACGCGAGCGCGGCGTCCAGATCCGGAACGGCGATACCGACGTGGTCGATGCGGCGAATGGCCATCGGTCGTCTCCTCACGGCAATGTGATCGGGGAATGGTCGCCCCGTGGTGGCCGCTGAAGGTACGGAAACCCGGGGCCGAGTGCTGTGGCCTCTCTCACGGCCCTACCGAAGCTACTGATCGGTATGGTGGCGTGACATCCCCGTAATCGTTACTTATCGGAGGCGTCCCCTATGACTTCCGTAATCGTCAGTGGCGCACGTACCCCGATGGGACGGCTCCTCGGGTCCCTCAAGGACTTCTCGGCCGACGACCTGGGCGGCGTCGCGATCAAGGCCGCGCTCGAGCGCGCCGGCGTCGCCCCCGAGCAGGTCCAGTACGTGATCATGGGGCAGGTGCTGCAGGCTGGCGCCGGACAGAACCCGGCCCGGCCGGCGGCGTTCAAGGCCGGCATCCCGATGAGCGTCCCGACGATCACGATCAACAAGGTCTGCCTCTCCGGCCTGGACGCGATCGCGCTGGCCGACCAGCTCATCCGCGCCGGTGAGTTCGAGATCGTGGTGGCCGGCGGCCAGGAGTCGATGACGAACGCCCCGCACCTGCTGCCCAAGTCCCGGGCCGGATACAAGTACGGCGCGATCGAGGTCCTCGACGCGATGGCGCACGACGGTCTCACCGACGCGTTCGACAAGATCGCGATGGGCGAGTCCACCGAGAAGTTCGTCGGGGTGGCCGGGCTGACCCGCGCCGACCAGGACGCGTTCAGCGCGCGCAGCCACCAGCGTGCGGCGGCCGCGGCGAAGAACGGCCTGTTCGACGACGAGATCACCCCGGTGTCGATCCCGCAGCGCAAGGGCGACCCGATCAGCTTCTCCTCCGACGAGGGCGTGCGCGCCGACACCACCACCGAGACGCTGGCCAAGCTGCGGGCCGCGTTCGCCAAGGACGGCACGATCACGGCCGGCTCGTCCTCGCAGATCTCCGACGGCGCTGCTGCGGTCGTCGTGATGAGCAAGGCCAAGGCCGAGGAGCTCGGGCTCACCTGGCTGGCCGAGATCGGCGCGCACGGCAACGTCGCGGGGCCGGACAACTCGCTGCTCCCGCAGCCGGCGAACGCGATCCAGCACGCGCTGGGCAAGGAAGGCCTGACCGTCGCCGACCTCGACCTGATCGAGATCAACGAGGCGTTCGCGGCGGTCGGCGTCCACTCGGCGCGGGCGCTGGGCCTGTCCGAGGAGGAGATCGACGCGAAGGTCAACGTCAACGGCGGCGCGATCGCGCTCGGACACCCGATCGGGATGTCCGGCGCGCGGATCGCCCTGCACCTGGCGCTGGAGCTCAAGCGCCGGGGCGGCGGCGTCGGCGCGGCGGCGCTCTGCGGCGGCGGAGGCCAGGGCGACGCGCTGATCGTGCGGGTACCGAAGGCCTGATCGTCGGTCACGGCGGAGTGTCGAGCAACCAACGTCTCGGCGGCCGGTGAGGGGTTGACTACTCGACAACCGGCCCGGGTGGGAGGCCGAATCGTGTCCGGTCGGCGGCACGTGGACGTCGCATCGCTCGTCGACGCCGCGCGGGCCGGGTCGCCGCGGGCGGTGGCCCGGCTGGTCAGCATGGTCGAGGACGCCGGGCCCGCGCTGCGCGAGGTCTCGGCCGCGCTCGCCCCGCACACCGGCCACGCCCACGTGATCGGGCTGACCGGCTCGCCCGGCGTCGGCAAGTCGACGAGCACGAATGCGCTGGTGAGCGCATTCCGCGCGCAGAACAGACGGGTCGGCGTGCTGGCGGTCGACCCGTCGTCGCCGTTCTCCGGAGGGGCCCTGCTCGGCGACCGGGTCCGGATGGAGCAGCACGCGACCGACCCCGGCGTCTTCATCCGGTCGATGGCCTCCCGTGGCCACCTGGGCGGGCTGTCCTGGGGAACCCCCCAGGCGATCCGGGTGCTCGACGGCGCCGGCTGCGACGTGATCCTGGTGGAGACCGTCGGCGTCGGACAGGCCGAGATCGAGATCGCGTCGCTGGCCGACACGACGCTGGTCCTGCTCGCCCCGGGGATGGGGGACGGCATCCAGGCCGCGAAGGCGGGGATCCTGGAGATCGCCGACGTGTACGTGGTGAACAAGGCCGATCGGGACGGTGCGACGTCGACCGTGCGCGACCTGCAGGGAATGCTCGGGCTCGCCGGGCAGTACGGCCCCGCCGGAGAGCACGACGTCGACCGCTGGCGCCCGCCGATCGTCAAGACGGTGGCGGCGCGCAACGAGGGCGTCGACGACGTACTCGCCGCGATCGACGCCCACCGCGCGTGGCTGGAGCGCACCGACGGGCTGCGGGCGCGACGCCGGGAGCGGGCGGCGCGCGAGGTGGAGGCGATCGCCGTCGCGGCGTTGCGGGCCAGGATCGGCGAGCTGCGCGGGGGAGCCGCGCTCGACGTGCTCGCCGACCAGGTGGCCACCGGCAAGCTCGACCCCTTCGCCGCGGCGGACGTCTTGCTCGCCGAAACAGCGGACTGACGGTACTGAGAGGCGCGGCGGGGGTCGCACGCCGTAGCGTGTGGACCATGGCTCGGTCACCGGGTTACGCCCAGCCCGGCGACGCCGAGGTCCCGGCGGACTTCCCCCTCCCGGTTCCCGCCGTCGCGCGCGAGCGACGGCGCGATCTGGTGCGCCGGTGGTGGCGCTCGCGCGGCCACCAGCGGAACCTGCGGTACTGGTTACTCTTCCGCGGGCTCCCGGTGCTGGTGGCGCTCGCGGTGCTCTACGTCGTCACCGGGTTCGTCGTCGGCTGGCGCGACGCCTACGACGTCAGCCTCGGCATCGAATCGCCGGCCGAGACGTCGGCGCCGGTCCTGGCCTGGTTCCTCTCGGTGGCCGGCTGGCTGGTGATGCCGGGCGTCGCGGGCGCGGTCGCCGGCTACGTGGTGAGCGATTCGATCGCCTCCCGCCGTTCCCGCCCCCTCACCGATCACTTCCCGCAGATCACGAAAGACGAGCTCCGCGAGATCCTGCGGGAGCTCGACGATGAGTGAGCTGATCCCACTGCTGTGGGAGCTCGCCGATGTCGAGGGCTCCCACGACGGCCCCCACGACGGTGCCCGCAACGGCGTCCGCGCCGGAGCGCGCCGGGGGTTCGCGTCGACGCCCGCCGTCTCCGGCTGGCCGGGCGTCCCGCCGGAGTTCGTCCCGGCGTTCGTGCGGCTCCACACCGGACCGCCGGACGGCCGGTCGGGCATCCGGGACGGCGCCGCGCCGGATCGGGCGGCCCCGCACGACGGCGGCTGGCGCACCGCCCAGGCCCACTGGGAAGTCGTCGTCGCCCGCGTGCTCGACACCGACGTCGTCAACCCCAATGTGTCCGGAGAACTCGCGATCCGTCGAGCGGTTCGCGCATCCGCGCTACTCTTGAACAAGATGGCGCGTAGTGGGCGCTGTCCGATCTGCCCGCAGCCCGCGATGGTGAGCTCCCGCTAGAGGAGGCCCCGATGGGATCGAACTCGGTGGGACCCGACGCTGAGTACACCGCGTCCGCGCACGGCCGGGGAAGCTTCCGCGAGCTGAGCCGCGAGCTGTTCGGCGCCGCCTTCCCCGACGCGCGGTACGGCTGGGTCGATCAGCAGGTCGCCACCGCCGTGGTCGAGGTCGGCACCGCGCTCGACGTCCGCCTGCTCCCGTCCGACGCCGACCTGCGCGCCGGCCGGCTCGACGGCGCGGATCTGCGCGGTGCGGATCTGCGCGACGCGCAGCTGGAGAAGGCCGAGCTGACCGGCGTCGACCTGCGCGAGGCGTGTCTGGCCAGGGCCGACCTGTGCGGCGCCGTCCTGCGCAACGCCCGCTTCGGCTCCGCGAACCTCCGTTCCGCCCGCCTGGCCGACGCCGACCTGGTCCGCGCCGAGCTGCGCCGGGCCGACCTGGTCGCCGCCGACCTGGCCGGTGCCGATCTGCGTGAGGCGCAGCTACCGCTGGCGCAGCTCGCCGGTGCCGACGCCGATCGTGTGCGGTTCGACGGCGCGTCGATGCCCGGTGCCGATGCTTCCGCGGCGACGTTCCGGCGTGCCCGCTTCACCGGCGCGAACCTCCGCCGCGTCGTCTTCGACGAGGCCGTGCTGGCCGGTGCCCACCTGCGGGGCGCGGATCTCACCGGTGCGGTGCTCACCGCAGCGGTGCTCACCGACGCCGACCTCACCGACGCCGATCTGTCCGCGGTCGTCTGGTCCGACGAGACGCGCTGGCCCGGTGCGCTCGGTGCCGAGGTGCGGTCCCGCTCGGAGCGGATCGGTCCGGACACCTACCGGGTGCGTCCCCGGGTCCGCAGGCAGACCCGCCTTCCCGCGTAACTACCAAGGCTCGCCTCACCCCGGCGTCGGTGCCGTGCGCCACTCGTCTACGCTGTGTCGTCAAAGCCAGGTAGTCAGCACGAGTGGAGCCCTGACGGTGCCGAGCACGAACACGTCCACCACGTTCCGGATGTTCCGCCTCGCCGCGTTGGCCGAAGCCGTGTCCTGGACCGGCCTGCTGATCGGCATGGTCTTCAAGTACCTGATCGTCGAGAACGAGATCGGGGTGAAGATCTTCGGCCCGATCCACGGCGCGCTCTTCGTGCTCTACGTCGTCTCGGTGCTGCTCACGCGCCCGGTGGCGGGGTGGAGCGCCCGCGCAACGCTGGTCGGGCTCCTCGCGTCGATCCCGCCACTGGGCACGCTGTTCTTCGAGCGCTGGGCCGTCAAGAAGGCGACTGATCGCACGTTGGACCCCGCGGGCGTCTGAGAACCCGCGGCGGAGTGGAAGACTGGAGTCATGCGACAGCCGAATCCCCGCATGACGGCAGCCTCGCTGGCCGGCGCCGTCGACCTCTCCGCACTGCGCTCCACTCCGCCCGCGGCTGCGCCGGCCGGTGGCGGACCGGCGGGAGCCCCGACGCCGGTGCCGGCCGGCAGCTCGCCCTACGTCATCGACGTCACCGAGGCGACCTTCCAGAACGACATCCTCCAGCGGTCGCTGCAGACTCCGGTCGTCATCGACTTCTGGGCCGAGTGGTGCCAGCCCTGCAAGCAACTCTCCCCGGTACTGGAGAAGCTCGCCGTCGAGGGTGACGGCGCGTGGGTCCTGGCGAAGATCGACATCGACGCCAACCCGCGGCTGGCCCAGGCCTTCCGCGTCCAGAGCATCCCGTTCGTCCTGGCGATCGTGAACGGCCAGCCGGTCGACGCGTTCCAGGGCGTCCAGCCGGAGGCCAACCTCCGGCAGTGGCTGGCCGCGATCGTCAAGGCCGCCGGTGGCGACGCCGAGGTACCCGGCGACCCGCGCCTGGCCGAGGCCGACGACAAGCTCCAGTCGGGTGACCTGGACGGCGCCGAGGCGGCGTACAAGGCCCTCCTGGCGGAGCTGCCGGGAGACGCCAACGCCTCCAGCGGCCTGGCCCAGATCGCGCTGATGCGGCGCCTGGAAGGCATCACCGACGGCCGGGCGGTGCTCGAGGCGGCCGAAGCCGCCCCCGACGATCTGGAGGCCCAGACCCGGGCCGCCGACGTCGAGTTCGTCTCGGGCCTGGCCGAGCAGGCGTTCGCCCGCCTGATCAAGCTCGTCCGCCGCACCTCCGGCGACGACCGGAACCGGGTCCGCACTCACCTGCTGGAGCTGTTCGCGATCGCACCGCCGGACGACCCGATCGTCAACAAGGCGCGCCGCGACCTCACGAACGCGCTGTTCTGACCGGCCCGACCTGGAGCAACACCGTCGAGGGAGCCTGCGGGCTCCCTCGACCCGTTCGTGCCTACTGCGTTGCCGTTCCGGTGCGGCACTCCCCCGCGGACCGAATCGGCGAGCGCCCACGGGTTAGGGTGGCCGCTGGTACCGCCGGATAACCGGGCGTCACCTTCCGTGGTGCGCCGAGACGGCCCCGTGCGGTGGTAGGCAGTGTCGCAGCGAGGCGAGGGAGCGTAGATGGAGCGGCGTGCGCTGTCCGCCAGGCAGACGGAGGACTCGGGTCTGGAACCCGTCGTCGACCCCCAGCTGGGGCTCCCCACCTCCAGCCCGGACGGCGACTTGCTGGCCTCGCCGGACGAGGTCGAGAAACGCAAGGATGCGCTGATCAGCGAGGCGGTATCCGGTACGGACGACCCGATCGTCGCCGCGGCGCTGGCGGTCTACTACCGGTACGTGCCTGCCGAGGAGCTGATCAGCCGGTCACCGGCCGACCTGGTCGCCGCGGCCGCCTCCCACCGGGAGCTGGCGTCCACCCGGCGTGCGGGTGAGCTCAACCTCCGGGTGATCACGCCGTCCGGCAAGTCCGGCTGGTGCGGTGGACACACCGTGATCGAGCTGGTGACCGACGACATGCCGTTCCTGGTCGACTCGGTCACGGCCGAGCTCGCCCGCCACGAGCTCGGCGTGCACCTGCTGGTGCACCCGCAGGTGGTCGTGGTGCGGGACGCCGAGGGCGGGCTGAGTGAGGTCCGGCCGGCCGGTGACCCGGACGCGCCGGTCGCCGGTGAGGTCGTCGAGTCCTGGATGCACATCGAGATCGACCGCCGCTCGCACCGGGGCGCCGAGGAGGCGCTGCAGACCGACCTCGCGCGCGTCCTGGCCGACGTCAGCGCCGCGGTCACCGACTGGGACGAGATGCGGGCCCGCGCGCTGACGATCGCGGACGGGCTCACCCACAAGGCCCTCCCGGTACCGGACAAGGACGTCACCGACGCCCGGGAGCTGCTGCGCTGGCTGGCCGACGACCACTTCACGTTCCTCGGCTACCGGGAGTACCGGCTCGAGCCCGACGAGGGCGGGGACGACCGCAGCCTGGTCGCGGTGCCCGGCACCGGCCTGGGCATCCTGCGGGAGGGCGCGAGCCGTGAGCGGCGGCTGGCCGAGATGTCGAGCGAGGTGCGCGACAAGATCCTCGAGAAGCGCCTGCTGATCATCACCAAGGCCAACTCCCGGTCCACCGTGCACCGGCCGGCCTACCTGGACTACGTGGGCTTCAAGACGTTCGACGCCGACGGCAACGTCATCGGCGAACGCCGCTTCCTCGGCCTGTTCTCCTCGGCGGCCTATCTGGACAGCGTCCGCGCGCTGCCGGTGATCTCGCGCAAGGTCGACGAGGTGCTGGCCCGCTCCGGGCTCTCCCGCAGCGGCCACTCCGGCAAGGACCTGCTGCAGATCCTCGAGACCTACCCGCGCGACGAGCTGTTCCAGATCGCCACCAGCGAGCTGTTCGACACCGCGATGGCGGTGCTGCGCCTCGGGGGCCGCCGTCGGCTGCGGCTGTTCGTCCGCCGGGACGCCTACGGCCGCTTCATCTCCTGCGTCGTCTACCTGCCGCGGGACCGGTACACCACGCAGAACCGGCTGCGGATGCAGGACATCCTGATGGACGCCCTGCACGGCGTCGGCGTGGACTACACCACCCGGGTCACCGAGTCGGTGCTCGCGCGCGTGAAGTTCGTCGTGCGCACCGATCCGAGCGCCTCCGTCGGGCCGATCGACGTCGACGCGCTCCAGCAGCGGCTGGCCGACGCCACCCGCAGCTGGGACGACGAGTTCGCCGCCGAGATCCGCCGGGAGATCGGCGAGGAGCAGGCCACCCGCCTGCTGCGCCGCTACGGCACCGCGTTCTCCGCCGCGTACCAGGCCGAGCACTCGCCGGCCGAGGCAGTGGAGGACCTCTCCCGGATCGAGGTGCTGGAGGAGGACGGCGATCTCGGCGTCAGCCTCTACCGCTCCGACCGGGGCCTGCGGTTCACCGTGTACCGGCTGGGCGACGCGATGGCGCTCTCCGACGTGCTGCCGGTGCTGCACTCGCTCGGCGTCGAGGTGGTGGACGAGCGGCCGTACCGGGTGCAGCGCACCGACGACAAGCCGACCTGGGTGTACGACTTCGGCCTGCGGGTCCGCTCGGCCGTGGACGGCCGGCAGGCCAGTGGGCCGGTCGGTCGGGCCGTCGCGGAGTCCGGGCCGTTCACCGCGCCCGGTCCGGTCGACATCCGCCGCGTGCACTCGGCGATGGAGAACGCCTTCGCGGCCTGCTGGCGTGGCGAGTGCGAGGTGGACGGCTTCAACGCGCTCGTCGTCTCGGCCGGCCTGGCCTGGGACGAGGTCGTCGTCCTCCGGGCGTACGCGAAGTACCTCCGGCAGGCGGGCAGCCGCTGGTCGCAGGAGTACGTGGAGCGGGTGCTCGCCGAGCACCCGACGGTCGCCCGCCAGCTGGTCGATCTCTTCACCGCCCGCTTCGACCCCAACTTCCGGGGCGACGCGAACGCGAGGGCCGCGGCGGCGGACACGCTGCAGGTGACGCTCACCGAGGCGCTGGACGCGGTGCAGAGTCTGGACGCCGACCGCATCCTGCGCAGCGTCCTCACGCTGATCACCGCGACGCTGCGGACGAACCACTTCCAGCGCGGCCGCGACGGGCGACACAAGCCGTACCTCAGTTTCAAGATCGACCCCCGGGCCGTCCCGGACCTGCCCGCACCGCGCCCGGCGTTCGAGATCTTCGTGTACTCGCCCCGGGTGGAGGGCGTCCACCTGCGGTTCGGTGCGGTGGCCCGTGGTGGCCTGCGCTGGTCCGACCGCCGCGAGGACTTCCGCACCGAGATCCTGGGCCTGGTCAAGGCGCAGATGGTGAAGAACACCGTGATCGTGCCGGTGGGCTCCAAGGGCGGCTTCGTCGTGAAGAACCCGCCGCCCGCGGGCGACCGCGACGCGCTGATGGCCGAGGGCATCGCCTGCTACCGGACGTTCATCCGGGGCCTGCTCGACCTCACCGACAACCTGCGCGACGGCCGCACGGTGGTTCCGCCGGTCGACGTCGTGCGGCACGACGGTGACGACTCGTACCTGGTCGTCGCCGCCGACAAGGGAACTGCGACGTTCTCCGACATCGCCAACGAGGTGGCGGCCGAGTACGGCTTCTGGCTCGGCGACGCGTTCGCGTCCGGCGGGTCGGTGGGCTACGACCACAAGGCGATGGGCATCACCGCCCGGGGCGCCTGGGAGTCGGTGAAGCGGCACTTCCGCGAGCTGGGGCTCGACACCCAGGCCGAGGACTTCACGGTCGTCGGCGTCGGCGACATGTCCGGAGACGTGTTCGGCAACGGCATGCTGCTCTCCGAGCACATCCGGCTGGTGGCCGCGTTCGACCACCGCCACATCTTCGTCGACCCGAACCCGGACGCGGCCGTCGGCTTCGCCGAGCGGCGTCGGCTCTTCGAGCTGCCGCGCTCGAGCTGGGCCGATTACGACGCGTCGCTGATCTCCGCCGGCGGCGGCGTGTTCCCGCGCACGGCCAAGGCCATCGACGTCACGCCCGAGATGCGGGCCGCGCTCGGCCTGCCCGACACCGCGACCAGGCTGAGCCCGGCCGAGCTGATGAAGGCGATCCTGCTCGCCCCCGTCGACCTGCTCTGGAACGGCGGCATCGGCACGTACGTCAAGGCCTCCGACGAGACGCACGCCGACGCCGGGGACAAGTCGAACGACACGGTCCGGGTCGACGGGCGGCAGCTCCGGGTGCGGGTCGTGGGGGAGGGCGGCAACCTCGGCCTCACCCAGCGCGGCCGGATCGAGTACGCGCTCGCCGGCGGCCGGGTCAACACCGACGCGATCGACAACTCGGCCGGCGTCGACACGTCCGACCACGAGGTCAACATCAAGATCCTGCTCGACCAAGCGGTGCACGCCGGCGAGCTGGACACCGCAGCCCGCAACGCGCTGCTCGCGGAGATGACCGACGAGGTCGCCGAGCTGGTCCTGGCCGACAACTACACCCAGAACGAAGCCCTCTCGCTCGCCAGGCACCTGGCCCCCCGGCTGTTCGGCGTGCACCGGCGGCTGATGAACGAGCTGGAGCGCTCCGGCCGGCTCAACCGCGCGCTGGAGTTCCTGCCCGACGACGAGACGGCCGACGCGCGGGAGGCGGCGGGGCAGGCCCTCACGTCGCCGGAGCTCTCGGTGCTGCTGGCCTACGTGAAGATCGGGCTGGCGGACGACGTCCTGGCCACCGGCGTGCCGGACGACCCGTGGTGCCGGCCGATCCTGCGGAACTACTTCCCGACCGCGCTGCGGGACCGGTACGCGAAGTACGCCGAGACCCACCCGCTGCGCCGCGAGATCATCACGACCGCCGTGGTGAACGAGGTCGTCAACCACGGTGGCATCTCGTTCGTCTACCGCGCGATCGAGGAGACCGGGGCCAGCCCGGCGGACGTCGTCAGGGCGTTCGCGGTGGTGCGTGACGTCTTCGGGCTGGACCGGCTCTGGGCGGCGGCGAACGCGCTCGACGCGTCGGTGCCCGCGACGGCGCAGACCGCGGTGATGGTGCAGGCGCGGCGCGTGCTCGACCGGGGCGTGCGCTGGCTGCTGCAGAGCCGCAGCGGGCCGATCGACGTCGAGGCCGAGGTCGCGCGGTTGCGGCCGGGCATGGCCGCGCTGACCGCCGAGGTCGGCGGTCTGATGCTCGGGCGGGAGGCCGAACGCTACCGCTCGTTCGCCGTGGAGCTGGAGGGCGAAGGAGTACCGGCGGACCTGGCCGACCAGGTGACCGCGACGCTCTACGGGTTCGGTCTCCTCGACGTCGTCGAGCTGTCGCACCACACGGAGCTGTCCCGCCGCGAGGTGGCGACGCTGTACTACACGCTCTCCGAGCAGTTCCGGGTCGACGAGATGCTCGACCGGATCTCGGCGCTGCCCCGCGCGGACCGCTGGCAGGCGCTGGCGCGGCTGGCGTTGCGCTACGACCTCTACGGTGCGCTCGACAGCCTCACCCGCGAGGTGCTGCGGCGGGTGCCGGGGGAGATGCCGGCCGAGGAGCGGGTGAGCCGCTGGGCCGACGCGAACGCCGACAACATCAGCCGCGCGTTGACGACGCTCGGGTTGCTGGCCGAGGACGCCCCGTCCGATCTCGCGACTCTGACCGTGGTGCTGCGACAGATCAGGACCGTCGTCCGCGCGTCGTCGACGCATCGCTGAGATGCGGCCGGCCCCCTGAGAGGCGGCCGTCCCGGCGCCCTGCCTGCAGCTGGACGACCGCGTCCGCCGGCGGCCGGGGTAGGGCCGTCCCTGGTGACGAGGACGCCCACGACTTCACGGGCGTCGCCGGGCGGGTAGCGACGAGGACGGGCCCCGGGCATCGCCCGGGGCCCGTCCTCGTGCTCTAGATCAGCTCTTCGTCTTCCTCGGGGAAGTAGTAGTAGAGCGTGACATGGGGACGGTTGGCGCCGGCCTCGAGGTCGTAGTGCAGCAACACGTCCATGACACCGATGGGGCCGTCGGTCTCCATCTCTTCGATGGTCGCCGCAGCCGCCCGCAGCAGGTCCGGTATCCGGTCCTGGCCCGGACCCTCGGGCAGGGCGATGTTGACATGACGGCACTGGAAGCCGTGGTGGATCCGATCGTGTGGCATCGAGTCAGATCATGCCGTGTAGGTAGGGGACGTCCGCAACCGGCTCCGGTGAGTCGGTGCGGACTTCTTCCCGCGTGGACCCAACCGCTCCGGTTGGGTGAGACTCAAATTGCGCGTCCTGCTCACCGACGTGACTATCCATCCTGACTGAGTGGTGCGGGACCCCCGTGGACGACTTCTAGTCTTCCTCGCCCCCGGGATCACGGCCAGCCGCAGCGCCCGGCCCGCTCTCGGAGGCGGCGCCCGACACCGGCTCGGTGCGGACCACCCGCGCCGGTCCGGTGACCTCGATCGTGCTGGGCGGGTCGCTGACCAGTGCGCCCTCGATCGGCGCCGCGATCGGCTCGCCCCCGCTGGGCCGCAGCCAGATGACGCCCAGCGGCGGCAGCGCCACGGTCGCCGACGCCGGCTCGCCGTGCCACGGCCGTGCCTCGGCCTCCACGGCGCCGAGGTTCCCGACTCCGGAGCCGCCGTAGACCTCGGCGTCGGTGTTGACGACCTCTTCCCACCTGCCTGCCCGCGGCAGACCGATCCGGTAGTCGTGGTGCGGGTGGCCGGCGAAGTTCGCGATGCACGCCAGCACGGAGCCGTCGGACCCGTAGCGGAGGAACGAGAAGACGTTGCTCACCGCGTCGTTCGCGTCGATCCACGAGAACCCGGCCGGGTCGACGTCCTGGGTCCAGAGTGCGGGGTTCTCCTGGTACACGCGGTTGAGGTCACCGACGAGCTTCTGGACGCCCGCGTGGTCGGGGTTCTCCAGCAGCCACCAGTCCAGCGACCGGTCCTGCGACCACTCCGACTCCTGCGCCAGCTCGCCGCCCATGAACAGCAGCTGCTTGCCCGGGTGGGCCCACATGTACGCGTAGAGCGCCCGCAGCTGGGCGAGCTTGCGCCACCGGTCGCCGGGCATCTTCCCGTAGAGCGAACCCTTGCCGTGCACCACCTCGTCGTGCGAGAGCGGCAGCACGAAGTTCTCGCTCCACGCGTAGACCAGCGAGAACGTCATCTGGTGGTGGTGGTACTGGCGGTGGATCGGGTCCCGGCTCAGGTAGTCGAGCGTGTCGTGCATCCAGCCCATGTTCCACTTGAAGCCGAAGCCCAGCCCGCCCACGTGCGTCGGGCGGCTGACGCCCGGCCAGGACGTGGACTCCTCCGCCACCATCATCGTCCCCGGGTGGTGCCGGTAGACGGTGGCGTTGAGCTCCTGCAGGAACTTCACCGAGTCGAGGTTCTCCCGGCCGCCGTACTCGTTCGGCAGCCACTCGCCGTCCTTGCGCGAGTAGTCCAGGTAGAGCATCGAGGCGACGGCATCGACGCGCAGGCCGTCGATGTGGAACTCCTCGAGCCAGAACAGCGCGTTGGCCACCAGGAAGTTCCGCACTTCGTTGCGGCCGACGTCGAAGACGTACGTGCCCCAGTCGGGGTGCTCACCGCGGCGGGGGTCGGCCGGCTCGTAGAGCGGCGTCCCGTCGAACCGGGCGAGTGCGAACGCGTCCTTCGGGAAGTGGGCGGGCACCCAGTCGACGATCACGCCGACGCCGGCCGCGTGGAGCTTGTCGACGAGGTAGCGGAAGTCGTCGGGGAGGCCGAACCGGGACGTCGGAGCGTAGTAACCGGTCACCTGGTAGCCCCACGACCCGCCGAAGGGGTGCTCGGCCACCGGCAGGAACTCCACGTGCGTGAAGCCGAGGTTCGTCACGTACTCGACCAGCTCGTCGGCGAGCTGCCGGTAGGACAGCCCCTGCTTCCAGGAGCCCAGGTGCACCTCGTAGACGCTGACCGGCTTGGCGTGCCAGCCGGCCCGGTCCCGCTCGGCCACCCACTCCGCGTCGGACCACTCGTACGTCGACTCGGTGACGACGCTCGCCGTGGCGGGCGGCACCTCGGTGGCGAACGCCATCGGGTCGGCCTTCTCCCGCCAGTGCCCGTCGGGCCCGAGGATCTGGTACTTGTACCGCGCCCCGACCTTGACGTCCGGCACGAACAGCTCCCAGACGCCGCTGGAGCCCATCGAGCGCATCGGCAGCCCGCGCCCGTCCCAGAACGAGAAGTCACCGGTGACGCGGACACCGCGGGCGTTCGGCGCCCACACCGCGAAGCTCACCCCGGTGACCTGGCCGGCCGGGGTGCCGTACCGGCGGACGTGTGCGCCGAGCGCCTCCCAGAGGCGCTCGTGCCTGCCCTCGCCGATCAGGTGCAGGTCGACCTCGCCGAGCGTGGGCAGCCAGCGGTAGGGGTCGTCGCCGACGTGCGTCCCGTGGCCGGCGCCGTGCTCGTACCGGACCTCGATCCGGTAGTCGCCGGGCTGTTCGGCGAACTCGACGGCGAACACGCCGCCGTCGTGGATCCGCGTCATCTCCAGGCGCTCGTCCCCGGCCAGCAGCGTGACGGCCGCCGCCTCGGGCCGCAGCGTCCGCACCACCCAGCCGCCGTTCTCCAGGCGATGGACTCCGAGGATCCCGTGGGGGTTGTGGTGTTCGCCGCGGACGAGCTGGTCCAACTCGATCCGGCTCGTGTACGTCTCCGGGCGGACGGTCTCCGGGTGAATGCTCATGGCACCTTGGTTTCCCGTGTGCGGCTCCACCATGCGGACACCTTAGGGGTTCCGGGCGGGCCAGGGTGAGCGGTGAATCAGGCGGGGGCGAGGCGGGCGATCGACCGCAACGGGATGTCGACCCAGCTCGGCCGGTTGTCGTACTCGTAGGCCACCTCGTAGACGGCCTTGTCGAGCTCGAGCGCCCGGAGCAGGACGGGGTTCGCCTCGGGATCGGCCAGCGTCACGCCGTCCTTCGAGTAGCCCTCGATGAACGCCGCCCGGTTCCGGTCGGCCCACTCGACGACCCGCTCGTCCACGGCCGGGTCGATGCGCTCCGCCTCGACGTTGCCGACCAGCAGGTGGTGGGCGGCGTAGTCGAACGAGCGGAGCATTCCGGCGACGTCCCGCAGCGGGGAGAACTTCGCGACCCGCTCCGGGAGCGGCCGGGCCGGCTCGCCCTCGAAGTCGATCAGCACCCAGTTCGTCAGCGTGCGGAGCACCTGGCCGAGGTGGAGATCGCCGTGGATCCGCTGGACGATGACCGGCTCACCGTGGCTGGCCACCTCCGCGAACACCCGGCGGATGCCCGGCTCGAACGGCGCCAGGCCGCTGACCCGGCGCAGCACGGCGTCCAGCCGGGCGTTCATCCCGGCGACGACGCTGTCGAGGCGGTCGACCGCCACGACCTCGGTGCCGAGCGCGGTGACGAGGTCGGCGTGCACCGCGGCCACCGCCTGGCCCAGCCGGCAGGCCTCCGTGGAGAAGTCGCTGCCCAGCTCGTCGAGCGGGGTCTCGGGCTCGTTGATCAGGTCGCGCACCGAGGCGGTGGCCATCGCCCAGCCGTCGGCGCAGTTCGCGAAGAACTTCTGCAGCAGGCCGTAGGTGACCGGGGCGTCCTGGAGCTCGCCCTCGATCGCGCCGTACAGGTCGGCGATGTGCGCGCTGCCCACGCTGCGAAGCGCACGGTGCAGCTCGAGGTCGGGGCTGACGCCACGGTCGAGCTTCCGGAACAGCTTCATGATGTATTCGTCGCCGAACACGATCGAGGTGTTGCTCTGCTCGGCGGAGATCGGGCGGCTGCCGAGCGTCGTGTCGATCTCGATGTCGGGCTCGTGCCGGAACCGCACCCCGTCCAGGTCGGCGTCGGCCGCGATCAGATCGCGGATCTCGCCGGTCAGCTCCTGGTCGTGGGCGGCGTCGTAGGCGGTGAGGCCCGGCTCGACGTCGCCGATGCGGGCGTGCTCGAGCCGCTCGGGAAGCTCCCGGCGCAGGCCCACGAGCAGCTGGTAGCGCTCCACGCGCCCACCGGAGGCGACGCCGACCACCACGTGCTCGAGGCGGGCGTCGTTCTCCGGTGCGTCGAGCCAGATGTCGGCTTTCACGACCTGCACGTCGTCGATCGCGCTCTGCTTGTCGCCGAACCAGCGTTGCTTGGGCAGCCAGGTGGAGAGCAGGCCGGTGAGGGCCTCGGCGTGCGTGACCAGCGTCGTCATGCGACACCTCCCGGAGACGTGGCTCGCCCGCGGAGGGCGGGAGCCGCGGTGCGCATCTCCGTGGCCGACGGGCACCGCCGACGGGTGCCCTGCGTGCGGTTCCCGGCTGTCCGCGCGCTCGGTGGATACATGGCCCGCTCCGCTCCTTCACATGTCCGGAACTGCTCCGTGCCGAACCGGTCCCCGCCGGTTCGGCCACTCAAACGACGGCCCTGCGATCGACGGGCGTCAGCCGCGCTCTTCGTGCGGGGTGAGCTGGAACCAGTAGAAACCGTGGCCGGGCAGCGTCAGCAGATACGGCAGCTCGCCGATCGGCGGGAAGTGCACCCGGCCGGTGAGCTCCACCGGCGTGCAGCCGCGGAACCGCCCCAGGTCCAGCTCGACCGGCTGGGGGAACCGCGACAGGTTGTTGACGCATATCACGATGTCGTGTTCCCCGTCTGCACCGACGTATTCCCGTACATACGCCAGCACGGTCGGGTTCGAGCCGCCCAGGTCGGTGAAGCTGCCCAGCGGGAAGGCCAGGTGCTGCTGCCGGATCTCGATCATCCGGCGAGTCCAGTGCAGCAGCGACGCGCTGGCCCCGAGTTGCGCCTCGACGTTGGTGACCTGGTAGCCGTAGATCGGGTCCATGATCACCGGCAGGTAGATCCGGCCCGGGTCGCACACCGAGAAGCCGGCGTTGCGGTCGGGGGTCCACTGCATCGGCGTGCGGACGCCGTCCCGGTCACCGAGCCAGATGTTGTCGCCCATCCCGATCTCGTCGCCGTAGTACAGCACCGGCGAGCCGGGCAGCGACAGCAGCAGGGCGGTGAACAGCTCGATCTGGTTGCGGTCGTTGTCGAGCAGCGGCGCGAGCCGCCGGCGGATGCCGACGTTCGCCCGCATCCGCGGGTCCTTGGCGTACTCGGTGTACATGTAGTCACGCTCTTCGTCGGTGACCATCTCGAGCGTCAGCTCGTCGTGGTTCCGCAGGAAGATGCCCCACTGGGCCCCCTCGGGGATCTCCGGCGTCTGGGCCAGGATCTCCGAGATCGGGAAGCGGGACTGGCGGCGGACCGCCATGAAGATGCGCGGCATCAGCGGGAAGTGGAACGCCATGTGGCACTCGTCGCCACCGACGCTCGGGTCGCCGAAGTACTCGACCACGTCGGCCGGCCACTGGTTCGCCTCGGCCAGCAGCACCCGGCCCGGGTACTCGTCCTCGACGACCTTCCGGCACCGCTTGAGGAACTCGTGGGTGCGCGGCAGGTTCTCGCAGTTCGTGCCCTCCTCCTCGAAGAGGTAGGGCACGGCGTCCAGGCGGAAGCCGTCGATACCCAGGTCCAGCCAGAACCGGAGGACGTCGAGCATGGCCTCCTGGACGGCCTCGTTCTCGAAGTTCAGGTCCGGCTGGTGGCTGAAGAACCGGTGCCAGTAGAACTGCCCGCGGACCGGGTCGTACGTCCAGTTCGACGACTCGGTGTCGATGAAGATGATCCGCGCGTCGGCGTACTTGGAGTCGTCGTCGCTCCAGACGTAGAAGTCGCCGTAGGGCCCCTCCGGGTCCCGGCGCGACTCCTGGAACCACAGGTGCTGGTCGGACGTGTGGTTCATGACCAGGTCGGTGATGATGCGGATCCCGCGCTTGTGCGCCTCGTCCAGCAGCGTCACGAAGTTCTCGACGGTGCCGAACTCCGGCAGCACGGCCCGGAAGTCGCTGATGTCGTAGCCGCCGTCGCGCAGCGGCGAGTCGTAGAACGGCGGCAGCCAGATGCAGTCGATGCCCAGCCAGGCGAGGTAGTCCAGCTTCGCGGTGAGGCCGTCCAGGTCGCCCGTGCCGTCACCGGAGGAGTCGTAGAAGGCGCGGACGAGGGCCTCGTAGAAGACCGCGCGCTTGTACCAGTCCGGGTCGAGCGGCATCTTCCGCGCGTGCTTGAAGCTCTCCGACTGCGGCTCGACGAGATGCCCGTCGGCGGTATGCGGATGCGCGGCCGCGGTTTCGACCGTGCGGTCCGGAGTGTGGGCCCGCAGTCGGGGCGGGTGGGGCAGTGAGATGGTCATGTGGCGCCCTCAGGACGTCTGGCGGTGGATCGAGAAAACATGCGCGACCTGCTGATACGGGTCGAGACGGACGGCGTTGTGCTGTCCCCACTCGAAACTTGCCCCGGTCAGCTCGTCGACTACCCGGAATCGGTCCTGCCAGTCGAGCCCGAGAGCAGGCATGTCGAGCGCGGTGTTGCCCCAGTGGGTGTTGTGCGGGTCCAGCGTGCACACCACCAACACGGTGTCGACACCCGAGGGCGTCTCCAGCGACTTGGAGAAACAGATCAGCGCGTCGTTGTCGACGTGGTGGAATTTCAGATTCCGGAGTCGTTGCAGCGCCGGGTGGGCACGACGCAGCTCGTTGAGCCTGCCCAGGAACGGCGCCAGCGTACGCCCTTCGGCTTCCGCCTGTTTCCAGTCCCGCGGACGGAGCTGGTACTTCTCGGAGTCGAGGTACTCCTCCGAGCCGGGCCGCACCGCGACGTGCTCGTAGAGCTCGTAGCCGGAGTAGACGCCCCAGGTCGGCGACAGCATGCTCGCCAGCACCGCACGGATCGCGAACATCGCCGGACCGCCGTACTGCAGCGACGCGTGCAGGATGTCCGGCGTGTTCACGAAGAAGTTCGGCCGCATGTAGTGCCCGGCCTCGACCAGCTCGCGGCCGTACTGCTCGATCTCCCACTTGGCCGTGCGCCACGTGAAGTACGTGTACGACTGGGTGAAGCCGATCCGCGCCAGGTGGTGCATCATCGCCGGCCGGGTGAACGCCTCGGCCAGGAACAGCACGTCCGGGTGGGCCTTCTTGACCTCCCAGATCAGCCAGTGCCAGAAGTCGGTCGGCTTCGTGTGCGGGTTGTCGACGCGGAAGATCTTCACGCCGTGCTCGACCCAGAGCAGCACCACCCGGAGCATCTCCGCGTAGATGCCGTTGCGGTCGTTGTCGAAGTTCAGCGGGTAGATGTCCTGGTACTTCTTCGGCGGGTTCTCCGCGTAGGCGATCGTCCCGTCGGGCAGCGTCGTGAACCACTCCGGGTGCTCGGTGACCCACGGGTGGTCCGGCGCGCACTGCAGCGCCAGGTCCAGGGCGATCTCCATGCCCAGCTCGCGGGTGCGCGCCACGAACGCGTCGAAGTCGTCGAACGTGCCCAGCTGCGGGTGGATCGCGTCGTGGCCGCCCTCGGCCGCGCCGATCGCCCACGGTGAGCCGACGTCGTCGGGGCCGGGCGTCAGCGTGTTGTTCTTGCCCTTGCGGTTGACCCGGCCGATCGGGTGGATCGGCGGCAGGTAGACGACGTCGAACTTCATGTCGGCGACCGCGGGCAGGCGGCGGGCCGCGGTGCGGAACGTCCCGTGGACCGGCGGGCTGACCGCGTCGGAGCCGTCCTCCGGGACGACCGCGCCCTCCGAGCGGGGGAAGAACTCGTACCAGGAGCCGTAGAGCGCACGCTCGCGGTCGACCCACACGCTGAAGGCGGGGGAGCGGGTCACCAGGTCGCGCACCGGACGCTCGCGCATCACCGGCGCGAGGTCCATCCCGGGTGCGACCCGCTCGGCGAGCGGCTTCGTGGTGTCCCGCAGGGCGGCGGCCGCCTCGAACAGCTCGTCGCGCCGCTGCCGGGGGGCGAACCGGCCGGCCTTGAGGAACAGCCGCGCACCGATCTCGAGGTCGTTGGCGAGCTCCACGGCGGACTGGCCGGCCGCGATCTTCACCTCGACCGCGTGGTGCCAGGTCTCGTAGGGATCTCCCCACGCCTCGACGACGAACGTCCACCGCCCCGGAGCGTCCGGGACGACCGAGGCGTGCCAGCGGTCGTTCTCACCCTTGACCATCGGGGTGAACGGTGTTCGCCGCCCGTCGGGCGCGGTCCACACCACGTTGGCCCCGACCGCGTCGTGGCCCTCGCGGAAGACCGTGGCGGAAACGGGCATGAGTTCACCCACGACGGCGCGCGCCGGATACAAACCAGCGGCTACGACGGGAGTGATGTCTTCGATCGCGAAGCGTCCGGTCATCAGGGCCTACCGTATCGAGTCAGAGGGACGGTCGCGGTGAGGAGTCGGGGCACTCACGGCGTGCCCCGCCCGAGGGTCCCCTGTGCACGATGCCCTGGAGTCCCTTCGGAGGTATAGCCGCCCCACGCCGAAAATACTTGCGGGACACGGAGGCAATGTTCGCGCCCGTGACACGGGAACCAACCCCGGCGTCGGTAGGGTGCGGGCCGTGAGAGCCCTACGTCGTTTTACCGTGCGGGCCAAGCTGCCCGAACCACTGGCCCCGCTTGGCGAACTCGTCATGAATCTGCGGTGGTCGTGGAACCCGCCCACGGTCGACCTCTTCGCCTCCGTGGACCCCAAGGTGTGGGACCAGGTCAGGCAGGATCCGGTACGGCTGCTGGGTGAGGTGTCCGGCCAGCGGCTCGAGGCCCTGGCGGCCGACACCGACTTCCTGGCCCGCCTGAACGCGGCCCACGCCGAGTTGCAGCGCTACCTCACCGAGCCGCGCTGGTACCAGGAGCAGGCGCAAGCGGGCGCCGACTCCGGTCAGCCGCTGCCGGCGTCGATCGCGTACTTCTCCCCGGAGTTCGGCATCACCGAGGTGCTGCCGCAGTACTCCGGCGGCCTCGGCATCCTGGCCGGTGACCACCTCAAGGCCGCGAGCGACCTCGGCGCGCCGATCGTCGGCGTCGGCCTACTGTATCGATCCGGATACTTCAGCCAGTCGCTCACCGCCGACGGCTGGCAGGCCGAGCACTACCCGCCGCTCGACCCGCACGGCCTGCCGCTGCAGCGGCTGGCCGACGCCGACGGCAACCCGCTGCGCATCTCGGTGAACCTGCCGGAGCACCGGGTGCTGCACGCCCACATCTGGAAGGCGCAGGTCGGCCGCGTCCCGCTGCTGCTGCTGGACTCCGACATCGAGGACAACAGCCCGAACGAGCGCAACGTCACCGACCGCCTGTACGGCGGCGGCGCCGACCACCGCCTGCTGCAGGAGATCCTGCTCGGCGTCGGTGGGGTCCGGGCGCTCCGCGCCTACGCGGAGCTGACCGGCGAGCCGGCACCGGAGGTGTTCCACACCAACGAGGGGCACGCGGGCTTCCTCGGCGTGGAGCGCATCCGTGAGCTCGTGGAGGGCTCCGGGCTGACGTTCGACCAGGCGCTGCACGCGGTGCGCGCGGGAACCGTGTTCACCACGCACACGCCGGTGCCGGCCGGCATCGACCGCTTCTCGCGCGACCTGATCGCGCACGTGTTCGGCGCCGGCGTGCTCGCCGGCGTGCCGGGCATCCCGATCGACCGGCTGCTCGCGCTCGGCGCCGAGGACGACCCCGGCGTGTTCAACATGGCCCACATGGGTCTGCGGCTGGGCCAGCGCGCCAACGGCGTCAGCAAGCTGCACGGCGACGTCAGCAGGCAGATGTTCAACGGCCTGTGGCCCGGGTTCGACGAGAGCGACGTGCCGATCGGCTCCATCACCAACGGCGTGCACGCCCCCACGTGGACCGCCCGCGAGCTGGTCGACATGGGCACCCAGACCTCCGGCCAGGGCGATCCGGTCGAGGTCGCCGGTCCG
>Ga0190269_10000294_pt1 | contig 26650 bp, 30 predicted proteins | sample Popmic249IS_FD_133749 | JGI IMG/M metagenome (GOLD analysis project Ga0190269, IMG submission 133749) | Populus adjacent soil microbial communities from riparian zone of Blue River, Arizona, USA - 249 IS | ecosystem: Environmental > Terrestrial > Soil > Riparian zone | place: USA: Arizona... | reverse complement strand
TGGCCTGCCAGTTGCCCACGGCGTCCATGGCGTTGTAGCGACCGTTCTCGGTGTGCCCCGCGCTGCACAACTGCCCGTCGGGGATGGCCGCCTGGTGGTTGCCGGCCACACCCTCGCGGAACAGGCCGTTCCAGTTCCACATGGCGTTCGGGTCGGCCTGCCACGCCTGCCAGCACATCGGGTCCTGGGTGGCCATGGCCGGGTCCTGGAACTTGCTGCCCCAGCGCTCGAAGCAACCGTAGTTGCGCGAGGCGGGACCGATGACGTTGCCGTGCGCGGCGGCGGGGCTCGCCGGCAGGATCACGGCGAGCAGGCCGGCGATGAGCACGCCGGCGAGGGCGCTGATGAGAAGTCTTGCGCGGACGAATGAGGACATGCGGGCTCAGCACTCCTGTTTGTCGAAGCGTTTCGATGATGGGGCGGGGACTGCCCTGGGTCGCCCGTCGGCCGCGCGGCTCCGGCGGCTGTGCAGCCCCGAGCCTCGCCCTCCGATTCACAAAAGTCAATGTCTTCGGGTGATGCGGACCGCCCGGGCGAACAGAGGGGGGTGAGCCGGCCGCCGACGGGGTAAGCAGTTCAGCCACCAGCACCTGCTCACCTTGGAGACGAACACCATGCTCTTCGCACTCGTACGCCGATACGTGCTCATGGCCGTCGCCGTGCCGCTCGCCGCCGCGGGCGCGCGCAAGCTCAGTGACGTGGTCGAGGCCAAGCGGGGCCCGAGCCGGGCCACCCGCCTGTTGCGCAAGGGCGCCGACACCCTGCAGGGCCAGTTCGGACGGCAGAAGAAGCGCCGCCGGTTCGCCTTCGGGCGCTGATCATCTCGCGCGGCCCGGGTGACGTGTCAGACCACGGCGCCCGGGTACGTACGCGGCCGCAGACCCCCCGATCGGTCAGGAAGGAACACACCGATGAGCGGCAACGACACCCCGAACACCCCCGATCTGAGCGAGACCGAGCTGCGTGCGACGAAGGTGGACGACCTGCGGGAGCGCGCGCGGTCCGAGGGCGTCGCGGGCGCCGGCTCCTTGCGCAAGGAGGAGCTGGTCAAGGCGATCTCCGAGAAGCACCGTGCCGGTGGCGGTCCCGCGGGCGGCACGACGGGCAACGACACCCCGGACACCCCGGACCTGAGCGAGACCGAGCTGCGCAACACCAAGGTCGACGACCTGCGGCAGCGGGCCCGCTCCGAGGGCATCCCCGGCACGTCCGCCATGCGCAAGGAGGAGCTCGTCGGGGCGATCTCCGAGGCGCACCGCAACGGCGGCCCCACCGGCGACCTCGCGGGCGCTCCCGGTGACGCCGGTCCCGACGGCGGCCGGCTGCGCACCGGCGCGCAGACCTCGAAGTCGCTGAAGTACTCCCAGGAGGTCACCTCCCCGGACGACGAGCCGGAGCGCGAGGGGCGCAGCCTCGCCACGACCAGCCACGAGGTCATCCGCCAGTGGGCCGAGGAGCGGGGCGGCAAGCCGGCCACCGTCGAGGGCACCGAGCACGGCAAGCTCCTCGGCGTGCTGCGCTTCGACTTCGGCGGCGACACCGACCGGCTGCGCGAGGTGAGCTGGGCGCAGTGGTTCGAGACCTTCGACGCCCGCAAGCTCAACTTCATCTACCAGGAGCAGCGCTCCGACGGCCGGCAGAGCACCTTCTTCCGCCTGGAGAGCCCGGACCGCGAGGACGCCTGACGCCCGGGCGGCGCAGGACGCCTGACGCCCCGCCCGCGAGGTCGTCTGACGCCTTGCCCGGCGGCGCAGGGATGCCCGGGGTGGGGGACCGCCCCGGGCAGGGCGTCAGCCGGCGCGGTGCAGGTCGTCCTTGCGGACGGCGAGCTGGACCACGCCGTCGCCCCCGGTGGTGGTCACGCCGGTGACCTGCGGTCCGGCGACGTAGAAGTCACCCGCCATCAGGCCGCTGCCACCCACCCGGAGGAAACCCTCCCCGGCCAGGCGGGCGCGCAGCTCGTCGGGGACGTCGTCCGGTGTGGCGGTGCCGGACATCTTGACGTCGGTGACGGTGCCGACCTCCTCGCCGGCGGCATCGACCACGCTCATGCCGGTGGTGACCTGGGCGATCGGCAGCGGCTCGGACGGCATGCCGGGAGACGCGGAAGGTGTCTGCATGGCACGGGCGTTTCCCCCGCGGGAACCGGCCAAACGACTCCCGGCCGCCGAGACCCCGCACAGAGCCGGCGACCACAGTCCGAGCACGGCCCTCACGCCCAGCAGGATGGCGCAGACGAGCAGCGCGGCGTCCGTCGAGATCAGGGACGGACGACCGTCACCACCGGCGCGGCGGGACGCCGCACGACCGTGGTGTTCCCCGCCCGGTCGGTCAGGGTGACCCGGGCGACGCTCCAGGCGCCCGCCGGGGCGCCGGCCGCGATGTCCACCGGCACGTGGCACAGCACGTGGTCGAAGAAGTCGTCCACCAGGCTCGCGGCGCCGCAGGTGAGGTGCCGGCCGTCGGAGGCGACGGTGAAGGCCGACCGGGCCCGCCGGCCGTCCGGGCCGGTCAGGGTCAGCCGTCCCGTCCAGAAACCGGCCTGGAGATCGCTCACGGTGACGGCGTACTCCAGCGTCACGCCGGTGCCCGGGTCCACGACCCGGGAGGACTGGCCGAACCAGAGAGTGGTCACGTGGTGGGTGGGCCGGGCGGAGTCCACCCGCTGGGTCACGCCGACCTCGACGCCGGCGAGCGCGGGTCCCTCCACGGTGGCGGCGCCGGAGGTCGCGTCGGTGGCCGTCAGCTTCAGCAGCCGCCATTCCGCGTGGCGGGTGGCGCCGTACTGCGGCACGTGGACCGACAGCCGGGCCGCGCCGGTCCGGGGGTCGACGTTGTCGTACGGGGCGAACTCGGTGGGGCCGATCTGGCGGTCGCCGGCGTACTGGGCGTACCAGATCGAGCCGTGGATCTCGGAGGCGGCCGGATCGGCGCCGGTGACGGTGAAGCGCAGCTCGACCTGCGCCGGCGCTTCCCGGACGTCGACGTGGCCGGTGCTGAACGAGATGCCGGAGACCGCGAGCGCCGGGTCCGCGGCGGCGGGTGGCGCGGCGACCAGCACGGCGGCCGCCGCCGTGGTCAGCGTGGCGGCCAGGCTCGCGCGTAGTGACTTCATGGTGGTCCTCCCCGTGGGCATTGCCGGACCCGGACGGGTCCACAAGCGAGCGTAGGAAGGGGCAACCCGTCGCGGTGTCCGCGAGGCGACGGCAGACTTGTCCCGTGACAGCTTCCGGATCTGCCCTGCTCGCGGCGACCGCGGTCCACCTGGGGTTCCAGGCCACCGTGACAGCGGTCGTCTACCCGGCGCTCGCCCGGGTTCCCGCCGCCGGGTGGGCGCAGGCGCACCGGGCGCACACCCGCGCGATCACCCCGGTCGTCGCCGTCGTCTACGGCGTCCTCGCGGTCACGGGCGGCTGGGCGCTGCTCACCGGCCCCGGCGGGTGGACGTTGCTGGCGCTGGCCGCCGTGGCGGTGGCCGTGCTGGTCACCGCGGTCGCCGCCGCGCCGGCCCACCAGCGGCTGGGCGCGGGGCACGACCCGCGGCGCCTGGCCCGGTTGCTGCGCGCCGACCGGCTGCGAGCCGCCGCGGCGCTGGTGGCGGCCGTCGCGGCGATGATCGCGATCGGCTGAGCGCGCCGCGTTACGGCGTAGCCGGGGCGGGTACACCGGGCGCGGCTGTGTGCCGTGGACGAGGGAGACGACGTGTCGGTCATGCGTACCAAACCCATCGAGGACGTCATCGCGCAGAGCGGTGACGAGCAGGAGGGCGGCGGCCGCCGGCTCCGGCGCCGCCTCGGCCCGGTCGACCTCATGGGCTTCGGGATCGGCATCGTCATCGGTACGGGCATCTTCACGCTGACCGGCATCGAGGCCCGCGACCACGCCGGCCCCGCGGTGATCGTCTCGTTCGCCCTGGCCGGGGTGGCCAGCCTGCTCGCCGCCCTCTGCTACGCCGAGCTGGCCTCCAGCGTGCCGACCGCCGGCAGCGCCTACACGTACGCGTACGCCACCATGGGCGAGCTCATCGCGTGGATCATCGGCTGGGACCTCGTGCTGGAGTTCGCGCTCGGCGCGGCGGTGGTGGCCCGGGGCTGGTCCGGCTACCTCGCCGAGCTGTTCCACCTGCCCGAGGCGTTCTTCGGCGAGTCCAGCACGGTCAACGTGGGGGCCATCCTCATCACCCTGCTGCTCGGCGCGGTCGCGACCGTCGGCATCCGGCAGTCGTCGCGGGTCACCAACGTGCTGGTCGTGGTGAAGGTGGCGATCTGCGTGTTCGTCGTCGTGGCCGGCGCGTTCTTCGTCAAGGCCGCCAACCTGACGCCGTTCGTCCCGCCCGCGAAGCCCTCCGACGACGAGGCCTCGGGGCTGACCCAGCCGCTGTCGCAGGCGCTGTTCGGCATCGAGCCGTCGACCTTCGGGATCGCCGGCGTGCTGACCGCGGCGGCCGTCGTCTTCTTCGCGTACACCGGATTCGAGGCCGTGGCGAACCTGGGTGAGGAGACCCGCCGGCCCAAGCGCGACCTGCCGCTCGGGCTCTTCGGCACGCTGGGCGTCTCCGCGCTGCTGTACGTGCTCGTGTCGTTCGTCATCGTCGGCATGGTCGACTACCGGCAGATCGACCCGGGCGCGCCCATCGCCTCCGCCTTCTCCGCGGTCGGCGCCGGCTGGGCCTCGGCCCTCGTGTCGATCGCCGCGGTCGCCGGCCTGACCAGCGTCATCCTGGTGGACATCGTCGCCATCGGCCGCATCGGCTTCGCCATGTCGCGGGACCGCCTGCTGCCGCCGGCCGCGGGCGCCGTGCACCCGCGGTGGGGCACCCCGTTCCGGGTGACGATCGCAGTCACCATCGGCGTCGCGCTGCTGGCCGGCTTCGTGCCGCTGTCGTCGCTGGCCAACCTGGTGAGCATCGGCACGCTGTTCGCGTTCGTCATCGTCTCGGTCGCGGTGCCGATCCTGCGGCGCACCCGCCCCGGCCTCGAGCGGCCCTTCCGGGTGCCGTTCTCACCCGTGCTGCCGATCGCCTCGGCCCTGGCCTGCCTCTACCTCATGACGAACCTGTCGGTGGAGACCTGGCTGCGCTTCCTCGCCTGGCTGGCCATCGGCCTGGCGATCTACCTCGGGTACGGCCGCCGCCGCAGCCGCGTGGCCGAGCGCGAGACCGTCGGCTGAGCGGGGCCGGCCGGGCTTGAGCTGCAGGACCACCACGGACGACAGCACCAGGGCCGCGCCGGCGAGCTGCACGGGGCTCAGGATCTCGCCGAGGGTCAGCGTGGCCAGCGCGGTCGTGACCACGGGCTCGAAGGTGGACAGGATGGCTGCCGCGGACGGGCCGGTGCGCCGCAGCCCGGCGAAGAAGGCGAGCATCGCGGCGACGGTCGAGACGACGGCGATGCAGGCCAGCCAGAACCATCCCGCCGCGGAGAACCGCAGGTCCGTGTCCCCGGCGACCAGCGCGCGGACGCCGAGCGTGCCCGCTGCCCCGGACATCACCAGGGCGGACAGCGCCACGGGCGCCATCCGGTGCACCACGGTGTCGGCGACCAGGATGTAGACCGTGTAGGTGACCGCGGCCCCGAACGCCAGGACCGCGCCGAGCGGCTCCAGGCTCGCCCCGCCGGCCCCCAGCAGCACCAGCAGCGTGCCGCCCGAGGCGGCCACCAGCGCGGCGCCCCGCGCGGCGGTGAGCCGGTCGCGGCCCACCATCACCGCCACCACGGTGACCAGGACGGGGTACGTGTAGAAGACGAGCGACAGCAGCGACGCGTCCATCACCCGCAGCGCCGAGAAGTACAGGCCGGCCTGGGCGGCGTACCCGACTGCGCCCAGCCCGAGGGCGATGACCAGCGTCCGGCCGCGGGGGCGTGGCCCGCGCAGGCCCGGCCGCAGGAGCAGCACGGTCGTGAGCAGCACCGCCGCCAGTCCGAAGCGCACGAGCAGCAGCGCTCCGGGGGACACGCCCGCCTCGTAGGCGAACTTGCCGAAGACGGCCATCGCGCCGAAGCACGCGGCGGAGACGAGACACAGCGCCACACCCATGCCTGCGAGCATCGGTGAGGCGTACCGTTCAGGTCCAGCGATGATTTATGGAGCTGATCCATTAGGTTTTCCGCATGGTCACGCTGGATCTCCGCCGGTTGCGTTTCCTCCGCGAGGTCGAGGAGCGGGGCACGCTCGGCGCGGTCGCCACGGCTCTCGGCTACAGCCCTTCGACGGTGTCGCAGCAGCTGGCGACGCTGGAGAAGGAGGTCGGCGTGCGCCTGTTCGAGAAGGCCGGCCGCGGCGTACGGCTCAACGACGCCGGGCGGTTGCTGGCTCAGCACGCGCGGGTGCTGCTGGCAGCCGCCGAGGCCGCGGAGGCGGACCTGGCCGCGCTGAGCGGCGACATCCGCGGCACGGTCCGCGCCGGGGCACTGCAGTCGGGCGCCCGCCGGCTGCTCATCCCGGCCACGGCCCGGATGCGGGCCGAGCATCCCCGCGTCCGCGTGGAGATCTCCGAGCTGGAGCTGGAGGAGGCGCTGCCGGGCCTGCGGCTCGGGGCGGTGGACCTGGTGATCGGCGACGAGTACGACGGCCACCCGCGGCCCCGGCCGGACGGGCTGCGGTTCGAGGTCCTGATCGAGGAGCCGATCAAGGTGGTCCTGCCGCCGGACCATCCGCTCGCGACCCCCGGCGGCCCCGTCCCGATCGCCCGGCTCCGGCCGGACATCTGGACGACCTCCGCCGAGGGCACCGGCCACCACGCCATGGTCGTCGGCGTCTGCCGGCGGCTCGGCGGCTACGAGCCCGACCTGCGGCACCGCTCCAGCGACGCCGACGTGCAGCTCGAACTCGTCCGCGCCGGGGCGGCGGTCGCCCTGCTGCCGGCACTGGCGCTGCCGGCCGCCGACCCCGGGCTCGCCGTGCGGGACGTCGCCGAGGCCGCCCTGCGCCGCCGCCTGGTCGTCGTCACCCGGGACACCCCGCCCGCTCCCGCCCTGACCGCCTTCCTGGAGGCGGTGACGGACCAGGCGCGCAGGATCCGCTGAGCCATGGACGGTTCACCGCTCCTGCGCCGCGAGCGCGCCGACGAGGGCTCCGACGACCCTAAGCCTGAACGAAGTCGAGAACCGCGGCGATGAGCTGGTCGCCGGCGAGCAGCGACGCGTCGTTGTGGTCCGCGCCCTCGACGGCCACGACGCGGACGGGGCCCGCGGCGGCCTCGGCGACGGCCCGGCTCTGCGCCGCGGGCACGATCGAGTCGGCGGTGCCGTAGACCACCAGCGTCGGCACGGAGATGCCGGAGATCAGGCCCGCCACGGGGAAGCGGTCGCGGGCGAGCAGCCGTACGGGAAGGAAGGGGTAGTGCTCCTTGCCCGCCGACGCCAGGTCGGTGAAGGGCGAGCGCAGGATCAGCCCGGCCGGGGGGTGTTCGGCGGCGAGCGCGGTCGCGACGGCGCAGCCCAGGCTCTCGCCGTAGTAGAAGATCCGGTCGAAGCCCCGGCCGGCGAGGTGGTCGCGGGCGGCGCGGATGTCGTGGGCCAGTCCCCGCTCGGTCGGCTCGCCCGGGTTGCCGCCGTAGCCGCGGTAGTCGGCGAGCAGCACGGTGAGGCCGTGGCGGGCGAGGGCGTGGGCGAGCGGCAGCCGGTCGGCCCGGTTGCCGGCGTTGCCCGCGGCGACGAGGACGCCGGTGCGGCGGTCCGGCGTACCCGAGGGGGGAGGGACCAGCCACGCGCTCAGCCGCAGCCCGTCGGCGGTCGTCAGGGTGACGTCCCGCACGCCGGCCGCCGGCGGGGGCGCCGCCCGGTCGGGGAAGTAGATCAGCTTGCGCTGCAGGAACCACGCCGCGGCGAGGAGCAGGGCGATCACGAGGAGCGTGCCGAGAAGGAACCGCATCGTGGCCTTCACCTACGCTCCGGCGGGTCGGGTCGGGTCTAGGGCGCGACCAGCCCGAGGTAGGCCAGCTTGGCCTTGATGACGTCCGCGGTGAACGGCTTCATCACGTACTCGTGGGCGCCGGCCGCGAGCGCGCGCACCATCTGGCTGTGCTCGGCCTCGGTGGTCACCATCATCATGCACATGTCCCGCAGTGCCGGCATCTTGCGCACGTGCCGGATCAGCTGAAGGCCGTCCATCACCGGCATGTTCCAGTCGATCAGCGCGACGTCCGGGACGGTGGGGATCTCCACGAGCAGGTCGAGGGCCTCCTGGCCGTTGCTGGCCTCGTACGCGGCGAAGCCCAGCTGCCCGAGGATGCGCTGCAGGATCCGGCGGATCGTGCTCGAGTCGTCGACCACCAGAGCAAGCATCCCGACCGCCTTCCCGTGCCGAATCCCGGCAACGGCGTCCTATCGGCGGCGCCGGCGCGATCCTGAGCTTTACCGGCCCGCCGCGTCCCGCCCGTGGACGGCCTCGATGCCGGCGAGGAAGAGGTCCACCCCGGCCACGAACTGCTGCCGGTCGTCGTGGTCGCCGAGCCGGGCCGCCGCCCTGTGCAGCCGCGGGTAGCGCAGCGGATCGAGCTGTGCCCACTGCTCGGCGCCGGCGGCGAGGGAGGACCCGTCGGCGGCCTGGATCCGGGCGTTCGCCGCGTTCTGCCCGGCGACGCCGAGGATGTAGTTCACCAGCGCCCCCGCCGAGTCGACCAGCGCGGCCTCGCCGACGCCGAGCGCCTCGAGCTGCTCGCCGACGCTCTCGTAGATCGCCAGCAGCGCGGGCCGCCAGGGTTCGCGGGCGAGCTGGGCGCCGATCCAGGGGTGGGCGGTGATCGCGTCGAACAGGCTCAGGGCTGTCGCGCGCAGCGTGTCCCGCGGCTCGGCCGCCGCGGCCACGCCGGTCATGGCACGGGCCAGGACCTCGTCGGTGGCTGCCGCGAGCAGGTCGCCCTTGTTCGCGACGTGGTGGTAGAGCGCCCCGTAGCCGGTGCTCAGGCGGACGGTGAGGGCTCGCAGGGTCAGCGCGTCCTCGCCCTCGTCGTCGAGGATCCGCGTCGCGGCGTCGACGATCACCTCCCGGGAGAGCGCGTCGGTCCGCCGGGTCCTGGTCGCCATGCGCCCAGTCTCGCACGGCCCGCGTTGTTGGATTGCCGCTCCAAACTCGTGTTAGCTTTTGGAGCGTCAATCCAAACGAAGGGTACGGTCATGACGACCACGATCTCGATCATCGGAGCCGGGCTGGGCGGCCTGGTCCTCGCTCGCGTCCTGCACGTCCACGGCATCCCGGCCACGGTCTACGAGGCGGAGCCCGCGCCCACCTCGCGGGCGCAGGGCGGGCTGCTCGACATCCACCCCTGGAACGGTCAGGTGGCGCTCGAGGCGGCCGGCTTGACGCAGGAGTTCCGGGCCCTCGTCCTGCCGGGCCGCGAGTCGTACCGGGTGCTCGACCGGGACGGGACCGTGTGGCTGGACCATCGCGACGAGGGCGCCGGCGACCGGCCCGAGGTGCAGCGCGGCGAGCTGCGGCGGCTCCTGCTCGGCTCGCTCCCGGCCGGCACGGTGCGCTGGGGGCACAAGGTCACCGGCGTACGGCCGCTCGGCGGCGGGGCGCACGAGGTCGCCTTCGCGGGCGGGTCCACCGTGGTGACGAGCCTGCTGGTCGGCGCGGACGGGGCGTGGTCGCGGGTCCGTCCGCTGCTGTCCGGCGCCGTCCCCGCGTACGCCGGCGTCTCGACGGTCGAGACCTTCCTGCTCGACGCCGACGCCCGGCACCCCGCCGCGGCCGCGCTGGTGGGCGACGGATCACTGATGGCGCTTGCGCCGGGCAAAGGGATCTTGGCGCATCGGGAGAGTGGGGGCGCCCTGCACGTCTACGGCCAGCTCCGCAAGCCGGAAGGCTGGCTCGCCGGCATCGACTTCGGCGATCCCGCCGTGGCGGCGGCCCCCATCGCGGCGGAGTTCGGCGGCTGGGCCCCCGAGTTGGTCGAGCTGCTCACGGCCGGCGACACCCCGCTGATCCCGCGGCCGATCTACGCCCTGCCGGCCGGGCACCGCTGGGACCGGGCGCCGGGCGTGACGCTGCTCGGCGACGCCGCCCACCTCGCCCCGCCCAACGGCGAGGGGGCCAACGTGGCGATGCTCGACGGCGCCGAGCTGGGCCGGGCCATCGCGGCGCACCCCGGCGATCCGGAGACCGCGGTCGCCGACTACGAGCAGGGGATGTTCCCGCGCGCGGCCGCGGCAGCCGCGGAGGGCGCCGACTACGACCTGATGTTCGCCGACGACGCCCCGCACGGCGTGATCGCGATGTGGACCCAGGCCGCCGGGAACGACTGAGGCTGCCGGTCAGTCGCGGTCGGTGCCGGGCTGGGCGCCACCGGGGGACGAGAGGTCGATGCGCCAGCTGTTGCGGCCGTTGCTGTCGACGAGCTCGACGTGGCTGATCTCCACCGGCCGCCGCGGGCCCGGGACCGTGGCCGTGCCCGCCCGGACGCCGTCGTCGCGGGTCAGCGGGACGATCTCGTCCCAGGCCGGCGGCGCGAGGCCGGCGCCGGGCCGGCCCGGGGTGTCCCACTCCGCCGGGAGGCCGTTCAGCGCCGCGTGGAAGGCCTCGCGGCCCGGACCGGCGTCGCGGGCGGCCGGGTCCAGCGGGCACAGGTACGCCGCGAGCGCCCGCCCGAGCCCCTCGTGGTCGCGCAGCGCCCGCTCGCAGGCCGGCATCGTGACCAGCCGGTGGACGGTGCTGTCCTCGTGGCAGAAGTAGACCAGCCGCGCGAGGAAGCCCGGCTTCGGCTCCGGCCCGGCGATGCGCAAGGGCTCGGCGGTCAGCGTCCAGCCGTGGCGGCCGGCCTCCGCGATGACGGCGAGCCGCCGCTCCTCGTCCTCCGGCGCCGCCATCAGCGCGGCCGCCGCGCGCCGCACGTCCTCGTCGAGCAGGACCTTGTCGAGGTCCGTCGCCGTGTCGCCGGCACGGGCCAGGAAACGGTTGATCCACACCGTACGGTCCTCGCCCGCGTGCCGGACCCCGGCGAGGCGGATGCGCGCGTCGACGGCGGCGAGCAGGGCGGCGCGGCGGCCCCGCGCGTCGAGCTCGCCGGTGTCGCAGCCGTCGAGGTCCAGGTCGGCGCGGCCGGGACCGATCGGGTCGTCCGCCAGCGTCACGCGGGGCGCGCTGAGCACCTCGCCACCGGCGGCGTCCACCTCGGCCTCGATGTCGGCGAGCGGGCGGACCAGGGACCGCACGACCTGTTCGCGCACGGCCAGGAGCTCGCGGTCGGTGACGGCGGCCAGGAAGAACGGCCACAGCAGGAACGGGACCGGCTCGCCCGTGACGATCCGGCGCCATTCCGGGGTGGAGTCCTGGAACGCGCCCGAGGCGGCCGCCGACGGCGAGATCTGCTCCGAGCGCCAGAACTCGTGGGCGGTCTCGCCCGAGGCGGGCTGCAGCACCGTGCGGTGCAGCAGCAGCCAGCCGCCGGCGGGACCGTACGGCACCCAGACGAACCGCGTCGTGACGGTCTTGGACCCGCTGCCCGGGCTCATCGGGCCTCCTCGCCAGGTGTGACTCACCGATGCAACTTAGCGCCGGAGCACCGCCCCGTCACCGATCGGCCACTGTTGATCTTCTCGAGTGTCGATGTGGATCTCCACCAGCGGGATCACGCCCGCGCGGGGCTCGGTGAGAGCGTTTTCCCGTTCTAGGGTGAGAACGGCCGCAACTTCCGCAGGACCCGGGAGGACAGATGCGCATCAGCGACATACTCCGCGACAAGGGCGACCGAGTCGTCACCGTGACCCCCGACCTCACCGTCCAAGGGCTGCTGACCACCCTCGCCGAGCACGGGATCGGGGCCGTGGTGGTGACCGCCGACGGCAGCGCCGTCGACGGCATCGTCAGCGAGCGCGACATCGTCCGCAGCCTCGCCGAGCGCGGTCCCGCCGTGCTCGGCGAGCCCGTCTCCGCCATCCAGACCAGCCGGGTGCACACCGTGGGCCCCGACGCCGACATCGCCGAGATCGAGCACCTGATGACCGAGCGGCGCTTCCGCCACGTCCCGGTCGTGGCGGGCGGGCGCCTGGCCGGCATCGTCAGCATCGGCGACGTCGTCAAGAAGCGGATCAGCGAGCTGGAGGTCGAGACCAGCGCGCTCAGCGGCTACATCACCGGGGAGCGGGCCTGATGGTCGACGACACCGATCTGAAGCACCTGCGCCGCTGCGTGGAGCTGGCCGCCGAGGCCCTGCGCTCCGGGGAGGAGCCGTTCGGCTCGGTGCTGGTCGGCGCCGACGGCGTGGTGCTGTTCGAGGATCACAACCGGGTCCTGTCGGGCGACGAGACCCGGCACCCGGAGTTCGAGATCGCCCGCTGGGCGGGGGCGAACCTCGACGCGGCCGAGCGCGCCGCGGCCACTGTCTACACCTCCGGTGAGCACTGCCCGATGTGCGCGGCGGCGCACGGGTGGGTCGGCCTGGGCCGCATCGTGTACGCGAGCTCCACCGAGCAGCTCGTCGCCTGGCGCGCCGAGCTCGGCCGGCAACCGGGGCCGGTGCGGCCACTGTCCATCCGGGAGGTGGTGCCGGACGCCGTGGTGGACGGCCCGGTCCCGGAGCTGGCCGAGGAGGTGCGCCGCCTGCACGCCGCGATGCCCGCGCCCGTCACGCCCGGGAGCGGAGCCGGGTGACGGCCACCCCGGCCAGGCACAGCGTCCCGCCGGCCAGCGCCAGCGCGGACGGCGCCTCGCCGAGCAGCAGCCAGGACATCAGCACGGCGATGCCCGGCACCAGGTAGGAGGAGGAGCTGAGCCGGCCCGCGGTCATGCGCTCGAGGGCGTATGCCCAGGTGGCGAACGCGACGGCGGTGGGGAACAGGCCCAGGTAGAGCACGCCGAGCGTGGCGGTGGCGGGCGCCGCCGCCACCTCGTGCGCCAGCGTGCCGGCGAACGGCAGGCAGGCGGCGGCGCCGGCGAGGCAGCCCAGCCAGGTCGCGGTGAAGCCGTCCACCGTGCGCAGGGCCTGCTTCTGCAGCAGCACGCCGACCGCGTACAGCGCCGCCGCGCCGAGCGCCAGCAGCACGCCGGTGACATCGTGGCGCCCGGTCGAGGTGGCCACCGCGATCGTGACCACGCCGGAGAACGCGATCACCATGCCGGCGACGAGCCCGCGGGGGAAGCCCTCCTGGAGGTAGATGCCGGCGAGGACGGCGATGAGGATCGGGCCGACGTTCACCAGCAGCGCCGTCGTGCCGGCGTCGAGGTGGTGCTCCGCCGCGTTGACGAGCACCGCGTACACGCCGAACCAGAGCACGCCGTACGCGATGACCAGCAGCAGCGGACGGCCGCGCGGGATCGGGCGCGGCCGCAGGACCGCGACCAGGCCGAGCGCCGCCCCGCCGGCAGCGAGCCGGCCCAGCGCGAGCGCACCCGGGCTGTAGTGCTGCCCGACCGAGCGGATGGCGATGAACGCCGAGGCCCACAGGATCATCGTGATGCCCGCCGCGAGCAGCGGGAGCACCTCACCGGTCCGCTCGCGCTCGGGTGCCGCAGTTGTCATGGCCCCACCGTCGCCCGGCCGAAGCCTTAAGCACAAGCAAACATTCCTTCAGAAACCTTAAGTGCGACTGTACGATGGGAGCCATGCTGGACCTTCATCGGCTACGCGTGTTCCGGGCCGTCGTGGCGAGCGGATCGGTCAACGCCGCGGCGGTCAATCTCGGCTACACCCCGTCCGCGGTCAGTCAGCACATCACCGCCCTGCAACGCGAGACCGGCCTGACCCTGCTCGCCCGGGACGGCCGCGGGATCCGGCCCACGGCCACCGGCCTCGCGCTGGCCCGGCGGGTGGACGGCGTGCTCGCCGAGCTGGGGGACGTCGAGTCGTTCGTGACGGATCTGCGCGAGGGGCGTACGGGCTCGCTGTCGATCGCGTACTTCGCGTCGGTCGGCTCCGCGTGGATGCCGCACGTGGCGCGTGCGCTGCTCCAGGACTTCCCGGGGCTGCGGCTGGACCTGCAGCTGCTCGAGGAGCAGAGCGCCGGCCCGGGCCCGCGCCCCGACGTGCAGGTGGTCGTGGCGCCCCGGGATTTCGCCGGCGGCCGTGACGCGCGCGCCCACCATCTGGTCGACGACCCGTACGTGGCGGTCGTGCCGGCCGGCCACCCGCTGGCCGGGGCCGCGGCGGTGCCCCTCGGCGAGCTCGCCCGGGAACGCTGGATCGACAACGACGTCGCCCGCGGCTGGTGCCGCCGCAACCTGCTCGAGGCCTGCCGGGCGGCCGGCTTCGACCCGGTGTTCCGGGTCGAGGCCCACGACTACCCGACGGCGATCGCCTTCGCCGACGCCGGCATCGGCATCACGGTGCTGCCCAGCCTGGGCGCGGTGAACCTGCCGGCCGGCGTGGTCACGGTGCCGGTCACCTCGCCCACGCCCCAGCGGTCCATCCACGCGCTGGTGCAGAAGCCGGTGGAGGGCGCGCCCCCGGTCGTGCGGGCGCTGGAGGCGCTGCGGGAGCGGGCGGCCCGGGGCGCGCCGGCTGAGGTTGCGGCCTGACGCGCGCCCGCCGCCCTCCTCAGGAGTTGTCGGAGGCCGTCTTCGCCGACGGGCCGTACGGCGACTCCTGCCCCTCGGGCACCGGCCGGTTGCCGCCCTTGTCGTGGCTGCCGTGCGGCGCCTCGGTCGGCGACGCGTCCTCCGTGCGCTGCTTGCTCGTCGGCGACTCGCCGCTGCGCCGCAACTCGGGCTGCTGAGGATTCGTCATCGCGTACTCCTTCGGTCGGGTATGTCCGGACGCGGTGTACCCAGCGGGGCGGAGTTAATCCGGCGGCGATACGGGTAGGCGTGCTCCCGACCGCAGCTCGACATCAGGAGGACGACATGACCGACGGCGCACGCAACGGTGAGCAGCCCGTGGAACGGGGAGCAGCCGAGGAGAACTCCGGCGCCCCGCTGACCCAGACCGAGGTCGACGCGAGCCGGCGCCCGCCGAGCGTCGGCGACAGCGACAGCGTGACCGAGGACGACGGCTCCGGCTCGGCGGGGGGCTCGTCCGGCGGCAGCGGCGGCGGCTCGTCGATGCCGGGCCACCCGGACGCGGCACGGTAACCGGCGATGGGAGTGGTGGGCCGGACGCTGTGGCAGGGCGCGGCCGCCGGGCTGGCCGGCGTGGCCGTGATGACCGCGGGCGAGAAGCTGGAGCAGCGCCTCACGGGCCGCCCGGACTCGTACGTCCCGGCCCGTGTCCTGGCCCGCCTGCTGCGCCTGCAGACCTCCGGCGAGCAGTCGCGCCCGCTGAACTGGGCGATGCACGCCGGGCAGGCCGCGCTGGTCGGCGTCGTCCGCCAGGTGATGGCCCAGGCGGGGCTGCGCGGCCCGTGGGCGTCGGGCATGTTCACCGTCGTCCGGCTGACCAGCGACCAGATCCTCGAGAACGCAACCGGGGTCGGCGCGCCCCCGTGGACCTGGCCGCGCTCCGAGGTGGCCGTCGACGTGCTGCACAAGGCGGTGTACGGCTTCGCCACCGGAGCGGTCGCCGACGCGCTCGCGGCCAGGAGCGGCCCGGGCCCCGGGCAGCGGCACGCCGCGCTCGCCCCCGGCCGCCGCCACGGCGTCGGCCCGATTCCCCAGCCCCGCTGATCAGGAGGAGACGACCCCATGGCAGGCGCATGGTTGCTCGGAGCCGAGTCCGGCGACGGCGGGGCGGCACGCGCCGTCGCGGTGGCGGTGCTGCGTCACGCCGCCGCCGAGCCCGGCGAGCCCGGCACCGACACGTCCCTGCGGGAGCTGCGCCGCCTCGCGGACACCGACGGCATCGACATCGCCGGGACCGTGGTGCAGACCCGGGACCGTCCCGACCCGGGGACGTACGTCGGCGCGGGCAAGGCCGAGGAGCTCGCCGGGGCGGTGCGCCGGGCCGGCGCCACGATCGTGATCGCCGACGACGAGCTCAGCCCGGCCCAGGCCCGCAACCTGCAGGATGTGACGGGCGTACGGGTCGTGGACCGCACCGCGCTGATCCTGGACATCTTCGCCGGGCACGCCCGCAGCAAGGAGGGACGACTGCAGGTCGAGCTCGCGCAGATCGCGTACCAGCTGCCGAGGCTGCGGGGGACCGGCCGGGCCCTGTCCCGGGTGGGCGGCGGCCGGGTGGCCGGCGGCGCCGGCATCGGCGTGCGCGGTCCCGGCGAGATGCGCATCGAGCTCCAGCGCCGCCGGATGCGGCAGCGGGCCGCGCGGCTGCGCGAGAGCGCCGGCGAGCTGGCCCGGCGCCGGCAACGTACCCGCCGCCGCCGGGCGCGCAACCTCGTGCCGTCGGTCGCGATCACCGGCTACACCAACGCCGGCAAGACCGCCCTGCTCAACCGGCTCACCGGGGCCGCGGAGAGCAGCGCGGACGTGCTGTTCGCGACATTGGACCCGGCCGTACGCCGCACCGCCGTGGACGGGCGCACCTTCACCCTGACCGACACCGTGGGTTTCGTACGCCACCTGCCCCACCAGCTCGTGGACGCGTTCGGGTCGACCCTCGAGGAGGTCTCGCACAGCGACCTCGTGCTGCACGTCGTGGACGCCTCGGCCCCGGACGCGCTCGGCCAGATCACCACCGTGCACGGCGTGTTGCACGAGATCGGCGCCGGCGACGTCCCCGAGATGATCGTGCTCAACAAGATCGACGTGGCGCCGCCGGAGTGGCTGGACGCGCTCCGGCGGGCCCATCCGGACGCCGTGCCCGTGTCCGCGCTGACCGGGGAACGGGTGGCCGCGCTGCGGACGGCGATCGCCGCGCGTCTGCGCCGCATCGCCGGCTGATTGCCACGTTTGTCCCGATCCAGGACGGGTAGCCGCACTGCCATGCCGACCGAGATCCACAAGTACCTGGCCCAGCACCGCGGAACCCTGGTCGACGAGCTCACCGGATGGCTGCGGCTGAAGTCCGTGGGCGGCGTGCCCGAGCTGGTCGCCGAGGTCAACCGCTCCGCCCACTGGCTGGCCGGCACCCTGCGCGACATGGGCTTCCCCAAGGTCGAGATCTGGCCGGCCGAGGACGCGCCCGCCGTCTACGCCGAGTGGTGCGAGGCGCCGGGCGCCCCCACGGTGCTCATCTACAGCCACCACGACGTCCGGGTCGCCAAGGACGAGCAGTGGGAGGAGACCTCGCCCTTCGAGCCCGCCCAGCGCGACGGCTACCTGTACGGCCGCGGCGCCTCGGACGCGAAGGGTCAGGTCATCGCGCACCTGTGGGGTATCCGCGCGCACCTCGCCGCCACCGGCCGGGACGCGCCGGCGGTGAACCTGAAGATCCTGGTCGAGGGCGAGGAGGAGACCGGCTCCGCGCACCTGGCGGAGCTGCTCGACGAGCACCGCCCGCAGGCCGACCTCATCGTCTTCTCGGACACCTTGCTCTGGAGCCGCGATCACCCCGCGCTGTGCCTGAGCATGCGCGGCACGATGCTCGCCGAGCTGGAGATCTACGGCCCCGAGCGGGACGTGCACAGCGGGGCGGTCTCCGGCCCCGCCCCCAACGCGGTGATGGAGCTGTCCCGGGTGATCGCCGCCCTGCACGACGAGAGGGGCCGGGTCACCCTGCCCGGCTTCTACGACGCCGTGGACGAGCCCTCGGCGGAGACCCGGGCCCACTTCGCGGCGCTGCCGTACAGCGACGAGGACTGGCTGCGCCGTTCCGACACCCGCAGCGTCGGCGGCGAGGAGGGCTTCACCGTCCTCGAACGGCTGTGGGCGCGGCCGGCGATCGAGGTGCTCACCGTCGTCGCGGGCGATCCCGAGGGGCCGTCGCGCGCCGCGATCCCGGCCGTCGCCACCGCCTCGATCAGCATCCGCACGGTGCCGAACCAGACCTGCGACGAGGTCGCCGAGCAACTGCGCCGCTGGGTCAAGGAGACGGTGAGCGACCGCGTCGAGTACAAGCTCTCCGTCGCGCCGGAGACGGGGCAGGACGCGTACCGGACGCCCCGCGACCTCCCGGCCGTCGAGATGCTCGCCGCGGCCATGGAGGAGGGCTTCGGCGCCCCCATCGGCCGTCAGGGCAACGCCGGCGGCGGCCCCGTGGACCTGCTGACCCGAACGATCGGGGCGCCCGCCGTGTTCTTCGGCACGGGCCTGCCCGAGGACCGCTGGCACGACAGCGACGAACGCGCCTCGATCGACGTCCTCATCGCCGGCGCTGCGACGCTCGCGTCCTTCTGGGCCCGGCTGGCCGACGGGTCCGAAGTCGCAGGGTAGACCAAGCCGGGGCCGGGGTACTCGCGCGTGCCGTGACGGACTTCAAAGGCGTGCGCGCCCCCTCGGCCACCCGGGTGATCTGCCCCGACAGCCTCGGCCTCACGCTGCTGGAGGCCGCCGCCCGCGCGGTACGGGGGCAGGACTGCCGGGGACTCGACCGGGTGCCGACGCTCGGGCAGCGCCCGTCCGACCGGGAGGGCATCCGGCTCGAGGCGCTCGGGTACGACGCCGCGGAGGAGGCGCTGCCCATCGGGCTGGTCGCCCGGCTCGACGCCGACGCCGTGGCCTCCTGGGTCGTCGAGCACTACCCGGCCGGCGACTACCCGGCCGCGGTGCTGGGATCGGCGCACGGCGCGGCCGTCCACCTCGCCGCCGCGCTCGGGGCCCCGTGGCTGCCCAGCGGCTTCACCGTCACCGTGCCGTGGCCCGGCGGCACCGCGGGCGACTGGGAGAGCGCCATGGACTGGGGCGGGGTGGTCGCCGACGCCGTCGTCGCGGCCAACCCGGAGGTGTCCGTCCGCCAGGTCCACGACCCCGTCCAGCGTGGACCGCTGTGCGGCACGACGATCACCCTGCACATACGGTGGCGGGCGCTGCCCCCGGCGTACCGAAGCTTCCTGGCGCGCCGGATGGCGGCCGGAGCGACCACCCTGATGGTGCGCGACATCCGGACCTGGCCGGTGCTGGACCTCGCGCCGGGACACAGCTTCCAGCTGGGCAGCCCGGTGAGCGGCTGGTCGCCGGACGACTACACGCTGGACAATCCGCTGTTCCGCCGCACGCTGTCCGGACTGGACGAGGGCAGCTGGGTGACGCCGTACCTGGACGCCCCGCGCCGCTGCGCGGACCAGGCCGGCGAGTCGGGCTTCGACCACGACCTGCGCCGCTGCGCGTCCCCGGTCCACCGCGTCCTGTACGCCCGCCCGCAAGCGCTCAGCGTCTTCGTGGCCGAGGTGTACCGGCGGCGACTCGCGGCAAGTGGCGGCGGCCGGCACTGCGCCGTCACGTCCGGCACGCTGGTCGACCCGGGCCTGGTGCTGGCCGCGGGGCTGGTGCCGTACTGGTGCGAGTCGGCGTCGCGCCAGGCGGCCGACGCGGCGGAATGGTGGCTCGCCGGCAGCGCCGCGTTCGACGCGGTGACGGTCGTGCCGCAACCACCCGGCTTGCGCTGCGAGGCCCACGCCGGCGCCGAGCAGTGGCGGTCGGTGGCAGGCTTCGCCCGGGACCATGCCGCCGTGGACCCGGTGGCGCTGAGCCGCTACCCGCTGCTGCCGCTGCCGGCCTCACACGCCACGTCGGCGCTCGCGGCGGACACGGCGGGCCCCGATGTGGCCGAGCCGCTGCGGCTGACCACCGGCGAGGTGCTGGACGACCTGCACGACACCGGACCCACCCTGGGGCTCCTGGTCAGCTGAGCCGTCGCAGACCTGCCCGGCCTGCCGGAACCCGCGTTCCGGCCCGCCGGATCGTTGCCCCGTGACATCATCCGCTCATGCCCAGACCGCAGCACGCGGCCGTGCTTCTCGCGGCCCTGGCGGCCGTCACCCTGACCGGGTGTACGAACGACCCGGCGCCGGATCCGAAGCCGGCCGCGTCGCCCGGCAACGGACCGTCGCCGGTTCCCTCGGTCACCGGCATGCCACCACGGATCCTGGAGCCGCCTCCCACCGTTGCCGGCGAGCTGTCCCGGCGAGTGCTCTCCAGCGAGGACGGCCAGCCGGTCGGCGCGACCACCGTGAGCGGCGACGCACGGCCTGGGCAGGAGTACGACGTCCGGGCCGCCTGCACGTCGGCGACGCCCGGGAAGACGCTGTCGGTCGAGGTGCGCAGCGCCAAGCCCGGCGCTTCCGATGCTGCGCTGGCCGCCTTCGGGATTCCCTGCGACGGAACGGTGACGGTCAACGGCATCGGCGACCGCCTGCCCGCCGAGCCGGTCGGAATCTACCTGCTAGGGGACCGGTCCGAGGTGGTGTCCGCGTACGCCATCGTCGCGCCGTCGCTCCCCGAGGGCGAGCCCGTGCGGTAGCTCAGCTCTCCGGCGGTGGGATCGACCGGGTCGCCGGGATGTCCAGGCGGCCGATCAGTTGCCCCGGCGGGCGACCGGTCCGTGCGGGAGGTGGCGCCGGCGGCAGCGGGGTTGCCAGCACCAGCGTGGCCAGCGGCCCCGCCAGTACGTCGGCGCGGAGCTTCGCGCCGACGTGCTCCTCGATCGCCAGCAGGCACGCCCGGTCGGCGGGCAGCCCTTCGCGCCGTACGATCGCCTCGGTCCGCTCGTAGAACCGGTGTGGCCGTTCGCCCCTCGGCGAGTAGGACATGCCCGGCTCGAACATCTCGGCCCGCGTCCCGTCGCGGTAGTCGCGGAGGCTGGCCATCCCCGGGCCGACCACCAGCGCGAGGGCCGCGCCGCCGTCGGCGGACAGGGCGGTCAGCACCTCGGCGCGGCCGCCCTCTGTGCCCCACTCCTCGAAGCAGAAAGCCCACGCGGTCGCGGCGTCGTGGAGCATCCCGGCGCGCAGCAGCGGCCGGCCCCACTCGGTCGGAAGGGTGTCCCGGGCCTGTGCGTGGGTCAGCGCTCGCGCGCTCGCCGGGTCGGCCCCGTAGGCGGCCAGCATCGCGCCCGGGTCGAGGCCACGGCCGAACGTGACCGTGAAGCCGGTTTCGCCGGCCAGCTGCCAGGGTCCCGGATCGCGATTCGCCATGGGGTCCGTCCTCTCGTCTCGCCGGCCTGCGGCTCGCGGCCCCGGCGGTTGTCGGGGCCATCACGCGGTGGGCCGCGCCGGCGACGCGGCCCACCGCTTCGTGATCAGGTGATCGCGACCGTGTAGGCCTCGTTGTCGATGACCCGCTCCGACTGCGGAAGGCTGCCGACCTTCCCGCCGGCGGCCTCGTTCTCACCGAGCGGCACGTGCCCGCGTACGCACGGCTCGTTGAAGGTGACCGGCTTGTCGGCCCGCGCCTCGTAGAAGTACCACAGCCCGTCGTCCTCCTGCAGCGCCACGATGTCGGCGCAGAAGCTGCCCGTCGTGCCGCCTTGCTGGGTGGCCGCGAACGGGTACTCGTCGCACGAGTCGTCCACCACGACCGTGTCGTCGAACGGGATGAACGGGTCGAGCGGCGTCTCGCAGGTCGCCCGCCGGTTCGAGGCGGCGATCGCGGTGTCGGCCTGGCGGCGCAGCGGGCTGTCCTCGGCGCCCCAGTGGTCGATCAAATAGGTCTGGGCGAACGCGTACGTCGCCGCCGCCGCGCGGTATTGGCCGAGCGGCAGGATCAGCTGGGCCCGCACGTCCGCGTAGACGCAGCCGGTGGTGCCGGAGACGGCGAGCGAGTTGTCGCAGCGCACGTTCCACGGGTTGGACCAGGTGAAGTTCGGCTGGATCGGGATGGCGCCGACCGCGACGATGTACATGTGGTAGCTGGTCTGGATGGTCGTCTGCGTCCCGGCGGACGGGCCGGCCGCGTAGGTCACCGTGCCGGCGGCCGAGTCGCCCTCGACGAGGGTGACCATGCCGTCCCACGGGTTGGCGTCGGCCATCGAGCAGGCGCCGGTGCACGCGGCGTCCATCGCGATGTTGAGGGCCAGCACCTGCCGGTCGGTGTCGGTGACCGTGACGGTCAGCTTCTCGGTGAACGTGCCCCGGCCGGGGCTGAGCGTCATGCTGCCGCTGACCACGAAGTCGGCGGTCCCGATGATCCGGCCCCGGTCGTCGAGGAGCCAGTACTCTCCCTCGAAGTCCTTGAAGCACGAGCCGGACCGCGTGTAGGTCCAGTACCCGGACTGGCCGCTGTCGCAGGGGTCGGCCGCCCGGGAAACCCGCTTGGTCCGGACCGTCGGGGTCAGCCGGGTGCACGAGCTGACCGCGCCGAGCGCCCGTTCCTTCGACCCGGGGGCGGTGGTCACACAGCTGGCGCCGGCGGCGACGGTCGCCGTGGACTCCACCACGTCCGCCTTCCGGGCACGGTTGTGCCGCGCGATGTCCGCGGCGCTCAGAGTGCCCAGCAACCGCGGCGCCGCGTTGCTGCCTGTTGACGCTTCCCTGTCGGTCGCCCCCGCGGGCGCCGCCGGTGACATCGCCACGAGGACGGCCACCACGGCCGCCCCGGCGAGAAATCTCCACCTTCGCACGGTGTCTCTCCTGGGTTAGAGATGAAAGGAAGGTCTTGCCCAGGAGGGGATCGACGCTCGGCCCTGGCCAGGCATGATTGATCCGGATCGCCCCGCTTCCCCCGCCTGGAAACGCATTCAAGCTCATCAACCTCTACCGTGCTGTCCCGTTCCTGACGCAGGCCGCGATTCGCCTCGTCAGGGCCGGGGACGCGGAGCGAGGTATGCCGGTGCATTTGCAGGTGACGGCCGGGTTGAGGACTCCGCCGATCCAGCCGAGCTGCCTGCGGGTCTGCATCACTGTTTGGGTCGGCTGCGGCCGATCGTGCCCTCAATAGCAGACCCGCAGACCCGCGGACGCCGACGACTCCGCAACGTCCGCAGGCCACGACCGCTCGACGCGGGCCGCCATCGGCCCGGCGTGCCGCGGCCGCCGGTGAGCGCTCGGACTTTGATGACGGACCGTGAGGCCGGACTTTCGCCGCCCGGAGCCGGCCGAAGCCAGTAGATTGCCTCATCATCGGTACCAAGGACACCCGGCTCCGGCGGCGCTTGCTACGACATGGCAGGCGGTCCGGAGGAATTCGCGCCACTGCCCGCGACGCCAGGCATTGGTTCACGGAATTGCAGCGCTGCGCGGAAGGAAAGTCGTGAGGAAGAATTCATGCCGGCTGCCGTGGCCGTCATGGTCGTCGCGGGCGGCATAGCATTCACCTGGCGCCGCGCCAGTGAGCGAGAGCCAGGATCCGTTGTGCCCGTCGGCGCGCAGGTGAATCCGGCTGCGCCGGAATACAAGCTGTTGCAGGACGCTCTGGACATCTCCGCGGAACGCCGCGAGGGCAGCGTCAATTTCTCGTACGTCCCGCGGCGCCGTCCGCCCGGCCTGCTGCGCATGCATATCGGCGGACAAGGTGACGCGGTGACCGACGGCTACCAGTTCGGTCCTCAGAAACTCATGGCCACCGCCGCGTTCTCCGAGAAGCCGACCTCCATCTGCGACACCATTCGCAAGGGCGAGAGCTCCGGCCTGTGCGTACGCGACTCCGCAACCACACCGGCGCCGGCCTTGCCCGCGTTTCGCCACGTGGTCGTGTACTTCAGCGGCAATGTCGGCGCCTCACCGGATGCCGGCGACCCGGGCACTGCCGCCGCGAAGCAGTTCTGGGCCGAGACGGAGATGGTTCCCGTCGAGGAGGCCGGCTGGTTCACCGAGCTCCTCGACACAGGACGCCGATCGTCCGCCGACTGACGGCGCCGCCGCGCGCCTCCTCGATCGGGGAGGCGCGCGGCAGCCCGGTTCAGAACTGGCCGGCCGTGTTGCACTTCGCCTTCTGCACCACGCAGTCCTTGACCCGCTGGCCCAGCGCCGCGTCGTCCCAGGCGAGGAAGACGTCGCCGTGCATGGAGGAGGCCATCTTCGAGGCGAGCTCGAAGCCGTCGGCGCTGCCGCTGGTGCGGCAGGCGATCACGAAGGAGATCGACGGGATCGCCACCGGGTGGTCGCCGCCGCAGGCGCCGTCGTACGTGTAGCGCACGTGCGATTTGTGGTCCGGGCTGTCGAGGTGCACGCCGTCCCAGCAGTCGGGGAACACCAGTTGGAACATGAGGTCCGCGGTCGGCGCGCACACCGGCCAGTTGCCGTCGGCGCTGCGCCCGATCTCGCCGCCCGGGCCGGCGCAGTAGAACTGGTTGACCGAGCCGCGCGGGGTGGGCGCCTGCAGCCGCGCGTCGCCGGCGATCATCCGGAAGCCTTGCGGGAACGGCACGGTCGGCGTGGGGTCGCTGAGCCGGGAGCCGTAGTAGACGGTCACCCCGGACGGCTCCACCGCCTTGCCGCGTTCGTACAGCGTGGGGACCCAGTACGCCGACAGGTCGGTGGCAGGCGCGCAGCTGGTGCCCGCGTTGGCCAGCAGCGACTGCGTGGTGGTGCTCGCGTTGGTGCTGCGGTTGCCCAGGAACGTGTGCATGTGCGACGCGCCCGCCATACCGGGGAAGACGATCGGGTCGTCCGGCCGCGAGTGGCTGTACTGGCAGGCGGCGTTGAACTCGGAGACGCGCACCGCGTTCGCGGGCGCCGGGCGCATCGGCATCGCGCGGAAGGCGGCGAGCTGTGCGTTCCACTTCGCCTGGTTCATGGGGACCCAGCCCGCCGCGCCGGGGGCGGAGCCCGAGCCGAACGAGAACCAGTTGATGTTGACGAAGTCGCCGCCGGTGGTGTTCTGCATGAGCGCGTACACGGTCTGGGCGCCGGTGGGGTGGTTCGTCGCGGTGGCCGTACGGGTGACCCAGGTCTGCCATCCGCCGGTGGCGGAGACCGGGAAGCGCGCGAGCAGCGGGCCGGTCAGGGATCCGGTGCGCAGCTCGACCGCGCCGGCGCCGCCGGCGGCGGAGGCGACCCGGGCCGAGACGGTGAGGTCGCCGGCCGGGCCGAGGTCCACGCCGTCGAAGCGCAGCCAGTCGCCGGCGGCGAGGTAGGAGACGTTCCGGCCGCCGCCGGTGTCGGCGGTGTCCTCCGTCGCGGCCCCGGACTGGGCCGCGAACGACTCGGCCTGGACGACGACGGTGGCGGCGGACGCCGGGGCGGTGGTCGCGGCCACCGCGGCGGTGGCGGCGAGCAGGGCGCCCAGGCAGGCGGACAGGAGGGTACGGGGGGTTCCAACGTTCATGACGATCCTTCGGGGTCTGGGGAGCCCCGCGCCCGCGAAGGGGGATGGGCGAGAGGTCCGGCCGTCATGCTTCTGTCCGGATTATCGAAAACGTTCGATACTTCGGCCAAGGGGTGGAACAAGTCCGCCGAAGTATCGGCCGAACGTACCGCCGGGTTCCGGTCCGGCTGCCGCTTCGCCGGGTGGCGCGGCGCGTACGGGCATAGGTTGGACGGTATGGAATATCGCCAGCTGGGCCGGTCCGGCCTTCGAGTCTCCGTCCTGACCATGGGCACCATGACCTTCGGCGGCAAGGGAAACTTCGCCGTCGTGGGCTCCACCGACGTCACCGCGGCCCGCCGCCAGGTGGACCGCTGCCTCGACGCCGGCGTCAACCTCATCGACACCGCCGACGTCTACTCCGAGGGCATGTCCGAGGAGATCGTCGGCGAGGTGCTGGAGGGCCGCCGCGACGACGTGCTGATCGCCACCAAGGTACGCATGCCGATGGGCCCGGGCCCCAACGACGCCGGGCTGTCGCGCCACCACGTGATCTCCGGCTGCGAGGCCAGCCTGCGGCGGCTGCGGACCGATCACATCGACCTCTACCAGGTGCACGAGTGGGACGGGCAGACGCCGCTGGAGGAGACCCTCGACGCCCTCGACCTGCTCGTACGGCAGGGCAAAGTGCGCTACGTCGGCGTCTCCAACTACGCCGGGTGGCAGCTCATGAAGGCGCTCGGCACGGCGGAGCGGATCGGCGCCCCCCGCTTCGTCAGCCAGCAGATCTACTACTCGCTGCAGGCCCGCGACGCCGAGTACGAGCTCATCCCCGCCGCCGTCGACCAGGGCCTGGGCGTGCTGGTGTGGAGCCCGCTCGCCGGTGGCCTGCTCTCCGGCAAGTACCGGCGCGGCCAGCAGCCCCCGGAGGGCTCGCGGCAGCTGACGGACTGGAACGAGCCGCCCGTGCACGACCAGGAGCGGCTCTACGACACCGTCGAGGCGCTCGTCTCGATCGGCCAGGACCACGGGGTGTCCGCGGCGCAGGTGGCGCTCGCATACCTGCTCGGCAAGCCGGCCGTCACGTCCCTGATCATCGGCGCGCGCACCGACGAGCAGCTCGCGGACAACCTGGCGGCCGCGGACCTGGAGCTGGGCGCCGAGGAACGGGCACGGCTGGACGAGGCGAGCGCGATGCCGCTGCTGTACCCGTACTGGCACCAGGCCAAGACAGCCCAGGACCGGCTGTCCCCGGCCGACCTCACCCTGCTGGGCCCGCACCTGTGAGCCTCGGGCCGCTGAATGTCCTGATCGGACGGTGGGAGCTGACGGGTCGCACCGCCGGCTCCGCCGCCGACGACATCACCGGCACGCTCATCGCCACGACCATCCTGGGCGGCACGGTCCTGCACCTCGCCGGCACGATGCGCTTCGGCGACCACAGCCTGGAATCCCTCGAACTGGTGTGGCCGGACGGCGACACCGGGGAGTTCGCCGCCCACGTGTACAGCCGGGGGAGCGCCCCGATCCCGTACCGGTGGGCGAGGACCGGGCCGGCCACGCTGCGGCACGCGGGCTCGGGGGCCACGTACCACGGGACGATCAGCGACGACGGGCGCACGATCACGGGGGCGTGGGCGCCGGACCCGGGCACCCGCCCAGAGGACGCGCCACCGTACGAGGCAACGATGCGCCGCGTCGACTGACGCCGCGGCGAGCCGGCGGCTCGGCGGTGTCAATACGAGTGCACTGTGACAGGATG
>Ga0190269_10000293_pt1 | contig 26885 bp, 26 predicted proteins | sample Popmic249IS_FD_133749 | JGI IMG/M metagenome (GOLD analysis project Ga0190269, IMG submission 133749) | Populus adjacent soil microbial communities from riparian zone of Blue River, Arizona, USA - 249 IS | ecosystem: Environmental > Terrestrial > Soil > Riparian zone | place: USA: Arizona... | reverse complement strand
GCACCGACGACCGCCCAGTACCGGGTGTCGATCGAGGGGCGGTCCTCGTTCGTCCACCCGACCGGCCTCGGTGCGTTCACGAACTTCTCGTTCGGCGGAGGCCCGGTCACCGTCACGGTGACCACGAGTAAGGACTCCTCGACAGCGGTCCTCCGCCCGCGGGACGCGGCGGTGCGGGTCACCCGGCTGGCCGCCAGGACGTTCCGCTTCACGATCCCGGTGCCCGGTTCCTACAGCTTCGAGATCGACCAGGACACCGACGCGTACCCGCCGCTGTTCCTGTTCGCGAACCCGCTCGAGGCGGGTGCCCCGACCGGCAGCACGCCGACCACCAGGTACCTGGGTCCCGGGTACTGGACGATCGACGCCGCCGGCCAGATCGTCCCTGGTAACTCCGGCCCCGGCGGCACCTATGCGCTCGCTGCCGGCACGCGTCTGCACCTCGCGGGCGGGGCGATCCTGCGCGGCAAGATCCGGATCGGATCCGACAGCGAGGGCGGCCAGGGCGCCGACGGGACCGCGGTCACCGGCCGGGGCATCGTCGACTCCACCGCCGTGGTCGACCACGGGCGTCCGCTGCGGATCAACAACTCCAGCGACGTCACGATCGACGGCCCGATCTTCCTCGGGCAGAAGCACTGGGGCGTGGTCAGCAGGCGGTCCGACCAGGTGACGCTGCGCAACATCAAGGTGATCAACTGGCGCGACGACGACGGCACCGGAACCCCGGACGGCATCGACCTGGTGGCCTCCCGGAACGTCGACGTCGACGGCGTGTTCGTACGCAGCTACGACGACGGCATCGCGATCAAGAGCAGCATGTCCGACGGCACCTGGATGGGGCCGACCGACCAGATCTTCGTCCACGACTCGGTCGTGTTCAACGGCCGGGCCGGCAACGGGCTCGAGATCGGCCGGGAAACCGGCGCGCCGATCACCGCGGTCGCGTACGAGAACATCGACATCATCCACAAGCTCGCCCGCAGCGACCCGTACGCGCGGGACGCGATCTCGATCTTCGTCCGCGACGACGGTGACGTGGCCGACGTCAACTACACCGACATCCGGATCGAGGAGTGCCAGGAGCGGTACCTGGGCTTCGAGGTCACCGGAGCGGGGTCGCTCACCGGTGTCGACGTCACCGACGTGACGTTCGCCGGTGCGCCGCGCGCCCTCCCCACGGTGGTGACCGGCGGCCCCAACGGCGTGCTGGACGACGTCGCCTTCCGTGGGCTGCGGTTCGACAACGGCGCGACGCTGATCACCAGCCCCAGCCAGCTGGCGTTCGTGACCAACGCCTACGCGACCGGCGTCACGTTCGCCCCCTGATGTTCACCTCGCCGTCGGTTACCCCTCGCCAGGCCCCGGGTAGGCGCCTGAGCAGCAGGCCTGTGAAGGGAGAACGCCCGTGACCACGCAGAACCCGTTCGAGGACACCGACCGCGTACTCGACCGGATCACCGACCGGTTCGACGAGCGTTACGAGGGTGCGGTGAACCGCGAGACGATCGAGCAGGAGGTCCACGAGACCTACGAGGAGCTCGCCGCAGACGCCAAGGTCGACACGATGCTGCCGGCGCTCACCGAGCACGCGGTCGGCGACCGGCTCGCCGAAGAGGTCGGGCGTCCGGCGCCGCTCGAGGAGGGCGCGGGCCGAGCCGACAGCACGCCTCCCGGCGGGCAGCTGCGGGCGGGCGCGGCCGGCGCGGAGGCGGACCCGAACGGTCTGGGCCGTCCGGTGGGGCCCACGGGGGCCTGAGCCCGAGGCCGACGAAGCGCTCTGCGGCGCGCGGCCGGACCGCCCTACTCGGGCTCCGGCCGCGCTCCGACCACGACGCGGTCGCGGCCGGAGCGTTTGGCCGCGTAGAGCGCTTCGTCCGCGGCGCCGAGCAGCACGCCGAGGTCGGCACCGGTCGCGCAGTACACGCCGACGCTGACCGTCACCGGCCGCGGGCCCGCATCGGTGTCGACGGTGGCACCGCCGACCGCCGCGTGCAGCGCGTCGGCCACCCGGGCGACCCGCTCGGCGGACGCGCCGCCGAGGACGACCGCGAACTCCTCACCGCCGTACCGGCCGAGCACACCGCCCGCCGCCCGCCCCGGGCCGGATCCGATCCAGCCGCCGGACGCCAGCACCCGCTGCAGCCGGGCCGCCACCTCAGCGATGACCTGGTCGCCGACCCCGTGCCCGTAGGTGTCGTTGACCTGCTTGAAGTGGTCGATGTCGACCATGATGGCCGCGACCGGGCCGCCGGCCCCGACGATCCGGGTGGCCTCCTCGTAGAAGTGTCGGCGGTTGGCCACGCCGGTCAGCCCGTCGATCGTCGCCAACCGGGTGACCTGTCGGAACAGCACCGCGTTCTGGTAGGCGACCATGCCGTGCGCGGCCAGTGCCTCGGCCAGGCCGAGGTGGCTCTCCCGGTAAGCGTCCGCTCCGTCGGCGGCGAGCAGCACCACGCCGACCCTGGCGCCCGGCTCGTCCGCGGTCTCCACGGCGGTCAGCGGCACCACGAGCAGGCTCGACGGGCCGTCGATCGGCACGACCATCGGCTCGTCCACCGTCAGCAACAGCTTGAGCGTCGCGGGGCTGACCTGTTCGAACCCGGCCTCGCCGGAAACCCGCAGGCGGCCGTCCTCGTCCTGCTCCACCAGGCACGAGACTCCACAGGGGAGCATCGCTCGCAACGCGTTGTGGATGCGGCTGAGCACTTCCTCGGTGTCGAGCGTGCCCGAGACCGCGGTCATCGCCACCCGCAGCAGGTCGGCGACCTCCCGCTCCTGCTGCACGGCCCGCACCTCGACCGCCAGCTCGGCCGCGCGCGCCGTCTCCAGTGCCGACGCCACGTGCGCACAGATCGCGGTGAGGATGCCGGCGTCGCGGGGGCGGAACACCCCGGTCGCCACCCGGCTGTCGAGATAGACCACGCCCAGCAGGCGGCTGTCGAGCTGCAGCGGCGCCACGACGACGCTGCGCAGGCCGTGCTCCAGCATGCTCGCCGAGCCCCGTGCCGCACCGTCTTCCGGGCCGGTGATCACCAGCTCGGACTGGGACCTGCGGACCCGGTCGACCAGCGACGACGCGTACCCGGTCGCCTCGAGCAGGTCTTCACCCTGTGCGGTGCGGCCGAGCCAGAACTCCAGTTCGCCGGTCTCCTCGTCGAGCAGGAACAGCAGCCCGCGCTCGGCCCGCAGGATCCGTACGGACTCGTCCAGGCCGATCGTGGCCAGCTCGACCGGGTCGAGCACTCGGGCGGCGGCGGTGCTGACCTGCTCCAGCGCGGCCAGCCGCTCCCGGTCCACGGCTGAGCGCGAGAGGTCCCAGTTCGGGTCGTAGGTACCGACCGGCGACTCGCTGGTCAGCTCGAACTCGGCGCGCACCCAGTCGCCGCGGTGCGGCCAGCCGTGCTCGGTGGCGAGGTCGACGGCGTCCCGGGCGGCGCGCCGGGCGGCTCCCGGATCACCCAGCTCGAGCAGCGCCCTGGCGCGGACCCGGGACGCCTCGAACTCGGCCAGCGCCGAGGCCGCCGCCCGGATCGGGCCGGCCGCCGCGAACACCGCGTCCAGCGCACCGGCCGGATCGCCTTCGAGCCGCCGCAGCTCGGCCCTGGCGACCAGCGCGTGCGCCCGCAGGCTGCGGCCACGGACGGCCGATTCCAGCTCGTCCACCGCCCGTCGCGCCGCGGTGAGCGCGGCGTCGATCTGTGCCGGATCCCTCGTGGCGCGCGCTCGACGGCACTGCTCGAGACGGCCGTACGCCTGGTAGACGTAGATCCCTCGCTGCACCGGCAGGAGCGACTCAGGCTCCAGGCCGAACTCGACGAACCGCGCCAGCGGGGTGTCGAAGTGCTCGCCGAGTTCACCGGATTCCACTGCCACCTGCACCTCGGTGAGCACCACGTTGACCTCTAGTCCGGACGCACCGCCGCCCCGCGCCGCGACCGCGCCGCGGAGCTGGGCCAGCTGGTGCGCAGCGTCGCCCAGCCGGCCGCAGGCCGCCGTCACCGACGCTCCCACCAGCAGAAACGCGGGGTCGTCCTCGTCGCTGAGCGTGAGCCGGTGCGCGCCGCGTCGATAGGCGGCCAGTGCGGTCACCACCTCGCCGCGGATCAGCCGCTGCCAGCAGAAGACCGCGATGCCGTTGAGGTAGGGAAACAGGTCGAGCCACTGCCCTCGCTCGCCGAGCAGCGCGGCGGACCGGTCGGAGACCGTGTCGCCGATCAGGTAGCGGGCCTGGTGTTCGTGCATCGCGGCCTGCACCGCCAGCTGCGGCTGGCCGAGCTCGGCGGCGGCCGCATGGGCGCGGGCGAACGCACGGCGGGCGGCTCCCGGGTGGCCGGCGGCCGCGCTGACGATGCCGAGCAGGCCGCACACGGTGACGTACTCCGGTGTCGGCCCGATCCGCGCGGCGGGCAGGAGCGCCCGGAACGCGTAGGCGGGCATCTCCTTCGGCCGCATCCCGAACAACGCGCTGTTGGCCAGCCCGACCAGCGCACGCGCCACCAGCCGGTGCCGCTCCCGTTCGGCGCCGGACGTGCTCCCAGCGCCCACCCCGGTGCCCAGCCGGGCGACGCCGACCAGCGCCGACCAGCCGGTGGACAGCGCCAGCGTCGCCCGGCTGCGCGGGAGCGGGTCGTCGAGGACGGACAGTGCCCACTGGAACGCTTCGTCGGCGGCGGCCGGGTCCCATCGGCTCAGGTGCACCTGGCCCAGGTCGATCAGCAGGCGTCCGCGTTCCAGTGGATCGGCCGCCGCCTCGATCGCGGCGCCGAGACGCTCCAGTGCCTCGGTGTACCGGCCACTCTGGTGCAGCGCGACGCCGATCAGCTCGTCGAAGCGCGGGGGCAGCGCGAGCCGGTACGTGGACGCGACCTGCTCGGCCGTGTCGCAGTACCCCACGGCGTCCAGCGGTGAGTTGTCGGCGAGTGCCTGGCGGGCGGCGTCGACGCAGGCGAGGACCACCGCGCTCGGGTTGCGTTCGACCTGGCCCTGGATGCGGTGGCGAGCCAGGGCGTAGACCCGGCCCGGGTCGGCGACGGCGGTACCGCCGTCGCTGAAAGGTTTCACCTCGGTGAGTAGGTCAGCGGCGCGCTGGTGCATCGACCGGCGCACGAGCGGGTCGGCCGCCTTCAGTAGCTCGTGCCGGATACCGGCGTGCACGAACCCGAAGTCGCCGCCGCCCCGCCGCTCGACCACGCGCAGCCGCCCGGCCTCGTCCAGCGTGACACGGACGTCGTCGGCCGGTGCGCCGCTGACGGCGCTGAGCAGCCCGGGGTCGAAGCGGACGCCGAGCGTGGCCGCCGCGACGAGGATCGATCGCACCGGCGCGCTGAGCTGCTCCAGGCGGGAGACGAGGAACGCGACGACGTCGGTGGGCAGCTCGACGCTCGCCAGGCCGTCCAGGTCGACGACCCACTGTCCCCACGAGGGCCGGATCAGCCCGCCCTCGACCGCGGCGCGGAAGTAGTGGAGCACCGCCAGTGGATTGCCCGCCGCGGCGGTGGCGATCCGCTCCGCGAACTCCGGTCCCAGGTCCATCCGGCCGGACAACCGCTCGACGAGCTCGGTGACGGCGGAGGTGTGCAGCGGGCCGAGCAGGATCCGCTCGTCGACGAGGTCCTGCATCTCGCGGGAAGCGATCAGGCTGGTCGCGTCGGCCAGCCCCCGGGACGTGGCCACGACGAGCACCGGGGTGCGGGCCCGCTCCTCGAGGATCTGAGCCAGGACCCGGACGCTCGCCGTGTCCAGGACGTGCGCGTCCTCGACCCGGATCAGCATCCCACCCGCGCAGCGGGCCAGCTCGGTGAGGAACGTGGCGACCGCAGCCGGGAACTGGTGTGGCCCGGTCTCCTCGACCGGCTCCGGCAAGCGGAGCAGGTCGGCCAGCGCCGGGGAGAGCGGCTGCAGCAGCGTGGCGACCGACGCGGCCGCGGTCGCGAGCCACTGACGCGCCTCGCTGCGCACGCCGTCTGGTAAGCGCTCGACCGCGCGGACGTGCTGGTCGATGGCGGTACGCAGACCGGTGAGCGGTGCCGCGCCCTCGGTGGCCCTGGCGGTGAGCACGACGGGCCCCGCGCGGCCACCCGAGCGGGCACGCACCGACACGACCAGCTCTTCGGCCAGGCGTGACTTGCCGATGCCGGGGGCGCCGTCGAGCACCACCGTGGTCGGGGCACCGCCGAGCGCGCGACGCCAGTGGCCGAGCAGGGCCGTCAGCTCCCGTTCCCGGCCGACCAGCGGCAGCGGCGAGCGGGCGTCGATGCCGGCCGGCACGGCGGACGCGGGCGGCGGGACGGCGTCCGGGAGCAGGCGCCGCAGATCGTCGGCGACCGCACCGGCGCCCGGGTACCGATCGTCGGGATCCTTGGCCAGCAGGCGGTCGAGGATCGCGGCGAAGCCGGCCGAGAGATCCCACCGGAAGGCGCGGGGATCAGGCGGCGCAGCCGTCGCGTGCAGGTGCATCAGCTCGCCGACGTCGGTGGAGAGGAACGGCGGACGGCCGGTGAGGCACTCGTAGAGCACGACGCCGAGGGAGTACAGGTCCGAGCGGCCGTCGACGGGGCGGTGCAGCAGGCCGCTCTGCTCCGGCGAGCAGTAGGCGAGCGTGCCCGCCAGCGTGCCGGCCCGGCCGGGGTCCGAGGGGTGCAGGCTGAACCCCCGGTACTCGCCGAGGTCGTGGCCCTCGGCCACCCCGAAGTCGATCAGCCCGAAGTCGATGAGCATGGGCTGGCCGTCCGGCCGGACCATGATGTTGTGCGGTTTGACGTCCCGGTGGACCAGCCCGACCCGGTGGGCGGCGGCCAGCGCGTCGGCGATCGCGGCGCCGACCACGGCGGCGGTCGCCTGGGTCAGCACGCCCGCGTGCAGCACCTCGGCCAGCGATCGCCCCTCGACCAGCTCCATCACCAGGTAGGGGCGGCCCTCCACCTCGCCGACCGCGTGCACCCGGACGACGCCGGGATGGTCGACGCAGGCCAGCACCGCGGCCTCGCGGCGGAAGCGGTGCCGGGCCTCTTCCCCGACGCTCGCGGCGAGACCGAGGATCTTGACGGCGTACTCGAGGCCGGTGTCCTCACGACGTGCGCGGTAGACGACCGTGTCGCTGCCCCGGCCGAGTTCACCGATCAAGACGAGGCCGGGCAGCCTCGGTGGCCTCTCCGCCGCCCAGAGGCTGATCGACTGGTCGTCGATCGCCTCGGGCACGCTCACGAACCCACCCATCGGCCCCACTCGTCGCTGTGCCGGTGCCGCGCTGGTGCCGACTCCGCAGCGATGCGTCGTCAGTAGCGGCGAGTTACGAGAGTACACGCCCCAACGAGTTGTTGAAGGTGTTACTTCGCACCCCGGATGCCGTCGGAGAAGCGGGCACCGACGCCGTGATAGGTCTTGGACAACCGGAAGGAGCAATCATGAGCACGATCGAGCAGGTCGGGGTCATCGGCGCGGGTCTGATGGGCTCGGGCATCGCCGAGGTCTGCGCACGTGCGGGGCTGGACGTCGTCGTCGTGGAGGTGGACGCCGGGGCCCTGGAGGCCGGGCAGCGCCGGATCGGCCACTCCCTCGATCGCGGGGTCAAGGCCGGGAAGCTCTCCGCCGCCGACCGGGACGCCGCCGCCGGCCGCATCCGCTACACCACGTCGATCGACGACCTCGCCGACCGGGACCTGGTGGTGGAGGCCGTGGCCGAGGTCGAGCCGCTGAAGCTGGAGATCTTCGCCCAGCTGGACAAGGTCGTCGCCCGGCCCGACGCGATCTTCGCGTCGAACACGTCCTCGATCCCGATCATGAAGCTGGCGATGGCCACCGCCCGACCGACCCAGGTCATCGGTGTGCACTTCTTCAACCCGGCGCCGGTGCTCAAGCTGGTGGAGATCATCCCGTCCCTGCTCTCGTCCGACGAGACGCGCGCGCGGGTGGAGGAGCTGGCGACCGAGCGGCTCGGCAAGACCGTGGTCCGCTCCCAGGACCGTGCGGGCTTCGTGGTCAACGCCCTGCTCATCCCGTACCTGCTCTCGGCGATCCGGATGTTCGAGTCCGGCTTCGCCTCGGCCGACGACATCGACAACGGCATGGTGCTCGGCGCGAACCACCCGATGGGGCCGCTCCGGCTGATCGATCTGATCGGCCTGGACACCACGAAGTCGGTCGCCGAGTCGATGTACGAGGAGTTCAAGGAGCCGCTGTACTCCCCGCCGCCGCTGCTGCTGCGCATGGTGGACGCCGGGCTGCTGGGCAAGAAGTCCGGACGCGGCTTCTACGACTACGCGCGCTGAACCCTCGCCACGGCACCGTGGATCGCCGACGGCTCGACGTCGCCGTCGGCGCGCCAGTGGGACACCGGCACCAAGCCGGGCTCGATCAGCGGGTGGCCCTGGAAGAACTCGGTCACCCGCTTCGAGTCGCGCAAGGTCACCGGCGTGGCGGTGCGGGCGTAGACGGCCAAGCCGTCCTCCGACTCCGGTGGCGGGGCCTCGTCGACCACCACGTGCGAGAGCGCGAGGTAGCTGCCGTCCACGAGCGGCTCGAGGTAGGCGCCGAGGACGTCGGCGGGAGCGTCGCTGTCGGGGACGAAGTGGAGCACCGACACCGCGAGGATCGCGATCGGCGCCGCCGGGTCGAGCAACGTCGCCCGCTCCCGTACGGCCGCGGGCTCCCGGAGGTCGGCGTGCACTACCTCGGCGTTCGGGTTGTCCGCCAGCAGCCGCCGGCTGGTCTCCACCGCGATCGGCTCGACGTCGACGTAGACGACCCGGGACTGCGGGTCCCTGGCGTGCGCGATCTCGTGGACGTTGCCCGCCGTGGGGATGCCCGAGCCCAGGTCGAGGAACTGCCGGACACCCTGGTCGAGCAGGTACTCCACGACCCGGCGCAGAAAGGCCCGGTTCTGCCTGGCGTTGCTGCGGGCATCGGGGGCCACCGCCAGCAACCCCTCCGCCGCGGCGCGGTCGGCGGCGAAGTTGTGGGACCCGCCGAGGAAGTAGTCGTACATCCGAGCAGCGTTCGGCTGGTCGGTGCCGCCCAGTGCACGGGACGCGGACGCTTCAGGAACCGACATACGCCCCAGCCTCCCAGAGCTGTCTCCGGCTGCGCTGCCGATCGTCCGAAGTGGCGCGGAGCCGGGTCGTGGACACCGTTTCTGAGACGTTGCCGCAGCCGCCGGAGGAACTGTCGGACGGCGTCGCTAGCGTCCAGCGCATTCCGACCAGGCAGCGGCCGGCACCTGCCCTCGGCGACCGGCCGCGGGTCAGCCCCGCGCCAGCGCCGTGGCCATCGACGGTGCCAGCGGAAGCTGCGGGATCAGCGTCGCCTGCACCGCGTGGTACGCGTCGGGCTTCCCCCTCCACACCGATGCCGACGGCACGTTCCGCTCGTCCAGCTCATGCCGCCACGATCCCTGTTCCCGGTCGATCAGGTACCGCTCCGCGTAGTCCCACCACTGCTGGTAGGGCGCCTGGTACTGCTCGTCGCCGGTCACGATCCACAGTGCAGCGGCCGTGTTCGTGGCCTCGTTGACCACCCAGTGCAGCCGATCACGCACGACCGGCTGCCCCGCCCAGTCGGTCGTGTAGACGAAGCCTTCGGCCCCGTCGACCGCCCACCCGTCGGCCACGGCCCGGTCGTAGAGCGCGACCGCACCGGCTCGCAGATCGTCGGCAGGCGTTCCGGCTGCCTCCAGCGCGGCGGAGAGGTGGAGCACGAGCCGCGCCCACTCCAGACCGTGCCCGATCGTGGCTCCGTACGGCTGGAACTGATGGCGCGGCTGGTCGCGGTGGAACTCCAGGATCGGGTTCCAGGCCTCGTCGAAGTGTTCCGGAATCCGCCACTGGTTCGCTGACGCCCAGCCCAGCACGCGCCGGGTGATCCGCTCTGCGCGGGCCTGCCACACCAGGTCGCCGGTGGCGTCGGCAGCCGCGAGATACGCCTCGACCGTGTGCATGTTCGCGTTGACGCCGCGGTAGGGGTCCAGCGTCGACCACCGCCGGTCCCACGAGTCGACGACCATGCCGTCGTCCTCACGCCAGAACCACTGCTCGTGGGCGGCGAGCGCGTCGGTGAGGAGCGCCTCGGCTCCCGGCCGACCGGCCGCCACCCCGGAGGAGGCGGCGAGCACGGCGAACGCGTGCGGGTAGGCCGCCTTGGCGTCGTCCACCGGACCGTCGGCCGTGATCGAGGAGAACCAGCCGTCGTGCTCGCGATCGCGGAAGCCGTCGGCCAGCGCTCGCAGACCGTGGTCGGTCAGCTCCGCGGCGCCCGGCCGGCCCAGCAGCGTCGCGAGCGCGAACACGTGGGTCATGCGGCAGGTGATCCACAGCTCGAGCGGGTGATCCAGGTCGAGCGACCCGTCGTCGGTGAGCCAGCCGAAGCCCACCGGGGTGACCGAACGGGTTGCGAAGTCGAACAATCGGTCCCGCTCGGCGTCGAGCCACGCGCGGTGCGCGGCGGAGTCGATCCCGCCGTCGCCACCGGGCCGCGCCGCCCGGATCTGCTCGGCCACTCCCGGCCCACCCTTCGTCGAGGTCAGCGTTCTGCGAGAAGCCTAGGGGTCAGCCCAGGTAGGGCAGCGGGCGGCCGGACAGGCCGTGCCCGATCCGCAGCAACATCTCCGGGTGGACGTCCAGGTCGCTCAGGGCGTCCGGCCGAATCCACCGCACGTCGAGCGACTCCGTTCCCGGTGTGGGCGCGCCGCCCAGCGGATGAGCCCGGAAGCACAGCGAGAACTGCTGCCGCACCTCGCCGCCTGCACAGGTCAGCGCGTGCCCGGGGCAGCTGTAGACCCCGACCAGGCCGGTCACCAGGATGTCGATGCCGGTCTCCGCCCTGGTCTCGCGCACCGCGGTGTCGGTGATGCGTTCGCCGGGCACCAGCACACCCCCGGGCAGGGCCCACCGCCCGCTATCGGCCCGCCGGACGACGAGGAGCCGCCGATCGGTGTCGACCACGAACGCGGTGGCAGCCACCACGACGGCGTGGGGCGCCCGTGCGTCATGATCGTTGAGGTACTCGGTGCGGGCCACGGCACTCCTCGTCAGCTCGGCCGGAACCGCGACCCACCCTATCGGTTCTCATTGGGACGTGGGTCCCACCCCGACGATCCGGTAAATCCGTCGGTGGTCGTCGCTACGGTCTGACTCATGAACGAGCCGACGCCGACGCAGGCTACGAAGGCCCAGCGATTCCTCGAACTTCACCGCAGCGGTCAGCCGCTGCTACTGCCGAATCCGTGGGACGTGGGATCCGCCGTACTGCTGAGCACCCTGGGTTTCGACGCACTGGCCACCACGAGTAGCGGGCACGCGGCCACGCTCGGCCGGCTGGACGGCGAGGTGACCCGCGAGGAGGCTCTTGCCCACGCGGCGGCGATCGCCGCCGCGACGGACCTGCCGGTCGCGGCCGACCTCGAGAACGGGTTCGCCGAGGCACCCGAGGCGGTCGCCGATCTGGTCACCGCCGCGATCGGCACAGGTCTGGCCGGGTGCTCCATCGAGGACTCCACGGGCCGCGACGACGACCCGGTCTACGATCTCGCGGCGGCACGCGACCGCATCGCCGCCGCCGCGAGCGCGGCCCATGCGGGTCCGGTGCGTCTGGTCCTCACCGCCCGCGCCGAGAACTACCTGTACGGGCGCACCGATCTGGGCGACACGATCGCCCGGCTCCAGGCGTACCAGGAGGCGGGCGCCGACGTCCTGTTCGCACCGGGGATCACCAGCGCCAGCGACATCCGGGCGGTCGTCACCTCGGTCGACCGCCCGGTCAACGTGCTGGCGCGGGGCGACGCCCCGTCCGTGTCCGAACTCGCCGAGCTGGGTGTCAGCCGGGTCTCGATCGGTGGCGCGTTCGCGTTCGCGGCGCTCAGCGCGGTCGTGGACGCGGCCACCGAGTTTCGCGACCAGGGCACCTACAGCTACCTCGACGCCAGCCGTCGCGGCTCGGCCGCCGCGGCGAAGGCCTTCGGCTGACACCGAGCCACCCCGACGCGCCAGCGAGCCACCGGCGGTGGGTCGCGCCACCACCGACCCACCGCCGCCGGCGCCCGACGAACCGCGCGCGGCCGCGTCCGCAGCCGCGCATCGCACCCCTGACCGCACGCCCGAACCGCGTCCGGCCGCTTTCACAGCCGCACGCCGAGCCTCCGCACGCCGAACCGCACCGGCCGCCTTCACGCCGCGCGCACATTTCCGCCGCGGGTGACGCCGTCGCCACGGACGCGCCCCCGAGACCGCGCCCCCAAGCACCCGAGTACCCGAGCACCCCCATGGGTCGGGCTGCCCCGGGCCGACGTCGCGGCCCCCGCTCCCGTGCCCAACCACTCGCCACCTGGACGCTCGCGCATGCGGTCGAGCCTCGCAGCGATGGTCCCACCCGGTCGGTCGGCCGTTGACTGGAGCGAGAACGTCCACGGTGTACGGGAGGCCCCGGAAATGGTGTTCAGGAACGTCGCGCTGATCGCTGCGACCACGGCGTCCGGCCTTGCGGCCGGGCTCTTCTACTCGTTCTCCTGCGCGGTCATGCCCGGCCTGCGTCAGGTGGACGACCGCACGTTCATCGACGCCATGCAGCGCATCAACGTCGCCATCCTGAACGGGTGGTTCGCGCTGAGCTTCGGCGGGGCGCTGGTGCTCACCGTGCTGGCGGCCGTGCTCGAGTGGCGGGCGGGCACCAAGGCTGTCGCGTTCTGGATCGCGGTGGCGGTGGTGCTCTACGTCGCGGTGCTGCTGATCACGTTCGCTGTGAACGTCCCGCTCAACGACCAGCTGGAGGCTGCGGGCGCCCCATCCGGAATCGCCGATCTCGCGGCCGTCCGGGCCCGGTTCGAGACGTCCTGGGTCCGCTGGAACGTCGTCCGGGCGGTGCTCTCCACTGCCAGCTTCGTCGCCCTGGCCTACGCCGTGCTCCGCCGCTCGGAAGCCTGACCGTCGACGCCGTCACCGCGGCTCCCGCCCCTCACTCGCCCGCCTGGGCGAGCGCGGCACCGACCCGCTGCCGTCCGGGACGGTGGCGAGCGCGGCACCTAACCGCGTCCACCCGCCACGGTGGCGAGCGCGGCACCGACCCGCTGCCGTTCGGGACGGTGGCGACCGTCTACTCGGGTCGGTCGATGATCCGGAGGTAGGTGCCGTCGGGCTGACGCCGCGCCACCTGGGCGCGGCCGCCGGTGCCGTCGGCCGGGCGGGTCGCGGTGAGCGCCAGGTCCCCGTAGTACAGCGTCGGCAACGGCTCCTCGACCTGCATCGGCGGAATCTTGGTCACGACCCGGGCGAACAGCTCACGGATGGCATCCCGTCCGACGGTCTGCTCACCCGGGGGGTATCCGAGCACGGCGTCCGGCTCGTAGAGCGCGGCGATCCCGTCGGCGTCATTGGCGTTGGCCCGTTCGACGAACAGCCGAGCCAGGTCCTCGGGGGTGGCGGCAGGCTCGTAGTTGGTAGTCATGACTCCACCGTCCCGCGCGTCGAACTAGACGTCAAAGACCGGTTTCTTCTCACTTCTAGAATCACCGGTTATGGAACTTCGGCAGCTCGCGTACTTCCTCGCGGTCGTGGACACCGGCAGCTTCACCAAGGCCGCGGCCCGGGTCAGGGTGGCTCAGCCCGGGGTCAGCGCCCAGATCCGGCAACTCGAGCGGGAACTCGGCCACCCGCTGCTCGACCGCTCCGGCCGGGCCGTGCGCCTTACCGAGGTCGGCACCGCGGTGGTTCCGTACGCCCGTGCCGCGCTGGCCGCGGTCGACGCTGCCCGGCACGCCGTCGACGAGCTCACCGGGCTGCTCCGCGGCCGGGTGGCGCTCGGCATGATCACGTCCTGCGGTCCGCTCGGGCTCCCGGAGCTGATCGCCGACTTCCACCGTAAGCACCCGGCGGTGGAGATCACGCTCACCGAGGCCGGATCCGGCGAGCTGGTCGACGCCGTTCGCGGCGGCACCCTGGACGCCGCGATCATCGGCCTGCCGACCGCGCCGCCGGACGGGCTCGCCACCCGGATCGTCGTCGACGAGCCTCTGGTCGGCGCGGTCGCGGCGGGCCACCCGCTCGGCGACGAGGGCACCGTCCCACTCGCCGGCCTGCGCGGGCAGCCGCTGATCAGCCTCCCCAAGGGCACCGGTATCCGCTCGCGGCTGGAGGACGCCTGCGCCGCGGCCGGCTTCGCCCCGGCGATCGCGTTCGAGGCGAGCGATCCGTTCCTCCTCGCCGAGCTGGCCGCACGCGGGCTCGGCCTGGCCGTTCTCCCCGCCTCCGTCCTCACCCCGCCGCCGGGCGACGTCCGCCCGGTGACGATCGTCGACCCGGTGCTCCGCGGCCAGCTCGCACTCGCCTGGCGTGCGGCCGGCCCCAGCAACCCGGCGGCTCGGGCTTTCCTCGGCCACGCCAGGAACGCCCTCCCCGACGCCGGCGGCTGAGGACACCGGCGAAGCGCTAGCCGCGCAGCCGGCTGAAGTACCGGTTCGCCGCCGGGCGGAACATCAGCGCGCATGCCGCCACGACGGCCGCTACGTGCACCGTCCGGATCGTGATCACCAACGCCAGCGAGAGCTCCGCCGAGCTGAGCGCGTCCCGCAGCGAATGTCCCTCGATCAGCCAGCTGATCGGATCGGCGACCAGTGACAGCAGCCCCACGACACCGAGCCCGAGCCCCAGCGCCGTCCGGGCCCACCGGCGCCCCTGCCAGAACTGCGCGACGACCAGCAGCACGATCGTGTAGACGACGGCACGCGTCCCGATCTCCGCCGGCGACACCTCGGCCGAGGCCGAGGACGCCAGATAGGCGATCGTTCCGATCGTCTCGACCACACCCGCGGCCACCGCCGCCACCCATGCTGCCGCGGCTGCCCGGACCACCGGCGGAGGTCCGTCCAGACGCGACGGCGGCGCCTTCAGCTGTTGCGACATCGCGCACCTCGAGTCCCTGGAAAACCGGCGGTCGATCCGCCCTGCACCGAGCGTGCGCCGAAACCCTCCCATCAGCGTCCCGCCGAGGTATCGATTAGCTCTAGCCCCCAGGTATGGCACGGCCGTACCCAATCCCTCGGCCACACCGAAATCCGTATCCGGGATAGTAGGAGCATGCACGCGCGGGCTCATAGGGAAATCGATGGCTGAAACCACCACCGGATCGCTGTCGAGGCCGGAATCGCTCTCTCGTCAGATCTACGCCACCCTGCGCGAGGGCATTATCCGCGGCCAGTACCCGCAGGGCTCGCGCCTGGCCGAGCAGCGGCTGGCCGAGGAGCTCGCGGTCTCCCGGGTCCCGCTCCGCGAGGCCGTGCCGTTGCTGGAGATGGACGGCTTCGTCCGTACGCTCCCGCGCCGCGGCGCAGTCGTCTCGACCTGGTCGGTCGCGGCCGCCGACGACTTGTTCGATCTGCGGCTCTACCTGGAGGTCGGCGCCGCGGCGTACGCCGCGCGCCAGGTGGCCGCCGGAGTGTCCACTCAAGACCTCGCCGCCGCGCTCGAACGGAGCAGCGCGGGGTCCACCGGCGGCGACCGCTACCGGGTCGCCGAGGCCAGGTCGGGTTTCCACGATGCGATCGTCGAGCTGACCGGTAATGCGTTGATGACGACGCTCATGCGCCCGATCTCCAACCGGATGACCTGGCTTTTCTACCTCACGGCGGAGCCCGACTCCCCCGATCCGGCGCTCGGCAATGGACAGCTGTTCCGCGCGATCACGTCGGGCAATGATCGGGTGGCCGAGGCAGTGGCCTATGCGCGTATCGAGTGCGACCGGCGGGATTCCCTCGACGCGCTACGGAGAATCGGCGTCGAATAGGTCTGCTACGCGATTTCCTGGCGCATTCCGGAGGCGTTTTTCACGAGCGCGGCGAAAGTTTCGGGATCAGCACGCGACGAGGGGCCGCCCGGTCTCGAGGTAGGCCTTGAGGCTGGAGAGGACGAACGGCCAGCCGGCGCCGACACCGGCGGCCTGGTCGGCCGGGAGCCCCTCGTGCGTGACGGTCACGGTCACCCGCTCTCCCCGGGGCTCGAGGTCGAACGTCACGCGGGAGACCCTCGCCGGATCGTGCTCCTCACCGGCGAACGCCCAGCTGTGCACGAGCCGCCGCGGTGGGTCGACCTCCAGCACCTCGCCCACCACGTCGGCGACGCCGTCGGTGACCCGCCGGTGCTCCCAGCGCTCCCCGGTCGTCCACGAGGAGACGTTGCGGTGGCCCCAGTACCGCGCGGTCCGCGCGGGGTCGATCAGCGCGTTCCACACCCGCCCGGGGCCGGCGGCGATCGTGGCGGCGTAGATGAGCACCAACGGAGTGTGCCACCGGAGTCGGCGTCGTACAGTCCGCCTCATGGATCCGGTCACCGGCGACGACGTGTCCGCCAGCGTCAACCTCCTGCGGCGGACGTTCGCCGACGTTCCGGACAGCGAGTGGCGCGTCCCCGCCGGCGACCTCCACTGGAGCTGCTGGGAGACGCTCGAGCACCTGGTCGACGACTTGTTCACGTACGCCATCCAGGTCGCCGCCTCTGATCCGCCGCGCGACGACGTCGTCCCGTTCTACTACCGGTCGGTTCGGGACGGCGGTCCGGCGAACAGCCTGTTCCTGCAGCCCTCCGCGGGCACGACCGGCCTGCTGCAGGCCTTGGAGGTCTGCGGCGTGTTCCTCGCGACCGCGGTCCGGGACGCTCCGCCCGACCGGCGCGCGCACCACGGGTTCGGCCTGTCCGATCCGGAGGGTTTCGCCGCGATGGGCGTGGTGGAGATCCTCGTGCACGGCGAGGACCTCGCCCGGGGCCTCAACCGTCCGTGGCAGCCACCGGCCGACCTCTGCGCCCGCGTCCTGCACCGGCTGTTCCCGACCGCGCCGCTGGAGACCGAGCCCTGGCCCACCCTGCTCTGGGCCACCGGGCGCGGCTCGTTACCCGCGCACCCCGACCAGGGCGACGACTGGCGCTGGGACGCCAGGCCCCCGTTCGACCGCTGACCCGACGCGCTCCCGAGCGTCGATGGGCCGCATCGACAGGCAGCCGTCCGGCTGTAGAGCGGCGGCTGGCCGGAGATCGTCGCCGACCTCAAGACGCTGCTCGAGACCGCGACGTCGTCAACTGATCGACCAAAGTCGATGAGGACGTCGCCACTCGGCCGCCGCCCACGCCCGCGCCTGCCCCTACGGTTGAGGCATGCGATGGCGCGTGGACGTCGGCCTGGTGGTGCTGTCCGGGTTGATCAGCGTGTTCTTCCTCGCCGACACCGAACTCGAGCACCCGATCGCCGACCTGGTCATCGGAGTGCTCTCCGCCGGAGCGCTCGTCGTGTCACGCCGGCGCCGGACCGTTCCGATCGCGTTGGCCCTCATCCCGCTGATGCTGGTCTCGACCCTGTCGATGGGGCCGGCGGCGGTCGCGCTCGCGGTGGTCGCGCGCTACCGGGGATGGCGGGTGACGCTGCTCGTCACGGCGGTGCACCTGTTCCTGGTCGTCGGAACGTTCACCCTGGTCGCCGCCGGAGACCCGGAGTTCCCGGTGGCCGTCGCCGCGGTGATCGCGCTGGACGCCGCGCTGGTGGCCTCCGGCAAGCTCATCCGGTCCCAGCGGCTGCTCGTGGAGTCCTGGCGGGCGCGGGCTCGCGACGCCGAGGAGGGCCAGCGCCTGCGGGTCGAGGAGGCCAGGCACGCCGAGCGGGAGCGCATCGCCCGGGAGATGCACGACGTGCTCGCGCACCGGATCTCCCTGCTGGCCGTCCACGCCGGCGCGCTGGAGGTGCGCCGGTCCGCGCCCGAGGACGAGCGCCGGGCCGCCGGCGTGATCCGCGAATCCGCGTACGCCGCCCTGGAGGACCTCCGCGAAGTGATCGGCATGCTGCGCTCCGACGACACCGACACCGATCGGCCCCAGCCGACGCTGGCCGACGTGCCGGCGCTGGTGGAGCAGTCGCGGCTGGCAGGCGCTCCCATCACCCTGGAGATGGACTCCGCGTCGACCGCCGACAGCGCCGGACGCCACGTCTACCGCATCGTCCAGGAGGGACTGACGAACGCCCGGAAGCACGCGCCGGACCTGCCGGTCCGGGTCGTGCTCGCCGACCGGGACGGCGGCCTGACGGTGGAGATCACCAACCAGGTGCCCGGCACCGGCGGCGCGCGGCTCCCTGGCGCCGGTAGCGGCCTGATCGGCCTGCGGGAACGCATGGAGCTGATCGGCGGCACGCTGGAGCACGGCCGTACGCCGACGGGCGAGTTCCGGCTGTCGGCCTGGGTGCCGGAGCGGGCGTCGTGACCGTCCGCGTGCTGATCGTCGACGACGACGCGCTGGTCCGCGCCGGCCTGGAGATGATGCTCGGCCAGTTCGACGACCTGACGGTGGTCGGTGCGGTGGGCGACGGCGCCGACGTGCTCCCCGCCGTCAACAGCCTGCATCCCGACGTCGTCCTGATGGACATCCGGATGCCGCTGATCGACGGGCTGACGGCGACGGAGCAGTTGCGGGCACGGCCGAATCCGCCCGAGGTGATCGTGCTGACCACGTTCGACACCGACCGGCACATCCGCCGGGCACTGCGCGCCGGCGCCAGCGGGTTCCTGCTCAAGCACACCCCTCCCGGCCGGATCGCGGAGTCGGTGCGGACGGTCGCCGCCGGTGAGCCGATGCTGTCGCCGGACGTCGTCCGGCGCGTGATGGCGTTCGCCGCCGAGCCGGAGCGCGACCCGCGGCGGGACGACGCGCGGCGGCTGCTCGACCGGCTGTCCGACGGGGAACGGGCGGTGGCGGCACTGGTCGGGAAAGGCCGCACGAACAGCGAGATCGGCCGGGAGCTGCTGATGAGCACCGCGACCGTGAAGGCGTACATGTCGCGGATCCTCACCAAGCTCGAGCTGACCAACCGGGTGCAGGTGGCGTTACTCGTCCACGACGCCGAGTGATGCGTCCGCGTAGAGACGGACGACCGACGCGGCGAGGCGCGCCATCTCGGCCCGGAGGGCCGCCGGCTCGAGCACCTCGACCGCGTCCCCGAACCCCAGCAGGGTGCCGCTCGCGGCGCCGAGCGCGCGGAACGGCAGCACCATCCGGACACGGTCACCGTCCGGCGAGGGTTCGGGGACGGGTTCCCCTGGCGTGAACTGCGGCGCGCACATCCGCAGCACCCTCGGGGCGACGGCGGCACTCGCCCGCAGCGTGACCGTGACCGGCTCGGCACGCGGCCGCTCGACCTCCGCGCGCAGCTCCTGCCACACCGCGGCCAAATCCAGATCGGCGGGGCGCTTCGCCGCCGACGGGAGCACGGTGGCGTGCGCGACCCGGGACACCCGGTACATCCGCGGCCGCCCCCGGTGGGCCGCGACGAGGTACCAGACCCCGGCCTTCGCGACGAGCCCCCAGGGGTCGACGAGACGGGTGGCCGGGCCGCGCTCGCTCCGGTAGCGCAGGCGGAGCCGTCGCCCGTCGAACACCGCGCCGCGGAGTGTCTCGAGCCAGCGATCGGGGTCGGCGGAGCGCAGCCAGCCGCGCGAATCCACCAGGACCAGCCGGGACTGGTCCTCCGCGCGGGGCCGGATCGACGCCGGCAACCCGGCCGCCAGCTTGCGCAACGCCGACCGGGCCGGCTCGGAGAGCCCCAGCTCGGCGGCGGGCGAGCTACCGCCGGAGGTCAGGACGAACAATGCCTGGGCCTCCGCGGCGGTGAGGCCGGAGACGTCGGTGCGGAAGCCGGGCAGCAGTGCGCAACCGCCGGCCCGGCCGCGCTCCGCGTACACCGGGAAGCCCACGGTGCTCAGCGCATCCATGTCGCGGAACACCGTGCGCACCGAGACCTCCAAGCGGCGCGCCAGCTCGGGCGCCGGCATCCGGCCATGAGCCTGGAGCAGCAGGAACAGCGAGATCAGCCGGTCGGCACGCATGCCGCAAGAGTCGCACGAATACATGACAGGAGACGGCATGTTTCGGCGCGAGGCTGCCGTCATCGACAAGTGGAGGTAACCGATGTCATCCGATCCGCGTCCGCTCCTGGCGGCTGCTCTCGATCAGACCGGCGCGCTGGTGCACGGCGTGCGGTCCGATCAGCTCGATCTGCCGACGCCCTGCGCCGAGTACGACGTCCGGCTGCTCGAGGCGCACCTGCTGGGCGTGCTCGGCCGGATCGCCCACGTGGGCGCCGGTGGGGCACCGTTCGACGTACCGTCGCTGGTCGAGGGGGTAGCTGACGTCCCGGCAGCCTGGGATGCCGCCCGCCTGCGCCTGGAGAAGGTGTGGTCGGACGACGGGGTGCTCGACCGGGTCCTGCGAGCCCCGTGGGGAGGAGTGCCGGGGCGGGCGCTGGCGCTCGGGTACACGCAGGAGGTGCTCACCCACGCGTGGGACCTGGCGGTCTCGACGTCCCAGCGCGACCTGCTGGACGACGCGCTCGCGGCTGCGGCACTGAACGGGGTGGAGAGCCGGGTGCCCGCGTCGCCGCGCGGTGAGCGGATCCCGTTCGGGCCGGTCGTGCCGGTGCCGCCGGAGGCGAGCGCGTACGAGCGGTTGGTGGGTTGGCTCGGGCGCGACCCGGCACCCTGGAGCGCAGCGCCAGGCCGCAGCGCCGCGGAGCGCAACCGGTCCTGACACCGCCGACCCCGCCGCGCGGCCGGCGACCCGCGGCGGGGCACGGCCGGGCCGACCCGCGGCCGGGCCAACCCTCGGTCCGGCCAACCCTCGGCCCGGCCGATCTGCGGCCGGGCCGACCCGCGGCCCGGCCAACCCGCGGCCCGACCAACCCGTTGCCGGGCCGAGGCCGACGACGGCGGGCGGGACCGGTCACTTCGTGCTGAACATGTCCCGCACGGCCTCACGGACTCGGTCGACGACCGCGGCCACCGCTCCCGGGGGCGGCGGCTGCGGATGACGCGGCGCTGACGCTTCCGCCACCCGCAGCGCGTGCCCCATCCGCTGCCGCTCATCGGTGTCCAGGTGCCGCCGGACCAGCGGGAACTCCTCGAGTTCCTCGTGGTCGGCGTGCGCGATGATCTCCACCGCGAGCCGGGTGAAGCGGGAGTCGAACTCGTCCGACGAGGGGTCCAGCTGATCGAGTTCGGCCAGTAGCTCGGTGCCGTGCCGCTCCTGTCCGAGCAGTGAGTTCACGTCCGTGAACTCCTTCATCCGCGGGTGCAGCACCTCCTGCTCCGCGGTCTCGTGCACGGTGATCAGCCGGCGCAGGTCCGCGAAAGCCGCGGCTTTCGCGGGCCCGTGGGCACTCGCGACCTCCCGTAGCCCCGCGCGGATCTGCGCGTGCTGGTTCAGCAGAAAGTCGACTGCCTCCAGATCGATACCGTCAACAGACACGGTGCCCCCCATCGCCTCACTACCGTGCGAGGTTCCCCGTCACAGACGCCCGAAAACACCAATAACGTCCCAAACGCCCCGCAGCTGGTCATGGTTGAGCGTCGACTCGCTCGGTCATGACCTGAGCGCGCTCCCCGTGGACGTCGATGCCCGGATGCCGGACCTCGTCGCCGACCTCCTGCGTCGACCGGCCGGAAGCCGGCCGGGAGCCGCGCGCGGCGTCGCCTAGGCCTTCTTCTCGGCGGCGCGCTTGCGGCGCTTGCCCTCGTGCATCGCCTGCACCCGAGCCACCGGGATCGTGCGTCCCTCCGCGATCAGACCCTCGTCGAGGGCCTGCGGCCCCGGCAACGCGTCCGCCCACGGATCGGCCCCGCCCAGCAGCGCCGACGCCGTCCGCAGCGTGAAGTCGCGGGGCGACACCGCGTCCAGATCGGACCACGCCACCGGGAAGGACACCGGCGTGCCGGGCCGGATGCGCGGGCTGTAGACGCCGGCCACGGTGGCGCCGCCGGCCCGGGTGGAGTCGAGGAAAACCTTGTCACCACGGTCTTCCCGGATGAACGCCGTGGTGGCCAACTCGGGATCGAGCCGCTCGGCACGCACCGCCAGCGCGCGAGTCGCCGCCGCCACCTCCTCGGTGGTCGCGCCGTCCACCGGGACGAACACGTGCACACCTTTCGCGCCGCTGGTCTTCACCGCACCGGCCATACCGATGTCTTCCAGGGCCCGCCGGACGAGGTGGGCCGCCTCGGCTGCGACCCGGAACGGGCGGCCCTCCGGCGGGTCGATGTCGAGGATCAGGTGGGTGGGGCGATCCCAGTGGTCGACCCGCACCAACGCCGGGTGGTACTCGATCGCCCGCTGGTTGGCGAGCCAGAGCAGCGTCCGCCGGTCGTTGGCGAGGGCGTAGGCGATCTCCCGGTGCGACGACTCCGCCCAGTGCCGGACCGTCGGCACCCACTCCGGCGTGTACTTCGGGACGTTCTTCTGCATGAACGGTGCCTGGCCCGGGCGCACCCGGATCACCGAGAGCGGCCGGTCGTGCAGGTGCGCGATCAGCCGTTCGTGGACCGCGTCGACGTACTCGACCAGATCACGCTTGGTCGCCTCGGCCCCGTCGAAGAGGGGCTGATCGAGATTGGTGAGCGAAACCCCGGCACGCTCCTCGCCGCCCACTGGTGTCACCCCGGCCTCCGCAGCATCCGGTCAGCCCTGCAAGCGCCGTAGCGCCTCGTCCACGATGGCCTCCGGCGCCTGGGTGCCGTCGATCGGCGCCCCCGACTCGTCGGCGCCGAGTGGCTCCAGCGTGGCGAACTGCGAGTCGACGAGCGATGCCGGCATGAAGTGCCCCTTGCGCTCGGAGACCCGCTTCACGATCGTGTCGCGATCGACGTCGACATGAAGGAACCAGACGTTCGGAGCGCCTTCGCGCAACCGGTTCCGGTACGACCGCTTGAGCGAGGAGCAGGGGATGACGCCGCCGGAGGCGGAGTGCTCGCCGAGCCACGCGGCGATCTTCGCCAGCCAGGGCCACCGGTCCTCGTCGTCCAGCGGGTGCCCGGCGGCCATCTTGTCGATGTTCGCCTGGGGATGCAGGTCGTCGCCCTCGGCGAACTCGACTCCGAGCTTCTCGGCGAGCAGCTTGCCGACGGTGCTCTTGCCGCAGCCGGTGACCCCCATGACGACGACCGGACGGGTGACCTCTTCGGAACCGGTTGCCATGCCCGGATCGTAGTGGGGGCCACCGACACCCGCCCGGCTACGCCACCAGGATCAGCTGAAGTCGGCGGGCGAGAACGCCCGCGACTCGACGAGAACCATCCAATTGCCCGAGTTGTCCCGAGCGACTGCCTCGATGCCGTAGGGCCGCTCCTCCGGCTCCTGGACGAACTCCACCCCCTTGCCGCGCAGTTCGTCGCAGGTCTTGCGGCAGTCGTCGACGTTCAGGCCGAGGCCGTGCATGCCGCCCTCGTCGAGCGCGCGGTTGATCGCGGCGACCATGTCCGGCGAGTGCGGCGGACCGGGCACCGCGAGATGTACCTGGAGCTCCGGCTGGCTCGAGTGGGAGACCGTGCACCACCGGTAGGAGCCGTCGGCGAGCGTGATGTCGGTGTGCTCGACGAAGCCCAGGACGTCGACGTAGAAGGCCTTGGACGCGTCGACGTCCTTCACGAAAACACTGGTGATGGCGATGTTGGTGATCATGGGGCCAGGCTAGGAGCCGGGCGGCCCGGCGCGCTTCTCCTCGCTTGCTCCGGTTCGTCGCTCGGCGAGCCCCCACATGAAGACGAAGCACCCGGGGATGTGCGGCGCTCCGCTCGCGGCCCAGCGGCGTTGGAACTCGCTCGGCGTCTCCCCCACGATCTCGCGGAACCGGCTGCTGAACGAGCCGAGGCTGGAGAAGCCGACCGCCACGCAGACCTCGGTGACGGTCAGGTTCGTCGCCCGGAGCAGGTCCTGCGCGCGCTCCACCCGGCGCCGCGAGACGTACGCGGCCGGCGAGACGCCGTAGGTGGCGGTGAACATGCGCTGGAAGTAGTACTTGCTCAACCCGGCGACGGCCGCGAGCCCCTCGAGATCGAGGGGCTCGCGGTAGTGCCGGTCGGCGTGGTCGCGCGCCCGCCGCAGATGCACCAGCAGGTCGCCGGGGACGCGACGGGCAGGGGAACTCACCCGGCGAGCCTAAGACGTGTCCTGCCCAGCCCGCTCGCGGCGAGGCCAGCGCGGACGCCCGGCTCACCCCTCCGGAGCCGGTCACGCGCGGTCACGCCCACCGTGCCGCCCGGCCACGGCTCAGACCGCGAACACCGACCAGGTGGGCACCGCCGGTACGAACCGCAGCGGCATCCGGGCCTCCGACGGCGTCCGATCGCCCTTGCGGTGGTTGCAGGGACCGCACGCCGCGACGGTGTTCGTCCAGGTGTTGGCGCCGCCGCGGGAACGCGGCAGTACGTGGTCGACGGTGGACGCCTGGCGTCCGCAGTAGCCGCAGCACCGGCCGTCGCGGACCAGCACACCGGGCCGGGACCAGGCAGGGCCCCGGCTGTGCCGCCAGCGGGTCACGACGTACGTGACCAGCCGCAGCACCCGCGGCGCCGGGTACGGGCCGACCAGCCGGCCCGGGTGCGCCTCGTGCACCTCGGCGACTCTGCGTACGAGCATGCGCATCGCGTGCCGGAAGCTGACCCGGTGCAGCGGGCCGAGATCGGCGTTCAATACGAGGACGTCCACCGGGTCTCCCTTCTCGGAACGGTATTCGAAAAAGGTGCCGGGGTAGGACGGAGAATGCGCTCCGTTGTGCGGGTGGCCATTCCCGCCGGCGAGCCGCGACGACGCGTCGAGTCGCAGCCGGCCCGGAGCGGTCACCGTCCGTTCCCGGCACCGGTCTGTTTCGCTAGCAACGGTAAGCACCGACAACAGGCGCCACAATTCAATTACCGGGCTCGGAGAATAGGACAGGATGAGCTCTTTTCCACCTCACACGGTTCCGCAGACCGAACACCGTACGCAGGGGTCGGTCGAAAAGAACTCAATTCCACCCAAGCGACGAGCGGAGGCCCGATGACGGACAACGCGCTGAGCATCCAGGAGCGGCTCTACCCCGATCTCCCCTGTTTCGGGTGCGGCCACGGCAACCCGAAGGGGTTGCAGCTTCGGAGCTACCCCGCCCACGGCTACGTCAGCGCGCAGTTCACGCCCTGGCCCGAGCACGACAACGGCCTCGGGTACCTCAACGGGGGCATCATCTCCACGGTGCTGGACTGCCACAGCGCTGCCGCGGTCATGCTGGAGGCCGATCGCCGCGGCTGGCCTCCGCTGCCCGGCGCCCCGCTCTCCTACGTCACCGCCGGGCTCGACGTCCGCTACCTGCGGCCGGCGCCGCTGACGGAGACGGTGGAGCTGCGGGCCGTCGTCACGTCGGCGTCCGAGCCGGAGATGACGGTCGACGTGGAGCTCGGCTGGGACGGGAAGACCCGGGCGAGCGCCCGCGCGGTCTGGAAGCGCTGGCGCCCCCGGTGACGCGCAGCCGGTTACTCGTCGGTCTCACGGCGTTGGCGCTGGCCACCGCTGCGTGCCAGAACAGCCAGGGCGAACCCGTCGGCGCCCCGTCGCCGAGCGCGCCGGACATCGCGGTCGCGGTGACCGACGCCGTCCTGGTCCGCGACTCCGGCGGCGGCTTCTCCACGATCGCCGCGGTACCGGCGGACTGGCGGGTGGGGAGCCTCGTCTGGTCGGCGGACGCCACCCGCCTGGCCTGGCTCGCGACCCAGGCGTCGACCGGCCGGACCCGAGTCGTCGAAGGCTCGCCGGACGGTGGCCGGACCCGGCAGTGGGACTGCCCCCGCCCCTGCGGCGCGGTGGGCTTCCACGGCGACGACGTGGTCTCCGACGGTGGTACGGCGGGCACCGTGCTGCGCTACGGCTCGGCGGCGCCGCTGGCCGTCCGACCGTCCGGCCTCCCCGCGGGCGACGTGGGCGCCGACCCGTCGCCGGTCACGCTGCTCGCCGGCGACGGCGACGCGCTGTACGTCGCCACCGCCACCACCGTCTACCGGATCGACGCCGACGGCACGGCGGCCGGCGTCCACGACACCGGCACGACGGCCGTCCCGAGCGACGGAGCCCTGAGCCCGGACGGCACCCAGCTGGCGTACACGGTGGGCGGCACCGTCACCGACTGCCCGGCCGGGCAGACCGTGATCGTGGTCGACCTGGCCTCCGGCCAGGGCACCCCCGTCTCGCTCCCGTCCGCGGCCCGGCCGCGGTTCGTCACCGACGTCTGGTTCGACGACGCGGGCACGGCCTACGCGTCGATCGTGGACGGTACGGGGCCGTGTACCGCGGCGCCCGCGGACGGGCCGACCGCGACCGCCGCCGCGCAGGTCTACCGCCGCGACGGGACGAGCTGGACGAGCACCGGCGCACTCGCGAGGCGGGGCGCGGACCTCGGCGGCGGACGAACCGTGCTGCTCACCGGCCCGCTGACGGTGGGGCCGGACGGCGTGCACGACTCGCCGCCCGGAGAGCTGACGCTGGCCGACAGCACCGGGAGCGACCAGGTGCTGTCACGGGACGTCACGGCGTTCGCGGTCGCCCCGCGGTGACGGCGGTCGCGGAAGTCGGCGGGTTCTGCGAACACGCAATTCGATACGGCGGAATTCGAATGGAGCGGCGCACGGTGGTACCGCTCGGAACCCGGCGGCGGATCATCCATTTCCGCAATCGTGGCTGCGCCGAAGGAATCCCGGGGCGGAAACGACCCGCCCCGGGATCATCGAGCTCTTCTCGAGCTCACCCGTGAGAACTCACGCCGGCGCGTACCCGGCCGGCCGGGTGGTGAACGTGCCCCGGCCCTGGCTCCGGCTCCGCAGCCGGGTCGCGTAGCCGAACAGCTCGGCCAGCGGCACGACGGCGGTCACCACCACCGATCCGCCGCGGGCGACCGAGTCGGTGATGCGGCCTCGCCGAGCCGCGAGGTCACCGAGGACGCCGCCCACGGCGTCGGCGGGCACCGTCACCGTCACCTCGACGACCGGCTCCAGCACCGCGACGACGCACGACCGCAGTGCCGCCCGCAGCGCCAGCTTGCCCGCGGTACGGAACGCGAGCTCCGAGGAGTCCTTGGAG
>Ga0190269_10000292_pt1 | contig 26991 bp, 20 predicted proteins | sample Popmic249IS_FD_133749 | JGI IMG/M metagenome (GOLD analysis project Ga0190269, IMG submission 133749) | Populus adjacent soil microbial communities from riparian zone of Blue River, Arizona, USA - 249 IS | ecosystem: Environmental > Terrestrial > Soil > Riparian zone | place: USA: Arizona... | reverse complement strand
GAGCCCGAGCCCGCGCAGCCGCTGACAGCTGCGAACGCTGCCGTGGACGACGGTGGTGGGGTGTGGACGCGCTGGTGGTTCTGGACCGGCGCGGCGGCCGTGGTGGGCGCGGGCGTGGTGATCGGCGTGCTGGCGGCGAGCGGATCGGGCGGGCAGAGTGAGCGCCCGTACCAGGGCAACGTGCCGCCAGGCTCGATCCAGGTCGAGGTGAACCGGTGATGCGCGCGCGTGCACTCTGGCTCGCGCTCCTGTGCGCGCTTTGCGCGTGCGGCGAGGACGGCGCGAAGCTCACGCAGATCGTGGTGGTCGTGGAGGGCGACCTGCGCGTGCCGGACGAGCTGGACGAGCTCAGCATCAGTGTCGACGGTGTGCTGCAGATGCCGAAGGCGGAGGTCGCGCTGAGCGCGCAGGCCGGGCTGCCGCGCAGCCTGGGCCTCGTGCACGCGGGCGGACCGCTCGGGCCCGTGCGCGTGACTGTGCGCGGGCGACGCGCGGGGGCGAATGTGGTCGTGCGCGCGGCGGAGGTCTCGTTCCAGGCGCAGCAGACCTTGAAGCTGGCGCTCCCGCTGACCCGCAGCTGCGCGCAAGCCCGCCTGTCGTGCACGGCTGACGAGACGTGTGACGCTGGTCGCTGCGTGCCGAAGCGCATCGCTAGCTTGCCGACGTTCGATGGCACGCTCGGCGGCGCGGGCATGCTCGGTAGCGCCGGCGCGCGCGCGACCGGCGGGGCGGGTGCCGGCGGCAGACCTGCAGCTGCGGGCGGCGCAGGTGGCAAGCCGACGCCCGGGACGGGCGGCGCGGGTTCTGCAGCCAGCGGCGGCAACGCGAGCGCGGGTGGCGCGGGTGGCGATGGCGACAGTGAGCGGGTCAACGAGCCGCCCTCGTGCAGCATCGAGACGCCGCTGGACGGCGCGAAGTATTATCACGGTGACACGATCTCTTTCCGCGGATCGTGTGTGGACCCGGAGGACGGCACCCAGTACGTCATGACTTGGCGCAGCGATCGCGACGGGCTCCTGGGCTTGATCAGCAGCATCGCAGAAGACGACTTGAGCACCGGCGAGCACGTGATCAGCCTGTGTGCCGACGACGACGAAGATCAGACGGGCTGCGCCGCGACGGTCACGATCAGCGTCGAGCCGCTACCCGCTGTCACCGCGAGCATCACGCAGATCGCACAGGGCAGTGCCACGAGCGGCATCTACAGCTCGGACCAGATCAGCGCGACCGGCAGCGGCAGCGGCGTGGCGCCGCTCACCCTGAGCTGGACCGATTCGCTGCTGGGCGATCTCGGCACGGGCGAAGACATCGCGCTTTCCGCGCCCGTTCCGGCCGGCAAACACACGCTGCTCCTGCGCGTGACCGATGAGCGCGGGCGCAGCGCCAGCACGAGCGGGAGCTTCACCGTGCGACCCGCGAGCTCGAACAGCCTGTTCGAGCCCTACAGCGTGGTCAACAGCGTGCTCGGCAGCACGGGCGGCCTGACCGCGCTCGCCGCCATCGGCAGCAGAGTCCACATCGGCGCAGGCTCGGGCGTGGTCTACGCCTTCGACGCGACGAGCGCGCCCGGCACGGCGCCCACCACGTTGGAGGTCACGACCGCGCCGGACACTGTGCGCGACATCTCCATCCACAGTGCGTCCGGCTTCGCGTACCTCTCGACCAACGCCGGCGTGCGCGAGTGCAGCCTGTCGGGCAACAACATCACGGACACGTGCACCAGCATCAAGGACGCGCCGCTGCCCGGAAACGACGTGAAGAGCACGTTGCGCGTCACGGCAGCGCAGCTGGACTACCTGATCGTCGGCACGACCGCCGGGTTGCTCGTGGCAGAGCGCGCGGGGCTCGCCAATCCGAAGCCGAAGGCGGACGCGCTCGTGACGCGCATGGCGGCGAGCGCGAGCGTGGGCTGGCTGGCCACGGGCACGGGCCTGCAGAGCTTCGATCTGACCAAGGTGCTCGGCACCCCGCGCACGTACTCGGGCTCGCCGAGCGGCTTGACCGCGCTCGCCCTCGGCACGGGCCAGGTATGGGTGGGTGGTAGCGCCGGCATCGCGCGCTACGACATTGCAGGCAATAGCTGGAGCAGCTGGAATGTCACGACGACGAACAACGTCGCGATCGGTCAGCTGGTCAGCAACGACGTACGCGCGCTCGCCGTCACGCGGCCCACGCTCGCGGGCAGCGCGCGGGATGTGATCTGGATCGCGACGAGCGCTGGCCTGAGCCGCTACGATACGAGCATCCGGTCGTTCACCACGTACACGATGGACGACGGCCTGCCCCACAACAGCGTGCGGGCGCTACTCACCCTGTCGAGCGGCGAGCTCCTGATCGGGACCGACGGCGGGCTCGCGATTCATCGCGGCACTTGACTGCGAGCCGATCCGTGTCACTGCCGCCAATGGCGGCCGCGGGCGCGCGGTCGGGCGTTGTCGCTTGTTCGTGGTGCGGGACGCAGGCTACGCTCCGCGGTGATGGAGGTCCCCGTGATGTTCAGCCTCGCTTTACCTTTTGTGACTCGGGCTCCCCGGGCCTGCGTGGTGCTCGGTAGCCTGGCAGCGCTCGGCTGCGGCGGAACGGTTGAGGGAGCTGCCGCTGGTGGCGGCAGTGGTGGCTCGGCTGGCACTGCTGGAGGCTCCGTGGTGACCGCCCCAAACCGTGTACAGGCAGGCACGGGCGGCAGCGCGGGTCGAGGTGGACGCGCCGCGGATGGCGGCGCTGGCTCCGGCGCTCGCGGCGGTGCGGGAGCCGGGGCGCAGGCGGGAGCAGCGGGCGCGAGCGGCGCGCCGGCAGGCAATGGGGCGTTGGTCAACCCCGCTCCCGGCAGCAAGTTCTTCCTCGGGGTCAACTTCTGGAACATCGACTGGGAAGGCGGCAGCAACTACTTCATGAGCGGCGTGAGCTGGTCGTCCACGCAGAACCCGTGGAACCCGCAGCTGCTCAGCGATCTGGCGCCGTACCACGTGCTGCGCTTCATGGACTGGAACCTCACGAACGACGAAGACAACCCGCAGGCCAGCTGGGACACGCGCACCCAGAAGCAAGCGGAGCAGTCCGCGCCCGTGGCCTTCGAGTGGCAGATCGATCTGTGCAATCGCGCCAAGAAGGACTACTGGGTCAACGTCCCGCACGCGGCCAACGCGGACTACATGAGCAAGCTCGCCAAGCTGATCCACGATCAGCTCGATCCGAGCCTGCGCGTGTACGTGGAGTGGTCGAACGAGGTCTGGAACGGTGGCTTCAAGCAGCGCGGTTACGCGCAGAGCCAGGGCCAACAGCTCGGGCTCGCCGGCAGCGACAAGGCCGCGGCGTATCAGGTCTACCAGTCGGTGCGGATGTTCGAGGCCTTCGAGGCGGTGTTCGGCAAAAACAGCCCGCGCCTCGTGAAGGTGCTGGCAGGACAGGCGGCGTGGACGGGCCCGTGCGAGGCGCAGCTCGCCGCGCTCAAGGACAGCAAGATAAATCCGAACGGCACCAAGGCGAGCGTCTACGCGGTCGCACCGTACTTCAAGGGCAACTCGGCGAGCGAGCTGGAGAGCGACGGCCTGCCGGAGGCCACCTCCTGGATCGTGGAGAGCGAGAAGTGCGCGAGCAGCGCGGGCCTGCCGCTGATCGCTTACGAGGGCGGCCAGGACTCGTACGAGCTCGGCGAGCAGGGCTGCGCCCGACTGCAAAAAGACGCTGCGATGCGCGGGATCTACGGCAAGTTCCTGGACGCCATGGCCGGTGCGAAGCTCAAGGGGCCGCTGATGCACTACACGCACAGCGGCAACTGCTGGGGTCTGAAGCAGAAGACCAGCGACAGCGCGGAGGCCTCGCCGAAGTACCAGGGCGTCGTCGATTGGCTGAAAGCTCACCCCTGAGCCGCGCCTGCTCAGGCAAGCCTGTGCCCGCGCGTCCCGTGCACTTCGTCGTCCACGGGACGGCTTTGACATTTGGGGGACTGGCCCCTATCAACACGTTGCCATGTCGCCCTCCGAGTCCCTGTCCGCGCTCCAACCCGGCATGCCCATCCTCTATGCGGGCAACAAGCTGGCCCGCGTGTCCCCCGAGCTGGCGGCGGCCTTTGCGCCGGGCGATTCGCTCCTGGTCGTGCAGCGCAGCGGAGAGCTGCTCCATGTGCCGAGCGCCGTGCGCGAGCTGGTCGACGGTTGTGTCGCGCGCGCGGCCTCGGCGTTCGCCGAGCTGAGCTCGCTGCCGGACGCAGCCATCACGCGCTTCTTCAGCGAGTTTGCCGCGCGCCTGGCGGATGACGCGCTGTGGTCCGAGGTGGAGGCGGTCAATCGCGCCGACGTGGCGAGCGCCGCGGCGCGCGGCCGCTCCACGACGCGACTCGTGGCGAGCGGGAAGATGCGGGCAGACATGATCGAGGGCCTGCGCGGCTGGATGAGCGCGCAGAGTCGGCGCGGCGCGCCGCTCGAGGTCGTGGAGCACGCGAAGTTCAAGGTCGAGCTGCTGGGAGCGGCGCTCGGCGTGGTGGGTTTCGTGTTCGAGGGCCGACCCAACGTGCTGGCGGATGCGACCGGCGTGCTGCGCGGCGGCAACACGGTGGTGTTCCGCATCGGCAGCGACGCGCTCGGTACCGCGCGCGCCATGATGGAGCGCCTGCTCGTACCGGCGCTGCGCAGCGCGGGCTTGCCCGAGTCTGCCGTGGTGCTCGTACCGAGCGCAGAGCACGCCGCGGGCTGGGCGCTGTTCTCCGATCCGCGCCTGTCGCTCGCGGTGGCGCGCGGCTCTGGGCCCGCAGTCGCGACGCTCGGTGCGCTGGCCCAGCAGGCCGGTGTGCCGGTGAGCCTGCATGGCACGGGCGGAGCCTGGCTGGTCGCGGCCGAGAGCGCGCGGCCCGAGCAGCTGGAAGAGGTGACCTTCGCGTCGCTCGATCGCAAGGTCTGTAACACGCTGAACACCTGCTGCATCGTGCGCTCGCGCGCGAGCGAGCTCGTGCCTGCGTTCCTGCGCGGCCTGGCGCGCGCGGGCGCGCGCAGCTCGCCCGAGTCTGGCAGCTACAAGCTGCACGCCACGCCCGGCAGCGAGGCCTACTTGCCCGAGGACCTCTTCACGAAGCAGGTCAGCGTCCAGCGCGCGAGCGGCCCGGTGCGCGAGGTTCAAGCGCAGCCGCTGCCGCTCGAAGCGGCAGGCCGCGAGTGGGAGTGGGAGCAGACGCCCGAGGTCACGCTGATCGTGGTGGACGACGTGGCCGAGGCCGTCGCGCTGTTCAACGGGCACAGCCCGCACTTCGTGGCGAGCTTGCTCTCCGAGGACCGCAGCGAGCACGCGCGGTTCTACGCGCAGGTCGACGCGCCGTTCGTGGGTGACGGCTTCACGCGCTGGGTGGACGGGCAATACGCGCTGAAGAAGCCGGAGCTCGGCCTGTCCAACTGGCAATACGGCCGGCTGTTCGGCCGCGGTGGCATCCTCAGCGGCGACACCGTGTTCACGGTGCGCACGCGCTACAGCACGAAGTGAGCGATCACAGCTCCAGCTGAAGCTGGGCCGTGACGCGCGTGTTGTCGAGGTCGAGGTAAGGGTTCGCGGCGAGCGGCCGCGGCTGCTCGACCACGGTCGTATTGCGCTGCACGTCGCTGCGCGTGACATCCAGCACGAAGCGCGCGCTGCGCTTGTACAACACGTTCAGTGCAGCGCTCAGCTGCAGACGCCCGCCGCTCTCGTGCTCGCGATCCATGTCGAGCAGCTCGCCGCGAATGGCCGGCATGATGCCGATCGGTCCGACCTTGAAGCGGTACGCCGCGAGCGCCCACAGCGCGCCGAACGAGCGCGCGTTATAGCGCCTGTCGATGTCGACCCGGTCGCCGAGCAGGCCCTCGACGCGCACGGTGAAGCGCTTTCGCGTGTAGCTGATGTCCGCGCCATACGCCTTGCCGGCGCCCCAGTTCTGCGCGTACTGATACATGGGATCCGCAGCCATCGGCAGCATGTCTTTGCTCGAGGTCTCGAACGGCTGTTTGTACGTGTAGCTCGCGGGCATGCCGACCATCGACACACCGATGCGCAGCGCCTTCCAGGGCTTGGACTCGACGCGTCCGCCGATCGCTCCCACCGGTGATGCGTTCTCGTCCTTGGCGTGGCCGCGAAATGCGCCCAGCAAGAGTCGCAGGTGCCGCGCCTTGGCGAGCGGCGCCACCATCACCTCGACGCCCACGTCGCGGCCGCCGAAGCCCAGGTTCTTGATCACGTCATCCACGTCTCCGAGGTTCGCGAGCTCGAAGCGCGCCACTGGATCGAGCTCCAGGATGGAGTACGGGAGCTTGAACACGCCGGCCGCGATCTCCACGTGATCGGGCAGAGGCTTGAGCGTGATGTACGCCTGCTTCAGTACGTTGCTCACGTCGGAGCCGCGCAGCTTTGCGAAGTCCAAGATCGTCTTGAACTCCACCCACGGCAGCGGGTTCGCCGCCATGCGGAAGAACAGGCGCTGCAAGCTGTAGCCATCACCGTCGCGCACGAGCACGTCCTCGCGCAGCGCGTAACCGGGGGCTGGGTTGCGGCTCGCTTCGGCGAAGGTGTGCTCGTAGCGGGTCTGCAGCAGCACGCGGAAGGAGAGGGGACCCGCGGTCACGTGGCCCGTCTCGTCACCCCAGGCGTCGCCTTCGAAGGAGCTCGTCTGCGGGCTGGGGCCGACTTCTTCGTCATTCGCGCGCGGTACGTCGTCTGCCGCTGGCGGCGGCGCAGTCGGTGCCGCCGCTGACGGCGGCGTGGGGGCAGCAGACGGCGGCGGCGCGGCAGGCGCGCGTGTTTGCGCACTGTCCGGTGCGGTGGGCGCAGCTGGCTGCTGCGTGTTCGTCTCCGGCGCGCCGTCTGCTGCCGTTGGCTGCGGATGCGCTGCATCCTGACCTTGCGCACGCGCCAGGGGCGCAAAGCCACAGCAGATCCCCAACGAGAAAGTACAGATGAATGACCAGTGAGCTTGGGGCATTTTGGTACGAAAACTCAGCACAGCGGCGTGCGCGCGCGCGTCAGTTTGCACGATGCAGGCGCGCGCACAACGTCCGGCACGCAGCTCCGGCGCTTCAGGGGATCTCGACTTCGGTCAGCTCTTCGGTGGCGTTGCTCGAGATGTCCAGCTCGCGCACCTTGCCGACACCCTTCGCGAACCAGAAGTGCTTGGTCTCCACGTCGCCAGGGTTCACGCGCTCGATCTGCACGCAGTCGAACGTGCCGGCGGGCACCGTCACCTCGCTGTGCAGGCTGAGCACCTTCCAGCTGTGCGTGGTCTTGCCCGTCTTCACTGCGCCGGGCGCGCACTTCGATGCCGAGCTGGTGAAGACACAGGTTTGTGTCCAGTCATCGTCCAGGGTGACAGTCTGACCTTCCTTCAGCCACGCTTCGTCGTAGCGAAGGAACGCCGGATCGTAGGCGGTCTTCACGGCGACCTGTCCGGAGACGGCCACTTCCTTGTACACGCGGTACACGCCGCTGCCGTCGATCACGAGCGTGCTCGTGGTCTGCTCGCCCTGCGCATCTTCCTCGTCCTGGAAGCTGAAGGCGGGCTGGTCCATGTAGGTGATCGCCTTGACCGTCGCTACCTCGTCCCATGGCGCTTTGGTCGGGTTCTCGTGGTGGTACTTCCACACGGCCCCGTCCACGAGCGGGAAGTGACTGTCCCTGCTGCCTGCCTTCGGCGTGCCGGTGGGCACCGATCCGCCTGCGCCCGCGCCTGCTCGAACGCTGCTGCCGCCCCCGCTTCCGGCCTTGCCGCTCGTGCTGGAGCCACCTTTGCCGGCGTTGGCGTCGTCCGGTGCATCGCCGCCGACGCACGCGCTGCCACCCCAACCCAAGCCCAAACACAACACCGCACGCGTGCAGATCCCCGCGCGGGCCGCACGTGCCTTGTAAGAACTCCTGCCGAGCATCACGCTGTCACCTCCAAGGGCGTCAACATACAGTGCTCACGCCCGCGCTTCGAGGCTCAGCGCCGGTTTCTGGCCATTTTCTACTGTAAGGTTCCCGTCCAGCAACTTGCGTTTTGGTCGCAAAACTGCCTCCAATTGGGCCCAGCATGCCCCCCTTACTGCGCCGCCTCCTGTTCGTCGACGATGATGGCGGCGCGAGCCAGAGCTTCGTGAAGCTGGCGCGCGCGTGGGGCTGTCCGGTCGATGTCGCCAGCAGCGGCAGCCGTGCGCTGGAGCTCGCCAGCCGCACGCAGTACGCCGTCGTGGTGTGCGAGGCGTCGCTAGCAGACATGGGCGGCGGAGAGCTGGTGCTGCAGCTCGCGAAGCTCGTGCCGGCGCCGCTCTTCATCATGACCACGCAGCGCGCCGAGCTGTCCTCGCGTGTGTCGCACGCCGCCCGGGCGCAGCTGCTTTCGCTCATCCCGAAGCCCTGGGACGCCGAGCAGCTGGCGCAAAACGTGGCCATGGGCTGCGAGCTCTACCAGCGCCGCAGCGATCGCAGCGACAACCTGGCCGGCGCGACCCTGCTCGTGCTGGACGACAACCCCGGGGATGCGTTCCTCGTGGAGGAGTATCTGACGCGCGTCGAGGGGCTGCGGGTGCTGCGAGCAGAGCGGCTGAGCGAGGCGCTGCGCATGCTGCACGATGAGCCGGTGCATCTGATTGTGAGCGACCTGTCGCTGCCGGATGCGTGCGGGCTGGATACGGTCGTGCGGCTGCGCGCGGCGGCGCCGACAGCGACGCTCGTGGTCTGCTCGGGCAACGAGGACGAGGCCCTCGCCGAGCAGCTGATCTTGCTCGGCGCGCAGGACGTGTTGCGCAAACGGGGTCTCGACGAGCAGCAGCTGGTGCGCACCCTGCGCTTCGCGCGCGAACGCAAGCGCTCCGAGGAGCGCCTGGCGCAGATGGCGTTCTTCGATCCGCTGACCGGGCTCGCGAACCGCGTGCGGTTCGAAGAGGCGGCGTCGCTGGCGCTCGCCCGCGCGCGCCGCAAGAGCTCGCGTCTGGCGTGCATGTTCATCGACCTCGACGGCTTCAAGGAGGTCAACGATCGGCTCGGCCACCAGGCTGGCGACTCGCTGCTGCGCGACGTCGCGCAGCGCATGCGGCACGTGTTTCGCGACTACGACACCATCGCACGGCTGGGCGGCGACGAGTTCGGGATCCTGCTCACCGACATCGACAACAACGCGGACGTGGCCCAGATCGCGTCACGGCTGTGCGACGCCCTGGCGGAGCCCGTCGCGGTCGACAGCCATGCGTTGTACGTGACCGCCAGCGTGGGCATCGCCGTGTATCCCGACGTGGCCGAGTCTGTGCCTGACCTGATCCGCTCCGCGGACGAGGCCATGTACGACTCGAAGCGCGCCGGCAAGAATCGTTTCAGCTTCTCGCCGAGCCGTGCAGCCGCCAGCGCCTGAGCTATACAAGGGCGCATGACCGAGCACATCGTGACCGCGGCGGTGGTCATCATCGGCAACGAGATCCTGTCTGGCCGCACGCAGGATACGAACCTGCGCGACATCGCGCTGACCCTCGGCGGATGGGGCATCCGGGTGACCGAGGCGCGCGTGATCCCGGACGTGGAGGCCGTGATCGTGTCGGTCGTGAACGAGGTGCGCGCGCGTCACGCCTACGTGTTCACCACCGGCGGCATCGGGCCGACCCACGATGACATCACGGCGGAGTGCATCGCCAAAGCGTTCGACGTGCCGCTGGTCGAGCACCCGGAGATCGCGGCGCTGCTCCGCAAGCGCGAGGCGCCGCCCGAGATCATGGCCGCACGCCTGCGGATGGCGCGCGTGCCGCTCGGCGCCGGTCTGATCGAGAACACGAGCGGTGGGCCGCCCGGCTTCTTCATCGAGAACGTGTACGTGATGGCAGGTATTCCGGCCGTGATGCGCGGCATGCTGGGCTCGCTCGAGGGCAAGCTCACGGGTGGCGCGGTGGTGATGTCGCGCTCGGTCACGGTGTTCCTGCCGGAGAGCGCCATCGCCACGCCGTTCGCGCAGCTGCAGGAGCGCTACCCCGAGGTGGACATGGGCAGCTATCCGTTCTCGCGCGATGGCCGCTACGGCACGAGCCTCGTGCTGCGGGCGACGGATGACATGCTCCTGTCGCGCGCGCTCGACGACGTGCGCGGCATGATCGTCGCTGCCGGTGCTACACCGGAGGACTGAGCCGCGCAGCCCTCGCGAGCTCCGCGCTCACGGCGTGTTCATCGGTTTGACCTGCTTGCCTCGCGCGGCGAGATACAGGCGGTCGAACGCGATCGAGGTCGTCAGGCCCACTGTCACGTCCAGGGGGTTGAACAGGCCGCGATTGCTGCCGTCTGGCGCCTTCTCCGGGAAGTAGTCGATCACGGAGAGCTGCAGCTGCAGCCAGTCGGTGGCGGTCCAGGACGCGCCGAGCACGATGTAGCGATCGTTGCGCCAGTGCGTGAGGCTGTTGTCAGGCAGGTCGACCACGTAGCCGGTCTGCAGGGTGGTGCTGAACGGCGCGAGGCTCCCCGCGCGCGCCCAGCTGAGCCACACCAGCGCGTCGAGCGAGATCGACTTCGTCAGCTGGAGGGAGCCCATGATGATCGCGCCGAGCGAGTCGCGCACGCTGCTGAGCCCGCCCATGAACTCGCAGTTCTGCGCGGAGAGGCCCCCGCTCAGGCAGGGAAACGGCGCCTCTGCTGCGGCCGTGTTGTGACGCAAGAAGCGATGCGTGTAACGACCCTGCACGGCGAGCGAAGCGCCTTGCAGCACGTGCTTGAAGATCATGGCCGCGCCGCCGCGCACGCGTGTCCCCACGACCATGCTCGCCGCGCGGCTCGCGATCGAGGTGGGCGCGATGAGATGCAAGCCCGCGTTGAACGACAGCTCACCGAGGCGCGGCAGCGGCTGCTCGTACAGCTGCATGTCCACGCCGAGGATGGTGTCCGAGAGCATCGCGCGCTGCGAGTAGAGCGTGGTGTCGGAGTTGGTCAGCTCCAGGAACAGGCGCTGGTCGATGTTCGCGTAGACGTTCTTGTTGAAGTACCAGCGCGGCTCCAGGATGAACGCCCACGAATAGGTCGGATTGTACGATTGCTGTGCGCCGCGGAAGAACGTGTTGACGTTGAGCGACTGCACGAACGAGAGCGACGTACCGCGCCAAGGCAGGCGCGAGGAGTCGTCTTCGGTGTCCAGCAGGTCCACGGCCGTCGTGGGCTGCGCGCTCGCCGCCTGGGGCAGCAGGTTCCAGCTTGCCCCAACCGCCAGCGCGTAGAGCGCCCAGGCGACAGCTCTCAGCGGCGCATGCTTCCAAATCGGGGCCCGAGCTACACCCGTGCTGCAGATCATCCGGGCAGGGTATGCCAAAGTGGCCTCGGACACAGCTCCCTTTGTGAGGCCTGACGTGACCGTGCACCGGTTTTTCACGGGCCTCGCGCCGCGCGCAGGGGTCAGGTTGCAGCCGATGCGAGACCTTCCAGGCGTGGCACGAGACTCTTGAACTCCAACTCCAGAAACAGCGTCCGCAACCGCGCGAGGCTGTCGGACGCGAGCTGTGCGTGGCGCGGTCCATCCGGCAGCGGCACGTCTAGACGCAAGCGGGCGAGCTGTTCGGTCGTGCGGATCTGATCGGCTGCGCGCTCCAGCGCATCGCGCAGGCGCGTCGGCGTCACGGTGGGCAGCTGGGATAGCAGGCTCTTCACGTCACCGAAGCTGCGGACCAGGGCCTCGGCTCCGCGTTCGCCTATGCCTGGCACCTTGGGCAAGTTGTCTGCGACGTCTCCGGCGAGCGCCGTGCGCGAAGGGAGCTGCTCGGGCCGCAGCCCATAGCGGCGCTCCACCGCGGCGCGATCGTAGATCACCGGCTTGCGCCCGCGCGCACCGACGAACATCACGTCGATGCGCTCGCGCACGATTTGAAACAAATCGCGATCGCCGGTCACGATGCGCACGGGCTGGCCCGCAGCCGCGAGCTCCACGGCCAACGTGGCCAGCACGTCGTCTGCTTCGAAACCCGGCACACAAAAGCGCGGAGCGCCGAACGCCTCGAGCAGGCGGGGCAACACGCGCAGCTGCTCGCGCAGCGGATCGGCTAGCGGCCCGCGCTGTGCCTTGTACTCGGGGCTCTGTTCATGCCTGAACGTCGGATCCGGACCGTCGAGTGCGAATGCAAATCCCAGCGGCTGCTCCTCGCGCAGCAGCTTCAGCAGCATCACGCAAAATCCGTACAGCGCGGACGTGGGTTGCCCGGTCGCCGTGTTCATCGGTGGCAGCGCGTGAAACGCACGAAACAACACCGAATAGGTATCGAGCAGAAGGACGCGCGTCACTCCGCATGTGGTAGTGCGCCAGCGCGCGTGGCGTCAATCTCCGAGTCGTTCGCGCAGCCTGAGCTGCGAAGCCCGGCGGTCGTCCCATCGCGAGCAGGCCGCCGGGCTTCGTGCGGTGTTTCGAGTAAAAGACTAGCGGGCGGCCACGAGCGCCTCTTTGGCCTGCCTGTGGGCGGCCTGGTATCCCTCCCATGCGATGGTGATGCGCTCGATCAGCGGCGCGGCTTTCACGTAGTCGTAGGGCTGGCTCCGATCCTGCAGATATTTCTGGTAGGTGGCCCAGCTGGTCTTGTAGTCCGTCACGGCGCCCGACAAGCGCTCCAGTCTACGAGTCATGTCGGGCGGCGCACTCAAGCTATGGATGTTGGCTTCCAGCTCGTCCAGCAGCGGAGCACACTGCGCGAGCACTCTGCCGTAGCCCTTGTCCAGGTGCTCGGTCGCGATCTCGATCGCGCTGTGCAGCGCGGTCGCGGATTCGAGCTGCGAGCGCTGCACGTTCGGCAGCGCGCAGCGCATGTACGCTTCGCCTTGCTGCGAGTCGACTTGCTCGAGCTGCGCAGCGGCCCCCGAGTACGCAGCATGCTCGTCCATGCTGCGTAGCAGGCGCTGTCCCCCAAACAGGCCTGCCGCGAGCACTGCAAGGGTGAGCGCGAGTCGCTGACCACGCCCCCGTTTGATCAACGCGACTTCATCATCGACGCTCGTACCCTCCAGCGAAATGGGCGCGAGCGAATGCGGATCCTCACGGGTTGGCACGTTGGGCTTGTGCACGCCGTCCCCTCTTTCTTTTTCGTGGACGCGTTCAGCGTCCGTCCCCGACTCATTTCGTTGTCCACCCCGTGTTTGGGACGAGCAAGTCAAAGTGGACGCGCTGTCCGAGAAAGCGAGGGTTGTGTCACCTATGCGAAACTGAATTGTCATGCTCACAGGTCAGCACGCCACCGAACCGCGTCGGATGCTGTGTGAGGTCTTGTGGTGGAGGCTAAGCGCGGCGGGGTGAGGGTGGCATTGCAGCCCTGAGCGGCAAGAGGGTCGGCTCGGGGCACGCGGACCGCACCCCGCAACGCCGCTGGCGTGCCGATCCCATCACATCGTCATGCGCGCCGTTTCCTGGTACATCGCGACAATGCCCGCCTGGGACCACGCACAATATCTGAAGTTCGCCGATGCCCGCACCCGCCCGGCGGCGGAGCTGCTGGCGCGTGTGCCGCTCACGGCGGCCACGCGGATCGAGGATCTGGGCTGCGGTCCGGGGAACTCCACGGAGCTCCTGCGCGCGCGTTGGCCCGACGCGCAGCTCGTCGGCGTGGACAGCTCCGCCGACATGCTGCGGCGCGCGAGGCAGGTGCTGCCGGATGTGTCGTTCGTGGAGGCCGACCTCGCCGACTACGAGCCAGCTGCGCCGTGTGACCTGCTGTTCGCCAACGCGGTGCTGCACTGGCTGCCCGATCACACGCGGCTCGTCCCCCGGCTCTTCTCCGCCCTGCGTCCGGGCGGCGTGCTCGCGCTGCAGATGCCCGACAACAGCGAAGAGCCGAGCCATCGGTTGATGAGCACGCTGGCCGCGCAGCACGGGCTCCGCCCGGAGCAAGTGCGCGGCCGCGCCGACGTGCACGAGCCCGCATTCTACTACGACCTCCTGGCGCCCCATGCCGCTGTCGGCGGCGTGGACATCTGGCGCACGCGCTACGAGCACGTCATGCCGGACGCAGCGGCCATCGTGGAGTGGCTGAAGGGCACGGGCCTGCGCCCGTACCTCGAGGCGCTCGCCGAGCCGCAACGCGAAACGTTCACGCGCGACTACGAGCGCGAGATCGCCACCGCGTACCCCACACGCAGAGACGGCCTGCGCCTGTTCTCGTTCCCACGCCTGTTCGTGGTCGCCACCCGCCGCTGAACGCCGCCACCAGCCGCCCGCAGGGCTCAGTGTGCGAGGCCTGTGTTCTGCATGAAATCCGTGAGCGAGGGCAGCCACTCGTTGGAGCTCGGCTCGGCGTTGCCCGTGATCCCGCGCGTGGGCTCGATCTGCGCGGGCGTGGCGATCACCGACTCGTGCGTGAACACCATGCGCAGGTTGACCACGTAGCTCGGCGTGGTGAGCTGTCCGAAGCGCCCGCTCGGCGCAATCGTCAGCACACCGCGGGCGTCGCCCTGATCGAGGCCGCGGCCCCGGAACATGCCCTGCGGCAGCTCGATGGCGAGGTGCTTGGCCAGCGACGGCAGGATGTCGCGGTGGCTCACCAGATGCTCCACGCGCGCCGCGGGCTCACCCGGCACGCGCACGATGAGCGGCACGCGCTTCGTCGACTCGCCCACGGCAGCGTGACCTTGCAAGCCCGGCACGAGGCCCTCGCCATGGTCGGCCGTCAGCACGATCAACATGTCATCGTAGACGCCAGCCGTTTTCAGCGCCGCGATCAGCCGCGCCAGCTGCGCGTCGACGAAGTGCGCGGCGTTGCGGTAGCGGTTCTGCAGCAGCTCGGCCTCGGCCTGCGTCTCGATCGGTCGGGGCAGCACCAGGTTCTCGGAGTAGGGCGTAAACACGGCCTGATCCTCCGGAAACGGATAGGTGTAGTGCGTGCTGTCGAGCTGCAGCAGTAGAAACTGCGGGTCATCGGCGGACCAGGCCTGCTTCTGCACGAACTGGATCGCGCGATCCACGGCTGTCCGGTCGTTCTGGTTCTTGTCCGCGGGATCTTCCCCGATGTCCGCTGCAGCCTGGAAGAAATCTAGGTGGGCCTCGCTGCCCAGCAAGCGCTCGCGCGTCTTGGCGTACGTCAGATTGGTCGAGACGTAAGCGTGCGTGTCGAGCCCCGCCTTGTGCATCACGCTAAACAGCCAGCCGCCGAGCGGCTGCGGCCGGCCCGAGTGCCGGCCGAAGATGTTGTCCGCCGCGGACTCGTCGAACAGCAATACGGACCAGCTGAGCGGCGTGTACGTGGCCTCGGCGAGTGCGTTCGTGTACCAAACGCTGCGCTGCGCGAGCTCCCAGATGGTCGGGCTCACCTTGGGATCGACGGCGTCCGCGCGGAAGCTCTCGAGCAGCACGTAGAGCACGTGGCGCGGTCGCTTCGCCGCGCCCACGCGCGCCAGCCAGCGCGCTCGCGTGCTGTGCTCGAGGGGCGGTGGCAGCGCGATCTCGATCGACTTGCTGCTGGTGGTGAACAGCTGCGCGTAGAGCGGCATGCGCACGCCGCGGTAGAGATAGTCGTCGTCGTCGCGCGAGCGGCTCTGCTCGGCGCTGAACGCGATCAAGAGCGCGATCAGCGCACCCGCGAACCACGTGCCGGTGCGGGGGCGCGCGCGTGCAGCCAAGAGCTGCCCCAGGACCAGGCGCAACACGCCGCCTGCACCCGCGGCCATGCACAACATGACGACCAGCAGCAACAGGCGCAGCGGCTTCAGCCCGATCTCGCGCATGCCCTCGACCACGTGCTGGCTCGCGAAGAGCATCGGCAGGATCTCCCGCAGCGGCAGCGACGTCATGCGCAGCAGCAAGCCATCGAGCAGCACGAGCGCAGCGGCCAAGGTCGACAGCGCGCCCCACGCGAAGCGCCGCCGGCCTCTGCCGATGCGATCATCGACGGCCAGGTAGAGGCAGAAGAACACCGCATATTGCAGGGAGGAGCTGACGAGCGCCCAGGCAGACGCCGGGAGCTCGCGCGCGAACGGCATCCACGCGTGACACAGCACGTACAGCGCGAAAGCGAAGACGGGGCCGCTCAGGTCGGCCCGCTCACCCTCCGGCTCGGCAGTGACGAGCAGGTCGCGCACCCGCGTGCGCCACCTGGAATCAGTTGCAGCTTGCAGCTCCGGCATATCCTGCTGGCGTAATACCCTCTCCCAGCAACCTAGCGTATGCGCTCGGTCACCTTTTCGCTACATGTCCGTCGCTCACTCTCGCGGCGCCAGCACCGCTCAGGGCTGCAGCGCGTAGACGCTGTACGGACCGCTGTCGAACACGCGCTGCACGCCCGGCGGCAGGGGCTCGGCGCGGCGGCGCGCCAGGATGTGCGTCAGGCGCTCGCGCCGGGCGAGCTCGGCGAGCATGGCGAGCGGCCGCGCGTGGTAGGCGGCATCCGCCGCTCGCGGCAGCGCGTAGCCGCGCACGGGAAACTGCTCGGCTCCGATCGCGAGCAGCATGCGCCGCTGCCACTCGAGCGCCTCGTCGCCCTTCATGGGAGCGCACTTCCAGTCGACGAAGACCGCGCGCCGCGCGTGCATGCGGAACTGACTCTGGCCTGGAGGGATCAGGAAGCGCGCGTCGGCGGGCGTTTGCGCGCGCACCTGGGCGTGCAGATTGCGCAGCGGAGCGGAGAGCTGGATCGTGCCATCCAGGAAGTGCAAGCCGCGCGGTGGAACGAAGCGCTCGGCGAGCCAGAGCGGGCTGTGCACCGCGCTCAGCGCGACCGCAGCCGCTCCGAGCGCGCACGCCGCACACAGCGCAGCGGCGGCAGCGCGCAGGGGCCGCAGCTGCGCGAGCGCGCTGGCGAGCAGCAGCAATCCGCCGCCGATGGCTGCGGGCAGCGCACGCTCGTTCCACGGGCTCTGCTCGAGAGGGTCGGTCTGGGCGAACGTCGTCAGCACCACGCACACGAAGACCATCCACGTGAGCGGCACCAGCTCGCGCCGCACGGCGAAGCAGCGCAGCGCGCAGCCGGCGGCCAGGAACCAGAGCGCGAACAGCGGGATCGACATGCGCCACATGAACAGCCGGCTGAGCGTGAGCACGTGCCAACCGGAGCCGATCGCGCCGAGCGCGAGCAGCACCGAGAGCGCCGCCGTCAGCAGCAGGAAACTGCGGCGCCGCTCACCCCGCGCCGTGGCCCGGCCCAGCGCGAGCGGCAGGGCCGCGCATGCGAGCACGAGCGCGAAGTAGAAGTCGTCGGCGCGCATCGAGGCCAGGTCGTAGTGATGCGGCGAGCGCACGAACAACGTCACGGCCACGGCCTCCGGCGAGGGATCCCGCACCAGAAAAGCGCGCACCAGGAGCAATAAGCTGGGCGAAGCCAGGAGGGCGTAGATCGCGGCCGCCGCCATGAGCCGCAGCAAGCCCCGCCGCTCGCGCACGCGCAGCAGCGCGAGCGGAAAGAGCGCCAGCGGTCCGAGCACCGCGTAGTTTGCGTGCAAGAAGCCGGACAACCCCAGCCACGCACCGAGCGCCAGGCTTCGCCCCTCGGCGTAGGCTGCGCAGGCGAGCAGAAACGGCGGCAGCGCGAGATCCGAGGGCACGAGCCCGGCGTGATCCACGATCGCGCCCGCGATGCCGAGCTGACGCACGAACGCGAAGCCGAGCAGCGCAAACGTGGCCTCGAACAGACCGAGCCCGAGCGCAAACGAGAGCCGCAGGAGCGCGTACCCGAACGCCGCGAGGTTCAGCACGTGCAGCACGAAAATCGCGTACGGCAGCCGCTCGAGCCCGCTCAGCCACGCCGCAGCGCGCACCAGCCAGGAGAACGTCACGTGGTAATGCGAGGTGTGCCACGTGAACCAGTCGCCCGGCAGAAAGTTTGGGTACAGCTCGCGGTAAGGCAAAAGCAGGTACTGCAGCTGATCGCCGACCTCGAGGTAGTAGCCCACCTGGAACAGCAACAGCGCTGCGGCCGCGCACGCAAAGGGCAGCGCGCTGTAGCGCAGCGCGAGCAGATCGCGCACGCCGGTCGCGCTGTGCGTCGAATTGGGCTGCGGCGCGGCGTCGCTCATGGGGCTGGGTGGCCTGCCGGCATCGCAGGCCATTAGCCCAGCAAACCGCAGAAGTCGAGCACGGGATGGGTCGTAACCGTAATCGTAACCGTGGACGTGGTCGATCGTCGTCGACGTCCAAGATGACGTCGACGTCACGTGAAGAGTGGGATGCGAGGTGTTACATCAGCTCGCCATGCGCCTTTCGAGGCCAGCGTCCGAGATCCACGCCAACATCGCGCCAGCGCGACCCCGCCCGAGTCGCGCGCGCAAGCTGCTGCCCCTGCTCGGCCTTCTGCTCCTCGCCTGGGTGTTGTCGCAGCTCGATCTGGGCGCGATGCGGGCGGCCTTCGGACGCATCGCCGCAGCGAGCGTGGCGCTGGCCTGCGCGTTTTTCACGCTCAATCTGTGGCTCAAAGTGGCGCGCTGGCAGCGCTTGCTGCGCGCGCAGGGCATCGCGTTGCCGCACCGGGTCGCGCTCGCGGCGTTCCTAAGCTCGCAGTTCTACGCGCAGGTCACCGTGGGCCGCGTCGGTGAGTTTCTGCGTATCGAGGCGCTGCTCGAGCGCGGCGTGAGCCCGGGCACCGCGCTCGCGGCCTGCGTATTCGATCGCCTGCTCGATCTGTACGTCGTGCTGGGCGCGGGCCTGTGCTTCGGGGCGTTCTGGCTCGGGGATCTGCGGCTCGCGAGCGTGGCCGGGCTGATCATGCTCGGTCTCGCCGCACTGGGCGTGTGGACGATGCGGCTGCTCGATCGGGACCCGCCGCCCGCCTGGCTCGAGCGCAGCGCGCGCCGGCCGCTGCTCGCGCGGCTTTTGCGCCACGCGCGCGAGCTGGTTCAAGGGGTGCGTCCGATGCTCGCGCCGGGGCCGCTGCTGGAAGCGGCAGGCTGGACCTTGAGCGCCTGGTACCTGTACCTCGTCGCGCTGTTCGTGCTCGCTGCGGGCCTGCAGATCGACGTCTCCCGCGTGCTGCTGACGGCGACGGCCGCGTTCGCTGCACTTTCATCGCTGCTGCCGGTCACCATCTCCGGGCTCGGTGCGCGCGAGCTGATCTACATCGAGGTGCTGCGGGCGCGCGGCGTGTCGGGCGAGGCCGCAGCGACGCTCTCGCTCCTGCACCTCGCGGTCATGACCGCGCTCGCGATCGGGCTCGGGCTGCTCGGCACGCTGTGGCGCGCGCGGCAGCGCCGGGCGGGCGAGATTTGAGCTGATGCGAGCTTTTGTAGTACATGCCCGGGGCGCGACATGAAGCTCGTCATCCAGATCCCGTGCTTCAACGAAGCCGGCACCTTGCCCCAGGTGCTCGCGGACCTGCCCCGCGAGGTGCCGGGCATCGACGTGGTCGAGACCCTGGTCATCGACGATGGCTCGAGCGACGGTACGGCCGAGCTGGCTCGCCGCCTCGGCGTCACGCGTGTGGTCAGCCACCACGGCAACCGCGGCCTCGCGCGCAGCTTCCTCACGGGTCTCGAGGTCGCGCTCGAGATGGGCGCCGACGTGATCGTGAACACCGACGGCGATCACCAGTATCCCGGGAGCAGCATCGGTGAGCTCGTCGCCCCCGTGGTGGCGCAGCAGGCCGATCTCGTGATCGGCGATCGCCGCCCGCTCACGGATCCGCGCGTGTCCGCCACGAAGAAGCTCTTTTACTGGGTCGGCAGCTTCGTCGTGCGCAGCACGAGCGGCGTCAGCGTGCATGACGCTCCGAGCGGCTTTCGCGCCATGTCGCGCGAGTTCGCGATGAGCGTCTACCTCACGAACCCATTCTCGTACACGCTCGAGACGATCTTCGCCGCGGCGGAGCAGCGCTACCCGATCCGCGAGGTGGACATCCGCAGTAACCCCATGACGCGCCCGAGCCGCCTGTTCACGAACATCGGCGTGTACATGCAGCGCTCGGCGAGCATCATCGTGCAGGGCTATTCGATGCACAACCCGCTGCGCGCGTTCGGCCTGCTGAGCTTGCCGTTCCTCGTGCTGGGCTTCGGGCTGGGCGTGCGCTTCCTGTACTTCTTCGTGCGCGATCCAGACTACAGCGGCCACATCCAGTCGCTAATCCTGTCCGCGATCGCGATGATCATCGGCGCACAGATCTTGATCTTCGGCATGCTGGGCTCGCTGGTCCGGGCCAATCGCCTGCTGCTACAGGACATCCGCATGCGCGTCCGCCGCCTGGAGCTGCGAAAGCCGGCGGAGTGAAGCCCCGGATTCAATCGAGCGGCTCGGCCGGAGACGGCGAGCGCACGATGGTCGCGACCGCCGAAGGCCACTCACTGCCCTCCGCGGCGAGCTCACACATCATGACCGCCTCCGCGGCGGCCTGCCCGGGCGCGACGCCCTGCTTCTCCATCCAGCCCTGCACGCAGCGCGCGATCGCGAGCCGCGTGACGAGCTCGGCGCGGGCGACGTCGAACGGACCCCAGGGCACCCAGCGGAACATCCAGATCTCGTCGGCGATCCAGTCGTTGTAGATGGTCTCCGGCTGCGGCGTCTCGCGGCTGCTCGCGAGCGCGCGATCGAAGCCCGCATGCCAGGGGCGCGGACGCTGCGGCGGCGAGTGGCCCGTCGCGAGGTGCAGGAGCGCGTCGCCGAACCAGGCGTAGGCTTCGCCGCCGGCCGACACGTCGCGCGTCTCGATGTGCTCGATCGCGACCGCGGCCCAGCTGCTGTTTTGCAGCTCGGGCAGCGGCTTCGCGCCCAGCACCGTCTCGGCGCGCTCGCCCGCGTTCAGGCGCGCGATCAGCTGACTCTCGAGCTCCACGTAGCGGTCGAACGACACGCGTTGATCACGCCGCAGCGCGATGCGCCTGGGCACGTCGAAGTCATGCTCGAGCTTGCCCTTGCGATCGCGCAGCGAGGCGTCGGCGTCTTGCACGGAGACCGGCGGGCGATCGCCCATGGTGCGGCAGGCGCAGCGATGCTCGGTCGTGATGCGGCCGCCGTGTGGGGTGCGGATCAGGCCGTAGGGGAAGCGGCGGCAGCCCGCGGGCTTGGCCATGTGGCCCGAGTCGGCGTGGATGCGACAGCGCTGGTCCTCCCCCATGATGAACAGACAGCTGCGATCGACCGGACGCAGGCAGTAGCCCTCGAGCTCGTCGTTGTAGACGACCGCGAGCTTGTCGCGCGCCTTCAGCTCCTTGACCTCCGACCGAGTCAGGACACCGAGGCCGTGGATGTCACTGCAGCACACGCCGCTGCCCGAGCAGGCGAAGCGCGCTCCAGGCCGGGTGAGCAGAGGATGGATCTTGTGGTGCTTGCTCTCAGCCACGGGACGAAGGGGGCCTGGCGTATACCAACCGAGCTCTCAAAACCAGGAAAACCAGCCGCCCGGGAGTGATGACCTTTTTGGGAGGGTGGGAGGCCGCCACTTGCGGTGGAGTGGGAGCCGGTGTACCCCAACGGACCAGCCTGATCGCCAGCGGAGTCGAGGTCTTTCGCGCATGTCCACACGTTCCCGCAATCCTGAGCCCAGCAATGTCACCGTCCTGCGTCCCCGCACGGGCGCTGCCCTCACGGGCGGCCCACTCGAGGCCGACAAGAGCGCTGGTGTAGAGCACTCTCCGGATGTGTTGGCGGCGCTCGCCTACCACGAATTCCCGCGCCCCGGAAAGCTCGAGGTCGTTCCGACCAAGCCCGTGCGCAACCAGCGCGACCTGTCGCTGGCGTACTCGCCAGGTGTGGCCGAGCCGTGCCGCGAGATCGCGCGCGACCAGAGCCTGGTCAACCGCTACACGGGCCGCCGCAACCTCGTCGCGGTGGTGAGCAACGGCACAGCGGTGCTCGGCCTCGGCGATCTCGGCCCGTACGCTTGCAAGCCCGTGATGGAAGGCAAGGCGGTGCTGTTCAAGCGCTTCGCCGACGTCGACGTGTTCGACATCGAGATCGACGCGCGCGACCCGGAGCGCATCATCGAGACCATCGCCGCGCTCGAGCCGACCTTCGGTGGCATCAACCTCGAGGACATCAAGGCGCCCGAGTGCTTCATCGTCGAAAAGGCGTTGAAGATGCGCATGGCGATCCCCGTGTTCCACGACGACCAGCACGGCACGGCCATCATCAGCGCCGCCGCGCTGATGAACGCCGCCGAGCTGCAGGGCCGCAAGCTCGCTGACCTCGAGGTGGTCTGTATGGGCGCCGGCGCGTCGGCCGTGGCCTGCATGGAGTTGTGGATCCGCCTCGGCGTCGATCGCGACCGCATCACGATGATCGACTCGCGCGGCATCGTGCGCGACGGGCGCCCGGGCGTGGACGCTTACAAGGCGCAGTTCGCCCGGCCGGCGAACGATCCGCGCCGCACCCTGGCAGACGCCATGCGCGGCGCCGACGTGCTGATCGGCTTGTCTTCTGGCGGTCGCGTGCCGAGCGAGCTGCTGAAGACCATGAACAAGAACCCGATCGTGTTCGTGCTCGCGAACCCGGATCCCGAGATCCCCTACGACGAGGCGGTGGCCATGCGGCCGGACGCCATCGTGGCGACGGGTCGCAGCGACTATCCGAACCAGGTCAACAACGTGCTCGGCTTTCCGTTCATCTTCCGCGGCGCGCTCGACGTGGCCGCGACCTCCATCAACGAGGAGATGAAGCTGGCGGCGGCGTACGCCCTGGCCGAGCTCGCCCGCGAGCCGGTGCCGGACGTCGTGAACGAAGCCTACGGCGGCGAGCCGCTGGTGTTCGGCCCGCGCTACATCATCCCGAAGCCCGTCGATGCACGCGTTCTGCCGTGGGTGTCGTCGGCCGTGGCGCAAGCCGCGATCGAGACCGGCGTGGCCCAGGAGCCCCTGGACATCCCGGCGTACCGCGCCCGGCTCGCGCAGAAGGCCGGGCTCACCTCGAGCTGAGCCTAGACGGCCGTGTCCCAGGCCGAGCGGATCGAGGTCGCGATCGTGGGCGGTGGTGTGGCTGGCCTGTCGGCCGCCGCGCTGCTCGCACCGCACGCTCGCGTCACGCTGCTGGAGCGCGAGCCGCTGCTGTCGAGCTGCGCCTCGGGCCAGAACGCCGCCATCCACCGCCCGCTCGAGCACGACGCGGAGAGCGCGAGGCTAGCCGCCCGCAGCCGTCAGCTGCTGGCCGAACTAGTGGGCGAGGGCGTGCTCGACCGCACCGGCCTGTGCCTCGTCAGTCAATACGCCGAGCCGATCGACGCGCTGCAGCGCACGGCGGACGAAGCGGCGGTGCGCTACGAGCGGCTGGATCGTGCGGGCCTCGAGGCCCACGTGCCGTGGCTGCGCCGCGGACAGGTGGAGCACGGCCTCCTGCTGCTCGATGGCGGCGTGCTCGACTTGCATCGACTGACGTCGGGGCTCGCGGCACGCGCGCGGGAGCACGGCGCCGAGCTGCGCTGCTCGGCCGAGGTGGCCGAGGTGGAGTACGGGGCCGACGGTCGGCAAGTCGCGGGCGTGCGTCTGCAAAGCGGAGAGCGCATTCTCGCGCAGCACGTCGTGATCGCGGCCGGCGCGTGGAGCGCGGGCCTGTCGCACGTGATCGGGATGCCGCTGCCGCTCGCGCCGCTGCGCCGTCACCTCGTGCAGCTGAGGGCTGCAGATCCGCAGCGTGCGGCGCAGCCCGTGTTGTGGCGCCTCGAGGACGAGGTGTACTTTCGACCGGAGTCCGGAGGCATCCTGTGCAGCCCGTGCGACGAGAGCGAGTGGCCCGCGGAGCCTCCGCCGAGTGATCCGGCCGCTCTGCTCAGTCTGGCCCAGAAGCTTCAGCGCACTGCGCCGCAGCTCGAGCGCGCCACGGTGCAGCGCGCGTGGGCTTGCCTGCGGACGTTCGCGCCGGATCGCGAGCTCGCGATCGGCGCCGATCCACGCGCGCAGGGTTTGCACTGGCTCTGCGGCCTCGGTGGTCGCGGCATGAGCGTCGCGCCCGCCGCTGCGGAGTGGCTCGTCAAGCAGCTGCTGGATGCACAGGCGCCCATTCCGGCGGCCTGGTCGATCGCGCGGCTGGTATCGCCGGCTCGTACGTGAAACATCAGCGGCGCCGCGAGTTGCGAGCGTCTCTCGATATTGCACAGCCTGAGCCGCCACGCGCAGTCGCAGCGCTCTCGACTGACCGGGCGGCCGGAATGTGCAGGAAATTCGGCCCGGTATGCGTGCGACGAAAGGTTGAGTCAGTCGTCACTCCACGCTAAGAAGCCCAGCATTCACGCTGATTACTCCGGAAGGTGGCGGGATGCTCGTTGACGCTCAGGTCGCTCGCTCCGAGCAAGAGATCATCAAGGCCAGCAACGTGTACGCGCAGGAGGACGTGCGTACCAGCTGGTTCCATCTCGTGACCACGTTCATGGGGTTGTTCGGCACGCAGCTGGCAGCGGCGCTGCTGCACGACCCATGGCTGCGCCTTGCGTGCAGCGTGGTGTGCGGGCTCTTCACCGTGCGCGCGTTCATCATCTACCACGACTACAAGCACGGCTCGATCCTTCGCGGCAGCAAGCTCGCGAAGCCCATCCTCGATCTGTATGGGCTGTACGTGATGACGCCCACGAAGGTGTGGACGCAGACGCACAACTATCATCACGCGCACACGGCGAAGATCGTGGGCTCACACGTCGGCTCGTACATGATGTTGACGCCGCAGATGTGGGAGCAGCTCACGCCGAGCCAGCGCTTCATGTACCGGCTCACGCGCCACCCGCTGACCATCCTGCTCGGTTACTTCACCGTGTTCATGTACAGCTTCTGCGTGGCCGCGTTCACGCGCAATCCGCGCAAGAACCTGGATTCGCTCATGTCCATCGTGCTGCAGCTGACGTTGATCGCTAGCCTCTGGAGCTACTTCGGCTTCGAGGTCCTGTTCTACGCGTTGCTCCTGCCGCAGATCATCTCGCACGCGCTCGGAGCATACCTGTTCTACGCGCAGCACAACTTTCCCGAGGCCTACGTGCAGCCGCGCGAGAGCTGGACGTTCGTACGCGCGTCGCTCGAGTCGTCGAGCTACATGAAGCTCGGCCCGGTGATGCGCTACTTCACGGGGAACATCGGCTACCACCACGTCCACCACCTGAACCACCGCATCCCGTTCTATCGCTTGCCGGAGGCCATGGCGGGCATCCCGGAGCTGCAGAACCCACGCGGCGTCACCTCGCTGTGGCCGCGCGACATCAGCGCCTGCTTCCGGCTCAAGCTGTGGGATCCGGACCTCGGCCGGCTCGTGCCGTTCCCGGAGGCCACCGAGAGCCGCACCGCGGACGTGGCCAGCTGAGCGTCAGTGCGTCAGTGACCATGGCCGGTCGCGCGCGGACCGGCCCAGGCCACCCAGCGCCCGGTGAGGAAGAAAAACAGCGCGCACAGCGCGTAGCCCGCGGCCCAGGGTGCGCCCGCCGCCCAGCCGATGTGGTAGAGCGCGCCCGCCGCCGTCAGCTGCCCGGTGTGGGTGAAGCCGAAGAACGCGAAGCCCGCCCCCACGAGCATGAACAGCGCGGCCCGATCGAACTGGCGATCGATGAGGTGCGCGCTCGCCGCGGACCATACGACGCAGGTCAACATGAAGCCCTGCGACAGCGCGAAGAGGCCGTCGAGGTGCAGGCCGGCGGCGGCGAACGCGCCGGGTGAGGCGAGCACCCGATCCGCCAGGCTGAAGTCTCCGACCAGGTTGGACGCGGCGCCAAGCGTCTGGCTCAAGATCAGCACGCCCCAGCCGGCGATCGCAGGGAAGAGCCCGAGCGCCACGGCCGGCGCGTGCTCGGGCTTCGTGGCCACGAACGCTTGAGCGGTGATCACGATGCCGATCCACAGCACGATCGCCATGCCGGCTTCGATCGGGATCAGCGCGGCGATCGCACCCGACAGCCCGAACAGCGCCACCACGCAGAAGAACACGCCGTTCAGGATCGAGTAGCCCGAGCGCGCGCCGAGCGCCTTCCAGCCGGGATGCCCGATGTAGATCGTCGTCGGGAAGCACGAGCCGAAAGCCGCGGCCACCACGGAGCCGATGCCGTTGACCGTCAGGCTGGTGCTGGTCTCGTAGCGATCGCCCGCGGCCTCCGCCGACTCGAGGTTCTGCAGCGAGCCCAGGATGTTGAACAGGCCCATGGGCACGATCACCGGCACGAGATAGCGCAAGGTGAGCGGGTGCGTGAGGCCCGTCAGCAGATCGGATAACACGGGCACCGGACCGTACAGGCCGATGGTCTGCAGCGCGGGAACCACGGCTGCGGCGCTCACGGGCGTGCGTACGCCGGGCCAGAGCGTGGAGCCCCACGCGCACAACGTGCCGAGCAGCAAGGCCCAGGCGCCGCCTGGCAGCCGCAGCGGCAGCGCGACGTGGGCGAAGTACGTCGTCAGCACCACGCCGAGCGGCAAGAGCGCGACCAGCGGCATCTCGAACGTGCGGACCGCGAAGTCGATGGAGATGAACGACACCGCGATGCCGGAGAGCGTGGACAGGAGCGCAGCGCGCGGCGTGTTGCGGCGCACCCAGTCCGCGAGCGGCGCGGCGATCAGCTCGATGGCGCCGCACAGAAAGCACGCGGACAACCCCACCTGGAACGCGAGCTGCGCGGCGTCTGCCTCCGACAAGCCGCTGCTCTTCGCGCTCAGCTTCGCGGGCAACATGACGAGGAACACGTACGCGAACAGCGAGACGGTGTTGACGCCGTACGGCAGCGCGGTCACGTCGGTGCGGCCTTCACGCGCGGACAAGCGCTGCGCCTGGAACGCGTAGAACACGTTGCCGACGAGCACGGACAGCGCCGCTCCCGGCAGCACGCGCGACAGCAGCAGCTCGAGCGGAAAACCCAACACGCCCTGGCACAACGCGACGATCAGCAGAAACTGGATCAGGTTGTCGATGGCGAGACCGAAGAAGCCATCGAAGTCGCCCGTTACGAACCACGGCTGCGCGGGCTTGTCAGGAGAAGCTACGGAGGACATGCGCGCGACTGTACATGGAAAGCCCCCCGCGAGCGCGAGCGCGAGCGCGAGCGGAGGTCGGGAGCCGCGGAGCTTGCGGAGCGGGTCCCGCGACCGCCGCTGTGATTGCGGAGGTCGGGAGCCGCGGAGCTTGCGGAGCGGGTCCCGCGACCGCCGCTGTGATTGCGGAGGTCGGGAGCCGCGGAGCTTGCGGAGCGGGTCCCGCGACCGCCGCTG
>Ga0190269_10000291_pt1 | contig 27014 bp, 20 predicted proteins | sample Popmic249IS_FD_133749 | JGI IMG/M metagenome (GOLD analysis project Ga0190269, IMG submission 133749) | Populus adjacent soil microbial communities from riparian zone of Blue River, Arizona, USA - 249 IS | ecosystem: Environmental > Terrestrial > Soil > Riparian zone | place: USA: Arizona... | reverse complement strand
CGATCCGGCGGGAGACGGGCCGCGCGGCGGCCAGCGCCTCACGTGCCGCCGCCGCGGAGTCGGCTACGACCGCGACCCGGTGCTCGTGGTGGCTGCGGTGGACGGCGGCCGCGGCGCTGACGGCGCCGAGATCAGCGTCGGCGGTGAGGAGCGTCCGGTATCGCTCGGTCAGTTCCGTGGCCGCCGCCGGGGTCCGCGCCGACAACGGCAGCAGGTGGGGTCCCGGTCGAACCGGGGCGGGTACGCGCGTCGTCTCGGGCGCGCGCAGGACGAGATGCGCGTTCGTGCCACCGAACCCGAACCCGCTGACGCCCGCGGCGGGCCGGTGGTCGTCCTCCGGCCAGGGCCGGAGGGTGTCCACCACCCGCAGAGCCAGCTCGTCGAACGGAATGTGGGGATTAGGGCGGTGGAAGTGGATGCTCGGCGGCAACGTGCGGTGATGCAGGGCCAGCGCCGTCTTGATCAGGCCGGCCACGCCCGCGGCGGCCTCCAGATGGCCGAGGTTCGACTTCACCGAGCCGATCAGCAACGGCTTCTCCGGTTCGCGGCCGGACGCGAAGACCGTGGCGAGCGCCTTCGCCTCGATGGGGTCGCCGAGCAGCGTGCCGGTGCCGTGGGTCTCGACGTAGCCGACCTCGGCGGGGCGCAGACCGGCTCGGGCGTGAGCGATCCGCAGCACTTCTTCCTGGGCCTGCGGGTTCGGTGCCATCAGCCCGTTGGTGCGTCCGTCCTGGTTGACGGCGCCGCCGACGATCACGCTGTAGATCGGGTCGCCGTCGGCCACCGCCCGGGACAGCGGCTTGAGCACCACGACGCCCGCGCCCTCCGAACGCACGTAGCCGTCGGCACGCGCGTCGAAAGCCTTGCATCGGCCGTCGGCCGCCATCGCTCCGGCGGCGGTGAAGTTGATCGCCAGCGCCGGTGAGAGGATCACGTTCACGCCACCGGCCAGAGCCAGCGAGCAGTCTCCCCGGGCCAGGCTCGCGCACGCCTCGTACACCGCGACCAGGGAGGACGAACACGCGGTGTCGACGGCGAGGCTGGGGCCGCGCAGGTCCAGCAGGTACGAGAGCCGGTTCGCCGCGATGCTGAGCGCGTTGCCGGTGCCGCTGTAGGCGTCGACGCGGTCGAGGTAGGGGAACGTGCGCTGTCCGTAGTCGTTGGTCGCGACGCCGACGAACACACCCGTGGCTGAGCCGGCCAGCCGATCCGGTGGCAGACCGGCGTCCTCCAGCGCCTCCCAGGCGACCTCGGCCAGCAGTCGCTGCTGCGGATCCATCCGGGCGGCCTCGTGCGCGGAGATGCCGAAGAACGCGGGATCGAATTCGTCGATCCGGTCGAGAAAGCCGCCCCAACGGGCTGCCGTCACCGCGGGATCCCAGCGGTCGGCGGGAACCTCGGTGATCGCGTCCGTGCCCGCGCGCAGCAGGTCCCAGAACGCTGCCGGACCGTCCGCCCCGCCCGGGAAGCGGCAGCCGATGCCCACGATCGCGACCGGCTCGCTGCCCGGCGGCACGGTGACCGGTAGCGAGACGGCCCGCGCGGAGGCCGGCCCGGCTGCGCCGGGCGAGTCCGGCGCCAGGTGGTCGGCGAGCGCGTCGATCGTCGGGAATTCCCACGTCAGGGTCGACGAGAGCGGGCGCCCGATCCACCGTTCGAGCTCACCGGTCAGCCCGACCAGATCGACCGACGACAGGCCCAGCGCCGCGAGCGGTTCGGCGGAGTCGATGCTCTCCCGGCCACGACCGAGACGCTGCGCCACCGCGTCGGTCAGCCGGCGGACCAGCGCAGTACGGTCCGGGCCGCGCGTCGCCTGCACGGACGTCTCGGCGGCGTCGCCAGCGGCTCCGGCCTTCCGAGGACCCGTGTCGCTCGCCGGAACCGGCTCGCTCGGAGGGGCCGGTGGGTCGGTGGCGCTCCACGTCGCGAATGCGTCGAGAGTGCCCTCGACGTAAGCGCGGCGGCACGCGGCGCGCTGCAGCTTGCCGCTGGAGGTCTTCGGGATCTTGCCCCGGCGCAGGAGCGCGATCGCGTGCACGGCGACCCCGTGGTCGGCGGCGACCGCCGCCCGCACCGCGGCGAACACTCGGTCGGTGTCCAACCGGTCGCCACCGAGCGCTTCGTGCACGACGAGAAGTCGCTCTTCGCCGTCCACCTCGACGGCGCACGCGACTCCTCCGCCCGGCGCCAAGGCCGGATCACTCCCGGCGACCGTGTGCTCGATGTCGTGCGGGTAGTGATTGCGGCCGGCGAGGATGAGCAGGTCCTTGCGACGCCCGGTGACGTACAGCTGGCCGTCTCGGAGGAAACCCAGGTCGCCGGTGCGCAGGTAACCGGCTTCGCCGGAGTCCGCGAGCCGGGCTCCGAACACCTCCGCGGTCTGCGCCGGACGCTCCCAGTAGCCGTGCGCGACGCTCGGGCCACTGACCCAGACTTCCCCGACCTGGCCGTCGCTCAGTCGTGCGCGACTGTCCGGGTCGACGATCGCGACGTCGTGCCGCTCGACCGGTCGGCCGCAGCCGACGACCGTACGGCTCGCCTCGCCGGCGGCGGCCTCCCGCACCTCGTGCTGCTCGAGGGCGTCGGCGGCCAGCCGCAGGACCGTCGGTTCGTTGCCCTGCGGGCCTCCGGCGACGAAGAGCGTCGCCTCGGCCAAGCCGTAGCAGGGGAAGAAGGAGGTGCGCCGCATCCCCGCAGGGGCGAAAGCGGTGACGAAGCGCTCGATCGTCTCCGCCCGCACGGGCTCCGCGCCGCTGAACGCCAGCCGCCATCGGCTCAGGTCGAGTGCGGCACGCTCGGCCTCGGTGGTTTTCGCGACGCACAGCTCGTAGCCGAAGTTCGGGCTCCCGCTCAGGGTGGCGCGCGTGTCGCTGATGGCGCGCAGCCAGCGCAGCGGCTTCTTCACGAACGCCACCGGCGACATGAAGGTGACCGGGAACCGTCCGTAGAGCGGCTGCAGCATGCCGCCGATCAGCCCCATGTCGTGATAGGGCGGCAGCCAGGAGACCAGACGCGTGTCGTCCGGGTCGTCGACGAAGCGCTCGTTGGTGACCTGCAGGTTGGCCAGCAGGTTCGCTCCGGTGAGGACGACGCCCTTGGGAGTTCCCGTGGAGCCGGAGGTGTACTGCAGGAAGGCGATGTCCTCCGCGCGGTGCCCGGGGACGACCCAGTCCTCGGCGGCGGTATCGACGGCGTCGATCGCCTGCCAGGACAGGCTGCGCAGCGAGGGCACCTGCTCGCCCAGTTGCTCGGCCATCGCGAGCAGGGACGAGGGCGCGAGTACCACGTCCGGCCGTGCGTCACCGATCACCCCCAGGAGACGGGGCAGGGTGCGCTTGAGCAGCACCGGATTGGGCGGGTAGACCGGCACCGCGACGACCCGGGCGTAGAGGCAGGCGAGGAAGGCGACCAGGTAGTCCAGCCCGGGCGGCGACACGATCAGCGCCCGGTCTCCGGCCGACAGCCGTCGTTGCAGCGTGGCCGCGAGCGCGGCGGCACGCCGGTCGAGCTCGGCGTTCACCAGCTCGTCGGCCTCGCCCTCGCCCTCCGGAAGAAAGCGATAGGTGCAGGATTCCGGGCGCTGGATGAGCGCGGATCGGAATACCTCAGCCAGGGTCTCGGTGGCCACGGCGTTCCCTTCCCCGTTTGCGGAAACGTCGATCTGCGTCGAGGCGACGACGTTCGCTCCGACGTTCTCGATCACTTCGCGGGAACGCGGTGAATACGGCGCGGAAGCGGACCGGCGTGGGGCCGCTTCGCGAGCTCTCGGCGATTCCTGAATTCACCGCTTGACGCCGTCGACCCTAGATTTATGCGCGGCGTGTTTACAAGGGATCCCGAATATGTTCAAAAGCCGCAAATGCTCGTGAGCCGCCCCGCTGCCCGAGGACCCGCCAGCAAAATGGTGGGTAACTAGTCGGAACTTAATTAACAATACGGACTAAACGACGCCTCCCGTTCGGGACTTCGGTCACCGAGCCGTCACACGTTGTCCCCTAGCGGGCCGGTCAAATCGACGCCAGGCTAGGACGGAGACCCGCTAGAGGACCTTGGTCGCCGCCTCGTCCGGAACGAGAGGAAAACTGCCGTGAGTCGAGTTTCTCCGACCAGGCGACACCCCGCCGATACTCGCGGGATCGGGACCGAATTGCTCGACAGCGGCAAGCTGGAGCATTTGGTCAACTCCGCGCGCCTGCACGGGATACCACTCCTGGGAACGGACGGACTCATCGCGCAAATCGTCGAGGAAATCCTCCGGGAGGAACTCGTCGGACCCGAGCTCGGGATCGAGGAGCGGTGGCGCCCGGCCGGGCTGGCCACCCTCGTCGCCTCCCTGACCGTTCGAGGACTCACCAACGACGACATCCACCGGCACCTGCGGGAGGTGTACGGCGTCGCGGCCCCGGCCGACCGGATCGAACCGATGGTCCGGGCCGTCCTGCGCGGGCGGCGAGCCTGGCAGCGCCGTGAGCTCAACGATGTCTACCCGGTTCTCTTCCTCGGCTCCATCCAGGTGCCGGTCGGGCACGGCCCCGGCCGGACGGCCTCGTTCGCGGTGCCGGTCGGTGTCCGACCCGCCGGCACCGTGGAGGTCCTCGGACTCTGCCCGATGTCGTCCGATGACCAGGACGGGCTCTGGCGTTCGATCCTCACCGACCTGCGGGGACGCGGAGTGGGCGACGTCCGGTTCGCCGTCTGCCCCTCCGACCGCGGGTTGGCGGCTGCGTTGACCGCCACCTGGCCGGGTTGCACGGTCCAGACCTGCCTCGCACACCTGCGACGCGACACGTTCCGGCAGGTCGGCGCGGAGGACCGCCGGCACTTCGCGACGGATCTGCGCGCCGTGTACGCCGCACCGTCGCTCGCCGAAGCCCGCGCCGCTTTCGCCACCGCGCGAACGCGGTGGGGGTCACGCTATCCCGCCGCCCTCTCCCTGTGGGAGGAGAGCTGGAGCCGGGTCACCCCGTTCTTCGCCTTCGATCCGAGCGCGCGGCGCCTCGTCTCCTCCACCAGCATCATCGACAGTCTCAACGCGCGCTTCCGCCGGCTGGCGCGCGACCGCGAGCAACGTCTGGACCCGCTGGCGGCGCTCGACGTGCTGTACCTGGCCGTGCTGGGCAACGCGCAGGTCCGGCCGGACGAGCGTTGGCTGGCCCGGTGGGCGGTGATCCACCGGACGCTGACCGCGGACGCCCCGCACCGGCGCCCGGCTGACGACGAGTCGACGGCAGCCTGACTAGGTCGTGGACCGCACCAGGTCGTCGACGACCTGGACGCCGGGGAGCGAGGCCAGGAGCCGACCGTCGCAGCGCAACTTGGCGCTGCGGAGTCCGCCGCCGATCACCAGGCCCGTTCGATCGCACAGCGCCGAGTCGAGCAGAACGGGCCATCCCCGGGGCAGCCCGAGCGGCGTCACACTGCCGGGTACCATGCCGGTCGCGAAGATTTCCTTCATCGGCACCAGGGAGATCCGGCGGACCTCCAGACGGTCGCAGACCACGCCCTTGAGATCGACCCGACGGCTCGCGGGCGCGAGGCACACCGCCCACCGGCGATCGTTGCCGCGCCGACCCGAGACGACCAGGCAGTTCACCGCCCGGTCCAGGGGATGCCCGTAGCGGGCACAGAAGTCGTCCGTGTCCGCGGCGAGCGGATCGACCGGGGCGATCTCGAGGCGAAGGCCTCGGACGGCCAACTCCGACACCGTGCGCGCGACCGCAGGCGCCAACAGATACGAGTGGTCGGTGGCCGGTAGCCAGGACAGGGGCTCGGACATACGCGTCCTCCGAAGGCGAGCGACATGTGAAGCGCAACACACGACGGGAACCGGCGAACCACCGATCCGTGTCCGGCAGGCAGCCGTCCGGAGTACGCGGCGCGCCGGGCAAGGTATCAGCGCTTCGAATAGGCCGAAAGTCCTTCGCCGAGTGACGACCGGGCCCTGCCGGTCGCGCGCCTCGGCATCCATCGTGGACTCATGATCACTCACGGGGGACACGATGAGCGGCAACGACGCTGGTGAGGGCCGGCAATCAACCACGTGGAACGCCCGCTCCGATCCGGTGGCCGATCACGTCGTTCGGGCGATCCTCCACCGCACCCGGGCCGCCGAGGAGCCACTGTTCGGACCCGCGGGTGTGCTGCCGCGCTTGATCAAAGGCGTCCTCGAGGCCGCGCTGGAGCAGGAGATCGAGGAACATCTGCGCACCGACGCCGCCGAGGGAGGCGGCAACGAGCGCAACGGCCGCCGCCGCAAGACCCTGACGACGCCGGTGGGGCCGGTCGACGTCGACGTACCGCGCGACCGGCTCGGCACCTTCACTCCCCGCGCCGTCGCCAAGCGGCAACGCCGATCGCCCGGCGTCGACGCGATGATCGTCTCGCTGACCGTGGAAGGGCTGAGCGCCGGAGAGATCGCCAGACACCTCGGCGAGGTCTTCGGCGTCGAGGTGTCGCGGGAGCACGTCACGAGCATCCTCAGCGAGACGCTGAACACCTACGGCGACTGGCAACGGCGGCGCTTCGGCCGACGCTACCCGATTCTGCTCCTCGACAACCTCCACGTCCGAACCCGGGAGTCGACAACGGCCACGACGCCCTTCGGCATCGCGACCGGAGTGACGGCCGACGGTGAGCCGGAGATACTCGGCCTCTGGGCCCACGATCCCGATCGGTACGAGCGCGGCTGGCGAACCGCGGCCGGGAGCCTACGCCGTCGCGGAGTCCACGACGTCGGGCTCGTCGCGCACGACGACTCCGCCGCCCTCACCGCCGCAGCCGATGCCGCGTGGCCCGGCAGCGCGCGAATCACCAGTTCGTTCGCTCTGCGGCGGCTCTCCCTCCAGGAGGTCGGCAGCCGCGACCGCCGAGCCGTGGGCGAGAGCCTGAACGCGGTCACCCAGGCTCCGACGCCGGAGCAGGCCCGAGCCGCTCTCGACACGTTCGCGGTGACCTGGCGCGGCGCCTACCCGAGCGTGGTCACCCGCTGGAACGACTGGTGGCGGGAGCTGGAGCGGCTCGGCGCCGCCGTCGACGGCGGACGATTCGTGTGCACCGCGGATCCGGCCGCTCGCATCGAGGCGCGTTTCCGGCGCCTCGTCCGCCTGCGCGGCAGGCACCCGACGCCCGCGGAGGCGTTCCAACTGCTGTACCTGACGATGTGGAGTGATCGCAGCGTCCGGATGCCCGGGCGATGACGCGGCTACCTCCCACCGGTCCCGGTCTCGCGTGTTCGCAGCTCGGCGGCGAGGACCGCGGCTTGAGTACGACGTCGCACACCCAACTTCGACAGCAGCCTCGAGACGTAGTTCTTCACGGTCTTCTCCGCCAGGAACAGCTCCTCGCCGATCTGCCGGTTGGTCATGCCCTGGGCGATCAGCTCGAAGATGCGCCGCTCCTGGCCGGTGAGCCCGGCCAGCTCCGGCGGGGCGTGGTCGTCGCCCGTTCTGATCCGCATCAGCACACGCTGGGTCACCGCGGGGTCGAGGAGGCTCTGCCCGGCCGCGACCCGCCGCACCGCGTCCACCAGGTCGGTACCGCGAACCTCCTTGAGCAGGAAGCCCGACGCTCCGGCGAGGATCGCGCTGAAAAGCGCCTCGTCGTCCCGGTAGGACGTCAGGATCAGCGTCTTGATCGAGGGGTCCCGCGCCGAGATCTCACGACACACCTCGATGCCGTTCCCGTCCGGAAGCCGCGCGTCGACGACCGCGACGTCGGGCCGCATCGCGAGAATCTGCCTGCCGGCCTCCGCGGCGGACCCGGACTCCCCCACCACCTCGACGTCGCCGTCGGCCTCGAGCAGCGCAACCAGGCCGCGGCGGACGACTTCGTGATCGTCGAGAAGATAGACCCGGATCATCCCTCGTTCCTACACTGCGCCCGCACCGGCCTGCCAGCGGGCCGACCGCCTCGAAGGAGCGTCCGGGACGACGCTGCGGGGGCCGCGACGCGGGCACTACCACCGGCGGACCTCATCCGTCACGTGCGGGCCGCCCCCGATCCGTCCCTGGAGGGGATCTGAACACCGGTCCTTCGCCCGCCCGCTCCGAACGACGTCCGCGCCCGCCTACACTGGCGACGGCATCACCGACCCACCGGAGGCGCCACGGTGAGCAGTGATGTCCCGTCGAAGCCGGTCGATCGTGGGCATCGGGAAGCGATCACGTCGCTGGAGCGGCTGCGTCTCGACGCGCTCCTCCGGGAGCTGATCGATCGAGCCGAAGAGTTCCTCGGTACCCAGTCGCACTCGCAGCGGCTGCTCGACGCCGTCGTCTCGATCGCGGGCGATCTGAGCCTGCCGGATACGCTGCGTCGCCTCCTCGAGCTCGCCGCCGAACTAGCCGATGCTCGCTATGCCGCGCTCGGCGTCGTCGGACCGGACCGTACGCTGAGCACTTTTCTCACGCTGGGCATCGACACCCGGACGCGCCTCGCGATCGGGGACCCACCCCACGGGAGGGGCATCCTCGGACTGCTCATCGACGACCCGAGGCCGCTGCGTCTGCACGACCTCACCCGGCATCCCGAGTCGTTCGGCTTCCCGCCCGGCCATCCACCGATGACCTCGTTCCTCGGCGTTCCGATCCGTGTCCGCGGCACGGTGTTCGGGAACCTGTACCTGACCGAGAAACGCGGCGGCGGGGACTTCAGCGAGGAAGACGAGAACCTCGTCGCGGCGCTGGCCGCCGCGGCCGGCATCGCGATCCAGAACGCGCGGCTGTTCGAGGAGACGCACCGACGGGAGCGGTCGCTCGCCGCCTCGGCGGACGTCACCGCAGTACTGCTCCGGGGGGCGGACTTCGCGGAGACCGCGGCGCTGATCGTCGCCAGGGCCACCGAGGTCTCGCAGGCGGACACCGCACTCCTTCTCCTCCCGGATCCCGCCCCCGATACGAACCACGACGGATTCCTCGTCGTGGCCGGCCCGCCCGCGCTGCAGGGCGTTCGGTACCGACTCCCCGGGAACGATCCGGCCGGCCCCGACCGCGGGGTCCGCGCGTTCGGAGCGGGTGCCTGGCCGATGGACTCGGACCGACATCCCGGCTCCTTCGACGGACCTGGCGTCCTGGTACCGCTGGTCGCCGGTGCGCGGACGATCGGGATGATCGCGGTCGTCCGTACGGCAGACCAGCCCCCGCTCGGTGAGGCGGACATCCGAATGCTCGACGCCTTCGCCGATCACGCCGCTCTGGCCGTGGAGTTCGGCAGGGTCACCGCGGACAGACAGCGGCTCGCGGTGTACGAAGACCGCGACCGAATCGCCCGCGACCTCCACGACCTGATCATTCAGCGGTTGTTCGCGGTGGGGCTCGGTCTGCACGGTGCCACCGCGATGGTCGAGCCCGCGCTCGCCGACAAGATCACCACGTTCGTCGACGATCTCGACGCCATCATCCGTGACGCCCGGATGACGATCTTCTCGCTCCAGGAACCCGTCGACCGGCCGAGTGGACTGCGCGGAGAGATCGTGCGCGCCGTCAACGCCTCGGCCCAGACACTCGGCTTCCAGCCGCGTCTGCACATCGACGGGCCCTTGGACGCGGCGGTGCCCGACGCTCTGCACCCCGACCTGCTCTCGGTCCTCGGCGAGGCGCTGACCAACGTGGCCAGACACGCACGAGCCACCAGCGCGGACGTGCTCGTCGCCGTGGATCCGTCGACGGGCCACGTCACGCTCATCGTCACCGATGACGGCGTCGGGCCAGGCCGCGCCGACTCCCCGGGACACGGAACCGTGAACATGCTCTCCCGCGCGCGGCGCCTCGGCGGCAGCTGTGAGCTGGTCCCCGCGCCCGAGGGCGGTGCCCGACTCACCTGGTCCGCGCCCTTCCGCGCACGCTGAGCGCGACGGGCAGCCCTCCGATGAAGGAATCCCCGCGCTCCCGGCGTCCCACGAGTGGCTCGCCGTGGACGTTCTTCGGCCTGGTCTTCGGCCTGTCCGTTCCGTTCTGGGTCGCCGGCGGCCTGGTGCCGGTGTCCGACGACGTTCCCCTGCAGCTGCCGGCCAGCGCGCTGATGTTCGTGTGCCCGGCCATCGCCGCGACCGTCCTGCTCCGCCGTGAGCGGGGCCGCGGCCCCGCGCGGCAGCTCCTGCGCAGCACCGTCAGCGTCGCGAGCGTCGAGCAGGAGCGGTGGTACCTGCCGGCCCTGCTGCTCATGCCGCTGGTGATGCTGGCCTCGTACGGATTGATGTCCCTGGCAGGAACGCCGTTCCCGCCTCCCGATGCGAGCCTGTACCTCGTCCCGGTGCAGTTCGTCGTCTTCTTCCTCGCTGCCGCCGCCGAGGAGGCCGGATGGACCGGCTATGCGACCCGCGGGCTGCAGACGCACCGGTCCGCGCTGACGACCGCCCTGATCGTGGGCACGGTCTGGGCCTGCTGGCACGTGCTCCCCTACGTGCAAGGCGGCCACTCCGCAGGCTGGATCGTCTGGCAATGCGTGGCGACGGTGGCACTGCGCGTCCTGATCGTCTGGCTGCACAACAACGCTGACCACAGCGTCTTCATCGCGGCCGTGTTCCACGCGATGATCAACGTCTCCAACGCCGGGTTCCCGACGAACGGGTCCCAGTACGACCCGGCGGTCACCGGTCCGCTGCTCGTCCTGCTGGCTGTGATCGTCGCCCTCGGCTGGGGGCGCTCGACGCTCGCCGAACCTCGCTACCGGCTGAGGAGCCGTCCGCCGGCAGCCCGTTCCGGCCGAGACGGCGACGCTCCGTCGACCCAGTGAGAACACGGCTCCACCCTGCCGGTGGCCGCTTCGCTCGCAGGCGACCCAGCACCCGGCGCCTGGACGACCCCGGCCCCTCTTCGCCGTGCGTTGCGAGCCGCGGACCCGACCGCTCGCGCTGCCGGCGCAGCGAGGTGCCCGCACGGGGCGACCGGAGGTGGATACCGGGGAGCGCTCCCGACGACGCCGGGCCGTGCGCCGTCGGATCCACCGGGTGCTCGTCGATGCTCACGCCACCCGGAGCTCGCCACGAGCGGTGATCACGCCGGAGCCGGAGAGCCGTACCCGGTCGTCTGCCACGTCCACCCGGATGCGGCTGGGACGCCCGAGGTGGTGACCCTGCTCGATGAGGACGGGCGACGCGGCCGGCACCCGTCCCGACCGGACGAGGGCGGCGGCGAGCGGGCCCGCCGCCGTCCCGGTCGCCGGGTCCTCGTCGATGCCCACGGTCGGGTTGAAGAAGCGGGTGTACGCCGCGGCCCCGTCATCGCCCGCGGTGGTGTAGAGGTAGCACCCCTCGCCACCGGCGTCGGCGAGAAGAGCGGCGAGGTCGCGGCTCTGCGCCACGGCCGCGTCGACCGCCTCGCGGGTGGCGAGGGGAACCAGCAGATGCGCGACACCGGTCGACACCACCTGGGGAGTGGCGTCGGTGGCGAGGTGCCGGGGTTCGAGTCCGAGTGCGCCGGTCAGCCGCTCGCCGTCGGTGACGTGCTCGCCGAATTCCGGTGCACCTTGGTCCATGACGATGCGCACCGGTTCCCCGGGCACGCGGAGAATCTCGACGTCGAGGATCTCGGCGCCGATGCGCTGCCGCATCGTCACGGCCGGCCGGTCACCGGTGAGCCCCTGGTCGGCCAGCCACAGCCACGCGCCCAGGGCGTTGTGCCCGGCGCCGCCGACCTCGGCTCCGGCCGGGGTGTACGAGCGCAGGCGCCAATCGACCCCCTCCTCGTGCGGCCGGAGCAGGAAGGTCGTCTCGGACTGATTGAACTCGCGGGCGATGGCTCGCATCTGCGACACGGTGAGGTCGTCGGCGTCGGGCACGAGCGCCAACGGGTTGCCGGTCAGCGGCCGGTCGGCGAAGACGTCAATGAAGTAGAAGCGAGTCATGGCATGAGTCTCGGGCACTCCCGGACCCCTTCGGCACCGCATTTTCGTCGCCACATCGGTCTCGCGATCGGCCTACTCGCCGGACGCGGCGGAGGGGGACCGGAGCCGGCCCCGAGCCCGACGGCGAGCACCGGACCGGCCGGCTTCGCCCGGTTCACCTCCTCGCTCGGCGGCTGGGAGCCACCGAAGGTCACGCGTTCTTGGCGGGCGCCGTGCTGGAGGGGCCGAACTGGAACCTGCCGCTGACCGGCTCGGCGACGATGACCACGCTCCCGGCCGACGTGGCCGAGCTGCTGGCCTACGACGGCGAGCTGGCGGACGGGCTCGCGCTGACGTCCGCCGAGGGCAACGGGTCCCTGATCGTCGGCGTCGGCAGCACCAGCGCCTACAACACCGTGCCCCACGAGGAGAAGCCCCAGTCGCTCCAGGTCGTGGTCGACGGCGAGCCCAGGAGGCTCACGATGGTCCCCGGCCCGATCGGTGGGGACATCGTCCTCTCGGTTCCCGTCGGTGCGCAGACGTTCTTCCAAGCCCCCGCGGACAGCGGGGCCGCGTCCACATCGCGATCAGCGCCAGGCAGCTGGGCTGGGTGAAGAAGCACGGGTGGGCGCCGGAGGGCCTGTCCGGACCCATCAGCGCAGCGCGCGCTCCACGGCCGCTCCGGCGTTCACCCGACCGTAGCCGTACCACTGGCTGAAGCTGGGGCGGACGGTGTGGTCCCACTCCCCGGGCTTGTTCTTGTTCGTGACATCGACTGGTGCCGCGGTGTCCCGGAGGATGCTTCGGACCTGGTCGACGGTGAGGGTCGGCTCCGCCGAGCGCATCAGCGCGATGACTCCCGCGACGATCGGGGCAGCGGCCGAGGTGCCACCGAAGATCTGAGGGCCGGCCCGGGACAGGTCCAGAGAGGGTGCGCCCTCTCCCTGGGCGCAGACCAGGAGCTCGCGCCCGTAGTTCGAACTCGGGTGCCGTCGCTCCGGCCCTTCCTCGTCGGGTCCCATGGTGTTGGCGACGATGATGTTCTTGCCCCACGCGCAGTACTGGTACCCGGTGAGCGGGGCATTCTTGTTGCCCGCCGAGTAGACGACCACCCGATCCGCGTCGGCGAGGTCCTCGATCGCATCCTTGAGCAGTGTCGAGGTCGCCAGCGTCGAACCATGGGAGCAGCAGAGGACGTCAGCGCCGCGAGGGACCGGAGCCGGCCAGACCGCCGGCAGTTTCGTCGCGGCCGAGGGTAGGCCGGCGACCCAGCGCAGCACCTCGCAGTAGAGGTCGGTCGTCATGTCGGGGCGTTCAACGCAGATCTGGCGAGTGTTCGGTGCGACGCCGGCCACACCGAGGGTGTTGTCCGCCCGGGCGGCGATCAGCCCGAGCACTCCCATGCCGTGATTGCTGTAGGGCACGTACGTCGGGTCGGTCAGCGGCCGGTAGCGGACGAAATCAAAGGTGGCGAGGATCCGCGGCTCCCCGTTGGTGAGGGTGCCTGCCAGGTCGGGGTGGCTGAGCCGGAAGCCCTTGTCCACGGTGGCGACGACGACTTGCGGGTCACCGAATCGGTGGCTGGGATCTGCCGCCGCGAGCAGGGCCCACGCCGTGTCGACACCGTGCCGGGCCAGGGTGTCCTGCCGCGCTGTTGATGGTCCGGACGGGTGGCTGACGATCTGGGCCATGATGTTCGGCTCGCCGACCACGGTGAGTTCCTCCGCGCGCCAGCGTTCGAGCTGAACGAGGGCCTCGAGCGGGTGTACCGGGATCCGCGCGACGTAGGTCGTCGTGTCCCGGCGCCGGTACTCCCGGACCACCTCGGCCCCGACCGTGCCGAGCAGCCGCTCGGCCCGTGCCGGCCCGACATCCGGGCGGAACCGCACCACGACCTGATCGTCGATGACCTTCAGCTGCTCGGGGACCGTATCGACGGGAACGCCCACACGGGCGGTCTCGACGCCCCGGTCACGCAGAATCTGCCGGGCCGCCTCCAGCGCCCCGGTTTCGTGCGCGGACGGGCCGGTGAACAGCCACATGGAGCCTTCGGCGTGCCGAAAACCGTCGCCACCCTCGATCGGCAGCGGGTGCAGGTCCAGCGTGCGCATCAGCTCGGTGCCGATACGTCTCGCGAGCCCGGCGTCCGGCACCTGGAGAGGGAACCCGATCCCCAGCAGGTTCGTCGGGACCGCGAACGGTACGTACGCGTCGCCGAGCCAGTACGTCGGCCACCCGCGCTCCCCCAGGTAGGCCGAGACCTCGTACTCCCGGTCCACCTCGACGTGGCGTTCGGGAGCGAGTAACCAGCCGGTCCGCACCATCAACCGGTACGGACCCGGCGCGACGCGGCCGGCGTGGCACAGACCGTCGGCCTCGCGGACCAGCGTGGTACCCGCCCCCGTGGGATCGATCAGCTCCACGACGGCGTCGTCGCCCTCGTACACCCGCCCGTCCACGCCGTGCACGAACACCCGGATCTCCGCCAGCATGGTTGTCCGCCCTTCGCGTCGGTAGTTCCCCTCTCGAGGGTGGGGCCGCGGACGGCCAGCGACGTCACGAGCAGGGTCGATTCCTGAATCATCCGGTGGCTCGACCCGACGTACCACGAGAGAATGACGCGTAGCCCGCTCGATCATGCGGCCACGGCAACAGCGAAATCGGTACTCAGCCCGACGCTCTACCCGGCCCGGCGGATCCACCATTTGCGACATCGAGCGCCGCCCAGGCGCTCCCAAACGGAGGAGATCGAGATGGCCGGAAACTGGGACGCCACGGTCACCGTGCTGCGCGCGACCGAGACGGGCAAGAACTTCGTGGCCGCGACCGTCCAGAACGGCAAGGAGTTCGACGTCGTCGTCGAGGTCGAGGCGGGCGCGAGGATCATGGAGTTCGCCACCCGCCACGACGTCGTGGTGAGCGTGCTGAACGTCAGCGCCGGGACCGTGCTGGCCCGGCTTCCCTTCGGCGAGCCGCTGACCCCGGCCACCGCGGCACTGCACCGCTCGCTGCGGCTGTCGGTCCCGGCCGGGTGGATCGCGCAGGAGGGCGACGTGCTCGAGGTCGTGGCCTCGTACAAGCTGACCGCGGGCCTGCACCCGAACGCGTCCAGCGCCCGCAGCGGCGACTTCATCGTCACTGCGTGAACAACGGTGCGGCGTCCGGCACCCACCCGGGCGCCGCACCTCCCACCGCCCTGTCCCGCCCCCTGCCGGCCGGATACCGGCCGCGATCCAGGAAGGACCCTCTCTGATGGGAATCCGAACGATCTGCGCGGTCGCTCTCGAGCCCGGGCCAGGTGAGCCCGCCGCTCTGCGGAACCTGGTCGGAACCGGATCATGGATTCAAATCGCCCGAGTGGCCGACCCTGTCGTGCTACTGCACCCACCGTTGAGCCAAACCGTGGCCGCCGGGCTGATCGACTCCGGTCGCCTGATCGTGTACATCACCAGTTGGGCCGCCGCTGCTCCCAGGGTGGAGAAGAGATCCGTCACCGACGTCACGGTCAAGCTTCCCCAGGACGCCGACGACAGTCTGCCCGGGGTACCCGAGCCGGTCCGGTTCCAACCGATCGTCGCGCTGACCCTCAACAAGCCTGCGAAGGCCCAGACGGATCCGCCGCTGACGTCGCTGGACGAGCTCCTCCGCCACCTGGCCGATCCGCACAACGGCCCGGCCACCCGCAACGACGACGACGACGAGAACGACTGGCTCTGCAAACTTCTCGGGAAGTGCTCCTGATCGGAGCGACCATGTTGACTGAACTGCTGCGGCCCCGCCGGTGGCGGGGCACCGCAATCATCGTCATCGCGGCAGCTTTCGACCTCTGGGTCTACAGCGGCGACCGCGAGTTGCGCGGGGGCGGCCTGGCCCCCGAGTGGCTGGTTCCCACCCTGACGGTCCTGGTGTTCGCCACTCTGTATCTGCGGTGGCGATACCCGGCCCCAGTGTTCGCCGTCACCTGGACGCTGGGCCTGGCCGGTCTGGCCCTGCCGAACTATGCGCCGATCGCCGGCATGTTCGTCGCGCTGCACGCAGTGGGACGCCAGGTCACCACTCGGCTGTCGGTCGCATTGCTCGCGCTCGCCGCCGTCCCGCTCACGATCAACAACGTCAACATCATCACCGAACCGGGGGCACCACCGGATGTCCGCGGAAGCGTGGTGACCCTCGTCTGGCTCACCGTCGCATGGAGCCTGATCGCCTCCGCGATCTGGGCCGTCGGCCGGATCTCCTACCGGTCGGCCCGGCGGGCGGTCCTCCTCCAGGAGGCCCAGGCCGCCGAGGCCGCCGAGGCCGTCCGCGCCGAACGCCTCCGGCTGGCCCGCGACCTGCACGACATCGTCGCGCACGCGGTGAACGCCATGATTCTGCAGGCCGCCGGCGCGCGGGCACATCTGCGGCCCGGGGACGGACGAGTCCAGGAGGCGCTGGCCGACATCGAGACCGCGGGCGTGCAGGCGATGCAGGAGCTGCACCGGCTGCTGGGCCTCCTGCGTGCGGTGGAGCCTGACCTGGACGAGGACACCACGCCGCAGCCGGGGCTCGCCGACATCCCCGCCCTGATCAAGACATCCCGGACGGCGGGGCTGGATGTCGAGAGTGACGTCGAGGGCACACCCGGAACACTCGATCGCAGCGTCGAACTGGCCGCATACCGGACGGTCCAAGAAGCCGTGACCAACGCGATGAAACACGGCGGCGTCGGCACCCACCTGCGGCTCCGCCAGACTTGGGACGACAACCGGCTGACGATCACCGCGCGCAGCAACCCAGGGCTGACCGGCAGAACGGCCCCGCTACCTTCGTCCGGCGTCGGTCTGCGAGGGCTGGCCGAACGGGTCGGCCTGGTGGGAGGACAACTCGATGCCGGCCGCACCGGCGACGGCTTCCTGCTGCGCGCCGAGTTGCCCCGGCGTCGCTCCGGTGGGAGCCCGCCGACATGACCATCCGTATCCTGATCGCCGAGGACCAGCCGATGGTGCGCGCCGGACTCGTCATGCTCCTGAGCGCGCAGCCCGACATGGCGGTGGTCGGCGAGGCCTCCGACGGCGCCGAAGCGATCACCATGGCCCGCGCGCTGCGCCCGCACCTGGTGCTGATGGACCTGCGGATGCCGAACACCGACGGGATCACCGCCACGCGCGAACTGGTGGAGAGCGAACCGAACGCCGACCCACCGATCAAGGTGCTGGTACTGACCACGTTCAACGACGACGAGCTGCTGTACGGAGCACTGCGCGCCGGCGCCAGCGGGTACCTGCTCAAGCACGCCGCCCCGCAGGACCTGATCCTCGCGGTGCGCAAAGTGCACGGTGGAGACCTGTTCCTCGATTCGGATCCGTCGATCACCGGCCGGCTCATTGCAGCGGCGGCGGCCACCGATCCCGCGCGCGACGATCTGCCCGCGTTGATCCGGCGGCTGACGCGGCGAGAGCAGGAAGTCCTCGTACTGATGGCCGACGGGCTCTCCAACACCGAGATCCGCGAGCGCCTCCACATCAGCGAGGCCACGGTCAAGACACACGTCGCCCGGGTGATCATGAAGACCGGCTCCCGGGACCGGACCACCGCCGTGGTCCTCGCCTACAAGAGCGGCCTCGTTCAACCCTGACGAGCGGGCTCCGTCGTCCTCCGGCGGTACGTCTCGCTCCCAGCGTCATCCACCCGCGGCGCCGCGGTTTCCCACTTCGGCCGGACGCGCCACCGGCGGCGATCCGGGGACCCTGAGTCGCAGTGAGGCCGACGCCTGGCGAACGACGGCACATCGGCGAGGGAGGAGCACTCATGTTCTCGGGCCTGAACGTCCACGCCGCCGGTCAGCGCCGGTGTCGGGCGGTCGCGATCGCGGTGCTGATCTTCGTGCCCCTGGTCGGCGCGACCGCCGCGGCACCGCGCGCTCACGCCGAAATGACACCGGCAGACGTCGAAGCGGTCCCCATCGAGCTCGTCCCAGCGAGCGGCGCGCCGGGCACAGATGTCGTGGTGGGCGGGAAGATGACCGATGCGTGCCGCGACACCGAGGTGACCATCGACTGGCAGAGCTCGGCGGTGGAGCCGATCCGCTTCACGGTCCCCGCGAACGCTCCGATCCGCTTCGCGGTCCCTCCCGGCGCGCGGGCCGGTCGACACGGCGTCACCGTCGCGTGCACCGCTCTCAACGGCAAGACCGTCCTGCAGTACGCCGGTAGGGCCGCGTTCGACGTGACTTCCCGCGTCGAGCTCGCCCCCGACGAGGCCGAACCGGGCACGGACGTGACGGCCATCGGCTCGTTCCCGACGTCCTGTCCGCGCCCCGCGGTCGTCCTCGGCGGCACGACCTTAGCTGTCACGCAGCCCGCCACCGATCCCGCCGCGGAGGCCGTAATGGTCACGTTCGAGGTTCCCCGTGACCTGCCTCCCGGCAGCTACCCGGTCACGCTCGTCTGCGGACGGCAGTCCGCCACCGCGCCGCTCACCGTGACCGTGTCCGTCCCGACCACACCACCGGAATCTCCGAGCACGACGAGCGCCACCACGGCGCCGCCAGGGCGGACCGGACCGGTCAACGGCGGAGCCGGTGTGCCCGGGACCCCCGACCCGCCGACCAGCGGGGGATCCCGGACGACCGCCACCACGGCCCCGGCCGGCAGCCCGACACCCGGCACTACGCCGTCACAGACCTCACCCGGTGCGTCGACGTCCCCGGCCGTGACACCCACCGCTGACCGGTTCGTCCTAGCCAGGCCGGACTTCACCGCGTCGCTGACCCCACCGGACGAAGTGCGCTGGCATCCGGCCGACATCGCCCGCAGCCTGGCCGCAGTGGCCGTCTTGTTCTTCCTCGCCGGGTTCCCCGCGGAGTTGTTCAACCGCGCCCTCGAAGAGAACCGCGACCGGCTGCCTGCCTGGTGGCGTCGCGATCCGCCCGCCGAGACCGCGCGAACCAGCTGGCTGCACCTCGCGGGCTTCACCGCGATCAGCGCGATCCTCCTGGGCCTGGTGGAGAACGGTGCCGGACTCGACGGACAGACGGCAATGCTGGTGCTCGCGCTACTGGTCGCCGTCCCGCTCACCGCACTGGCCTACTCCGGCACCGCCGAGCTCTACCAGCGCGGACCCGACCGGGAGTCCGGACAATTCCGAGTACTGGCGATCGGTCTGGTGATCGCTGCGGTCTGCGTGCTCCTGTCCCGGCTCGCCGGCTTCCAACCCGGCTACGCGTACGGCCTCTTCGGGTTCTTCGCCGTCCGGGCCGCTCTGGCCAGGCATCGAGCACCCCGACAGGCGCGGTCGGTGCTCTGGGGCGCAGTCACGTTACTCGGTCTCGGCGTCGTCGCCTGGCTCGTCTGGGTCCCGGTCGACCATGCGGCCGAACGGCCCGGCGCCGGAGCAGACGTCTTGTTCCTGGACTCGCTACTGGCGGCGACTTTCGTCCTCGCCATCCAAGGCGCCGTCTTCGGCCTGGTCCCGGTGGAGTTCATGGACGGCAAGAAGCTGTGGCGGTGGGACCGGGTGCGCTGGGCGACTGTCTGGGGCGTGGCGCTGTTCCTCTTCGCGCACGTGCTCTTCGGCAGATATCTCAGCGAGTTCGACCCGGTCCGCGTGGTGGCCGTGGTGTTGCCGTTCCTCCTCTTCGGTCTGATCTCCGTGGGGCTGTGGCTCTACCTCCGATTGACCGGCCTCCCGCACCGCAGCCCTCCCGGCCCGTCCAGGGTGTGACTCCTGAGCCGGTTCGCACGATCGGAACACGGCGCTAAGGTCCGATTACTGCATCGCGATCTGCCCGACGACCCGACCGGCGCGGAGTCGGCCTCCGATGTAGTCGAGGTTGGGACACCAATCGAGCTGGGCGAACTGCTGCGCCACCCGGCCGGAAGCCCTCGACGTCCTTCCCGGCCCCCGCCCGTCCCCGGACAGTTGCCCGTCGGCGGCCTCCACCCGCACGCGGTACGCGGTTAGTACTTCAACGGCGGCTACTGCGCCCTCCGCGCCGACCGCCAGAAAACCATTGTCAATGGAAGTTTTCACGCGCCCCCACGCACAAAAACTGACATCGACGCACCTCACCCCACCGCTCAAACCGGCATGAGCCCCGCACCGGACCGGACGCTAGCGGAAATTCGCCACCTCATCCCGACTAGGGGAATCGTCCTGCGGATCGCGGGCCCACGGCTCACCCCGAGCCCCGCCACCCACCTAACCGCCGTTGCAGTACTAAGCGGCGAGCCGGATCACGCGACGCAGAACTCGTTGCCCTCGGGGTCGAGCATGACGACGTGGGCGAACTGCTCGCCGTAGGACTGTTCCCGGACGACCGTCGCGCCGGCCGACGCGAGGCGAGCGACCTCCGCACGGATGAGGCGCTCGCGTTCGTCGGGATTCCACGGCGGGTCGCCGGCCACCCGGACGTCGATGTGCATGCGGTTCTTGGCTGTCTTGCCCTCGGGCACCCGAAGAAACCCGATCGCCGGGCCTGTGCCGTCCGGGTCGACGATCGAGGCACCGTCCGGCTCCTCGTAGCCGGGTTCGGGCACGTAGCCCAGCGCGTACGCCCAGAACGCCGCGAGGCGCTGCGGATCTGCCGCATCACAACCCAACGTCCAACGCATCGCCATGACCCGGACGTTACCGCTAGCCACCCCCGGGAAAGCGGCAAGTGCCACGAGGAGTACGGATGCCGTTAGCGATCGCCGACGTCTGGGCGCGAATGGCCGAGACGACAGGTGCTGTTCCGCCGAAGAGACCGCCGCGGTCTCGACTGCGGTTATCGACGTCGTCGTGGGCGCCGCCTGGGCGCTCGCCCCACCGCGTCCGCGGGCAAGACCGCAGAGGTGAGCGGCGCACCGGGGTCATGACCCCGTCTGGGCGCGGCGCGACCGACCTCATCGGGTATCCGGCCGAACTGCGTCACGTCGACGACAGATCCAGCCCGATCAGTCGCTCGACGACGGAGCCTCGGCCCCGACGTGCTGCGTTCGCGTCGCCGATGCCGTCCACGCGCCAGCGGGAGTGTCCGTTTTTCGGTGTGTAACTGGCCTGCCGATTGCGGCGGTGTAGCTGTGCAGGCGTCGCGGTGCGCGGCCGGTAGCGCTTCCGTGGCGAGGCGGCCTTCACGCGTTGACCCAGAACCACATCCTCGGAGCGAGCCACTACGCCGATACCCAGCTGACGAGGACGGGCTCCGACGCTAAAGAGCCTTGGCTACTCGCGTGGCGACCCACTCGGCCCGCGAGGGGACCAGGCGGCCGTAGCCGAGGACGAGCGCCGGTGGCTGGGGACGGATCGCGTAGCGCGACAGGGGGATCGCTGTCACGCCCAGGTCGGCGAGGCGGGCTACCACGGCGTGTTCGTCCGACGTCGATGGCAGAGGCAGGGTCAGGTGCAGGCCGGCGGCTATGCCCTGGGGCGCGCCGAACCGTCCGGTCACGCTGTGCTTGTGCAGCGCGGCGACCAGGGCATCCCGGCGAAGACGGTAGGTCTTTCGGGCTCGGCGCAGGTGGCGGTCGTAGGCGCCGGTCTCCACGAAATGGGCGAAGGCCAGCTGGTCCAGGATACTGGGGCCGGCGCCGGCCGCCTCCAAGGCGGCGAGCAGTGCGCCGCGCAGTGCGGGTGGCGACACCAGCCAGCCGATTCGGAGGCCGGGGTGAAGTGTCTTGCTGGCCGACCCCAGGTAGACCACGTGGTCGCGGCTCAGGCCGGCTAGTGCGCCGACAGGGCGGCCGTCGTAGCGGAACTCGGCGTCGTAGTCGTCTTCGATGATCGTGGCCGAGGCTCGGGCGGCCCAGGTCAGCAGTGTCCGGCGGCGTTCGGGCGACAGGAGGGCGCCGGTGGGGAACTGGTGGGCGGGGGCACAGATCACCGCCGCTACGTCAGCGCGGCGAACAGCCTCGACGTCGATTCCGTTCGCGTCCACGGTGACCGGTTCGATCCGGACTCCGGCCGCGGCCGCGACCTCCCGAAAGCGGAACCAGCCGGGATCCTCGACCGCGAGCCCGGGCGCGGTGGCGGCCAGGGTCCGAGCCACCGCGGCCATGCCGTGGGAGGTGCCGCAGGTGATGACGACGTCGTCGCTGTCCACGGAGATGCCTCGGGCGCGACGCAGGTAGGCGGCGACGGTCCGCCGGAGGCGGGGTGCTCCGGCCGGCGGCGGGAAGACCGGCGGTGTCCAGGCCGGGTCGGTCAGAACGTGGTGCAGGGAGCGCAGCCAGGCCGCGCCAGGGAACCCGTTGACGTCAGGGGTGCCTGGCCGTAGATCGACATGTGATGCGGGCGGTTCGGAGTCGGAGGATTCGGCGCGAGGCGGTTCAGTACGGGCGGTGGCGTGCGCGGCGATCCGGGTACCGGATCCCTGCCGGGTCTGCAGGTAGCCCTCGGCGGTCAGCTGGACGTACGCCTCATTGACCACCCAGCGGGAACAGCCGAGTTCGGCGGCGAGGGCGCGGCTGGACGGAAGGAGGTGACCGGGCCGGAGACGGCCCCGTGCGATCGCGGCCCTAATCGCGCTGGTGAGGCCTTCGTGTAGCGGCCGGGTGCCCTCGGGCAACTCGAGGAGTAAAGCGGTCACGCGATTGGTCCGGTCAGAAGGCACGTGACTGGACTGTACGGCAGTACCAGTTCTGCCTAGCGTCGGTACTCACCGGCCCGGCGATGGGCCGGGCACCGAACCGGGAGCACCACACCGATGCCACAGAATTTGATCGTCATCGCCCAGCTGCGCGCCAAGCCAGGGCAGGAGACCGCACTCCGGGAAGCCCTGACCGCGCTCGTCCCGCATACCGTGCTCGAGCCCGGCTGCATCACCTACGACCTGCATGCCGCTGTGGAGGACCAGGGGTCGTTCCACTTCTACGAGGTCTGGCGCAGCCCCGAGGATCACGCCGCCAACCTGGAGACGCCCCACCTGCGGAGTTTCCTCGCGCGGTCGGGCGACCTCTTGGACGGCGACATCCGCGTCAACCTGCTCCGTCGTCTCGCGCCCGGAGAATGACCGCTCGGATCCCGTCCAGCAGGCGGCGTGAATTGGTGCCGAGAGGTGTGGCCGGGAACCGGGCGGGATTCAGCGGCTAGGAGCGGTCAGAACCGCGCGCGATCGCGGCCACTCCTCCACCGCTCCGATCAGGGCGTCGATCCGAGGTACTTCACCCCAGATCGGACCGTTACCAAGCAGGTCGGTTCGGGCAACTGCCTGGGAGAAGGAGGCCCACGTGGAGGCGGAGCCGCACAGGAGCCGCCGAACGCCGTTCGAGCGCCACATGCGACAGTGGCGTTTACTGAAATCGCAGTTCAGCGGGTGGGCCGCCTTACTCCACTGACGTCCACCACAGGTCACCTGCAGTCGGCGGGATCCGCTAACAGGATCCCTGACATCGAGCACAGAAGGTGAGCTTCCACCCGCACTGAAGGTGCCGTTCGACCGGACGGCGGCATTGAACGTGCGTGCATCCGGTTGTCCGCCCTCGATGCCGGGACCTCGATGTCACCAGCCATTCAGGGAATATGTAGTCGCATCATGAGGAGGTGACCGAGTACCAGATTCGCCGAGCGGAACCACGGGACCTGGAATCGATGCTAGCGGTTCTCTCTGTGGCATCGACACTCGCGGACACAGAGGATCGTCGGCCGATCCGTGAGCGGCAACGCGACGCGTGGGAACGCATGATGCGTACCCCGGACCTGACGATCTACCTCGCTGAGCAGGACGCCGAGCCGGTAGGGACAGCGACGGTCCTGCTGATGCCCCACCTCACCTACGACTGCTCGCCCACCGCATTCGTCGAGGCCGTCGTCGTCACCCCCGCGCACCGACGCCGGGGAATCGCGCGCAGGCTCCTCGCCCGCGCACTCGACGACGCCCGAGAGGCGGGTTGCCTGAAGGTCCAGCTCCTCTCGCACAAGCGGCACGTCGGCGACGGCGCCCATCGCCTCTATGAATCCGCCGGGTTCACCGCCGAGGCAGAAGGCTTCCGCCTCTACCTCAAGCCCTGGCAACTCCCCACCTGAAGCGGCCAGAAGCTGCGAGGACCACGACATCGACAGTGCCGCCGGTCCTTCGGAGGACGTCCAGCCAGCTTCATCGAGCACGAATTCCAGGTCGCTCTCCTGATCGCTGGGCGTGAACTCGCGAACGATCACCAGACCCGTGGTCGGCTCGCCGTCGCGCGGAGCGCCAATTGCCTCCGCGAACGGACTCACGCGCTCGTAAAGCACCTCGAGATGTCGCCAGAGGGCTACGTCTCGTCCGAGGCCGCTGTCGAGCGCCACCTGTTGGCCACCCGAACCGGTGGCTGCCGGCGCCGGCTGCCCTTCGTGCTCGCCGCGGTGGGCGCCGCGCCGATACGCGCAGCCAGGTCCTCGGGCGGAAGGATCTCGCTGTTCACCGCGAAGTAGGCCTGCGTCGCCACTTGGATGCCCGGAGGGTACGCACGACGCCACGGCAAGTTCACGACACACGCCGCAGCACCGGTCGCGGCAGGAGCGGATGTGCCGGAAGAGCCGGTCACCGGCACGACAGTGCTGTTTGAACTGCGCCAAAACAGCAAGACGTGGCTGTTCGACAGCAGGACCGTTCGTCCATCGGTCGTTGGTCCCGCGGACGGCGGCATGAGCGGATGTTGCTAGCGGAGGGTGAGGGTCATCATCATCGCGAGGTCGTCATTGACACGGACCGTCATTCCTGGCTCTACCGGAGCACCTCTATAAGCGACTCCCCGGCCGTCGGGCAGGTAACCCCGGCGTAGATACATCAGATGGGCAGCCGCGTAGTCGGCGTAGAGACCCACGCCCAGGCCCGCGGTGTCACATCGGCTGGCGATCAGACGCTCCGCGGTGTCCATGAGGGCGGAGGCGATGCGACGCCGGCGGAACCGCGGGATCACGTTCACGTCGACGATTTCAGGAATGCCAGCGGCACGGAAGGGCTGATAGGCACTCGTCCAGCACACCGTCAGGTAGCCGGCGAACTGCGAAGCCCACCGCGCGACGAAGGCGACGCGGAGACCTTGTTCTTGCTCGTCGAGGTAGCGCCGGTACAGATCGGCGGTCTTGCCCGGCCATCCCAACGCGGCGAAGACTCCGGCGATCGGTCCGGCGTCTGCGGCCGTCAGCACTCGCAATTCCAACTCCGTCACCGCCCCAGAGTGGACTGGAGAACCCGACCCGCACGACTCGGTTCGACCACCGACGGTCCCACGGCTGAGTGGAGCATCGGCGTGAGCTCCTTCGCGCTCGGTATTTCCGTGGAGCTGGATGAGTGCAGCGCTCGTCGTCTGGGTCCTGGACGGTGCCCGCGGGGACGGGCTCGCCTGCCGCTGGCGGCCCCCACGACCGAGCTTCGCCCGGGCCTGGGTCGAGTGCGGTGCAATCGACGGCGCTGGTGTCGCTTTCCTGCGATGCGATTCGTAGTCAGCTCTTCGGGCCGCAGGTCGGGTCACCGATGACCCCTCGGTTTTCAGCGAGATGGACTGGCGGCGGGCCAGCCGTCGAGCCCGGGGTCTTGTCACGTCGCAACGCGGCACGTGCCGGTCATGGACGAGTCCCCGCCGAGGACGTGGCGCGTTATGCAGCCGTCGCGGCGAGTTCTGCTTCCCGCGGTCAGCCTCTTGGCGAACGCATCGAGGTCGTCGTAGACGTACCCGGCGAGGCGGAGGGCATCAGTCCGACGGAAGCGGCGCAACGCATCCGCACCGCAGGTCGACCCTGAACCACAACTCCCGTCCGGTCGCGTGCTGTATTGCCAGGGGCAGAAGAGGACGTTCCTATCGTCTGCCTGAGTGGCTGGCTGTCGGATGATCTGACTGTGACACTGCCTTTTCCTGCGCCGACAGCTCCGGCCTCGGACCGTTCCGAGGTCTTCCTGCGCTACCTGGACTACTTCCGCGAGACCGTGATGATGAAAGCGGCGGCGCTTCCGGAATCCGAGCAGCGGAAGAGCCGCCTCCCGTCCGGGTGGACACCGCTGGAACTGCTCAAGCACCTGCGGTACATGGAACGGCGATGGCTGGAGTGGGGTTTCGCCGGCCGCGCAGTCCTCGATCCCTGGGGTGACGAGCGGGACGGCCGCTGGCACGTCGAACCGTCCGAGACCCTGGAAAGCTTGACCGCCCAGCTGAGGGATCAGGGCGCTCGCACTCGAGGCACAGTCGCCGACGTCGATCTTTCGACGGTGGGCGCTCCGGGGCCGCGATGGAACGGTGCTCCTCCAGCGACGCTGGAACGGGTGCTGTTCCATGTTCTTCAGGAGTACGCCCGGCACCTCGGCCATCTGGACGTGGTCGTCGAGCTGTCCGGCGGCCCAACCGGCGAGTGAGCAGTCCGTACCGAGCAACCGCTCGGCGCGCTACTGACCGACGCGTAGTCGTATTGGCTGATGCACTGCGGTCTAACCGCGTCGTACGGGCCTGGATCTCCCGGATCGACCGACGCTCCACGGCTGCTCCGGTCGACCGTCGGGGTGGAAGCGCTGCCGAATCCCGAACGCCTGTGGCTGCGGTCCGTATTGCCGCAGGACGCTGAGCCGGGCGAGCGCTTCGGGAATGGTCGGCTGGTCGTTCGCCGGAACCCACCACAGGACGGTGGTAGGACTGGGCAGCGAATCGAACCACTCGCGGCGCCTGCGCACGAAGTGCCCGTGCCGGCTGCGATAGGTGAAATCGTGTAGCGCCGGATAAGAGCGCCAGGTCGAAACATTCACTACGGTCAACGGGTCAGACGGGTCCACGCTGGGGTGGCCCTCGTCCGTCGCGCATCGCCAGACAAAGCCCGGCGATTGCTCCGCGAGGTGATATACCGCATCGAGCGCCGCGACGAACTCGGCCACCTGCGGGCGGCCCGGCGGCTGCCGCAGCCGGGCGATGTTCGCCTGCGCCAAGTCCCACCCCGCACCCGGCAGGGCGACCAGTGGCTCGCGACTGCTCACCCGTCGAGCGTAGAAGACGGCACAACCTCTCGTCGACGCCCGAGCCCCCGTCTCAGCGGTATGAGTGGACGTCCCGGAAGAGCCAGTCACCGGCACGAGAATGCTGTTTGAACCGCGCCGAAACAGCAAGATGTTGCTGTTCGACACCAGGACCCTTTGTCCGTCGGTGGTTGGTCCCGCGGACGGCGGCAGGACAGCACGTGGCGTTCGCACCGAGAACGGGGCGCGGCGCCGGGGCCCAGCTCCGTCGGAGAGGTGATGTGCTGACCGGGCAGCCTCGTGCAGCGACCGGCGCCGACTG
>Ga0190269_10000290_pt1 | contig 27032 bp, 24 predicted proteins | sample Popmic249IS_FD_133749 | JGI IMG/M metagenome (GOLD analysis project Ga0190269, IMG submission 133749) | Populus adjacent soil microbial communities from riparian zone of Blue River, Arizona, USA - 249 IS | ecosystem: Environmental > Terrestrial > Soil > Riparian zone | place: USA: Arizona... | reverse complement strand
GGGTTCGGCCGGTCCGGGTTCGGCCGGTCGGGGGTCGGCCGCTCGGGGGTCGGCCGGTCGGGAGTTGGCCGGTCGGGAGTTGGCCGGTCCGGGGTCGGCCGGCGATGAGGCGGCCGGTTCCGAGGCGGCCGGTTCCGGCACGGCCGGTCACCGGGCGGCCGGAGGCGGCTCCGCGTCCGCGGGCACCGGGGCCGGGCCGGACACCCGGGCGGCCGGCGTCGGCGGGTGACCTCACTGGTTCGTGGCGGCGGCCGCCGGAGCCGGCAACAGCGGCCCGCCGGGCGTCGGCGACCGGCCGTGCCGCTGGGTTACGCTCCGGCCATGAGCATCCCCGACGCCGGTACCGCCCGGCGCCGGGGCAGGCGGCCGGGCTCGCCGAACACGCGCGAGGCCGTGCTGGCCGCCGCCCGGTCGGCGTTCGCCGAGCACGGCTACAAGAAGGCGACGATCCGTTCGATCGCCCGCGACGCCGGGGTCGACCCGTCCCTGGTGATCCAGTTCTTCACCAGCAAGGAAGACCTCTTCCGGGCCAGCCTGGAAGTGATCATCGGCTCGCCCGAGGAACTCTCCGCGCTCGTCGCCGCGTCCGGCGAGACGCTCGGACACCGCCTGGCCACCTTCTACTTCGGCCTCTGGGAACGAGCCGAGACCCGGCACGCGCTGACGGCGATGGCCCTCAGCGCGGCATCCGAGCCGGAGGCCCGGAACGCGGTGCGGACGCTGATGGCGCGGCGTCTCGTCGGGCCGATCGGCGCGGAGATCGGGGCGGAGCGGGCGGTGCGCCGGGTTCCGCTCGCCGCCACCCAGCTGCTCGGGATGGCGTTCCTCCGCTACGTCGTGCCGACCGACCCGATGGCGAGCATGCCGTTCGACGACGTGGTCCGGCTGGTCGCGCCGGTGCTCGACCGGTACCTCACCGGGGAGATCGACGACTGCCTCACCGCCGGCCTGGCGCCGCTCCGGATCCCGGCTCCGATGCCTGCGCCGACACCCGGCCCGGCGCTCCCCCCGATCGTGACCGCGTCGCCACCCGACGAGGGCTGATCCGAAGGGGCCGCACCGCGCGCCGGGACTGCGAACTGTCGGTGGAGAGGCGTAGCGTCCGCCCAAACCGTGAGGAGCCCGGGCGAGGAGGTCGGCATGGCAGGCACCGCAGTGTTGGCGATCGGCACCCGTAAAGGTCTCTGGCTCGCGTCGAGCACCGACGGCCGGGCCACCTGGCAGCTCACCGGCCCGCACCACCCGATGACCGAGGTGTACGCCGTCGCCATCGACGTGCGCGGCTCCACGCCACGGCTGCTGGCCGGCGTCGCCAGCGAGCACTTCGGCCCGACCGTCGCGGTCAGCGACGATCTCGGCGCCACCTGGCAGGAGCCCGGTGCGCCGCCGGTCGCGTTCCCGGCCGAGACCGGCGCCGCGCTCGGCCGGGTCTGGCAGCTCGCGCCGGGCCCGTCGTCCGAGCCGGACGTCGTGTACGCCGGGGTGGAGCCGTCCGCGCTGTTCCGCTCCGACGACGGCGGCCGCACCTACTACCTGGTCGAAGGCTTGTGGAACCATCCGCACCGCGAACACTGGACGCCGGGCTACGGCGGCATGGCCGTGCACACGGTGGTACCCCACCCGACCGACCCGCAGCGGCTGACCGTCGCGATGTCGAGCGGCGGCGTCTACGTCAGCGACGACGCGGGGGAGAGCTGGTCGGCGAGCAACACCGGGGTGAAGGCGTACTTCCTGCCAGACCCGTACCCCGAGTTCGGGCAGTGCGTCCACAAGCTGGCCCAGAACCCCGCCGAGCCCGACCGCTTCTACCTGCAGAACCACCACGGCGTCTACCGCAGTGACGACGGGGCCGCGACCTGGCAGTCGATCGCCGACGGGCTGCCGAGCGACTTCGGGTTCCCGATCGTGGCGCACCCCCACCGGCCCGAGGTCGTCTACAACTTCCCGCTGGCGGCCGACATGAAGCGGTTCCCGCCGGAGGGCCGGTGCCGGGTGTACCGCAGTGCGGACGGCGGCGCGTCGTGGGAGGGGCTCTCGGCGGGGCTGCCGGACGACCCGTACTGGTCGGCCGTCCTCCGTGACGCCCTCTGTGTCGACGACGCCGACCCCGCCGGCGTGTACTTCGGCTCACGCGCCGGTGACGTCTACGCCAGCCGCGACGAGGGTGAGAGCTGGCAGCAGGTCGCCGCGCACCTGCCCGACGTGCTGTGCGTCCGGGCTGCTCTGGTCTGACCCGTGTCCGCCGCTGCGCACGCGTCCGGGCCGGGAGCCCGGCAAGCGCCCGTACGGCCCGGGGAGGCCTAGCGCGATGGCTGTTCACTTCTCGCTGCCCGGTGTACTGCGCCCGTACGCCGACGACGAGGCCGCGGTCGACGTACCGGCCGAGCGGGCGCCGACGCTCGGCGCGGCGCTCGACGTCCTGGCCGCCCGCTACCCGGCTCTGGACCGCCGGCTCCGGGACGAGCGGGGAGCGCTGCGGCGGTACGTGAACTTCTACGTCGACGGTGAGGAATGCCGGCGGCTCGCGGGTACCGAGACCCCGGTCGCGGACGGCGCGGAGATCCTCGTCCTCCCCTCCATCGCCGGGGGCTGATCCGCCGCTCGGGCCGTCCGGTCCGCCCGCGTGCGGTCTCGGAAGACGCGTTCCTCACCGGCGCTGGCGGCCCTGGCCGCTGCCGAGGTGGGTGCTGCGGTGTGGGGTGCCGGTCACGCGAGCACCTGCGCCCCGCGGTCGGCGGTGTGCGCCCTCGGGTGGTCTGCGGCCCGTGGTCTGCCCCCGAGGTCTGCGGCCCGTGGTCTGCGCCCCGGAGGTCCGCGGTCCGCGGCCTGTGCCCCTCGGGCGGTCTGTGTCCCTCCGGCGGTTCATTCCGCCCAGTGCCGGACGTTGACGGTCGTGGTCCGACGCGGTCGGCGAGCCCGACCAGGGGCGCGCCGGAGGCGGCCGCCACGGTCCCTCCCGCGGTCTGCGCCCTGCGGTCTGTGTCCTCCGGCGGTCTATGTCCCTCCGGCGGTCTGAGCCCCGCGGCGGCCTGCGCCTCCCGGCGGCGGCTGCCGGTCCTGGCGGATGGTTGCCGCCCGCCCGGGCACGAGGCCTCCGGCGGTGGCCGATGGTCGTCGTCGCCGCGGGGGTGCGGGCGAGGTGGTCGGTCGGGCCGGGCCTTCGGGCGTGCGCTGCGTCGCGGTCATCGCGCCGTCCCGCGATGCGGAAACGTGACTTGTCTCGGTTAATCGCGCCAAAATAGGATGAAGGAGGCAAGGGCGAGTGGTGCTCGTTCACATGGCGATCAAGCGGTGGGGTGGCGCAAGGGCCTGAAAGGTCGATATCTGTGACGCATTGAGCCGTCTGCGCCCTAGCGCGGAGTTTGGCCGCTGCGTCATCGCGCGAGCGGTCGACGCTATCGGCTTCGTGTCGACCGCGCTGCGGGTCTCGTTGGGGAGGTCCTTTATGGATCACAGCGTCTCCGGTCCGATGACGACGAGGCCGCTCGGCGATCAGTCGTCGAACTCGGCGAAGCCCAACTCCCCGACCGAACGGAAACCCGGCACGACCCGCGTGGGGCAGGGTCGCCCGCTCACCGCCCGCACCGATCTCTCCCGCCCCGGCCCCGCCTACCTCCCGACCACGGCGGTGTCGCGAGCGACCCGGCAGAGCGCGGGTCCCTGCGCTGCTCCGTTCTCGGCCGGCCTGCCGCACGGCGCCGGCGTGTGCACCTCGTTGCGCCCCCCGGCCGCGCGTCCCTGGGCGTTGGCGGGCGAGCGCATCGCCGCGCAGCTACTGCCGCCGGCCCTCGCGTCGGCGGCCTCCGCGTCCGCCGCACACGTGCCCGCGGCCCGTCTGGCGACGGCGAACCTGACGCTCGCGTTCGTGGCGGGAGCCCGCACGACCGTGACCTCCCCGACCGCGACCTCCCCGACCGCGACCTCTGCGACCGGGACCTCCCCGACTGGGACCTTCACGACTGGGGCCTTCACGACTGGGACCTTCACGACTGGGGCCTTCACGACTGGGACCTTCACGACTGGGGCCTTCACGACCGGGACCTCTGCGACCGCGACCTCCGCGACCGGGGTGCGCCCGACCGGGGCGCGGCTGCTCCTCCCTCGTCCCGCCCGGCAGACCGTGGCCGCGCTCGTGGACGGGGCGCCGTTGCCCGCTGCTCGAATCGCCGGACGGCTTCCCGGCGCCACCGTGACGTACGCCGCGCCCGAGCGGACCGCGCTCGGGTTGCCCGGCGTGGAAGCGTGCAGAAAGATCGGGTCAGCGCTCCGTCGGCGGTTCACCCCGGTCGGGCGCTGGTGGCACGGTGCGGAGCGGCCAGGGGGCAAGCGCATGGCGGAGATCGCGTTCTCGATGACGATCGCCGTGCTGGCGGTACTGCTCACGGTGGCCGTCGTCTCCGCCCTGCTGCCGGGTTCGGCCGCCGCGGGCGGGGTGGCGCTCGCCTTCCTCACGCTGACCGGCGGCTTCTCCGGGTACGCATCCTGGCGCTGGGTGCGTTGGACCCGCGACCGGGCCAACCGTCTGCACTGGTCGGTGATCGCGGCGTTCGGAGCGGCGGCCACCGCGTCGGAGCTCTACGGCGCTGCGGCGATCACCGCGGGCCACTCCGGGTTCTTCGAGCGGCTCACCGCGTTCGCGGGACTCGGATTCGTCGCGGCCCTCACCGTGGCGGTGACCGGAGTGGCGTGCCTGGTCAACTACCAGCGCTGCCTGAACGACGCCCAGGTGCTCAATCACGCCCGGCGGCTGGCCGGTCGGCTGGCCTGATACGGCTTTCTCCGGTCGCCACGATGGCCGTGCCCCCGGTAGGCACGGCCATCGTGGTACCCGCGGAATGCATATTGCGAACTGCACCGGGCCGCCCGAAATGCGCTATGGAAGACCGAAGTGCTCTGGGCGACCGGAGCGCACAGGCCGACCGCAATGCGCTGACCCGGCCGCGATGCACGGGCGGCCGGAGTGCGTTGAGGCGACCAGAACGCACTGGGCCGACCGGAACGCACTGGCCGACCGGAACGCACTGAGCCGATCCGAACGCACTGAGCGACCAGCGTACTGGGCCGACCGGAATTGCAGCCGTCCATTCAGTCCTCCACCGGCCCCATCCCCATTCACGGCGGAACGGACTTCAGGTCTGCGTTCAGGCGGCCGCGTGGTACTTCTCGATGATCTCCGCCGGGATACGTCCGCGCTCGTTGACCTGCAGACCGTTCCGCTTGGCCCAGTCACGGATGGCCTGGTTTTGTGCGCGGTCGGCAGTCGGCGACGGCTTTGCGGCCGTCGTGGCGCGCGCCGTTTTTGCCGCGCCGGGTCGCCCGGTCTTGCGGGCGGCGGCGACGAACCGGGCGAGAGCGTCCCGGAACGCGGCGGCGTTCGCGGTGGACAGATCGATTTCGTAGTTCGCACCGTCGAGACCGAACGCCACTGTCTCGTCCGCAGTGCTGCCGTCGACGTCGTCGACGAGGAGAACCTGCACCTTGCGAGCCATTGTTACCTCATGGAATGAGAGGGGGACCAAACGCGGGCCCCACAATACTCCACGCATTGCAACCCCGACACTTATCGTTCATCCGAGGGGCCGCAATTCCCTTTCGGTCCTTTCTCGGCGGCCGGGCCGTGCCCGACAACGGCCTTTCGATAGCGCCGCGGGCGCTTTGGCCGCCGGCGTATCGGAGCTTTGAAATTCCGCGCAATCCCGGCGTGGCTCGGGGTCCGCGTGTCAGGTGCGCTCGCGGGCGGCCGGGGTCGCGAAGCCCGCGAGCACGACGAGGGCGAGCACCAGGAACAGGGCACGGAGGAGCCCGACGGCGTCGCCGACGAAGCCGATCGCCGGCGGCCCGACCAGGAAAGCGAAGTATCCGATCGTGGCGACGACGCTGACCCGGGCGGTCGCGGTGCGGCTGTCGTCGGCCGCGGCCGACATCCCGACCGGGAAGCCGAGCGAGGCACCGAGGCCCCACAGCACCACGCCGACCGTCGCCAGCCCCGCCCACGGAACGAGGATGACGATCAGCAGCCCGGCGGCCGCCAGCGCGGTCGTCCCCTGCAGCACCGGCACCCGCCCGAACCGGTCGAGGAACCAGACGCCGGCGATGCGCCCCACGGTCATCGCGGTGACGAACACGCCGAAGACGACCGCGCCGGTCGAGTTGCTGACGTCGTGCCCGTCGACCATCGCCAGCGCGAGCCAGTCGTTGGCCGACCCCTCCGCGAACGCCATGCCGAGCACGACCAGCCCGAGCAGCAGCGTGCGCCGGTCGGCCCACATCCCGAGGCGCTCCCGCCACCCCGGGTGGGTGTCGTCGCCGCCGGCGGTGGCCGCGCCCAGAGCGTCGAGATGAAGGAACCGCACCGATGCGCCGACCGCAACGGCCGAGGCGACCCCGGCCGCGACGAAGTGCGCGGCGGTCGAGACCTCGGCCCACTCGGCGAGCGCGCCCAGTCCCGCGCCGGCGATCGTGCCGCCGCTGAACGCGGCGTGGAAGAGCGGCATCACGGTCCGGCCGAGGGCCCGCTCGGCGGCGGCGCCCTCGACGTTCATCGCGACGTCGCAGCAGCCCATGCCGCCGCCGAGCAGCGCCAGCCCGAGCACGACCAGCGCGCCGTGCCCGGAGGCGCTCGCGCCGAGACCGACGATCGCCAGGCCGGTCGCCCCGGTGGCCACCGCCCCGGCGATCGTGCGGCGCGATCCGGCCCAGGCCAGCAGGTGGCTGGCGGAGGAGAGCCCGACGATCGACCCGGCGGCGATGCTGAAGACCACCCAGCCCATCTCGGCGGTGGTGGCGCCGAGCGAGTCCCGGACGGCGGGGACCCGCGACATCCAGGTAGCCAGCGCGAAGCCGTTGATCGCGAAGACCGCGAACACGGCGTTGCGCCAGGCGACCACCACCGACCGGGACGGTGCGGGCGTGGCCGGTGCTTCAGCAGACATCACAATCCTTCAGAACCCGGCATCGGTGACGTCGAACCGTAACCCGGGCCAGATCACCCCTGAGCCGCCCGGTGCTCCCGCAGGATCTCGGCGTACCGCCGCCCGCTCGCCTTCACCGTGCGCTTCTGGGTCCGGTAGTCGACGTGGACGAGGCCGAAGCGCTTGTCGTAGCCGTAGGCCCACTCCAGGTTGTCGAGGAGCGACCAGACGAAGTACCCGGCCAGCGGTACGCCCTCGGCGGCGGCCGCGTCGATCGCCTCGAGGTGCTGCTCGAGGTAGTCGATGCGGTCGGTGTCCTCGATCGAGCCGTCCGGCTCCGGGGCGTCCGGCCACGCCGAGCCCTGCTCGGTGACGTAGATCCGGTCGGGCGCGTAGTCGGCCGTGATCCGGGTGAGGATCCTGGTCAGGCCGCCGGGGGAGACCTCCCAACCCATCGCGGTGTGCCGGGCGCCCGGGACGTCCACCTGACGGGCGAATGGCGCCGGCCCGGTCGGGTCGTCGGCCACCACGGCACGGAAGTAGTAGTTCACGCCGAGGTAGTCGGTCGGGGTGGCGATCACGTCCAGGTCGCCCTGGTGCACCGGCGGCTCGTACCCGTAGGCCTCGACCATGTCGGCCGGGTAGCCGCGGCCGTGGAGCGGGTCGAGCCACCAGCGGTTCGTGTGGCCGTCGCTGCGTGCCGCGGCGGCGAGGTCCTCCGGGCGGTCGGACGCCGGGTCGACCGGGCTCGGGTTCAGGACGATGCCCACCGACGGGGTGGCCGAGGCGGCGCCCCGGATCGCCTGGGTCGCCAGGCCGTGGCCGAGCAGGACGTGGTGCGAGGCGTCCACGGCCAGCCGCAGATCGCGGATGCCGGGCGCCATCGTGCCCTCCAGGTGCCCGATCCACGCGACGCACAGCGGCTCGTTGACCGTGGTCCAGTCGGTGACCCGATCGCCGAGCTTCGCCGCGACCACCGCCGCGTAGTCGGCGAACGCCTCCGCCGTGTCCCGGATCGGCCAGCCGCCCTTGTCCTGGAGGACCTGGGGAAGGTCCCAGTGGTAGAGCGTGACGAACGGCCGGGTGCCGGCGGCGAGCAGCTCGTCGACGAGCCGGTCGTAGAACGCCAGGCCCTTCGGGTTCACCGCGCCGGTGCCGGTCGGGATCACCCGCGGCCACGCGACCGAGAACCGGTAGGCGTCGACGCCGAGCTCGCGGACGAGCCCGAGGTCCTCCGGCCAGCGGTGGTAGTGGTCGCAGGCCACGTCGCCGGTGTCGCCGTTCGCGATGGCGCCGGGGACCCGGCTGAACGTGTCCCAGATCGAGGGCGAGCGGCCGTCGACGTCGACGGCGCCCTCGATCTGGTACGCCGCGGTCGCGACTCCCCAGGTGAAATCCGGCGGCAGGTGGGAGAGGCGGTGCACGTTTTCTCCTAGTGGTGTCACTTCACGGCCCCGGCGGTGAGCCCCGCGACGAAGTACTTCTGCAGGAACAGGAAGGCCGCCACGACCGGGACGCTGACGACGAGTGACGCGGCCATGATCTGGTTCCAGTAGACGTCGTACTGCGTGGAGTAACCGGACAGGCCGACCGCGACCGTCCGGGTCGTCTCGTCGGTCATGACGGAGGCGAACAGCACTTCACCCCAGGCGGTCATGAACGCGTACACGGTGACGGCGAGGATGCCGGGCACCGCGGTCGGGATCAGGACGCGGAACAGGATCCGCATCGGTCCCGCGCCGTCCACCGCGGCCGCCTCGTCCAGCTCCCGCGGGATCGCGTCGAAGTAGCCGACGAGCATCCAGATCGAGAACGGCAGCGAGAACGTGAGGTAGGTGATGACCAGGCCGGTACGGCTGGCGTACAGCTCGATCCCGGTGGCGCGCCCGATGTTGACGTAGAGCAGGAAGAGCGGCAGCAGGAACAGGATGCCGGGGAACATCTGGGTCGAGAGCGCGCTCGCCAGGAACACGCCCCGGCCCCGGAACCGCCAGCGGCTGGTGGCGTAGGCCGCGAGGATCGCGATCGCCACCGACAGCAGCGCCGCGCAGGTGGAGACGATCAGGCTGTTCACCAGGTACCGGCCGAGCGGCACGGTCTCCCACATGTCGACGAACGCCTCGAACGACGGCCGGGCGGGGAGCCAGGTGAACGAGTCCCGGACGTCCTGCAGCGGCTTGATCGCGGTGGTCGCCATCACGTACAGCGGGACGAGGACGAAGAGCGTCAGCAGCGTCAGGATGACGTAGCGGGAGACGCGTTCCGCGGTGGTCTCACGCATCGGACCTCGCCTTCCGGGTGAGGAACAGGTAGATCGCCGAGACGACGCTCAGGAAGAGCAGCAGCGCGACCGACATCGCCGAGCCGAGCCCGAAGTTCCAGGTGACGAACGAGCTCTCGTAGATGTGGATCGAGACGAGGTCGGCCTGGTCGGGAGCGGCCTTGCCGAACAGCACGTACGGGGTGTTGAAGTCGTTGAACGTCCAGAGGAACAGGACGAGCAGCAGGACCTGGTTGACCGGGCGCAGCATCGGCAGCGTCACCGCGCGCAGCCGGCGCCAGAAGCCCGCCCCGTCCATGTACGCGGCCTCGTAGAGGTCCTGCGGGATGCCTTGGAGCCCCGCCATGAGGCAGAGGAACGCGAACGGCCACTGCTTCCAGATCATGGTCAGCACCAGCGACCAGAAGCTGTTGCCGCCGATCAGCCAGAACGGCCGGTCGTCGACGAGGTGCAGCTGGTCGACGAGCACGTGGTTGAGCGCGCCGGTGTCGCGCTGGAGCAGGAAGCTCCAGGTGATCACCGCCGTGTAGACGGGGAGCGCGTAGGGCGTCAGGAACAGCGTCCGCAGGATCGCGCGGCCGCGGAACGGACGCTGCAGGACGACGGCGGCGGCCAGGCCGAGCGCGTAGCAGAGGGCGACGACGAGCACCGTGTAGGCGATCGTCACCCAGAACGAGTGCAGCAGCTCCTTACCGGTGGCGCTGTTGTAGTCCAGCGTCACGCGGTAGTTGTCCAGGCCGACGAACGGGGCGCCGCTCCAGTCGCGGATGTGGAACTGGGTGAGCTCCTTGAGGCTCATCCAGACGCCGGTGAACATCGGGACGATGTGCACCGCCAGCTCCAGCACGATCGCCGGGAGCAACAGCAGATAGGGCAGGGTCGGGCGTCGGCGGCGCTTGCGGCGCGGCGGAGGCTCCGAACCCGCCGGCGCCTCTTCGGGCGCCGAGACAGTCGTTGTCATGGGGTGTCCTCTCCCGACGACGGCCCGGGGCGTACCCGCCCCGGGCCGTCGTTCGGCGCCTTACTTCACCTGCTCCTGGGCTGTCTTGAGCTTCTGCTGGATCTCCGCGACCGTCGGGGACTTGCCCTTGGCGGCCTCGGCGAAGAGGTCCTTCATGAGCGTGCCGACGAGCGTCTCGAACTGGCTCTCCTGGGGCACCTGCGGCAGCGGGGCCGCGCTGGTGGCCAGCGTGTCCTGGATCGCCTTCTGCTCCGGCTTGGCGAACGCCGGGTCGGCGGACACCGTGGTGACCGACGGCAGCGACCCGTAGGTCTTGTTCAGCAGCGTCTGCTCTTCGTCGCTGGTCATGAACTTCACGAAGTCGAGCGCACCCTGCTGGTTCTTGGAGTGCTTGAACACCGCGATGTTGATGCCGGCGACCATGCTGTTGATCTTCTTGCCACCCGCGGGCGGGGTGCCGAGGAAGGGCACCGGCGCGACGCCCCAGTCCGCGGGGTTCATCTTGCGCAGCGTGAGCTGCGATCCGACGGCCTGCCACAGCAGCATCGCGGCCTTGCCGCTGGCGAAGTCGGCGACCGACTGGTTCTGTGCGTACTCGGCGTTACCGGGGTTGGTGATCTTGTCCTTCGCGATGAAGTCGACGTACCGCTTGATCGCCTGCGCGTTCTGCGGGGTGTCGAACGTCGCTTTGCCGGACTTGTCGAACCACTCGCCGCCGTACTGCTGCGAGAACGCGAACGCGTGGTGGGAGTTCTCGGAGATGTGGGCGCCCTCGATCGCCAGGCCCCACTTGCCGCCCTTGGTCAGCTTCTTGCCGTCGGCGACCAGCTCTTCCCAGGTCGTCGGCGGGTTCGCGATGCCGGCCTCGGCGAACATCTTCTTGTTGTAGTAGAGCGTGTAGGCCATGCTGTAGAGCGGCACGGCCGTCGGGGGCTTGCCCTCGGCGCCCGAAGCGGCCAGCGCGGCCGGCACGAACCGGTCCTTGCCGCCGACCTTCTCGAGCGTCGCGTCGTCGAACGGCACCAGCGCGTCGGTCGCCTGCAGCGACGCCGACCACGTGTTACCGATGTTCACGACGTCGGGACCCTGGCCGCTGGTGGCCGCGGCCAGCAGGCGGTTGAGCAGGTCCGACCACGGGACCACCTCGAGCTTGACCTTGATACCGGTCTGCTTCTCGAACTTGTCCAGTTCCGGCTGGAGGATCTTGGCGTCGTTCTCCAGGCTGGTGCTCTGGTTGCTCGCCCAGTAGGTCAAGGTCTTGGCGTCGTCACCCGAGTCACCTCCGCCGCAGGCGGCGAGAGTGGACGCCAGCAACGCTCCGACGGCAACGGCGGCTAATCGTCGCTTGAACACAAGCTGTCCTTTCCAGGGGACGCCGGCCGGCTCGGCAGGTGCTCCGGGTCCGGTGCGAGCGGAACCGGGACCGAGCGGCCCGAAGGTTTGGTGCAGCGGACTCTAAAGTGCCGTTCGGCACTTTGTTCACTACTTAATTCAAGGCGTTATTAAAGTGTTGCCCAAGGGAGGCGTCGAGCAGCGGGCGCCTCGTAGAGTGACGGCTGTCGGCGGCCGAGATCAGGGTGGGACCACGTGGAACCAGGGCGGGCGACGAACCGGGCGCTCCGGCGGCAGAACCGCTCGGCGCTGCTCACCGCGCTCTTCCTCGACGGGCCGCTGAGCCGCCAGGACCTGGCCGAACGCGGGCGGCTCAGCCAGGCCGCGGTGAGCAACGTCGTCGCCGAGCTGATGGAAGCCGGGCTGATCGAGGAGGCCGGGGCGGTGGACTCCGACGGTGGCCGGCCGCGCATCCTGCTCCGGGTGGCGCCGCGGTTCGCGACGGTCGCCGGTGTGGACGTCGGCGAGACGCGCGTCCGCGTCGAGCTGTTCGATCTGGCGATGACACCGCTGGCGAAGGCGGACTACCCCCTGGACGACCTGGATCCGCGCACCGTCGTCCGGCACGTGCTCACCGGGCTGGCGGAGGTCACCGACGCGGCCACCGAGGAGGTGCTCGGGGTCGGCATCGGCGTGTCCGGGCTGGTCGAGCAGGGACCCGAGGCGGTGGTGCACGCGCAGACGCTCGGCTGGAACGCCGTGCCGCTGGAGCGGCTGCTGCGCGCCGGTACCGACCTGCCGCTGCACCTGGACAACGGCGCGAAGACGTGGGGCCAGGCCGAGCACTGGTTCGGAGCCGGGCGGGGGGCGCGGCACGCGGCGTTCGCGCTGGTCGGCTCCGGGGTGGGCGCGGCGATCGTCGCCGACGGGCAGACCTACCGCGGCGCGTCGAGCAGCGCGGGGGAGTGGGGGCACACCACGCTCGTGTACGGCGGCGCGCCGTGCCGGTGCGGGGCCCGGGGATGCCTGGAGGCCTACGTCGGGGCCGAGGCGATCATCGCCAGGGCCCGCGCGGCCGGGGTGCCGATCGACGGACCCGACGAGGAGACGCAGCTGGCCGCGGTGCTCGCGGACCCGGCCGCGGGCACCGTCCTCGCCGAGACCGCGGCGTACCTCGGGGCCGGCGTGGCCAACCTGATCAACCTCTTCAACCCCGAGCGGGTCGTCATCGGCGGCTGGGCGGGCATCGCGCTGGGGTCGCTCCTCCCGGAGATCCGGGCGGCCGCGGAGGCCCAGGCGATGCACCGCCCGTTCACGCAGGCCGGCATCGAGCTGTGCGCGCTGGGCACCGACGCGGTGGCGCTGGGGGCGGCGACGCTGCCGGTGGCGCGTCTGCTCGCCGCCGGCGGCGTGCGCGAATGATCAGCTGTCGAACCCCATACCGACGGCGTCCAGTGCGCGCAGCCAGGTGTTCCGGCGGCCCGCGCGCCGGTCGGCGGCGGCCAGCGAGCGACGGGTGAGCTCGACGCCTGCGTACCGCAGGGGCTCGGGCGGGAACGGCAGCGGTCTGGTGCGCACCATCGTCGTCCGCGTGCGCTCCGTCGACTCACCGGCGAGCAGGTCGAGCATCACCTCGGCACCGAAGCGAGTAGCGCCCACCCCGAGCCCGGTGTACCCGGCCGCGTAAGCGACCCGTCCGGACCGGGCGGTGCCGAAGAACGCCGAGAAGCGGCTGCAGGTGTCGATCGCCCCGCCCCACGCGTGCGTGAACCGCAAGCCCTCCAGCTGCGGGAACGTCTGGAAGAACTGGCCGGCGAGCGTGTCGTAGGTGGCTGGCCGGTCGTCGTAGCGCCTCCGGACGCGCCCACCGAAGTGGTAGATCGCGTCGTAGCCGCCCCAGAGGATCCGGTTGTCGGCGGTCAGCCGGTAGTAGTGGAACTGGTTCGCGGAGTCACCGAGCCCTTGCCGGTGGTGCCAGCCCACGTCGGCCAGCTGGGCGTCGGAGAGCGGCTCGGTCATCAGCGCGTAGTCGTAGACCGGGATCACGTAGGGCCGCACCCGGGCGAGGGGCGACGGGAACGCGTTGGTGCCCAGCGCCACCGCCCGGGCCCGTACCACCGCACGGGGGGTGTGCAGCTGCGTACCCGCGAGCCTGCGCACCGGCGTGTGCTCGAACAGGCGCACCCCCAGCCGCCTGCACACCTGCGCCAGCCCCCAGGCGAGCTTCGCCGGGTGCACCATCGCGACGCCCCGCCGGTCCCACACGCCACCGACGTACGTCGGTGAGTTCACCTCGGCCCGTACCGCGTCGGCGTCGAGGTACTCCAGCTCGACGCCGTGGTCGGCCGCGGCCTCCACGGCGGCCCGTAAGCCCGGCAGCTGGTACGGCGCGGTGGCCACGTCCAGCTCCCCGGTGCGCTCCCACTCCGCGTCGATGCCGTACCGGGTCAGCGTGTCCTCGATCGCCTGGAGGTTCTTGGCCCCCAGGCGTTGCAGCTCGGCCAGCTCCTCGGGCCACCGCGACAGCCCGTTGCCGAGCCCGTGCGTGAGGCTGGCCGCGCAGAAGCCACCGTTGCGCCCGGACGCGGCGTGCCCGATGCGGGCGCCTTCGAGCAGCACGACGTCGAGCGAGGGGTCGCGCTCCTTCGCGATCAGCGCCGTCCACAGGCCGGAGTAGCCACCGCCGACCACCGCGAGGTCGCACGTCGTGTCCCCGGTCAGCGGCGGTGCGGGCTCCGGCCGGCCCGGGTCCTGCAACCAGTAGGAAGCGTGCCGGACGTCAGCGAGCGACTTGTGCGTCATGAACCAGGTTTCCGTCTACGTAGGTCTGGGCTACGGCCGTGGTGCCGATCTCGTCGGCGGGGCCGTCGAACGGGTCGCGGTCCAGGACGACGAGGTCTGCGCGGTTGCCGACGCGCAGCGTGCCGGCCTCGTCGCGGTTGTTCACGTGCGCGCTGCCTGCGGTGTAGGCCGCGAGCGCGGTGCCGAGGTCCAGCCGCTGCTCGGGCAGGAACGCCGGGTCGGCCGAGCCGGGCAACCGGCGGTTCACCGCGACGTGGATCGCCTGGAGCGGATCGGGGCTGCTCACCGGCCAGTCGCTACCGGCGACCAGGGTCGCGCCTGCCCGCAGCAGGTCGCCGAACGGGTACTGGTGGGCGGCGAGGTCGCCGCCCAGGAACGGGATCGTCAGCTCGTCCATCTGCGGCTCGTGAGTGGCCCAGAGCGCCTGCATGTTCGCCGAGGCGCCCAGCTGCCGGAAGCGCGGGACGTCGTCGGGGTGCACGACCTGGAGGTGCGCGAGGTGCGGGCGGGTGTCCAGGAACCCGTTCGCGGCGCGCGCGGCGGCGACCGCGTCCAGCGCCTCCCGGACCGCCCGGTCACCGAGCGCGTGGAAGTGCACCTGGAAGCCGAGCGCGTCCAGCGCCGTGACGTATCCGCGCAGTGCTCGCGGATCGACGAAGCTCAGGCCGCTGTTCGCGGTGGTACGGCCGCAGGCGTCGCGGTAGGGGGCGGTCATCCCCGCGGTGAAGTTCTCCGCGACCCCGTCCTGCATGATCTTGACGGTTCCGCAGCGCAGCCGGCCAACCGTGAAGCGTTCCCGCTTCGCCACCAGCTCGGGGATCTGGTCCGCGCCGCGGTCGCGGTCCCACCAGAGCGCGCCGACGACGCTCGCGGTGAGCAGCCCCTCGGTCGCCGCCGTGAGGTAGGCGTCCGAGACGTCCGAGTAGCCGTTCGTGGCCGCCAGCATCGCGTCCTGCCAGGCGGTGACGCCCAGCGAGTGCAGCAGCGCCTGGGCGCGCAGCAGGCCGGCCAGCCGGTCGGCGGCGGTCACCTCGGGCAGCAGCGCGGCGACCAGCTGCACCGCTCCCTCCTGCAGGGCGCCGATCGGGTTGCCCTCGGCGTCCCGGTTGACCACGCCGTCGGCCGGGTCCGGGGAGTCCCGGGTGAGCCCGGCCCGCTCCAGCGCGCGGCTGTTGACCCAGGCTCCGTGGTGGTCGCGGTTGAAGAGGAACACCGGCCGGTCGGGAACCACCCGGTCGAGCTGCTCCGCGGTCGGGATGCCGCCCGGGAAGCTCTCCATCGACCAGCCGCCACCGACGATCCACTCCGCGCCCGGGTGGTCGTCGGCGTACCGGCGGATCCGGCGGGCGTACTCGTCGGGGTCGGTGGTGCCGCTCAGGTCGCACTGACCGAGCTCGATCCCGCCCCACACCGCGTGGACGTGCGCGTCCTGGAAGCCGGGCAGCAGGAGCCGGCCGCCCAGGTCGACGACCTCGGTGTCCGGGCCGACGAGGTCGTCGAGCTGGTGGTCGGCGCCGATCGCGATGATCCGGCCGTCGCGCACGGCCAGGGCACGGGCGCGGGTGCGCGCCGGGTCCGTGAGGAGTACCGGTCCTCCGGTGAACAGCAGGTCAGCCGTCATGTGCGCATCGAACCCGCGGTCGTCGGATAGAGTCAATGGTGTTGTCATAAGGAGGCTGCCGTGGGCGAACGCGTGGTCACCACCCGGCGGCGCCGGCGGCCGACGAAGACCGGGACGGTGCTGACCCACGGGCTGATCGTCCGGACCGCGATCCGGCTGGTCCGCGAGCACGGCTCGGAGGGCCTGAGCGTGCGCCGGCTGGGCGCGGCGCTCGGCGCCGACCCGTCGTCGCTCTACCGCTACTTCCGCAACACCGACGACCTGGTCCGCGCCGTCGCCGACGATCTGATCGGGCAGTGCCTCGCCGACTTCGTGCCGTCGCCCGACTGGCGCCGGACGCTGCGCGAGATGGGCCTGCGCATCTACTCCGCGCTCGTCGCGCAGCCGCGGATCGCGGTGCTCACCGCCGCGCGCGTCACCGGCCGGCCGCACGAGATCGACACGGTCGAGGCGGGGCTCGGCGTGCTCCGATCGGCAGGGTTCGCGCCCGCCGACGCGGCCAGGTACTACCACGCGTTCATCGACACGACGCTGGGCTACGCGGCCCTCGACGCGGCCGCGGCGGCGTTGCCGCCGCAGGCCGAGGGTGACGACGTCGCGGCGTGGACCACGGTGTACGCGGGGCTGCCCGCCGGCACGCACCCGAACATCGCGGCGTGCGTCGGTGGGCTGGCCGCGACGATGCCGGCCAGCGCGTACCCGGCCGCACTGGACCTGCTGATCGAGGGCCTGGAGGCCCGGCTGGCCGCCGACTCCCCGGCGGCGCCGGGGCGGATCACGAGGACGAGAGAAGGAACACGATGACGGACGTGCTGGTGATCGCGGTGGCCCAGCCATCGGTGACGTCGTTCGACGTCACCGCGAACGTGGCCGCGCACGCGGCGGCCGTGCGATCGGCGGGCGCCCGGGTGGTGGTGTTCCCGGAGATGTCGCTGACCGGGTACGAGTTCGCCGCCGAGCCGGTGGCGCCGGACGACCCGCGGCTGGCCCCGCTGGTGGCCGCGTGCGCGGAGACGGGTGCGGTGGCGCTGGCCGGTGCGCCGGTCGGCGGCGATCCCCGCTTCATCGGGGTGCTCGCGGTGGACGGCGGCGGTGCCCGGGTCGCCTACCGCAAGCAGTACCTGGGCGCCGCCGAGGCCGCGCACTTCGTGCCCGGGCGCGAGCCGGCCGTCCTCGAGGTCGACGGCTGGCGGCTGGGCCTGGCGATCTGCAAGGACACCGGTGAGCCGCAGCACGCCGCGGACACCGTCGCACTCGGGATCGACGTGTACGTCGCCGGGGTGCTGGAGGGCGCTGCGGACGCCCACGTGCAGCCGGGGCGGGTCGGGCGGATCACCGCCGACCACCGCGTGCCGGTCGCGCTCGCCAGCTTCGCGGGCAGCACGGGTGAGGGGTTCGACGCGGCCGCCGGCGGCTCCGGGGTCTGGGCCGCCGACGGCACGCTGCTCGACGGCGCGGGTACCGAGCCCGGCGCCGTCGTCCGCGTCACGCTCCGGCGCGGCTAGGGCGATCGCGGAGCAGCGCGTTCTCGAGCGTCGTCCAGATCGTGCTCGTCAGCAGGTAGAGCACTGCGGCGAGCGGGACCGTGGCGGCGAAGAGCACCGACACGAACGGCGTGCAGCTCAGCCACGACGGCTGTCCCAGCCGGCGCAGCCGGCGTGCCGAGACGGCGGCGGTCAGCACGAACGCTCCCAGCAGGACCAGGAAGACCAGGCCGTGGACGCCGAGCAGCGTGCCGTCGAGCCAGTGGTCGCCGAGCGGGACGCCCCCCAGCCGGGCGCCGAGCAGCAGGTTGGGCTCACCATCCACCGTGGAGGCGCGGAACAGCGAGTAGAGCGTGAGGAAGAACGGGGCCTGGAGGAGCAGCGGCAGCAGCGTCGGGAGGGCGCCGACGCCCTCGGCGCGGTAGAGCGCGGCGACCTCGGTCGCGGCGCGCACCGGATCGGCGGCGTGCTGCTCGCGGAGCTTCGTGACGCGGGGAGCGAGCCGCGCGCGACGCCGCTCGACCGCGATCTGGCGGAACGTCAGCGGCAGCAGGACGAGGCGGACGAGTGCGGTGGCGAGCACGATCGCGGCGGCGGCCGCGGCGCCGCCGCAGAGCGGGGTGAGCAGGGTGCTCGCCGACTCCACGGCGGAGTAGGCGAGCGAGACGGGCAGCGCGAAAGACATGGGGGACCCTCCGGGGGCCGGAAGCGGACATGGCCGGGGACCGCGCGGCGGCGCGGGCCGGGACGGGAGCGCGGCGCGCCGTCGGGCGCGGCGGGAGTGCGGCTACGGCGCTGACGCGCGCCGGGGACGAGGCGAGCCGTCGGGCCGGTGCCGGCGCGCGCGGGCGTGCGCGCCAGGGCGGCCGCACACGTGCGGACCCGGGGAGGTGCCGTGCGCGGGAAGGTGCCGTCCGCCGGGAGGGCAGCGCGCCGGGAGGGCAGTGCGCCGGGTGGCGCCGTGCGCCGGGTGGCGTCGTGCGCCGGGTGGGGCGCCGACCCGTCAGGCTCGGGTGTCGGCGGGCCGGCCGGTGGGGGCGCGGGGGCGCGAACGGCCCCGGGCGTCGGGATCGCGCAGCCGTGGGGCGCCCCGGTACTCGGCCCGGCGTTCGGCGGCGGCCAGTCGGGCCGGCGTCGCGGCGGGCAGCCGGACGCCGAGGCGGCGGAGGGTCAGCGCGGCGAGCAGCGCCACCGCGACGAACGCGAGGGCACCACCGCTCGTGCTCGGCTGCAGCAGGAGGAGCAGCCCGGCACCGCAGGCGAGCGTGACCACCGCACGGGAGAGCCCGGCACGGGAGAGCCCGGCACGGGAGAGCCCGGCACGGGAGAGCCCGGCACGGGAGGACCCGGCACGGGAGAGCCCAGCCTCTACGCTCACGCCGTCAGCGTAGAGGCGCACCGCCACTCTCCCGCCGGTGTGCCACCGGGCGCTCACGCAGCGGAATAGCCGGGCGCCCGCGGCGGGTTGCCGCGAGTATGACTGCTGCCCCGGACTTCGACCTGCACGCGCTTCTCGCCGAGGCCCGCCTCGGTGTCCTCGCCACCATCAAGGCCGACGGGCGTCCCCAGCTCTCGCCGGTGACGCCCTACTACGACCGCGAGGCGGGCATCATCTACGTCTCGATGACCGAGGGGCGCGCGAAAACCGCCAACCTGCGCCGCGACCCACGGGCGTCGCTCGAGGTCACCAGCGCCGACGGCTGGGCCTGGGCCACCGCCGAGGGCACCGGCACGCTGACCGGCCCCGGAACCGACCCGCACGGGCCGGAGGTCGAGGCGCTGGTCGACTACTACCGCGCGGCCGCCGGTGAGCACCCCGATTGGGACGAGTACCGCTCGGTGATGGTGTCCGACCGTCGTGTCCTGCTGGCGCTGAAGGTCGAGAAGGTCTACGGCGCCAAGATTCGATGACGCCCCTTCTCTCTTTTAAGGGATATTCTTCACGAATGTAGTTATTCGCGGAGATCGGGGGCCGGGCCGTGGCAGCACCGACGGTCGCTCGGGCGGTGGTCGCCGCCGGCGACGACCTGGACGCCCTGGCGCGTGCCGCGGCGGAGGCGGTCGACGTACCGATCGGGCTGGTGACGTTCGTCGACGGGGAGTGGATGCGCTTCGTCGGGGCGTACGGCCTGGTCGGTCCGCTCGCGTCGGCGCGCCGCATCCTGGTGTCCGAGTCGTTCTGCCAGGACGTCGTGGCCCGCAGCGCGCCGGTCATCATGCGCGACACCGCGGACGACCCGCGGTCCCGGCCGACGGGGGCCGCGGTCCGAGTGGGCGCCTACCTGGGCGTGCCGCTGCGCGCGGCGGACGGCCCCACGGTCGGGGTGCTCTGCGCGGTCGACAGCCGGGCCCGGGACTGGACACCGGAGGAGATCAGCGCGCTGCGCGGCGTCGCGATCGCGGCCGGGTACCTGCCCGGCCTGCTCGACGCCGTGACGCCGGACGATGCGCGGGTCGACGGGTCGCTCCACGCCCCCGCGCAGGGCGCGTCCCCCGTCGCGGACCCGGAGCCGGGGGAGGGGCCGCACAGCCTGTTCCTCCAGGCCCTGCTCGACAGCCTCGACACCGCGGTCTTCGCCTGCGACGCCGCGGGCTGCACGATGTTCGGCAACCAGGCGCTGCTGCGCATGTTCGACCTCGACCACGACCTCCCCGCCAACGCCGCCGACCTGGCCGGCGACCGCCTGTGCGACGCCGACGGGCGGCCGCTGGCACGTGACGCCACCCGACCGTCCGCGCGCTCGCCGGTGAGCCGGTCCGGGACCTGGAGCTGCGCCTCGTCCGCTCCGGACGCACTCCGCGGACGCTGATCGCGAACGCCGAGCGCATCACGGTCGCCGGCGCGGTGCTGGGCGCCGTGGTCGCACTCCACGACGTCACCGACCAGCGGCGGGCCCAGCGATTCCGGGAGTGTGCGCTCGGAGTGTCCCGGGCACTCGTCGAGGCCGACCGGGTCGCCGAGGCCGCCCGCCAGGTCGTCGACGCGGTCGCGCGGTCGCTGCACTGGCCGCACGCGGAGCTGTGGCTGGCCGATCCGGTCACCGACGTCCTGCGGCCGGCGGCGTCCTGGACCGACGGCGAGCCGGACCAGGCCGGCCTCATGTCCGAGGCGCTCGGGCCCGGCGAAGGGCTGGCCGGGACCACCTGGCGGACCGGCGAGCCGGTCTGGGTCCCCGACATCGCCACCGAGACCCGCTTCGACGTCGAGGGCGCGGCCCGGCGGCAGTTGCGTACCGCGCTCGCGGTGCCGGTTCGCAGCGCCAAGACCGTGGTCGGCGTCCTCGCGCTCTACGCCGACACGCTCGACGAGGACCGGGTCGCGCTGACCGCGCACCTGGTCGGGATCGCGGCACACCTGGGGCAGTACCTGGAGCGGCGCCGTGCCGAGGAGCTGGCGCTGCAGCTGGCGCGGACGAAGGACGACTTCCTCGCGCTGGTCGGGCACGAGCTGCGCACGCCACTGACCTCGATCACCACCTACGCACAGCTGCTCACCGACAATCCGGAGTGCTGGGACACCGACGGGCCGCAGCTGCTCGGCGTGATCCGGCGCAACACCCAGAGCCTGACCGCGATCATCAACGACCTGCTCGACCTCGCCGGGCTGGAGTCCGGACACATCACGATCCGCCCGGCCGACACCGACCTGGCCGAGCTGGTCAGGGAGGGCATCGACGCCGTCCGGGTCGCCGCCGGCCGCCGGTCGATCACGATCGTGGCCGACCTGCCCGCCGCCGTGCCGCTCCACGGCGACCCGCAGCGGCTCCGCCAGATGCTCGACAACGTGCTGTCCAACGCCGTGAAGTACAGCCACCAGGGCGGGCGGGTCACGGTCACGCTCGCCGAGCAGGGCGGCGTCGCGACGCTCTCGGTCGCCGACACCGGGATCGGCATTCCACCCGCCGAACGCGACCGGCTCTTCCAGCGCTTCTTCCGGTCCTCCACCGCCCGGGAGCGGAACGTTCCGGGCACCGGCCTGGGCCTGGTCGTGACGCGGGCGATCGTCGAGCGGCACGGCGGGCGGATCAGCGCCGCCCACAACGAGCCGGGCACGACGATGGTGATCCGGCTGCCCACGGTGGCGCCCGACGTCGAGTGACCCCGGGCGTCGACGATGCCCGACACCGCCGTCCACGACCCGGCGGGCCTGGAGCGGCACTGCGCACGCGACCTGCTGGCACTGTGCGAGCGCCGCCCCGCAGTCCAGCGCCGCTAGATCCGGCGGGCCCGCTAGGTCCGCTGAGCCGGCGGAGCCGTGCTGCTGCGGACGGTCAGCGTCGGCTCCAGCAGGACGCTGCCCTCGCCGCGCCCGGCCGGTGCCTCCTCGCGCAGCTGGGCCAGCACCAGCTCGAGGCTGCGGCGCCCCAGCTCGGCGAAGTCCTGGCGGACGGTGGTCAGCGGGGGCAGGAAATACCCGGCCTCCGGGACGTCGTCGAAGCCGACCACGCTGACGTCGTCGGGCACCCGGCGGCCGGCCTCGTGCAGTGCCCGCAGGACGCCGAGCGCGATCGGGTCGTTCGCACAGAACACGGCGGTGACGTCCGGGTCGCGCGCCAGCCGGGTACCGAGCTCGTAGCCGGCGTCGGCGGTCCAGGCGGCGTGCTCCACCGGCGGGACGACGCGGCCGCTCGCGTAGAGCGTGGACCGCCAGCCCTCGATCCGGTCGCGCGCCTCCGGCCAGTCGCTCGGGCCGCCGACGTGGTGCACGGTCGAGTGGCCGAGGTCGATCAGGTGCTGGGTCGCGAGCGCCGCGCCTGCCCGGTTGTCGATCCGGACGCTCGGCACGCCGCTCTCACCGGCTCCGCCGACACCCACGCACCCCAGCCCCTCCGGTACCTGGGCGAGCGCGTGCGCGGCCGACTCCTTGGGAGCGATCGCGACGATGCCCTCGACCGCCTGGGCGCAGAGCCGGTCGACCGCTTCGAGCACCGCGCTGCGGTCGAGCGAGCGGACGGTGACCACGCTGACGAAGTAGCCGGCCGCCCTGGCCGCGTCCTCGATGCCGTAGAGCATCGACGCCGGGCCGTAGAGCGTGCTCTCGAACCCGATCACGCCCAGGATGCCGGAGCGGCGGGTGGCCAGCGTGCGGGCGGCGAGGTTCCGCCGGTAGTTCAGCGCGCGCATCGCCTCGAGCACCCGCGCACGGGTCTCTTCCCGGACGCTCGGGTGTTCGTTGAGCACCCGGGAAACGGTCTGGTGCGAGACCCCGGCCAGCCGGGCGACGTCACGCATGATCGAGGTGCGCGGCCGCTCGGACGGTCTCTCGGGTGCGGACAAGGGACCCTCCCAGTCGTGCACTGTGATCGCTCACATCGTAACGGCGCTGCCCGGATGCCTGGTTCGTGGTCGAGTCGACGCGGCAGGCCGCAGGTCGGTGACCTGTCGGGCGTCGGTCTGCAACAGACCGGTAACGCACGATCAACAGCCTCTTGACGTGACGAATGAGAACGGTAACACTCTCCGGACATGGGCGCGTGATCCGCGCCACACGAGTTCCTCGCCGCGGCTCCGACTTCGGTACGGCACCGGCCGGGCGGGATCGACGTGTTCGATGAGCCACGGAGAAAGCCGCGTTTGTTAGCGGTCACATGCGATGTTAGCGGTCACATCGCAGCTGGGCCCGGTCCACGGACCGGGTCCGGCCGGTCGACCGCGGGGCGTTACTCGTTCGACTCGGGAGGACGTAGTGATCAGGAGAGTGTCCGCGGCGATCGCCGCCGGCTTACTCGTTGCGGCCGGATTGGCCGGCTGCGGGGGCGACAGCGGTGGAGGGAACGACGACGGCAAGATCACGCTCGGCTTCGCGCAGGTCGGCGCCGAGAGTGGCTGGCGCACGGCGAACACGAAGTCGATCCAGGAGTCGGCCAAGGCCGCCGGTATCGAGCTGAAGTTCTCCGACGCGCAGCAGAAGCAGGAGAACCAGATCAAGGCGATCCGCAGCTACATCGCCCAGAAGGTCGACGTCATCGCGTTCTCGCCGGTCATCGAGTCCGGCTGGGACCAGGTGCTCAAGGAGGCCAAGGACGCGGAGATCCCGGTCATCCTCACCGACCGCGCGGTGGACTCCAAGGACACGTCGCTCTACGAGACGTTCATCGGCTCGGACTTCATCCTGGAGGGCAAGAAGGCCGGCGAGTGGCTGGTGAACGAGTCGAAGGCCGCGAAGGGCCCGGTCAACGTCATCCAGCTGGAGGGCACCACCGGCGCCGCCCCGGCCAACGACCGCAAGACCGGCTTCGCCGACGCCATCAAGGCCGACCCGAAGATCAAGGTCGTGGCGTCCCAGGACGGTGACTTCACCAGGGCGAAGGGCAAGGAGGTCATGGAGGCGCTGCTCAAGGCGCACCCCGAGGCCAACGTGCTCTACGCCCACAACGACGACATGGGGCTCGGCGCGATCGAGGCGATCGAGGCGGCCGGCAAGAAGCCCGGCGTCGACATCAAGATCATCACGGTCGACGCGGTGAAGGACGGGATGACCGCCCTCTCCGAGGGCAAGATCAACTTCATCGTCGAGTGCAGCCCGCTGCTCGGCCCACAGCTGATGGACCTGGTCAAGCAGGTCGTCGACGGCAAGAAGGTCGAGAAGCGCATCCTGACCGAGGAGACGACCTTCACCCAGGAGCAGGCGAAGGCCGTTCTGTCCGAGCGTAAGTACTGATCCACCCAATCCCGGGCGGGCCGCACACGCGGCCCGCCCGGGGTGCGGCGATGAACGGAGTGGTGGTCATGGGGGAGCAGGCAGAGTCCGTCGCTGCCCAGCAGCCCATCCTCGAGATGTCCGGCGTCGGGAAGGTCTTCCCCGGCGTCGTCGCGCTCGCCGACGTGGACTTCCGCCTGTTCCCGGGCGAGGTGCACGCGCTGATGGGGGAGAACGGCGCCGGCAAGTCCACGCTGATCAAGGTGCTCACCGGCGTCTACGACATCGACGCGGGCTCGATCCGCCTCGGCGGGGACGACGTCCGGTTCACCGGCCCGCTCCAGGCCCAGAAGGCCGGCATCAGCACGGTGTACCAGGAGGTGAACCTCTGCCCCAACCTGTCGGTGGCGGAGAACATCTTCATCGGACGCGAGCCGCGCCGGCTCGGCACGATCCAGTGGCGGCAGATGCGCCGACGCTCGGCCGAGCTGCTGCGCGGGCTCGAACTCGACCTGGACGTCACCGCGCTGCTCGGCAGCTACTCGATCGCGATCCAGCAGATGGTCGCCATCGCCCGCGCGGTGGACATCTCCGCCAAGGTGCTGATCCTCGACGAGCCGACGTCCAGCCTGGACGCCTCCGAAGTGGAGCAGCTGTTCCGGGTGGTGCGCCGCCTCAAGGCCGAAGGCCTCGCGATCGTCTTCGTCTCCCACTTCCTCGACCAGGTCTACGACATCGCCGACCGGATGACCGTGCTGCGCAACGGCCGGCGGGTCGGCGAGTACCCGGTCGCCGAGCTGCCGCAGTCGCAGCTGGTCAGCGCGATGATCGGCAAGGAGCTCGCGGTCCTCGAGGAGCTCGAGGAGCAGCCGAAGCCCTCCACCGCGGCGCTGGAGCAGGGCGAGCCGGTGCTCGCCGCCACCGACGTGGGCCGGGTCGGGGCCATCGAGCCGTTCTCGCTCACGATCCACCAGGGCGAGGTCGTGGGGCTGGCCGGGCTGCTCGGCTCCGGCCGCACCGAGCTGGCGCGGCTGCTGTTCGGCGCCGACAAGGCCGACCAGGGCACGTTCGCCTTCGGCAGCGAAACGGTGACGATGCGCGGCCCGCGCACGGCGATGGAGCACGGCGTCGCGTTCAGCTCCGAGAACCGGCGCACCGAGGGCGTGGTCGGCGACCTGACCGTGCGGGAGAACATCATCCTCGCGCTGCAGGCCTCCCGCGGCTGGTCGCGCCCGATCCCGCGCGGTCGCCAGGACGAGCTGGTGGACAAGTACATCCGTGCACTGGACATCCGCCCGGCGAACCCCGACGTCCAGGTACGCAACCTCTCCGGTGGCAACCAGCAGAAGGTGCTGCTGGCCCGCTGGCTGATCACCGAGCCGAAGCTGCTGATCGTCGACGAGCCCACCCGCGGCATCGACGTCGGCGCCAAGGCCGAGATCCAGCGGCTGCTCGCCCAGCTCTCCGCCGACGGCATGGCGGTGCTGTTCGTCAGCGCGGAGCTGGAAGAAGTCTTACGCCTGTCGCACAAGATCGCGGTGCTCCGCGACCGGCGGCTGGTCGAAGAACTCGACAACAGCGACGACGTGGACGTCGACCGCATCCTCGCGACGATCGCGAGCGGAACGACGGTCGGGAACGGGGCACACGCATGAACCGGCTCTCGCCGATCGTCCGGCACCGGTTGTTCTGGCCGGCCGCGGCTCTCGTGGTGCTGCTGCTGAGCAACCTGTTCTTCAGCTCGGACTTCTTCGCCATCCGGCTGCGCGACGGCCACCTCTACGGCTCGCTCATCGACATCCTGCGCGGCAGTACCCCGCTGGTGCTCGTCGCGCTCGGCATGACGCTGGTCATCGCGACGGCCGGCATCGACCTCTCGGTCGGCTCGGTGATCGCGATCATCGGCGCGGTGGCCTGTCTGCGGGTCAGCGAGCTGGGTGACCAGAACAGCGTCGGCGGAGTGCTCGCGGCGGTCGGCGTCGCGATCGGACTCGCGCTGGTGCTCGGGCTCTGGAACGGCATCCTGGTCGCGGTCGTCGGCATCCAGCCGATCATCGCGACGCTGATCCTGCTGGTCGGCGGCCGCGGCATCGCCCAGCTGATCACCGACGGGCAGATCATCAACGTCCGGTCCTCGCCGTACCGGACGATCGGCGCCGGGTACGCGCTCACGATCCCCGTGGCTGTCATCATCGCCGCGGTGGTCGTCGCGGCGGCGGTCGTACTGACCCGCCGCACCGCCCTGGGCCTGCTGATCGAGTCGGTCGGCAGCAGCCCGACCGCCAGCCGCCTGGCCGGTATCCAGGCCAGGCGCCTGACGCTCATCGTCTACGTGTTCTCCGGCTTCTGCGCGGGCGTCGCCGGGCTCATCTTCAGCTCGAACATCTCCAGTGCCGACGGCAACAACGCCGGCAACCTGATCGAGCTGGACGCGATCCTCGCGGTCGTGATCGGCGGCACGGCGCTCACCGGCGGACGGTTCTCGATCGCCGGCAGCGTGCTCGGCGCGGTGCTGATCCAGGCGCTGAACGTCACGATCTACACGACCGGTATCCCGAACAACGTCACACTTCTGTTCAAGGCGGTCGTGGTGGTCGTGCTCTGCCTGGCCCAGTCCCCGACGTTCCGGGCGAAGGTGTTCGGACGTCTTCGCGGCAAGCCGTCCGCGAACTCTCCGACCCCAGGGGGCCCGACGCCCGGCGCGCCGACCCCGGCGGAGGTGGCGGCATGACGAGCGTGACCACGGAGTCGCGGGAGCCCCAGGTCGAGCGCCCGAAGGTCGCGAAGGCCCGCCGTTACGGTGTCAACTCCCGGTACGTGCCGGTGCTCGCGACGCTCCTGCTCTTCGGCCTGATGTACGGCATCGGCATGGCGAACTACGAGGGCTTCAGCGACACCCAGATCCTGCTCAACATCTTCATCGACAACGCGCACCTGCTGATCGTCGCGGTCGGGATGACGTTCGTGATCCTGTCCGGCGGCATCGACCTGTCGGTCGGC
>Ga0190269_10000289_pt1 | contig 27062 bp, 27 predicted proteins | sample Popmic249IS_FD_133749 | JGI IMG/M metagenome (GOLD analysis project Ga0190269, IMG submission 133749) | Populus adjacent soil microbial communities from riparian zone of Blue River, Arizona, USA - 249 IS | ecosystem: Environmental > Terrestrial > Soil > Riparian zone | place: USA: Arizona... | reverse complement strand
GCCTACCGTAGCGTGCCCGAGCGCTTGCATGGGCTTGGGACTGAGACGCATGGACGCTGCACGCCGGAAAGCCATCCACGAAGCCATGGTTCGGCTCGCTGACGGAGATCGTACAGCTTTCGAAGTGCTCATGGATGAGCTCTGGCCGGTGATTCTCTCGTTCGCGGAGCGCGCTGTGGGTCGTGGCGGCGATGCCGACGATATTGGGCAGGAGGTCTTCTACAGGATCTGCGCGCGCATCGCGGACTTCGATCGCAGTCGCGACGGCCTGTCGTGGGCATTCGGCATCGCCCACTACGAAATCTTGACGCATCGTCGCCGCTTACAGCGGCGCCAGGAGACGTTCGACGAAGGCGCGATCGCCGCCCAGGTCGATGGCTCAGCGCAGCAGGACGAGCAGCTTCTGACTCGAGAGCTGGAGACTGCGTTCGCCCAAGCTGTCGGGGCACTCACGGAGGAAGATCGTCGGGCGCTGGGATTGCGCGAGAGTCAGGCGGACGCGCCAGGCCCGGCTCGTCGCAAGCGCAAGCAGCGCGCGCTCGATCGCCTGCGTGGCATTTGGAGGCAGATCTATGGTGAGCCGTGAACAACTGAGGCGCCGCGGCCTTCGCGCATACGAGACGGGGCGACTCTGGATGGCCGCTCGCGCGGCGTGGGTGCTCGTGCCCGCCGTGCTTGTGTGCGCGCTCGTCACCGGCGCGAGCGAAACCTGTGCGTGCGTTGGCGTGCTGCTGCTCAGCGCAAGTGTCTTCCTGCGCTGGCGCGACCGGCGCGGAGCCGATTCGGTGCGCGACGGCCTCCTCGCGGGCGCGCTTCCGCTCTTCGTGGGACTCGTGGTCGCGCGGTTGGTGCCCGCCTGCGCGGACGCTCCGCTGCTCTCCGCGTGTACCCTAGTCTGCCTCGCTCTCGGGCTATCATGCGGGGTTTGGCTCGGACGACGACTCGCCGAGCGCGCGGCACCTCCGTGGGCCTGGCTTGGCGCCGTTGGCATCGCAGTGCTCGCTGCGAGCTTGGGGTGCGTCGGCCTCGGTATCGCAGGCGTTTGCGGCACCAGCATCGGTTTGCTCCTCGGCAGCCTGTCCGCTCAGGTGCGGGCGCGTGGCACTGGTTGATTGGCTACCAACACGCTCGATCTTTGCTTCCCGCGAGCTTGCACTGTGCGGTCCTGGCCGCCGGCCCCCGAGCAGGCGTTCGGTCGGGAGGAGTGCGCGCTGTACGCAGGCGCAGTGTTTCTGCGCATCAAACAAGGACAGGTTCAAACGAACCTAAACACGAAGTACACGAGCTTCGTTCCGCTGGCGCCCACGTTCTGCAGACCCTGAAAGCTCGTGAGACCGCTCGGCAGCACCGCGGCGACCTCGCCATCGAGCAGCGCGCTCTTCGCCCCCAACCGCTTCACGGCGGCTGCCACCGTGGGAAACTGCGCCGTCCAGTCGTTGTTGCGCCGGCTCTCGAGCCGAACCTCTCCAGCCTGCAGCAGCGCTCCGATTCTATAGCCGTCCAGCTTCAGCTCGACGAGAACGTCCTTCGAGGCTGGTGGTGCGTCAACCAGCGTCGCGAGCTGCGGCCGATATGCGGGAACTTTACTCAAGCGTTTTTGGCTGCCTTCCATCAGCTCGCACCACGGCGAGCTGCCATGCGGTCACTCTACCACCTCCGCACGCACCCGGGCCAACCGCCTTCATTTGGCGCGGTGCATGGCGAGCCGGGCCTCAGCTACTTGCGCCCTGGTGCAGAGACGGAGGGTCTCGCTATGCACAGGCTCTACTGCAGCCGCCATTGGCGGCCGTCTCCCAGCCGAGCGCGTCAACGTCCCACACACATGACGCCACACCCTGGTGGCTGCGCTGGCGACGCCGTCGCTATCAGCGCGCACGGCGCACGATGGAACCCGATGGTTCGCCCAGGTGCGGTATGCGATCCTGTTTTCATGAAGGCGCCTGGCACGGAGAAGATTGGTGCGCTGATCGCGCAGCGTTATCGCGTGGAGCAGGTTGTGGGCCGCGGTGGGATGGCCGTCGTCTATCGCGTGCTCGACGAACGCAGCCAGCGGCAGGTTGCGCTCAAGCGCTGCTTCGCACGCGAGCGGGCGCAGCTCTCGCGCCTCGGGCTGCGGCTCGAGCGCGAGTACCATACGCTGGCGCAGCTCGCGCATCCTCACATCATCGAGGTCTACGATTACGGCGTCGACGGCGAGGTGCCTTATTACACGATGGAGCTGCTGGCCGGCGGCGATCTGACGAGCACCGAGCGCTTGCCGTGGGAGAAGACGTGTCTCGTGATGCACGACGTGGCCTCCGCGCTCGCCATGTTGCACTCGCGCGGGCTGCTGCATCGCGATGTCTCCGTTCGCAACGTGCACTGGACGACCGACGGGCGGGCCAAGCTGATCGACTTCGGCACGATGATGAGTATGGGCGTGGCGCGCGACGTCCTGGGCACGCCGCCCTTCATGGCGCCCGAGGTCGTACAGCTGCAAGCGCTCGATGGACGCGCGGATCTGTTCGCGCTCGGTGCGCTGGGCTATCGCTTGCTGACTGGGCGTCATGCGTTCCCTGCACGGCGCTTCACGGAGCTGCGCGACGTGTGGCGTTCGCGACCGGCCACGCCGGCTTCGCTCGTGCCCGACGTGCCTGCGGAGCTCAGCAACCTCGTGATGCGAGCGCTGACGCTCGATCGCGGCGGTCGCGTGCGAACGGCCGCAGAGATCTTGGAACAGCTACGCACGATCGCGCCGAGCGTGCGCGAGGATGGGGCCGAGATATCCAGAGCGTATCTGACCTCTCCCACGCTCGTCGGCCGCGAGGCCACACTGCTGGCGATTCGGCGCCACATCCTGAGCCTCGTGCGAGGCGACGGCGGGCTGCTCACGATCCACGGCGTGCCGGGCGCGGGCCGGTCGCGCATGCTCGACGCCTGCGCGCTCGAAGGCAAGCTGCTCGGCATCGCGGTGATCCGCGCCGACGCGCGCGATGCGGCCGAAGGCGAGTGGGGCGTGGCCCGCGCCATCGGAGAGCAGCTGCTCGCGCAGTTTCCGAAGCTCGCCGAGGAAGCGGCACGGCTGTCGCGCAACGTGCTCGGTCAGGTCTTCAGCGAGCTGCGCGGTGACGATGACGCGGGGAGCGTGACGGGCAGCTTGCCGGAGCGCCGCCTGATCTTGCGCGAGCTGCGCGACTGGATCTTGGCCATCACCAAGACGCAGCGCATGCTGGTCTTGATCGACGACGTGGAGCGAGCCGACGAAGCCTCGCGCGCGCTGCTCACGGCGATCGCACACAAGGCGGAGCGCCACGCGCTGCTCTTGATCATGACCGCCGTCGACGACCCGGCGCGGCCGTTGCCCACCGCCTTGCAGATGCTCGCGACCAGCAACAACAACCTCGAGCTGGGGGAACTGTCCGCGATACAGACTGAAAAGCTCATGCGCTCCGTGTTCGGTGATGCCGCGAACGTGCAGCTGTGCGCGGCGCGCATCCACGGACTGTCGCACGGCAACCCGCGCACCACGCTGGAGCTCGCGCAGCATCTGGTGGACACACGGCGTGCACGCTACGAAGCGGGCAGCTGGGCGCTGCCCGACGTACTCGACGAAGGCGACCTGCCGAGCTCCCTTTCGGCCTCGCTACTCGCGCGCTTGACAGAGCTCAGCCCATGCGCGCGCGAGCTCGCGGACGCACTGGCGCTGGCGGACGAGGACGTGCTTCCTATGCAAGGCTATCCCGCGCTCACGGGCGGGTGCGACGCCAAGCAGGTGTTTCGCGCGGTCGACGAGCTCGTGGCGGCGCGCATCATGGTCGCCGACACGACGCGCTGCGCGTTCGCCCAGCGCGGCTTCATCTCCGTGCTGCAGGAGAACATGGACGCGGAGCGACGCGAGACGCTGCACACGCGTATCGCTCGCCTGCTCGCGTCCACGGGCGATGTCTTCCGGCGCGCGCACCACCTGCTCGCTGCACACCTCGATCGCGACGCGCTCGAGCTGCTCGGGCGGCTCGATCTGAGCGCGCGGATTCCGCCAGCGGAGCTGCTGCTCACTGCGATCGAGCGCGCCGAGGCGTTGGACATGCCAGCGCGCGTGCTGCATCGCTTGCGCATGAGCCTCTTGATTTCGGCGCCGTACTCCATGCAACAGAACAGCTTCGGGCGCGTCTTGCCGATCGTGCTCGCGCAGCTCGAGCTCGACAGCGGCCTGTCGCGCTACCGGACCCTGGGGCACCTGCCACCGAACGAGCGTCTGATGCAGGCCATGACGCAAGCCCAGCAAGCGTACCAGCAAACGCCCGAGCACGAGCGCGTGCACACGGTGATCGACGCCATCCGCGAGCTGGCCCGCATGGCTGGCGCGATCACGAGCATGGCGCTGCCGGCGTTCGACCTGGCGCTGCTCGAGAGCATGCCGGATCTCGCGCCGCTGTTTCCGCTCGCGCCCAGCCTCGCGGTGGTGGGCCAGTTCGTCGAGGCGTCGAAGGCGTGGATGAGCGGCCGCTACTTGCGCGCGCGGGAGCTCATGTTGGGCGTGCTGGCACGTTTGGCCGAGCCGGACCGGGCGGGCTTCGACGATGCGCAACACGAGCGCATGCGTCTGGGTATGCACTGGATGCTCGGTCTGTGGGAGGCGGGATACGGTGTGGCGAGCGCCGAGCAGCGTGCGAAGGAGCTCGAGCGCAGCCGTGAGCTGCGGGTAAACGCCTGGCGCGTGCGAGCGCTCTTTCAGCTCGCGATCGGCGACACGGACGAGGCGAGCAAGTGCCTGCGCCGCTCCGAGCTGCTGCAGCTGCAGGAGGGCTTGAAAGAGCGCTACGTCAACGCGACTACGGGCATGGAGCTCTTACTGCGCTCGCGCCTCGGTGATCTGCTCGGGGTGAAGAGCCAGCTGCCGCGGCTCGCACGCCTCGCTGAGCAGTATCCCGGCTGGCGTCCTGTAGAGCTACTCGGCCGCTGTCGGTACAGCGAGCTGCAGGGCGACCTACCAGGTGCGCTCGAACTGTGTGAGCGCGGGCTGCGCGACGCCAAGCCGGCAGCCCATCCATTCTTCGTTGCGTTGGCGGCGAGCCACGTCTCCCTGCTGGGCCAGCTCGGCCGCGAACCGGAAGCCGTGATGCTGGGGCGGCACTATTTGAAATTGTGTGACGAACAAAAGCTGAGCCCGCTCGAGCTGTCCTTTGCTGTAGCCGAGGTGCTGGCGCGCATCGGCGAGCATGTAGAAGCTGCACAGGTGCTCGATCCCCGATTGCGCGAGGTGGAGCAGTTCGGGTGTAGCGGCTTCACGGCGGGCAACGCTTACGAAGTGCGCGCGCGAGTTGCACTCGCGGCGGGCGACCGCGCGCTGTTCGAGCACTACGTCGAATGTTGCGCGCGCGAGTACGAGCGAGCGCACAACCCAGCTCTCGCGCCGCGGGTGGAAGCCCTACTCGAGCAAGCGCGCGAGCGTGACGTTACGCTGCCGCACGCCACACGGATCTTGAGCTCGCTGCGTCCACAGCCGCAGGTGAACGAAGCGGACACGCTGCACAGCCGCATCGAGGAGTGTGTCGACAAAAGCGATCGCGGTCGCTGCGCGCTCACCTTGCTCTTGCAGAATGCAGCCAGCAGCATGGGCTATCTGTATGCGCTGCAAGAAGATCACAAGCTCGAGCTGATCGCCGCATTGCCGGATGCGCCGCTCGATCCCGGCATCGTTGGCTGGGTGCAAGGTCGGGCCGAACGCTGGCTCGGCGAAGTCGACAGAACTCAGACCGAATACGAGCTCGAGACGCAGACGCAGGACGATCAGGAGACGCAATCGCAGACCGGGGAGCTCACCGAGAGCGCTACGGGTGGACTCGCCGAGGACGAGGATCCGATGCAGCGCTACCATGACGTCGATGGCCGCGCGCTAGAGACTCTCATGCTGGTCGAAGGCGAGGTGCTGGTGGCCGTGCTCGTGGTCGAGTGCATACAAGACCAGCGGGTCTACGTGAGGCCGCGCATTAGCTCGGTCATCGCGCGTGAGCTGCTCGCGCACGACGATGCCGTGGGCTGGCGCCCGCAGGCGTGAGTCAGCGTCGACGAGCACAAGTGGTTGCGGGGCTTTATCCGGGCATGCCGTCCAACGGGGCTTCGAAGCCTCGCGCAGACTGTAGCGACGTGTGGAGACCGTCATCACCTCCCCGAGCGGCTCAGAAGCATGCGAGCATGCGAAGAGGTGAGCGAACTGAGCCCGGCTGAACCGATCGTGCTCGAAGCAACCCCGGGGGAGCTCTGGTTGGGAGCCTGGGGGCCGATCAACGCAGTGATCTGGGCACGAACAGCCACGGTGGACATGGTCACACGCATCGACCGCCGGCTTACCCTGCGCTACGACGCGCTGGATCGCCAGCGCATGTCGACGGTCCACGTCGTCCTGCAGGACGTAGGACCACCTGACCCGGATGTGCGCGCAGCCCTCGTCGACATGAACGAGCGCTGGAAAGACGCAGTCGCGTGCGGAGCCGTGGTCATCGAACGCGTTGGATTGGCGGGCGCCGCGCTGCGCAGCGCGATCACAGGCATCATCATCCTCGCGCCCAAACACTATCGCGTGAAGGTGTTCGACGCGCTCGAGCCCTGCGGGACGTGGGTCGCGGAACAGCATAGTCGCGTGACATCGATACCCGTGGAAGCAGCACAGCTCATTCAATGGTTGCAGCACGCGCGCGGCGCGGTGACGTCCTAGCAAAGCGTGTCTCGCAGAGCTCGAGCGCGTTGCGACACGGGTCCTTGTCAAACGCGGTCGCGCAAGGGCGACGCGCCGCTCATCGAGCAGACCGAAGAGAAGCACGCCGATTTTTATTTGGTCGTGTCGCGCAGCGGCTGCAGGTCCACGCGGCGGCGAGAACTGGTCCACAAGGTGTCACGACAAGGCGGAGACCTGCTGTACGTCTTCGAGCGCATCCGCAAGCGCAAGCAGCCAGCTCCGTGAGAACCGCTCGGGAGGTTCATGGGTGCACCAGCGCGGCACCGCGCGACGTGCGCCCACGCCACATGTCGCCACTTGGCCGGGCGAGGCGCGCGATCGCCGCACTCTGGTGGCCGCTCGGAGAGGCAAGGTTATTGCAATGCTGTCGGTCATTGCCCCGAGGTGGTCATGCCTGCTCGTGCGCTGTGGAAAGCCCAGGTTCAGCTCGACAAGGTGAGCTTGCCGGTCCGGATGTACTCGGCCGTGCAGGATCGCAACGTTCACTTCAACTTGCTGCACGCGAAGGATCATCAGCGCGTGCACGAGCGCATGCGCCGCGTCTCCGATGGCGAGATCGTGGAGATGAAAGACACCCGCACCGGGTACGCCCTCGAGACGGGCGAGCTCGTGCTGCTCGAGCCGAAGGAGCGCAGCGCGCTCGCGCCAAAGGCGTCGCGCGACATCCGCGTGCTGCACTGTGCTCCGCGCTCCGCGCTGCCGATGGCTGCGTTCGCGCGCCCGTATTATCTCGGTCCCGATGGCGATGAGGACGAGCTGTACTTCGCGCTGGCCGATGCGCTGGGTGATCGCCTGGCCATCTGCGAGTGGGTCCTGCGCAACAAGCACCATCACGGCGCGCTGACCGCGAAAGACGGTTACCTGATGCTGATCGAGCTGCACAGCGCGGACGAATGGATCGACGTGTCGGAGCTGGAGCTGCCGGGCGGACCGGACCTCGAGGAGCGCGAGCTGGCGCTGGCAGAGCAGCTGATCCGCGGCCTCGATGCGCCGTTCGAGCACGACACGTTCCACGACGATTACCGCGAGCGCGTGCACGACCTGATCGAGCGCAAGGCGCGAGGCGAGAAGGCGCCGCGCGCACGCGAGAGCCGCGAGCCCGAGCGCAGCACGTCGCTGCTGTCCGCGCTCTCCGCCAGCGTGAAAGGTCTGCAGAAGGCAGGCGCGCGCGAGGAGGGAGCGGCGGGCGCTGGCACCTCCCGCGCCCGCGCCGCCAAGGGCGAGCGCGCCCACAAGCGTCACAGCGCAGCGCGTCCGCGTCGCGCGAAAAATCCGCAGCCGCGGCGGCAAACGCGCGGACAGAAGGGAGCGTAGCCATGGCCCGAGCAGCTTCGAAACGCGAACGCATGCGTCGTCGCACGGACGCCGAGGGCGGCGAGAATACGGGGCCCCGGCCGACCTGGTCTGGAACCTTGAGCTTCGGCCTGGTCTCGATCCCCGTCTCGCTCTTTTCGGCCTCGCGCTCGGCCGGGCCGCGCTCCCATCTGTTCACCGAAGATGGCAGTCGGATCACGCGGCACTACTACTGCCCGAAGGACGACCGCGACCTCGAGGACGACGAGCTGGTCCGCGGCTTCGAGCTGCCCGGCAAGAAAGACAAATACATCGAGGTGGACGACGACGAGCTGCGCGCGCTCGCGCCGAAGAAGAGCCGAGAGATCGCGCTGCACGCGTTCACCGAGCGCTCCGCGCTGCACGAGTCGCTGTTCGAGCGCGGCTACGTGCTGACGCCGTCCGAGGGCGGCGTGAAGGCGTACCGCTTGCTCGCGGAGGCCATGCAGCGCGCCGATCGCGCGGGCATCGCCAGCTTCGTGTTGCGCGAGCGCGCGTACATCGTGGCCATCGTGGCGCAGGGCGGGCTGCTGCTCGGGCAGACCCTGCGCTTCGCGGACGAGCTGCGTACGCCGAAGGACGTCGGCCTGCCGGAGCGTGAGGAGCCGAGCAAGGCGCTAGTCTCGAAGCTGTCTCGCAGCTTGCTCGAGAAGCAGCGCGGGCGCTTCGATCCGTTCAGCCTCGTCGATCCCGCGCACCGCAAGCTGGAGCAGCTGATCGCGAGCAAGGTGAAGCAGGGCAAGGTCCTCGAGGCACCGGAGCCGAGCGCGGAGCCTGCCGCGCAGAGCGGCGCCGAGGTGGTGGACCTGATGGAGCTCTTGCGCAGCAGCCTGGCGGGCAGCGGCAAAGGCAACGCCGGGGCGGGTTCCGGTTCGGGAGCGCGCTCGCGCACCAAGAAGCGCGCGAGCTGATCGCTCACATGCTGCTTCCGGCGCTGCCGGCTGCGGGCATGACAGGTGCCCCCTGTCCGCTCGCGCCGGCTGCAGCGCCCATGCCGCCGCTGCTGGTGTTGTTGCGCACGGGGACGCTGCCGGTTCCGGCCTTCGTCGCACCTGCCGCTCCGCTGCTACCAGCTGCGGCCGCGCTCTCCGGCAGCTGGCATTTGTTGCTGCGACACTCGTAGCCCGACTTGCACTGGCTGTGGCGAATGCAGCCGGGATCCGCGCAGCCAGCGGCGGCGAGGCCCAGACATACGATCGCGAGGGGGAGCAGCGTGCGCATGGCGCTCAGATGAACAGCTCGAAGCCGAGGAAGGCGTGGAACATGATGACGGTGCTGCCATGGGGGACGTCGTTGCCCACCATGAACGCCGCCGCGGACAGGCTGACGAGCAGGCCGAAGTCTTTGCCGAGCTTCAGCTTCGCCCACAGGCTCGCCTCTGGACCGAGCATCGTCTTAGGCGCGAAGTAAAACGGCAGTCCCACACCCGGACGCAGCTCGAGCGGGCCGAGCGCATGACGCAGCTGCAGCCGCGGGATGCCGGCCACGGACTTGGAGTCCTCCAGCTCGATGCGCAGCGCACCGCCGATCAGAAAGCGGGGCGCCTTCGTGGTCAGCACCTGGATGTCCAGCGCGAGCGGGGCGCGCTGACCTGACATCAGACCGCCGTGCCCGCCGCGCATGAAGCCCGCGCCCGCGTTGGCCGAGAGCGACAAGGTGGGCTCCACGTCTTCCGCCTGTGCCGCTGTCAGCGGCAGGAGGCAGCTGATGGCGAGGAGGGCGGGCGCCCACACCGCACGGAGCGCGCGCAGCGCGCACGGGAGCGCGCGGGCCGTTGGTGCTGCGGGCGGCATGTCGGGAGGGGTTGGTGCAAGGCACGTGCCCATCGTTGCCGCTGTTGGCGGCGGGCCAAGTGCTGGAAAGGATAGAGCGGGCGGGCGGCGGCGCTGTCAAAGGTTCGGCGCTTGCGGGGTTTGGCTGACGGCCGACCATGGCCACGTGCACGTGGGTTTGTGCTGGAGCGGGTAAGGTTTGGGCTCAAGGCATGTAGGCTTTCGTCCGAAGCATGGTCAGGGTCATGAGTCGGTCTATCCATGCGACCACTGCCAGTGGCGATGAAGTGAGGCTGGAAGCGCGCGCGCAGATGGCCGCACGTGGGCGTACCGTCGCGCAGCTGGAGCACAACGCGATGCAGGCGCTGGCGTTGGTGCGCGCTGCGCTGACTGCGCTCGACCCGATGCTCGTCCGCCTCGATCGCGTGACCTTGTTGCTCTCGCACAGTCGCGGGCTGGTCGAGGCCGCCGTAAAGCCGGAGCTCAAGCGCTCGTTCAGCGAGCTCGTCGAGCACGTCCAGAACGCCGCCTACGGCGGCGAGCTGCTGCTCTGCGGAGGCGTGCGCGCGTTCGCCGTCGAGGATCCCTGGAGCGAGAGCGCCGAGCTGCCGCTGACCGTGGTGCAGCTGCCGGAGCTGAGCGAATGCACGCGCGCTCTGAGCCAGCTCGATCTGCACGGCGGAGTGAACGCGCTCGCGCTCGGCCAGCGCAACACGCACGCGCTGCAATCGGTTCGCAAGGCACAGCGCCAGCTTCAGCAGCTCGCGAAGCAGCTGGCCGACGTGCTCGCCACGCGCCGGCGCGGCGCGGCCCGCAGCTCTCAGCCGCTGCCCAAGCGCGCGGGGGAGGACGGCTTCGTCGACATGGTCAGCCACCTCCGCGACCAGGTGCTCGCCGCCGGGCCGACGGCCCTGCGAGTCCAGGGCAGCCCCACCACCCGCGCTGCGTGGCTGGTCGAGGGCACGCAGCAGGCCGGCTGAGCCCCGCTGGGCCTCGCCAAAAAGCCAGCGATCTCGGGCGCCTGCTGACCCCGCCAGGTGCCCGCGCGAAAAACAGCGTGCGCTGTCATTGACAGCTATCACTGTCACATTTATATGTGGGTCATCGGATACGACGAGGTCGACCAGAGGGTCCCCGCCGAGATCCTGAAAGGAATTGCCGTCATGGAACTCATCAAGCTCTCCAAGGTTCGCCGCTTCGCTCTCGCCGCGGTCGCCAGCAACCTTGTCCTTCTCGCGGTGCTGGCCGCAGTCCTGCCGCACGTGCTCTTGCCGATCGCCGCTCTGGCGCTCCCGCTGCTGACAGCTGCGATCGTGGAGTCCGCGCTCGAGCGTACCCCGCGTGCCGCCCAGCCGAAGCCGCACGCAGAGCCCGGCTTCGCACGCGTGCAGCGCGCCCTTTCGCACGCCGCGTGACGCTCCACTTCGCCGGCAACGCCTCCGCTGCAAGCACGGGCGTTGCCGCGCGGCTCGCGCAGCTTGCGTTCCCGCAACGACGGGCCGATACTCGCGCCGCGTGTTCAGGACAGCGGATTACGAGCAAGCCACGACAGAGCTGCGCGCGCTGGCACGAAAGCTCGGCCTCATCCCTTATCTCAGCCGCATGCGTGCGCTCGCGAATCGCCTGCGCGGCACCGCGCAGTACGAGGCCAAATTCGAGCGCGCCATCCTCGATGAGGTGCGTCCCGGCGACGTGGTCTGGGACGTCGGGGCGAACGTCGGGCTGTACACGACGCAGCTGAGCAGCGCGGTCGGCGCGCACGGCCGCGTGATCGCGTTCGAGCCCTCGCCTGCGTGCTTCGCAACGTTGCAGCGCGCGGCGGCGCACCACCCCAACGTCACGCTAATCCAGAGCGCGCTCTCCGATCAGCCGGGTCAAGCCTCGCTGAGCGTGAGCGATGATCCCACCACGGGCTCGCTGTTCGCTGCGCCCGGCGCGCACACGGTGCAGGTGCCCGTGGCCGTCGGCGACGAGCTGATCGCGCAGGGTCGCGCGCCGCTGCCCGCGGTGCTCAAGATCGACGTCGAGGGCTTCGAGGAAGAGGTCCTGCGCGGCCTGTCGCGCACCCTGGCAGACGCGCGCTGTCGGGCCGTGCTGTGCGAGGTGCACTTCGGCATCCTCGACGCGCGCGGCCAGCGTCAAGCGCCGACGCGCATCGCCGCGCAGCTGCGCGAGCACGGCTTCAGCACGCGCTGGGTCGACGCCTCTCACCTCGCGGCCACGCGAGCTTGAGCGCCGGCATGCCGTCCGTGCGCGCCGCGTTCGAGCTGCTGTGGAAGACGCCGCACTACGTGCTCGGGCGGTTCCACACGGTGCGCGCGACCTACAGCGGCGTGCGGCGCTTGCGCGAGCAGCTCACGGCGCCGGCTGTGCTCGGGATCGGCGAGCGCTACGCGACGGACAGCGAGCCGCTGCCGATCCGGTCGTCCGGGCTCGTGGCCAGCACGCGCGCCGCGGCGGAGCACGTGCAGCGCCTGCGGCGCGATGCGTACTCGGATGGCCTGCAGCTGACGGAGGCGGCCTGTGCCGCGCTCGTGGCCGAAGCCAAGCAGCGCGCGCTCAGCATCGCAGGCGGCAGAAAGACCGACTACGAGCAGCTATCGCGAGATGCCGCCCTGCGCGACGACGTGGCCGTCGCGACGGTCGAGCACAGCGCGCAAATCGAGACGATCCGCGCACTGGCCGGGGATCCGCTGCTGCTCACGGTGGTCGAGCGCTACCTGGGCTACCGGCCCGAACGCGTGTCGCCGTGGCTCTTCTGGAGCCCGCGCAACGCGCTGACGGATGCCGAGCGCGAGGCGCGCTTCCAGACCGTGCGCTTCCATTACGACGTCCATCACTACAACTTCATGTACGTGAACTTCTATCTGCTGGACACCAGCGAGCGCACGGGAGCGCACATGCTGATCGCCGGCAGCCATCGCGACAAGCGGCCGCGGCATCTGCTGGGGTCGGCGCGGATCTCGGACGCGCAGGCGCTCGCCGACTACGGCGCGGAGCGCATCCGCACGCTGTCGGCGCCTGCCGCGCACGGCTTCTTCGAGGACACGTCTTGCTACCACAAGGCGCTGCCGCCGCTCGATCGCGAGCGATTGATGCTACAGCTACGCTACCAATGACCGTACCGGAGCTTGGATTCGGCAGCGCTCCCGTGCTCGGCCGCGTGGGGCGCAAGCAGAGCCTCACGGCGATCGCGCACGCGTATCAGCGCGGCGTGCGCCACTTCGACACCGCGCGCTCGTACGGCTGGGGCGAGGCCGAGGGCTTACTCGGCCGCGCGCTCGCCGGGCATCCGCGCGGCAGCTACCGGCTGGTCTCGAAGTGCGGCATCGTCCCGCCGCGACGCTCGACGGGGCTGTCGCTCGCGAAGGGCGCCGCGCGGCGCTTGCTGCAGGTGCTGCCCGGCGCGCGCGCGTTCGTGCGCGGCGTCGCCAGCAAACACTTTCAGCCGACGGGGACGTACGACGTGCCCGCGCTGCGCGCGAGCGTCGAGACGTCGCTGCGCGAGCTGCGCACGGACTACGTGGACGTGCTGCTCCTGCACAACTTTCAGGCCGGCAAGCCCGGGCTGCCCGAGGTGGTGGAGCTACTGCGCGGGCTGCAGCAGGCGGGGCGCGTGCGACGCTACGGCTTCTCGGTGGAGGGTGAGCTGCTCGCGGGGCTCGCTCATCTCTCAGCGGTCGGTGCGCTGGACGGTGCCGTGGTGCAGGCGCCCGTGAGCGACGCGCTCTTGCAGCTACCGGCGGAGTATCGCGGAGTTCCGTTCATCGCGCACTCACCGTTCCGCTTCCTGGCGGCGCAGCGGGAGCCGCTGTCGCTCGAGGCTCTGTTCGCACAGCTGTCCGAAGCCTGCCGCTGCGAGGCCCTCGTGTGCTCGATGTTCTCGGTCGAGCACATCGAGCGCAACGTGCAGGCCCAGCGTGCGGCCGCGGGCGTGCCGCGCTGAAGGCGCGCACCGTCAGCGCTCGAGCGTGGTCTCGTACAGCCGGTACTCGCCGCTGCGCTCGGAGGAGAACACGACGTAGCTCAGATCGGGCTCGGCCCACGCATCACGATCGTCCTGCGCGCTGTTCAGCGCCGCTAGCGGCTGCGGAGCGGCGAAGCGCTCGCCCGCGCTGGTCCGGCGCGCGAGCTGCAGGTCCTCATCGCGCGTGAAGACGAGGCCGCGACCCTCTGACACCGGATACGCGTCCGACTCGTCGGCGTCCGTGTTGAGCTCGCTGAGCGGCTCGGGCGCTTGCCAGCTCGCAGCGGCCTCGGCGCGCGTGGCGACGTACAGGTCGTAGTCCTCGCTCTCGCGCCGGGCCAGGTACAACGTGCGCCTGTCCGCGGCCACTGCGCTCACGAGATCGTCCGCGTCCGAGCTGAGCTCGGCCACGTGCTCGGGTGTGCTCCACGCGGCCGTGCGGCTCTCGCGACGGGACACGAACACGTCCAGGCTGTCGCGATCGTCGCGATCGCTGCTGAACCACAACGTGAGCCCATCGAGCGCGAGCGCGATGCCGGTCTCGCGCTCGTCACTGTTGAGCCCTGTGAGCGGAGTGGGTGCGCCCCAGCGCTCGCGTGTGCTCGCGCGCTCGCTGCACCAGATGTCCTCGCCGCCCGTGCCGCCATCGCGCTTGGAGTTGAAGCACAGCAGCAAGCGATCCGCGCTGAGCGAGGGATCATCGTCCGGCGCATCGTCTGCGGGCACGAGCTCTTCGATCAACCGCGGGGCTGCGAAGCGCGGCAGCCCGTCCGCTGGTGCGCCCGCGTCTGGGGCGCGACCCGCTGCCGCATCTTGCGGGTGCATGCCAGCGTCCGGTGCGCTCGCGCCAGCCTGCGGCGCGTCGTGACCGAGGCCCAATACGAGCGTCTTGCCCTGACAGGCCGCGAGCGCCGAGCACACCAGCAGCCAGCGGCTGCAGCGGCGATCAGCGCGGCGCATCGCTCTCGGCTTCGGCGGCCAGCGCCTGCACGCGCTGTGCGTGCGGGCTGTCCCGGTGATCGGCTAGGAAGCGTGCGGCGAGCGCCCGCGCCTTTTGGCTATTGCCGGTACCGATCAGGGCCTCGATTTGCAACACCGTGGACTCTTGCTGCAGCGCTCCGTCCGCGTACGTGCGCGCGTGCCGGCGCAGTGCGCTCAGCGCGCGTGCGGGGTTGCCGGCCGTCAGGAGCCCGCGGACCCGGTCGAGGCTCGCGATCTCTTGCGCCAGTGCGCCGCTGCGGCTGGAAGTCGCGGGCGTGGTGCCTGCGCCGCGGTCATCCGCTCGCGAGAGTGGATCGACCGGCAGTGCGGCGCTCGCCGCCGGTGGTGCGCTGCTGCTTGCCGCGGACGGCTGCGGTACCTGAACCTGGTGGCTCGCCACCGGTGCCGGCCCTGGACTTGCAGCCGACGGCGTCGGCGTCACGGGGCGAGTTGCGAGCCAAGCGCTCACTGCGAGCGCCACGACGCCTGCGCTTCCGAGCGCGATCCAGGGCAGCCCGAGCTTGACGGCGGACCCACTCGCCCCACCCACCGCGCGCGTGGCAGGACGCACGCCGGACAAGTGGGCGTCTCCGAGCGTGGGTCCGCCGCCATCAGCTGCAGGTCCTCCCGCGTTCAGCACGCCGAGCAGACGCTCCACGGCGCCGGCGGGTGGCTCCTCGACGGCTGCCGCTCGCAGCAGCGAGAGGCCGGCGTCGGGCTCTGCGCCGGCGGCGCTCGGATGCAGGTCCAGCAATCGCGTGGGGTCTTTCATGGCTCTCCTCGCTGTCCTGCGGGGGTCTCGAAGGGGTTCGCGCTCAGACTGCGAAACAGCGCGCGGGCCCGGCGTAGCCGCGAGGCCACGGTGCCGAGCGGCACGTCGATGAGCTGCGCGATCTCGGGAGACGTCATGGCCTCCAGCTCGAACAGGATCAGCACGGTGCGCAGGTCGAGCGGCATGCTCGCGAGCACCTGTGCGAGCTGTGCGCGCGCACGCTGCTGGTCGAGCAGCTCTTCGCCCGCGGGCGCGGCGCTCGAGCGCTCGTCCACGCTGTCGCTCGGCAGCTCACGATGCCGGCGCCGCCGCAGGGATTGCGACAGGCGCAGCGCGGTGCCGAACGCGAACGAGCGCTCTCGACCGGGCGCGATGTCTTGCAGGCGCTCGGCCACGATCAGGAAAACCTGCTGGGCGGCGTCCTCGGCGTGGCTCTCGGGCACACCCAGCCGGCGCAACAGGCGCCAGATGAAGCGATAGTCCGCGCGCACGACCCGCTCGAGCCGCGCGGGGTCGCTGCTGGGGGCGGCTGCCGTGGCTGGGGAGGGGCGCGAGGTCACGACGTATGATGCTCCGGGAGCCGCGATCGATCACGGTCCGTCGAAGGTCAGCTCGAGAACCGTCTGCAGGCGCAGGCAGGGGGCCGGGACTTGGTGCAGCGTGTCCCCGGCCAGGACCGCACGGTCGCGGCGGACGGGCCACAGCAGCTCAGCGCCCGCGCCGACGCCCAGCCAGGCGCTGCGCCAGTGCAGCCCGGCGGCCGGGCCGAGGGCCAGCCAGCCGCGTTTGTAGGCACGCGACTGCTCGGTCTGGGTCGCGCTCCAGGACAGCACCCCGGGCTCCGCCACCGCGCAGCCACGCGCGGCGAGACCCGTGCCGCCGAGGGCGGCAGCCGCGCATAGGGCCGCAGCGCCACCGAGGAAGCTGAAGTGCGCCACGCCAGCGTCGGCACGGAGCGTTTGCGCCAGCGCGAGGCGGCCGCGGAGCTCGGCGCTGAGCTCGAGGGGACCAGTTCGCCAAACCACGGCCGCCGTCAGCTGCAGCCCGGGTTGCAGATGCGGCGCAAGCCCCTGAAACAGCAAGAACCCAGCCCCAATCCGCAGCCGAGCACCCTCACCCGCGGGCGCCGCGCCATCACCCTCACCCGCGCGCGCCGCGTCACCGCCCTCACCCGTCCGCGCCCCGCCAACGCCCTCACCCGCACGCGGCGCGCCACCGCCCTCGCCCGCACGCGTCGCAACAGCGCCCTCGCCCGTCCGCGCCGCGCCCCCATCCGCGCGCGCGGGGCCGTCCGCGTCAGGCGTCGCACGCCTCCCACCCCGTCCCTCCGCGGAGCTCGCTTGCGCGCGCTCACCTGCAGAGCTCGTTCCGACCGACCCACGCGCAACGGCGCCGCCACGCTGTTCGTCAGCTCCGCGGGGCTCAGCCGCGCCGCGCGCGTCACCCTGCCCACCAGCCCGTCGCTCACCGGCGCCTTCGCCGCTAGTGGCGGCCCTGTCCATCTCGCCGCCCCGTCCAGGCGCGCCGCGCCGAACGTCGCCGCCGTCGGCTGCAGCACGCGCGGCGGACTCCTCGCGACCGACGGCACCGTCGGCGCGCGTCGGCCCGCCCCTCTCGTCGCCGCCAAGGGCTGCAGCCCGCGTCGCGGCACCCTCTCGGCCGCTTGCGCGCGCGGTACCGCTGGTGGTGCGGTTGCGGTCGGTTGCGGTGGCCTCACCGTCGAGCTGTGGCGCTTTCCCCTCCGCGGCGGACGCGGGCGAGCGGCTCGGGGCGCTTGGCTCCTGGGTCAGGGCCAGCGCCGTGATCAATGCCAGGCCGTCCACGACCTCGCGGCAGCTCGAGCCTTCCAGCGCGCGGCTTGCGCGCTCTTCGATGGTCACGCGGCCACGCACTACGCCTGCCGCCGCGGACAGCTTCACGCGCACGCGCGCCGCCGTGTCGGCCTGCCCGCGACCTCGAACTCCATCCGCGGCCAGGCGCTCCGCGACGCGCCGGGCGAAGTGCTGCGCGCCCGGGCAGCCTCGCGGCGCGTCGTACGCGATCACCTGCAAGCGCGGCCGCGGCTCTTGCGCCCTGAGCATGTGTGGGCTGGCGAGCAGCGCGAGCGCCAACGTGACCCATCGCCTGTGCACCCCGCTAGCCTCGGCCGGCACGCTACCCCAGCGTCACCCCGATCCCAACTTCCGGTCGGACGCGCAGCCCCCTGCATAGCAGAATTCCCAAGCCATTCCCTATCACCAAAAACTGCCGCATCCGCGATCGATGCGTCCTGCTCGCGCATTACACAGGTCATGACGAAGCACGCAACGAGTGTCCGTACGCTACTGGGGTGCGCATGGCTGTGCCTTCAGGCCTGCAGCAGTGACGACCCGTCCACAGATGGAGCACAGACCACCGGCACGACTCCGACCGCCGGGGCAGCCGTGGCGCCCGCAGCGGGTACCCCTGCGGTCGCAGGCCAGGGCGCGGTCACCGGCAGCAGCGCAGGCCGCCCCGCGACACAGTCCGGAAGCTCGGGCACTGCAGCCCCTAGCGGCAACGCCGGCACTCCGGCCAGCGCAGGCGCACCCGCCAGCGCTGGCGCACCTGCCAGCGCTGGCGCGCCTGCCGCAGGCGCATCCGCGGCTGGCGCGCTCGCAGCCGGCAGCGGAGGAGCGGCAGCTGGCAGCGGCGGCGCATCAGGCAGCGCGGGTGCTGCAGCTGGTAGCGGCGGGACGTCTGGCGCAAGCGGCGCAGGCGGACGCGGCCCGAGCGGTCCCACGATGACCGTGAACCAAACGATCGTGGTCGGCGCGGGCCAGACGTTCGACGGCAACGGCCGGCGCTACGTCGCCGGCTCCGCGCTCGGCGACGGCAGCCAGGACGAAAACCAGATGCCCGTGTTCAAGCTCGAGGCCGGCGCCACGCTCACGAACGTGGTGCTCGGCAATCCCGCAGCGGACGGCGTCCACTGCCATGGCGACGCCACCCTGAAGAACATCGTGTGGGAAGACATCGGCGAGGACGCCATGACCATCAAAGAAAAGGGCACGGTGGTCCTGGACGGTGGCTCGGCCAAGAACGGGGACGACAAGGTCTTCCAGATCAACGCGGAGAGCACGTTCAAGGTCTCTAACTTCCGAGCCGACAACGCGGGCAAGTTCATCCGGCAGAACGGCGACACCAAGTTCAAGGTCGCCGTGGTCATCGACCGCTGCGACATCTCGAACATGGACGAGGCCATCTTCCGCACGGACAGCAGCGTGAGCACCGTCGAGATGACGAACACGCGCTACAGCAAGATCGGTGACGAGCTGTTCGTGGGCGTGAGCGCCGGCAACATCAAGCAGAGCAACAACACCGAGTATTGAAGCATGCGCAGAGCAGGCCAGAGTCACGCCGGCAAGCTCGCGCTCGGCCTGCTGCTGAGCGCGTGCAGTCAAACTGCCACGCGGCCCGCAGGCCAGAGCAGCCCAGCGGGCAGCGCTGCTGCCAGCGGCAGCGCGGGCACGCTCGCCGCCGTCAGCGGCGCCGCGGGTGTGGGGATCACGAGCGCGGGCACCGCAGGTGGAGGGATCGCGAGCGGCAACCCTGCCGAGCCGAACCCGGACGGCGGCAGCGCATCGGGGCGCGGCGCGGCGGGCTCTGACGGAGCCGCGGCAGGCCGTCCGGCAGCGCGCGACGGCAGCCCACCGGGGCGCGGCGCAGCAGGTACAGACGGAGGCCGCGCCGCGGCGGGCCCGAGCGGCAGTGCGGGCACGCAGCCAACGGCGGCAGGCCAGGCGGGCGGCCCAGCGGCAAGCCCTGGCTCCCCCGCCACCGCCGCCGTCGGCTGCGAGGGTCTCGACCCCCTGCAAACCCTGCGAGGGCTCGCCCCCACGGACCCGGACCTGGCAGAGGACTTCATGGGCTACCTCAGCGACCTGGGCCCACTGACCTGTGCCGCGGCAGGAACGGGCACCGCGCGCACGATCACGCAAACCATCTTCGTGCCGCCGAACTCCGTCTACGACGGCCGCGGCGAGAAGCTGACCGCCGACTCCGCGATGCTGCGCTGCGACACGAGCGAAGGTGAACAGGCCGAGGATCAGCGCCCGTATTTCGTGCTCGCGAAGGGCGCCACGCTCAAGAACGTCACGATCACCTACCCGGGCTGCGAAGGCGTGCACATGCTGGGCGACAACGTGCTCGACAACGTGCGCTGGGAGGACGTCGGCGAGGACGCAGCGTCGGTGCGCAGCTACTTCCCCGGCGGGCGCATCACGATCCTGAACAGTGAGGCGCACAAGGCGAAGGACAAGACGTTCCAGTTCAACGCACCATGCGACGTGCGCATCGAGCGCTTCACGGGCAGCGACATGGGCAAGCTGGTGCGGCAGAACGGTGGCGAGGAATTCGAGCTGAAGATCGATCTGAACACGGTTCAAGTGACGGGCGTGATCTCCGCCGTGGTGCAGAGCGACAGTCCGCGCTGCTTCATCCGCCACCACGCGCTCAGCTACATGTTCCAGGGCTCCGGAGACAAGAGCGACCGCGTGTTCCGCGACATCCCGCCCGCCAACGTGACCGAATACTGAGGTCCGTGGGCAGTGTGGCCGCTGCCGAGTCGGGCTTGCTACACTGCTCGCATGCACCTCGTACAGCTTCTGCTACCGCTCCCCAAGCACGGCGGGCGTGAGGTCTTCGAGCGCACGCGCGAGCTGCTGACCCAACGCTTCGGCGGGATGACGGCGTACCTCCGTTCTCCGGCCGAGGGGCGCTGGCGCGATCCCGCGGGCGAGGTCGAGCAAGACGACGTGGTCATCGTCGAGGTCATGTGCGAGCAGCTCGACCGGGCCTGGTGGGCGACCTACCGCGAGGACCTGGAGAAGCAGCTCGGACAGCAAGAGATCGTCGTGCGCGCGCTGCCGATCGAGACGCTCTGAACCCTGGCTCGCATTGCGTGCGCGAGCTGTCCCGTTCATCGACACGTGATGTCCCCGCGGGTGCGACACTTGACCGCCGATGCACTTGCGAGCTTGCGGCAGCTGCAGAAGCGTAGACGTGCCCATGACTTTCCGTGCTTCAGCCCATTTCCATGCGTCCCTGCGGAGTGCGGCGATCAGCGTGCTCCTGTCGCTGAGCGGCTGCTCGGATGACGCCGCTCCCAGCGGCGGGGCATCCGTTCCCAGCGCGGGCGCAGCTGCGGCGGGCGCGGCTTCCGTGCCGGACGACAGCGCACGCTATCTGATCGAGCTCGCGGGTAGATCGGCGGTGCCTGAGGGGCAGTGCTCGGCGGTGGACGTCCTGGTCACCAGCCTGGGTCCAGATCACCCGTGTCAGTTCACCGTGGCGGGAGACATCGTGCCGGATCAGGCCTGCACCGGGCGGGTCGAAGTGAACGGCCAAAGGCTGATCTGCAACGGCCCGGATGGCTGGCGCCTGATCGACGCCAACACGCTCGAGCTCACGGGTCAGGCCTGCGACACCTACAAGCAAACCAAGCGTTCGGTCGTGCAGGCAAGCTTCCCATGTGGAGCCATTTGGCTGCACTGAGCGGGGGGCACACGCCGATCACTCGCCCGTCACCCGGTGCGCGCGCACGAAGCTGATGCTGCCCGCGAACAGCTCGACGTCGCGCTCACCGAGCACGACCGGCTCGGCGTCGCTCGCGCGCATGCGGCCCTTCATGCGCAAGCGGTAGCCTCGCTGTTTCATGTCCCCCGAGACGTTCACCGGCGCATTGACCAGAACCCAGCTCGCGAGCTCACCCGCCGTGAACGTGCAATCGGTGGTAGGTAGCGCGTTCATGACGTAGGCGGCGCGCGGACCCTCTGCAGCCGCGTCGGTCGACACGGGCGTGCCAGTCGCTACGTCGATGAGCTCGAACTGCGCGCCGCGCACGTAACGATCGCGACAGTCGCGCGCGGCCGAGCTGAGCATCGCCTTGGTCGGGTCCGCCTGGCCGCCCGCCAGCGCCTGCGTCGCGACCAACGCCTGTTGGTCGCGCAGAAAGATGTAGCCTTCGATCTCCGTATCCCCGGGGAGCAGCGGAAACCCGTACTGCCGAGTCTCCGCGACGGATTGCAGCGAATCACTGCGGGTCAGCGCCTGCACGCGCACAGAGACCAGCCGGGTGTCCACAGGAACCTCGAACGACACCGAGTCCATCCCCGTCTCGACCGTGCGCGTGGCGAGCGGCATGCCGAGCGTGGTCGCGCCCAGAAACAGATCCACGCTCACACCATCGAGCATCACGGGCAGCAGCGTCGTCAGCCGAAACTCGACGCTCTTGCGCCCCATGGCGCCGCCGCTGCCAGCGACGGGAGCCTGTGCGGCGGGCAACGCGCCCGGCTGCGGATAACAGCTCCAGTCCGGCTCCACGTGCATCAACGTGCTCAAATCGAGCGCTTGCATCACGGGCAGCGCACCGCTGCAGCCGAAGGCTGCGGGATCGGGCTCCGTCTCGGCGGGTGCACCCGCGGCCGCTGCGCCGGCGCCACTGTCCCCTGCGCTCGACGGCGTCCCGGAGCCAGAGACGCCCGCTCCGGACGGAACCGCCGTGCCGCTCGCACCAGCGCTCGTACCATTTGCGCCAGGGCTACCACCCATCCCCGCTGCACTGCCGCTGGTAGCGGCAAGCACGCCGCCGGTCGAGCCCGCAACCGGAGCATCTCGAGCCGCAGGCGCAGGCGCGTCTTCTCCACTGCAGCCAGCGAGACACACGACCAGGATCTGAAGCGCGAGCGACACCGAGCCTCGCGCGTGCATGTTGGGATGCATCTGGGGAGCTCCGTGTTGAAGGGCCTGAGGTTTCCGCAGCCTATACGAGCCGAGCAGCCAACGCATGCTCAGCTGCGAGCTTCTCCGCGGTATGAGTCCTCACATGCGCGCCGCGAGGTAATCCACGACACGCGTCGGCAGGCAAGACAGCGCGTAGATGATGGCGGAGTTCGGTCCCACGCGATAGCGCACGCGCGGCTTGCCGGACGTCAACGCATGCTCGACGAGGTCTGCCACGCGCTCCGGCGAGATGGCCCGCGCTTCGATGTCGCGGGCGATCTCGCCCAGCCAATCGACCAGCGGCCCATACGCCGTCGCAAGCTCGGGCGTGAGTGAGCTGCGCCTGACACTCGTCTGCTGTTTGCCCTTCTCCCACACGGCGGACTGCACGGCTCCTGGCTGCACGGCGCACGCAAACACGCCGTGTGGATGCAGCTCGCGACGCAGAGCATCCGTCACGGCCTCCAGCGCAAACTTCGAAGACGCATACGGGGCAAACCCTGCAAACGCCACCAGCCCGCTCACCGAGCTGATGTTCACGATGCGGCCCCTGGACGCGCGCAGCTGCGGCAAGAGGGCCTTGGTCATCGCCACGGCCCCGAACACGTTCACGTCGTACTGCGCCCGAAACTCCTCCATGCTGACCGCTTCCAGCGGCCCTCCGCACGTGATGCCGGCGTTGTTCACCAGCCCGATCAGCGGCGCACCCCGCAGCGAGCCGGCGACGTGCTGCGCCGCTCGCTCCACCTGCGCCTCGTCCGCGACGTCGAGCATGACCGGTGCGATGTTTCCACCATCGAGGCGCGCGAGCCGCTCGGCGTCCGCTTCCTTGCGCACACCGGCGAACACGCGAAACCCTTTGCTCGCCATGCGCTGCGCGCAACACAAGCCGATGCCCGTCGACGCCCCCGTGATCAGCACACTGCCCTGCATGCTCAGCTCTCCATCCCGCGCGAGGCACTCACCGCAGTGCCGTTAATTACCGCAGCGCTCGGCTGCGGCTTGCGGGGATACGTCACCGACAGCTCGAAGCCCGCCTCGGCGTGGCCGCGGCGCAGCGCTTCACGACCAAACGCCTGGACTGGCCCGGTGACGCCCGTTCTCTGCAGCTCACCGCGGCAGATGACGTCCGCCGACCAGGCCAGGATGTTGGCCGTGAAGTCGAAGCCGTCGATGTCGCCCAGCTCCGCCGCTGCCAGCTGCTGGCCCGCGGCGTCGAACGCGGCCGCGCAAACGTACGACGCCGAGCGCTCGCGCAGATTCGCGTCCGGGCCCGTGCCATCGCTCTTCGCCAGCTTGCGGAAGAGTGACTGCAGCACCGCCCTCGCGGGTCGAAAGCGCGCGAGCGCGGCGATCGCCCGGAAGCTCACGTGCATCGCGGGCACGCTGCTGCCCGCCCAGCCCCAATACGCCTCGATGTCGCGCAGCTTCGGATGCAGCTCGGGCAGAAACAGGGGCTCGGTCCCCGGCATCGAGAAGCCCGGCCGCTGCGCGCCGTGCAGCTCGAAGCGGCCGAGCCGCTGGCCGATGGGCTCGGCCACGAAGCGCCCGTCGCGCCAGAACAACCCCGGCTCGAGCATGGACCACATGCCGGATGCCTGGCTGCCGGCGCTGGTGCGATAACCGGGCGCGAGGTCGCCCGCGTAGCCGATGACCACGCGCGTTGCGGCCGGACCGGCGAGCTGCAGCACGTGGTCGGCCACGCAGTTGCCCGCGAAGAAATCGTAGGCGCACGCGCTGAGGAGCGCGCTGCCCGCGGCCCGCGCTCGCTCCGAGTAGCGCTCGATCAGCAGCCGGTAATAGGCAGGCTCGCCGCAGCTGTCGAGATAATGTGCGCGCTGCGCGAGCACGGCCTCGACCTGCGCGGCACCGTAGCGCAGGAACGGCCCGACGGTGCTCACGAGCACGTCGCCCGCCCCGAGCAGCCGCACGAGTGATCCCGGATCTTCCGCGTCCGCGACCGCGTGCGGTAGACCGCCCAGCTCGTTCGCGAGCGCGCGCAGCCGCGTGGGGTCGCGACCCGCGAGCAGCGGAGAGATGCCGCGCGCCTGCAGCGCACGTGCGGCGAGCCGACCCGTGTAACCAGTCGCGCCAAACAACACGACCTTGCTCATGCACACTTCTCCTTCAGCATGGCGAGCTCCGCCAGCACATCCGCGACGATCCGCGCCGCACGCTCCGGGCTGACGACGCCCTCGAGATACGTGAAATCGAGCTGCAGCCGCTCGTGCACGCTGCAGACCGCACACAACATGTACCCAGTGATCGACAGCGACGCGGTCCAGTGCGCCGACAGCACCTGGGCGTCAGCCACGCTGCGCGGAAGCTCGAAGCTGCCGATGTTCGAGACGCACGAGTTGCCCGGGCCGCGCGCCTCGATCATGCCGAGCGTGCGGGCGCTGTCCGCAAACGACTCGGGCGTGATCCAGTGCACGAGGTTCAACATGGCCACGTGCTCGGCGCGACCGCGCCTGCGCTCCAGCTCCTGTTTCGCCTGGCGTGCGATAGACCAGATGTCGTGCGCTGCACCGACGTCCAGGTGAACGTCCAGCGTGCACACGTAGCTCCCGAGGTCGTCCGTCAGCTCGCGGCCGAGCTCCGAGCGCAGCGACACGGGCGAGCCGACGCTGAGCGGCGCATGCTTCTCGAGGCGCAGGCGCAGCTCGCGCGCGATCGCGAGCGCCAGCGCCGCCATCAGCAGCGCGTGCACACTGACGCCCTGAGCGGCACAGGCAGCGCGGATCGGATCGAGCGGCAGCTCGTGGCGAATGAAGCGATTGAGCCGCTGCTGCACCGCGATGTCGGCCTGCGGCGGCAAGCGCGCGGGGCGGTTTCGGAGCTGATCGCCGAGGGCACGCAGCTGACCGCGCACCATCGACGGCAGCGCGCGCGCACCGCGCCGCTCGCGAGGAAAGAGCTGCTCGATCCCCGGCAACGCCTCGAGCGCCGGTCCAGAGAAGTCTTGCGCTTCGGAGGCGTACGCGAGAAGCAGGTCGCGCAGCGCCAGCATGGCCGCCGTGGCATCCGCGACGACGTGCAGGCAGGTCACGACCACGCAGCTGCGCCCTGCCTGGCGCACGTAACATGCGCGCGCCAGGCCCGCGCTGGGGTCGAGGTGCTCGTTCAGCTCCTCCTCCAGCACCACGTGCAGCGTGCGATCCTCCACGACCCGCAGCGGCAGCGCACCCGTGCCGCGCCGCACGAAGCGCGGGTGCCCACCTTGCGCATCCGGCAAGATGCGCCGCTGCAAGAACGGATGGCGCGCCTGCAGCCGCGCGAGCGCGCGCTCGAGGCGCGCCGGATCCAGCTCGCGATCGAGCTCTGCGACCGCGATCACGTTGTTCGGCGAGCATTGATTGAACAGCCAGTACAGACGCTCGTTCGCGTCGAGATCGCGATTCATCGCGCTGGCTCCGGCGCGACGTCGAGCGCCCGGGCGATCGCGGAGTCGAGCAAGCGCGTCGGCACGGTGCGGCTGATCCAGGTGCCGGCGATCGCGCCGACCCCGAGCTCGTAGCGCGGGCGCGGCGAACGCGCGCGCAGGATGCGCTCGACGGCGCGCGCCACGTCTTCCGAGCGCAGACGACTGCGCTCGGCCGTGCGCTGGTTCAGCGCCACGAAGCGCTGCAGGCGCCGCGCGTACCGTTCGCGCGCGCCCGCATCGGCGCGGGCCAGCACCGCCTCGACCGACGCCGCGATCTTGTCCCAGACTGGCGTGAGCACGGGCCCCGGAACGATCAGCGAGACCTGCACACCGCTGCCGTGCAGCTCACGGCGGAGCACGTCCGTGAGCGTCTCGAGCGCCGCCTTGCTGGCCGCGTAGCTGCCGAGGAACGGCGGTGCGACGCGCGCCACGTTCGAGCCGATGTTGACCACGCGGCCCTGCGCCGCGAGCAACGCCGGCAAGAGACCCTGCAGCACGCGCTGCACGCCGACGACGTTGACCTCGAAGTGCGCGCGCAGGCTATCCGGCAGCTGCAGCTCGAGCGGCGCGCTCTCGCACAGCGCGGCGTTGTTTACGACCGCCTGCAGCTGGTAGCCGCGCGCGCGCTCGGCCTGCACGCGCTCGACGAGGGCGAGCACGTCCGCGTCGGACGTCACGTCCAGGCGAATCGGCCACAGCTCGGGCATGCCCAGCGCATCGAGCTCGCTCTGGGCTGCGGGCTGTCTCACGCCAGCCAGCACCGCGTAGCCAGCGCGCGCGAGCTGAAGCGCGATGGCACGGCCGAGCCCGGTGGATGCCCCGGTGACGACGCACAGCGGCTTCTGCGAGCGCGCGTCACGATGACCATTGGCACGGCTGCTCATGGGCTCACCAGCCCCTGCTCGTCGAGGTCGGCGTCGCCATCCGCGTCGTCGAGCAGCTCCGATCCCGCAGCGATGTCCGTGAACAGTTGGTCGAGCGCGGCGCTCGCCTGCTCAGCGGGCGCCTGCGCACCCGCGATCGGTGCGCCTCGGGCCCCATCACCGGCCGTGTTCTCGATCAGTTCGGCGAGCTCCTCGGCCAGGCGCGCGAGCCCCGTGCACAGCAAGATCTTCGAGACCGGCAACGCGACGCCGAGGTCGTGATCGACGCGATTTTTCAGCTCGACGGCCATCAACGAGTCGATGCCGAAGCGGTTGAGCGGCACGTCCAGCTCGAGCGGCTTGCTCGCCGGAATGCACAGCACGCGGCGGACGATGTCCGAGACGTGCGGCAGCAGCAGCTCGGCTCGCTCCGCGGGCTCGGCTTCCAGCAAGCGCGCGCGGATGCCGGATTGCGGCGCGCGCTCGCTTTGCGCG
>Ga0190269_10000288_pt1 | contig 27094 bp, 14 predicted proteins | sample Popmic249IS_FD_133749 | JGI IMG/M metagenome (GOLD analysis project Ga0190269, IMG submission 133749) | Populus adjacent soil microbial communities from riparian zone of Blue River, Arizona, USA - 249 IS | ecosystem: Environmental > Terrestrial > Soil > Riparian zone | place: USA: Arizona... | reverse complement strand
CGCCGACGGGCGGCCGATCGAGGCGGTGCTGATGCGCTCCCGGGACGGGCGGCGCTCGGTCTGCCTCTCCTCGCAGTCGGGCTGCCCGCTGACCTGCACCTTCTGCGCCACCGGGCAGATGAAGTTCGGCCGCAACCTCGAGGTCGACGAGATCCTCGACCAGGCGCTCCACTTCCGCCGCCTGGAGGAGATCGACCACGTCGTCTTCATGGGGATGGGGGAGCCGACGATGAACCTCGACAACGTCCTCGCCGCCTGCGAGCGCCTGCCCGACCTCGGCGTCACCCACCGCCGTACCGCGATCTCGACGGTCGGCTGGGTGCCGGGGATCGACCGCCTCGCCGAGTGCGAGATGCCGGTCAGCCTCGCCCTCTCCCTGCACGCCCCCAACGACGGCCTGCGCTCCCAGCTCATGCCGGTGAACGAGCGCTATCCGATCGCCGCGGTGCTGGCCGCCTGCGAGCGCTACCGCGCCGCCCGCCGCCGCAAGGTCTTCGTCGAGTACGTGATGCTCGACGGCGTCAACGACTTCCCCGAGCACGCCCGCCAGCTCGCCGAGCTGCTCGACCCGCGCGGCTACAAGGTCAACCTCATCCCCTACAACCCGACCGGCAGCTACGACGGTTCCTCGCCGGAGCGGATCGAGCGCTTCCGCGCCATCCTCGCCGAGCACCGGATTACCGCCACCGTCCGCCTCACCCGCGGCCGCGACATCGACGCCGCCTGCGGCCAGCTCGCCGCTGCTTCCTAGGAACAAGACAGAGTGTCTTAGACGGCGGGAGAAGGCCCGGGATCGGGCTGGGGCTCTAGTTGACGTTTAGGGACAACGGACTTCCAGATGGTTGCAGCCTGCCGGAGTCAATTCTTGACGCCCTAGAATCGATGCGGCGGGCAATGGCCGCAGAAGATGTTTGCTGTATCGCGAGCCGCGCATCGAAAGCGGCATGGATCCGTGTAATCGTCACCTCTCCTTCAACTTCCCTTGACTTCGCGGTACAGCTGTGTCTTAATTCTCCTCGCTTTACAAACTGGGACGTCTGCAAGCAGGGGTTAGGGCTTGCCATCAACAGGGACAACAGGGACACCCCCACAATCGCGGCGCTCGTGGGCGCTTGCGGGATGAGGAGAGAGAGACAGGATGTTCAATCGGCTACGAAGCAAGCTCGGCCCCGCAGGCCTGATCGTCGCAATCGGAGCGCTGGTGCTCGCGGTCGCCGGCGGCGCCATCGCCGCCAGCGGCGCACTGACCGGCAAGCAGAAAAAAGAAGTTACGAAGATTGCCAAGAAATACGCCGGCAAACCAGGGCCAGCCGGTCCGGCTGGCCCTGCAGGTCCGGCAGGTCCGGCAGGTGCAAACGGTAAAGACGGCGCGAACGGAACCAACGGGGCCCCGGGAACCAACGGGAAATCGGTAGTGGTGGCCGGTAGCGCCGCTGGTTGCGCTAACGGTGGAATCTCGATTGAAGTCGAAGGTTCAGGCTCCAAAAAAGCGATCTGCAACGGCCAGACCGGCTTCACCGAAAAACTCCCTCCGGGAAAGACGGAGACCGGGGCATGGGCGTTCAATTCGCCGCTAGAAAAAGAGCTCATCCCGATCTCCTTCACGATTCCGCTCGATGCTCCGCTGGCATATGAGGACGCCCACTACATTGACGCGGACGGAAAAGAAGTGACCGCACTGGGTAGCGGGCGTGTGGATTCCACCGATTGCTTGGGGACCGCGGCCGCTCCCACCGCCAATCCCGGGCACCTTTGCGTCTACGCGGCGGACGAGCCAGCGTTTGCCACTCTGATCTTTTTTCCAGCAGGTACCCCGGATTTTGGTGAGTTCGGTGCGCACGTCTCGGGGGCACGAGTTTTCATGGGAGGGATGCCGGGGTGGAACCCGACGATCGAGAACAACGAAGCCAAACCCCTTCCGCAAAACATCGCCTTTGGCACCTGGGCGGTCACCGCACCTGAATAGTCGACTCATCAGTTAGGTAAGCACGACGCAGCGAGAACGCTGCGTCGTGCAGGTCCGCAGCAACTAATCGCCCTGTTGACGGAGGAAGGAAACTCGCAATGTTCGGTAGCTCTGTATCTCTAAGCGGATTCTGGCGGAGTTTCCATCTCGGCCTGCTCGTCAGCGGCGCCTGGTTGCTGCTCATCTCCTCGGCTTCGGCCGCGACGCCAGAACCTCTATGGCAGGTGCCCGAATCAGGGGCTGATTCGAACGGGACCCTGGCCGGACAGCTGTCGAATCCCCGAGCCGTCGCGGGAAGCACTGTCGACGGCCACGTTTTCGTAGCCGAGGAAACCCCTAGCCTCATCGACCCGCAGGTCGCAAACGGTCGGATCAGCGAGTTCACCTCCTGGGGCAAATTCGTCAAGGCCTGGGGCTGGGGTGTGAGGACCGGGGCATCGGAATGGCAGACGTGCACGGCCGCGACCGGATGCCAGAGAGGAATACCCGGGACGGGAGCGGGCCAGTTGCAGAATCCTCAGGGCGTGGCGGTGGATCTAGGTGGGAACATCTGGGTAACCGAACTCACTGGCGGTGGTCCGTCTGAACAGAACTATCGGGTGCAAAAATTCGGCCCCGGTGGCGAATTCCTCCTGATGATCGGCCGCGAAGTTAACGGCGACACCGGGGAAGACATCTGCACCTCGTTGTCAGCCGCCGACTGCGGTGCCGGCCTCCCGGGCACGGGTCCCAGCCAATTCTCGAACGACGGCCTGGGGGACGTCATCGACGTCGACTCTGCCGGAACCATTTATGTGGGAGACGTCGGCAGGATCCAGCAGTTCGATGAAAGCGGCGCATTCGCTGGAGAAATCGAACTTCAGGGAGAGCTTGCCGGCAGAGCCGTTGAAAGCCTTGCGGTTGATCCTTCCGGCGACCTCTACCTGATCGCCGGCGGTCTCTCGAAAGTGCAAAGAGTGGATCCGTCGGGCGCAAGGGTCGGTGAGCTGGATACGGAGGAACCCAAAAACGTCGCGGTCGACGTGCTCGGCCGCGTCTATGTGGTTGAACGAAGGGGACCGAGCGCCTTCGATCCCTACGTAGTCAGTCAATACGATCCGAGCGGAACCTGCCTGATCTGCCCGGGCGAGCAGTTCGCGACCCCCGAACCAATACAGAATACGGGTCAAACCACTGCACTCACGGGGATCGCCACCAACATCCGGGGGTGCGGAGCGCCGTCCCCAGGGAACGTCTATGTCGCGGCTTTCAGCAATCCCGGCGTGGGCGATGTGGCCCATGTCACGGCCTATGGGCCGCTTCCCTGCTTCGAACCAGCCCCACCCGAACCGCCGAGCGTCGGCAGTCAGTTCGCGACTTCCGTCGGAACGACCAGCGCGGCGCTGCGAGCTGAGATCAACCCCCACTTCTTCGCGGGTACCACGTACGTCCTCGAATACGGCACCGAGGACTGCGAGCTGGGCGGCTGCACCGTTGTCGGCCCCCAGCCGCTGGGGGCCGAGCGGGATGCCTTTGCCTCGACCCGGACGATCAACCTCAGCGGCCTCTCCCAGGGTACGACCTACCACTACCGCTTCGTCGCCACCAGCGACACCTTCGTCACCGAGGGCGAGGATCAGACCTTCACCACTCGCACCTCCATGGCGGGGATCCTTCCCGACGGGCGAGGCTACGAGATGGTCTCTCCCCCGGCCAAGAACAACGGCGAAATCGGCAACGGGGAGCTGACGATATCTCCCCATCAAGCAAGGCCCGATGGTGGGGAAATCACCTACACCGCGTTGCAGGCCTTCGGGGAGGACCCGAAAAGCGCCTCAGGAGGCAGCCAATACATTTCGCGCCGCGGCCCAAACGGCTGGGTGACCGAGAACATCAGCCCGCCCGACGAAGAAGGCTACATCGCAGCTCCTGTGCGGATGTTCACCGAAGACCTCGCCAAGGCGGGTATGGCGGTCCTGCAGCCGCCGCTCACTCCAGATGCGATCCCCGGGGTGGAAAATCTCTACCTGCGGAACAACGCAAACGGAGCGGTCTCCCTGATTACCGAGTTGCCGCCGATCGACACGAATGGCTATTGCGTCAACTTCAGCGGCGCCAGCGACGACTTCAGCCGCATCTTCTTCATTGCCGGGCCCCTTACCCCGAACGCCTCTCTGGTCGAAGGCAACAACCTCTACGAATGGAGCGAGGAAGGAGGGATCCAGCTGGTCAGCGTGCAGCAGAATGGCAGTGCGGTGCCAGCCAATCCCTTCAACGGGTTCGGGGCTGGCGGCTTCGCTTGCGTGCTGGGGACGAAAGTCCTCCACAACGCGATTTCGAACGACGGCAGCGTCGCCTACTGGACGCGGTTCCTCGGCGGGGAAACCTTCCAGCTGCTGGTGCGGGTCAACGCTGCCGAAACGATCGTGGTCGACAAAGCCCAGGGTGGCACCGGCCCGGCGGGGAACGGCGACTTCTGGGGGGCCAGCGAAGACGGCACGGTCGCCTTCTTCACCGCGCCCGGAAAACTCACGCCCGGGGTGGGGGCAAACGCGCTTTATCGCTTCGATCTGGAAGCACCGGCAAACGCACGGCTCACGCCGCTTACGCCGGGGCCGGGGGATGCGAATGTGGCGGGCGTCCTGGCGGTGAGCGAGGACGGCAGCCACGTCTACTTCGCCTCCTCATCGGTGCTGGCGGGGGACGCGAAAGCGGGGCAGCCGAACCTCTACCTGTGGCAGGAGGAAGGGGGATTGCGATTCATCGCGACGCTGTCCGGCGAAGACGGATACAACTGGACCGGCGAACCCAGCCTGCAGACCGCCCGCACCACGCCCGACGGCTCGGCGTTGGCGTTCTTGTCAACGCGGCCGCTGACGGGCTACGACAACACCAGCCAGGAGGATGGAGTGGCGGTGTCAGAGGCCTTCCTCTACGACGCCGAGGCCAACGGGGGGGCGGGCCAGCTCTCCTGCGTCTCGTGCAACCCGACCAACGCTCGCCCCGTCGGCGGTGCCGACCTGCCGAGCTGGTCGACTCCCTACCAGCAGCCCCGCTACCTCTCGGACAGCGGCGATCGCCTCTTCTTCATGAGCTCGGATGCCTTGGACCTTCATGACACCAACAAACGCCAGGACGTCTATGAGTTCGAGCGCCCCGGGGTCGGCGACTGTACGTCTTCGATGCCCACCTACTCGCAGGCGGCCGGCGGCTGCATCAGCCTGATCTCTGGCGGCAGCGATGCCAGCGCGGGCATCTTCATCGACGCCTCCCGAAGTGGCGACGATGTCTTCTTCGTCAGCCCACAGCGGCTGGTCGGTCAGGACATCGACGAAAACTACGACCTCTACGACGCCAGGGTAGGGGGTGGCTTTGCGCCCCCGTCCCCGCATCCGGCTCCCTGCAATGGGGAAAACTGCCGACCGCCGGCGGTGCCGCCGCCGCCGAGTTCACCGGGCAGCTCCAACTACAACGGGCCCGGGAACGTCACCACCAAGAAACAGAAGAAGAAGAGCTGCAAAGGCAAGAAGAAGGGCAAGAAGAAGAGCTGCAAAGGCAAGAAGAAGAACCAAAAGCACAAGAGTGGGAGGGCTTCCAAATGAGACTGTGGCTACTTGCCTTTGGTGCAACCCTTGCCCTGCTGTGCGCAGCGGCCCCGGCGTCAGCCGCCCCGGCGCCTGCCTGGCGAATTCATACGGTCGCGGTGCCGACCAATTTCACCCCTGGCGCTGCGAGCGGATCCTTCTATGAAGTGACGGCCGAGAACTCAGGTGGTGCTCCCACCACTGGCAATCCAATCACCATTACCGACACGCTGCCCGCCGGGCTCACCGTCACCGACATCGATCTGCGGCTGCGAACTCAAGAAGAAGTGGTCGACGAAGCTGCCAACTTCTGCGAAACCACGACCGTGGCCGAAGTGCAGACCGTGACCTGCACCATCCCTCCCGCACTCGTCGAATCCCAGCCCGCGCTCCTCGTTCCCAGCGAACAGCTGCGAGTGGTGATCCACGTTGCCGTCCCGCCCACTGCTGCCGGAACCTTGGTTAATTTCGCCCGCGTCCAGGGCGGCGGCGCACCCGCGGCGGAAACCTCGGTTGCTCACCCCGCCAGCGAGACGCCCGCGGGCTCTGGTTTCGAGGTGTTTGAATCCGCGCTCACCGACGAAGCCGGTCAGCCGGTAATCCAGGCGGGCTCCCACCCTTACCAATACTCCACCTATTTTGCCGCGAACACCAAACCGACGCCGCCGGGGACCCCCTCCCCCTTCGTCCCCGCGGGCGGGGACATCAAGACGATCGAGGTCGACCTACCCCCGGGGCTGGTCGGAAACCCGAACGCGGTAGCCAGTTGTACGGTTCAGGAGTTCAACACGAACAGGGCGATCTTCCCGAAGCCCGGAGCCTTCTTCACCGCCAACGCGTGCCCCGACGGCTCGGCGGTCGGAATCGTGGTGGTGCAGCAGATAGAGGGCCGCGGAGGCACGATTCCCCTACCTCTTTACAACCTCGTTCCGCCGAAAGGGATGCCCGCCCAGTTCGGCTTCCAGATCCTCGGCGCCTCCTTCTACATCGACACCTCGGTGCGCACCGGTTCTGATTACGGAATCACCGCCCACCTGCGAAACGTCAGTGAGATCAAGCGTGTGACCGCTGCGGCGGTGACGATCTGGGGTACCCCCGGCGACCCAATCCACGACCCGATCCGCGGCGCCTGCCTGAACCAGATCGCGTCCATGACCTTCGACTCGCTCGGCTCGTGCCCGGCTGGCGTGGGGGAGAAACCCTTCTTCCGGCTGCCGACCTCCTGCACCACGCCGATGACGCAGACGATGAGCTTCGACACCTGGAAAAACCCGGGCGCCTTCGTCTCTGCCCAATCGATCTCGCCCCCGGCCCAGAATTGCGCGCCGCTCAACTTCGATCCATCGATTACGGCAGAGCCCCATCTCACCACCGCTGATAGTCCCTCGGGCCTGCGATTCAACCTCCACGTTCCTCAAAACGAAAACTCAGACACCCTCTCCACCGCCGATCTGCGTGACGTCGTGGTCACCCTGCCGGCCGGGGTAGCGGTCAATCCCTCCTCTGCCGCCGGGCTCGCCGGTTGCAGCTCCGCGCAGATCGATCTCAACGGGCCCGGCCCAGCGGCCTGTCCCGAGGCCTCGAAGGTCGGCAAGGTCGAGGTCCACACCCCGCTGCTGGACCACCCAGTGAAGGGCTCGGTCTACGTCGCCTCCCAGGGCGATAATCCCTTCGGCTCCCTGGTCGCGATCTATGTCACCGCCAATGATCCGGCCACCGGCGTGGTTCTAAAGCTCGCCGGCAAGGTCGAACTGGACCCGGTCACGGGTCAGATCACCACCCGCTTCGTCAACAATCCGCAGTTACCCTTCGAAGATCTAGAGGTCGAATTCTTCGACGGCCCCCGCGCCTCGCTGCGTACTCCCGTACGCTGCGGCTCGTACACCACGACGACCTCGCTCGCTCCTTGGTCAGCGCCGGAATCCGGTCCCCCGGCGACGCCTTCGGATTCCTTTGCGGTGACCTCTGGCCCTGGCGGGACGCCGTGCCCCGACGGCTCGATGGCAGTCTCGCTCTCGGCCGGCATCCTCACTCCGATCGCCGGCTCCTACACCCCGTTTGTGGTCCGTCTCACCCGCCCTGACGCAAGTGGCGAAATCTCGGCGGTCGACGTCACCGCTCCTAAGGGCCTTCTGGCGAAACTCGCCGGCATTCCCTACTGCTCTGAGGCCGCGATCGACCAGGCCCGCGCCCGCGCCCGCCTTGGCGGCGGTGCCCAGGAGCTCTCTTCGCCCTCGTGTCCTGACTCCTCGCGCGTCGGCACCGTTACCGTAGGCGCCGGCGCCGGGCCCACCCCCTACTACACCTCAGGGCAGGCTTATCTCGCCGGGCCCTACAAGGGTGCCCCAATTTCGATGGTCGCCATCGTCCCCGCCGTCGCCGGTCCCTTCGACCTCGGCGTCGTCACCGATCGCATCGCCCTGCGGATCAATTCCGAAACGGCCGTGGTCACGGCTCAAAGCGATCCCTTCCCGACGATCCTCGAGGGGATCCCCCTGGATGCGCGCGACATCCGGATTGCACTCGACCGTCCCGACTTCACTCTGGCTCCGACCAGCTGCAAAACCAGCTCGGTCGACGCGGTCGTTCACGGCCCCTCCGGCAGCGTTGCCGCCTCTGACCGCTTCCAGGTCGGCGCCTGCAAGGCGCTCGACTTTGCTCCCAAGCTCTCGCTGAAGCTGATCGGAGGGACGAAGCGAAGCCAGTTCCCGGCCCTGCGGGCGGTGCTAACCCCGCGCAAAGGCGATGCCAACATCGCCTTTGCCTCTGTTGCGCTCCCGCGCTCGGAGTTCCTCGAACAGGCCCACATCGGGACGATCTGCACCCGCGTGCAGTTCGCCGCCGACACCTGTCCGAAACGCTCCATCTACGGCAAGGCCCGCGCCTTCAGCCCGCTGCTGGACAAACCGCTCGAAGGGCCGGTCTATCTTCGCTCCTCCAACAACGAACTCCCCGACCTAGTCGCCGCGCTGGACGGCCAGATCGCTTTCGACCTGGTTGGCCGCATCGACTCGGTGAATAGCGGCATCCGCACCACCTTCGACACCGCCCCCGATGCCCCGGTCTCCAAATTCGTCCTCTCGATGGACGGCGGCAAAAAGGGCCTCCTCGTCAACTCCACCAACATCTGCCTCCGTCCCCATCGCGCCACCGTGAGGATGAGCGCCCACAACGGTCGGCGCCACAACGCTCATCCGCGCCTGCAGGTGAGTTGCGGGAAGAAGAATCGGTCTAAGCGTTAGTGCTGGGCGCGCGACGCAGCGGCGTGCCCTAGCCGATGGCGACCTCGTAGGCGTCCTCCGCCTCGAGGAACGGCGCAAGGGTGACGTAGACCAGCGTCGGCACCAGGTCGGGGAGGGTCTCCGGGCCCTTTTTGTTGACGTGGTCGTAGAGGAGCGAGTAAAGGGCGCCGCCGATTGCCTCGGCCGCGATCGGCGGCGTATCCGGATTCAGCTCATAGCCCGGGGCGAGGAGGCCCTCCATCCCTTCGGTGACCACCTCGCGCTGGTCGAGAGCCCGCTTTCCGGCCGCGTACATCTCCACGCCGCCCATTCGAGCGTACTCCGGCTCTTCCGCTCCCCAGCGGAACATCGCTTCGATCGTGTCGTGCACCGCGTGCTTCCAATCGGGGGCACGGCGGAAAGCCGGCAGGGCAGCGGCGAGCATGTGCGCCGACCCGCTGTCGAGGGCGGCGACGATTGCGTCTTCCTTGCTCTTGAAGTGTTCGTAGAAGGTGCGTTGCGAGGTGCTGGCCCGCTCCACGACCTCGGCCACGGTCGTGTCCGGGTAGCCCTTGTCCGCGACTACCGACGCCAGCGCCCGCAGGATCCTCTCCGGTGGGTTGGCATGCTTCTGACGCTCCTCGAACGGCAACGCTTTGACCGTTCGCCGGCGGGTCGGCTTCAAGGGCCCAGGCGGAACCGGGTAGCAGAAGATCCAGTCCCACAGCTGCGGGACCAAGTCAAGCAGCTCCTGCTCCTGACCGCGGTAGAGGCGCTTGTGGATCGCCTTCTGGATGCCCCCCACGATCGAGCGCACCAACTCCCGTGGCATTCCCCTGCGCTCCGGCACCTGCTCGAGTAGAGCTACTGCGAGGTCGGTCGAGGAGTCCATCATCTGGTCGACCAGGGCCGCACCCTCGGGCCCGGCGGCGTAGACCTCGACCACGCACATCTTCGCCGCTGCCGGCTGCGCGACGATCGTCTCGATCAATTTGGCGAAGGCCTGTCTGACCCGCTCCACCCCCGGGGGGGCGCTCTCGTCGGCACCGAGACGTTTCAGGGTTGGCTCGACCAACGCTTCCACCGCAGCCACGAAGCAGGCCTGCTTGTCGTCGAAATGCCTGTAGAAGGCACTTCGGGAAACCCCCGAAAGCGCCACCAGATCGGCCACGGTGGTGGCGTCGTAGCCCTTTTCGGAAACGGTCGCGACCATCGCCGCGAACAGTCGCTCGCGCTGATTTTTCTCCGCCTCCTCCCGCGGGGTTCCCCTACCCGGCCGCAGCTTTCGCTCCCGCAGCGCAGTGGCATCCCCCCACGGAGTTCTCACCATCGTGAGCAGAACATATCCGGACTTGGGAAATTTCTCCTACTGCATCGGATAGTGGGGAGAAGCGGTACGCGGGCGGACTGAACTGGGAATGTAGCTTCAGCTGTGGGTTTAGGGCGGTTTACAGGAATTTGATGAAAGGGCAGATGGTTGGCCTTGAGGTTGACTCCATTGTGAAGCGCGAAGGCCGGTGCGCATCTGTTTCAAAGGAGACGTGGGTCCCAACGGAAGCGGTTTTTGCGAGCAGCCGCGCCCGGTACGCTCCTGCTCGCCGATCGCTCGTCACAGACCTGCAGAGAGGTATGTTAACGTTCCTATTGAATGCAGTTCTCTGTGGGCTTGGCCAACCTGGAATCGACTCTCTTGGATGCGTGTTCGAGCGAGCGGGAGTGGCCGGCCCAGATTGCGGCGGCTGTCTATGCGGGGGTCGATTATGCGATCGCAAATCCCGAAGTTGGGCAGATTCTGGCTTCAGCTCGTGGAGGACACGGGGGATCGCGGAGCTACGAGAGCCTAATCACCCGCTTTACAGGGCTTTTGCAGGTGAAAGCGCCAAAGCCCCGGCTGCCTGGGTCCACGGACGAGGCACTGGTGGCAGGGATCTTCGGCTTGGTCGGAGACCACCTGCGGCTACATCGTCTGGATCGGCTGGCCCAACTGCGTCCCGATTTGGTCCTATTGACGCTCCTGCCATATCTCGGCTTCGCGGAGGCGCAGTGCTGGGCCAACCGTAGCCGCTGGCTCGCCAGCAGTTGACATCCTGGTCAGGGTCTGTTTTTATTCCGAAAGTCGTTACGACACTCCCAATGTCGCTGCGACCTCCAAGCTATTTACCGCCCTCCCTAAGCGGACGCTTGGTACACCGCAACCTCAGGTCCGGGCGGGCCCCCCACCTGCTCGGACCAGTTGCGAGGGGAGCCCCGGCCTTGACTTTTTCCAGATATCCCTGTTTCTTGTTCTGAAGGGACGGCCTTCGACCTTGTTGGAGGCTTGGTCATCGGGACGGCATGACTCCAGGGGGTCCGCGAATCCAATCGGGAGGGTCGATGCCGCCATTTTTCGCCGTAAGGGAATTGATGAGGATGAGACTGAGATCCAGCAGGTGCTCGACCGGTCGGTGGTCACATCGCCTTTTCGTGAGTTCTGCTGTCGCGCTGGCGACGCTCGCGGCGAGCGCCCCAGGTGCGATCGCCCGCCCGGATGCCGAAACCGTAGGTTCACCGATGCGAACGACGACCGCAATTCGCTTCGACGCCCGCATCAACCCGGGCGGAGCGGCGACCAGGTACTACTTCGAATACGGAACGGCCGGTGCGTGCGCTTCGAATCCCTGTGCTGCGAGCGAGTCCAGAGCTGCCGGCGACGGCGAACACATCGCCCTTGTTTCGCAGTGGGTCTCCGGGCTCAATCCCGGCACCATCTACCACTACCGAGTCGTCGCAGACGACGGCGCTGGCGGCGAGCGCGTCTTCGGGCCGAGCCGGACTGGCTCCACCCTCTCCAATGATATGAGCCGACACGGGGGAGTTCCTGGGCCACCGGCCAGCGATCGCGTCTGGGAGCAGGTGAACGCCCCCGATACCGGCGGCAACCCGGTGGGCGAGGCGCAATCGATCGCTGGCGATGGGAGTCGGGTCATCTACCGGGTGGGGGGAGCGACTCCGGACTCGGAATCGGGCAGTGCGCTGAATTTCGTCCTGGCGGAAAGGACGGCGACGGGCTGGCACGATCGGCGCCTCTTCCCGAGTCGTGCAACCGAGCCGAGCCAGTGGATACCCCCGATCGCAAGTGACGATCTCACGCTGGTCACGAGCCTCGCGGTGGCACCCGCAGGCGCCACCTATCGCATTTGGCGGATGCCCCTCGACGGAGCCGCTCAGAGGCTGGGCGAATTCCAAGAATTAACCTTCGAACGTCTCCTGCTCGTCTCCGATGACGGGTCCCGAGTGCTCATCGTGCTGCCGGGAAGCATCGACCCTGCTCATCCGGTTGCCGACGGGCATCACAACGTCTACGACCTCAGCTCCGGGCTCCCGCGGATGGTGGGGTTGCTGCCCGGCGGCTCACCCCCTGCCTGCGGTGTGGGGGTCGGGGTCGATGGGTTCGAATCTTTGGGCCTCTCGCGGGCTCCCCCCCGGGAACTTCACTGGCTCTCCCCGGATGGCTCAGTCCTAATCTTCCCCAGTCAGGGAGATGGCTCAGCGTGTTCCTCGGCCTCGATGAAGCTCTACGTCCGCGACCTCGAGGCCGGGCGCACCATCGAGATCCCGCAAGCCTTGGGCATCAGTTGCGACCAGCGGTTCGTCAGGGCGACGGATGGCGCCGTCTTCTTCTGGACCGCGTCGCAGATGGTGGCCGAGGACACGGCCGTCTCGTCCTGCAGCGAGGGGCCCGACGGCGACGTGTACCGCTATGACATCGGCGACGAGGCGCTGCGCTGCGTGACCTGCGTCGCTGCGGACATCGACGCCGACGTCCCGCTCGGGGGCGACCTGGGATCTGCCGACTCGATAAGGGTTGCGGCGGACGGCTCACGGATCTACTTTCTCTCCTCTTCGGCTCTTGTCCCCGGGGCCCCTGCCGGCCAGAACGCCTATCGGGTGGATGCTGCCAGTGGAGAGCTGAAGCTGATCGCGAGGCTGAGCCCAGATATCGGCCTCAGGGGGGCTGCTCTCACCCCCGACGGAAGCACCCTGGTGTTCCGCAGCAACACGCCGTGGCTGAACGGGCGGGGGGGCAGCGATAACGGCGGTATGCCGCAGTACTACCGCTATGGGGACGCCAACGGATCGCTGATCTGCCTCTCCTGCCCGCAAGATGGCAGCGCTCCCGCGGGCCCGGTAGCCGGAAGACCGAAACTGCTCGCTCAAACGGAACAGGTGGGACCGAACCTGACGCCGCTGACGAAGGACGGCGACGTCGTCTTCACCACCCCCACCGCTCTCGTTCCCGGGGACGGAAACACCGCCGATAACTCTGAAGAAGGGGCTGTCGGCACGGACGTCTACGAGTGGCGTGACGGCAGGCTGCTGTTGATCAGCGACGGCGAAACCGTTTGGGCCAATCAACAGAGCGTCCCAGAGGTGCAGGGGGTAACGGGGGACGGGCGCCACGTCTTCTTCACCGCGCCGGCAGCGCTCACCCCCGACGCTCTGGACTCCTTTCGCCGCTTGTACGACGCCAAGATTGCCGGCGGCTTCCACCCGCCGGGCGAAGCGCCACCCTGCTCGGGGGAGAGCTGTCCGCGGCCGGCCCCCACGACCCCGGATCCGCTGCCCGGCAGCTCCACCTTCAACGGTCGCGGAAACCTGCAACCCGCGAAGCGTTGTAGGCGTGGGACCCGCAAGCAGCGACGGCACGGGCGGGTACGGTGCGCAAAGAAGCCCCGAGGGTTGCACCGCTCACGGCGGGACGAGCGGCATTGACCCTTCATCGACTCATCCGATTAATGGCGGCCGCAGCGGCCTGTCTCGGGATCCTGCAGTCGAGCGGCGCGGCGGAACAGGCCCAGGCCGCCGCGCCTCGGTGGAGGATCGACATCCATCATCACCCGACGAACCTCGCTCCGGGGGGAGAAGGTCAGATCTGGTTCGAGCTCGACAACGTGGGCGATGCATCGACGAGCGCCCCGATCACCCTGCGGATCGAACTGGCCGGACTCGTTGGCAGTTCCATCTCTCCTGCTCAAGGTCTTGCCGGGAATCCCTCCTGGGACTGCTCCGAAGCTTTCGAAGAAGCCCCGATCACCTGCACTACGAAAGCGCCGGTAGGGCGGCACGTTCGGGTGTCTGGACCAATTCTCCTGGTCAAAGCGCCCCCTGCGCCTGCCGACGGGATCGTGTTCGCCACGATCAGCGGAGGAGGGGCTGCGAACTCGCACTCGAGCACCGAGCGAGTGAGCGTTGTCGGCACGGCCGCGACTTTCGGCTTGCTGTCGGAATCCGTTCTCGCTAGTTTTTTGTCGGCGAACCAGGAGCCATCGCTCGCTGCGGGCAATCATCCATTTGCGGCCATCTTCGGGTTCGACCTGAACACGATCGAGGCGCCGGTTCCGGACGACCCGCACCGCGTTGCACCGTCGGGGAATCTCCGTAGCTTCAGCGTGGATCTACCGCCCGGGTTCGTGGGCAACCCTCAGGCGGTCGGCAGTTGCTCGCCGGCGCAGCTGATCTCCGAAGCCTGCCCTGCCTCCAGCCAGGTCGGCCGGGTCGATCTTTTCAGCTATCCCAACTACGGCAGCTTCGATTTTCGTACCTTCCCGGTCTTCAACCTCGAGCATCCTCGGGGGGCGGTGGCGGACCTCGCCTTCATGAGGAACGAAGCGCCTGTTCACTTCAAGCTTTCCCTGGACCCGACCAGGGACTATGCGGTGACGGCTCAGGCATCGTACCTCAACGAGACGCTTCCCCTGTATTCGATGCGCCTGACCCTATGGGGGGTCCCGGCCGACACCGCGCACGACTCCGAGCGCTGTCAGCTTCCGGTAACCACGTCCTCCTGTCAGAGCGGACTGCCGGAGCGCCCATTTCTCACCCTCCCCGCCACCTGCGGCGGAGCTTCGGAAAGCGTTCGCTTTCGGAGCTACGACTCCTGGCAGCGGCCCGGTCTTTTCGGTCCTCCGGTCGAGCTCTCGCTGCCGTCGAGGCACGGCTGCGAGAGTCTCAGATTCGAACCGGCACTGGCGCTCAGTCCGAGCCCCGGTTCGGCGGCGACGGGGCCTACGGGGCTCGACCTGCGGTTCACCTTGCCGCAGCCGCTGGGGGCCGCGGCGAGGGGAACGTCGCCGATCAAGGACGTCGAGGTCGATTTCCCGAGCAGCCTGCAGCTGTCGGTGGCTGCCGCAACGGGCCTCTCGAGCTGCTCGTCGGGGGAGATAGGACTCGGCAGTAACGAGCCGGCGAAGTGTCCACGCACCGCCCTGCTCGGCGCCGCTTCGATCGAAACCCCCCTGCTTCCCAGCCCGCTGGAGGGGTCGATCTACCTGGCGGACCCTCGGGACAATCCGACGGGAGGACGTTATGCCTTCTATCTCGTCGCATCGGACAGCGAAGAACGTGGGGTGAGACTCAAGCTGCCCGGTCGGCTTCAGGTGGGGCCCACGTCCGGGCAGCTGGTCGCGAGCTTTGTCGGTCTCCCTCAGTTGCCGATCGAAGCCGTTCGGCTTCGCTTCGGCGGTGGCCCGCGCTCGATCTTCGCGTTGCGGGACTCCTGCGGTCCCCAGGTCGCCCGAGCGGCGTTCTTCTCATGGGCCCAGCCAGGGGTCGCGGTAGAGACGTCGGCGCGTTTCGAGACGGAAACGGAAGAAGGCTGCGGCAGAAGCGGATTCGATCCACGCTTGAACGCGGGAACGGTCGACCCCCTCGCCGGTGCGAGCACCCCGTTCGTCCTCCGCCTGCAGCGTGAGGATCGCGACCAGGACCTTGACCGCTTCTCGCTTACGCTTCCGCCTGGCGTCGGTGCCCGGCTTGCCGGAGTCGACGTCTGCCCCGACCCGGTCGCATCCAGCGGGTCCTGTCCTCCGGGTTCGCGGATCGGGTACGCAACGGCGGAGCTCGGGGCGGGCGCCGAGCCGCTCCTGGTTCCCGGCAGCGCTGGCGGCAGCCACGTGTATCTGGCCGGCCCCTACCGCGGAGCGCCTTACAGCCTTGTGGTGGAGGTGCCAGCCCGTGCCGGCCCGTTCGACCTGGGGCAAATGGTCGTGCGCGCCCGACTTGGGGTGGTCGGCAGGAAGGCAAGGATCCGGATCGACTCGGATCCGCTTCCTCAGCGCCTGGAGGGGATCCGGCTGGACTACCGCCGTCTTACCGTCGTTCTCGATCGCCCGGGGTTCGTCTCCAACCCCACCAGTTGCCGAGCCCAGCAAGTAGAAGGGAGTGTGTTCTCGGTGGGGGGCGAGACCGCGAAGGTCGCCGATCGCTTCCAGGTGGGCGGTTGCGCCCGTCTCGGCCTGCGCCCCCGACTGAGCGTCGAGCTGGCCGGAAGACCGAGTCGGAACGGGCACCCCTCGTTGTCGTTCAAGCTGCGACCCAGAGCCGGCGACGCGAACCTGCGCTCGGTTGCCGTGACGCTGCCGCGAGGCCAGCTGCTCGACCCCACTCGGCTGGCCGCTGTATGTCCCGCCACCGCTCTCGCAGCTCGTGCCTGCTCCGGAAGGACCGTAAAAGGGCGGGCGCTGGTTTCGAGCCCGCTCCTGCCGGCCCCGCTCAAGGGCCCCGTGGTACTCGCCGAGAGCGAGGGGAAATATCCCCATCTGGTCGCCCTCCTCCGCGGCGCGGTCGACCTCGAGGTGGTCACCCGTCTAACCGTCTCCGGTGGCCGCCTGCGAGCCGTCGCTGCGTTGCCCGACCTGCCCCTGTCTCACGCCAGGATCAAACTCGGAGGCGGGCGACGCGGCCTCTTCGTGAGCAGCGACGACCTCTGCCGCCCGCGGACCCAGACGCGCCTGGTACTCCTCGCTTACAACGGTCGCCAGCACGAACTAGAGCCGCCTGCCTTCGCGTCCTGCCGCTAGCGGCTATCCCACGGCGTACCGCAGCCGTACCTTTTCTGGCTGTCATTTTTCGCTCTAGAAAGCCAAAAGTAGAGTCAAATAAAGCGTTCAGCTCTCTTCTGCTTGCTTAAACGGTCCGCATATGTTCTTATTTCGGCCGCAGGGAAGAGAGTGGGCTGCCAGCGGTGGCAGCCCAAAAACCATGAATACCGGTCTGCGTCCGATCGGTCGCAGGCAAGGAGGTCAGAATGAAATTGCAAACGATCCGGGTCGTTTCCGGAGTGCTAGGGGCGAGCTTGCTCCTGGTGCTGGCGCTGGCCGGGACGGCCTCGGCGTCCTCGCAATACCTGGTGCCCAACGCGTATCCGGCCAACGTCATTGGCCAGAACGACGGGAGCGTCAGTTTGGGAACTACGAGCGCGAGCTTCTCGTGCACCGAAGCCGCCTTCCAGTCCGAAGTCAAATCGCCGACCGAAGAAATCGGCATCAAGCCCGTCTTCAAAGGCTGCAAAGGTAAAAACGCCGGTGGGACCTTCGACGTCGCCATCAACATGAACAGCTGCAAGTTCATCCTCGATCCGGGCGACGGCACGCTCGACATCGGGCCGAGCGGTTGCGGGTCGATGACCGTCACTGCTCCGGGTTGCAGCCAGCAGTTCCCGGCCCAGACTGACGTCGGCAGCGTCGGATATGCCACCCAGGGCTCAGGGAGCACCCAGACTGTGACCCTCAGCCTCGCCCTCACTGGCCTCGATTACAGCTCCTCCGGAGCCCAGTGCGGCACCCTGAGCGGGACCAACGGCACCCTCTCCGGCAGCTGGACCCTGAGGGCGTACAACAGTGCAGGAGACCCGGTCGGCATCCGAGCGGCAGACCGACTGCCGGACGGCATCTTCCTGACCGGAAGCGAAGGGCAGGCCGGCAATCCTCCGCGGCTCGATGCGGAACGCTTCCCGGTCCTCCTCAACGGCGAACAGTCCGGTGCGGGCAAAACCGTGATCGCGACCAAAGCTGGCACCATCACCTGCGCAACGGCCTCGTTCGCGGGCTCGGCCGCCTCGGCGACCAGCACGTTCACGGGCACGCCCTCGTTCAGCGGCTGCGTGCTGAAATCGAACTGGGGAACGATCTCGGTAACTGCCACCGTCAATGGCTGCACCTACCAGTACACCGTCGCCGGCGGTCCCGCGTACAGCGGCCAGCTGAACCTCATCTGCCCGGCCGGGAAATCGGTCGAAATGAAAGGCACCCTTTGTAGCGTCACGCTGCCGGCTCAGACTCTCGGCACCGTCACCTACGGAGCGACTGGATCCGGTCCTTACCGCGCGATCACCGAGTCGGTGAGCGGCAAAGCCGTCAAATCCACCGGCACCGGGTTCTACTGCAACGTCGAGGGGTCCGTCGAAGGCGGGACCTTCACGCGAAGCGGGACGATCAGCGGCTCGACTGCGTAGAGCCTGCTTGGAGGAGTAGCGAATGGTCAGCGGGAGGGGCGCGAAGGCGCCTCTCCCGCGCCTGCATCTACCTGAGCCACTCCCGCTTCTGGTGGCCCCCAGGCCCTCTTGGCTAAGCTCTGAAGCTGGGACGTTCGACGCTCTTGGGGGAGCTTGGCTGAGGTGCATAGACCTGTTGCTGCATTGGCGATCATGGTTGTCGTACTCGCCGCTTTGCCGAGCGGCGCAGCTCGAGCGGAACGAGTACGAAGCGGCGACCTCGAAGTCGCGCTCAACGGAGGCCTTGCCCCCTTGACCCTGCCGCGCGACCGGCTCGTACCCATCGCCCTCACCCTGGCGGGTCGCATCGACAGGGTCGGATCGTCGGGACCCCCGCCGCAGTTGCGCAGACTCCAGGTCGATGTTGCCGGTCAAGGCACCTTGGTTACGCGAGGGCTCGCGGTCTGCCCTCGCTCAAGGCTGGCCAATGCCGATAGGCGGCAGGCACTGCAGCGATGCGGGCAGGCGCGGGTCGGCTGGGGCTGGCTCGGGGCCGATATCGCGGTACCCCATCAGCCACCATTTCCTCTTCACGGCTCCCTGACGGCCTTCAACGGAAGGACGGAACAGGGCAGGCCGGCGATTTGGCTTCACCTGTCCGCTCCCAACCCGCCCGTAGCATTCGTCTTCCCCCTTCGCATCGAGAGGAAGAGGCACGGCTTTCGGACCAAGCTAACCCTGCGGCTGCCCCGGGCGCTGGGGGGGTTGCCCCATCTCACCGGATTCTCCCTGACGCTCTGGCGCCGGTTTCGCCACCAGGGCCGGGAGCAGAGCTATCTCAACGGGTCTTGTCCGCTTCCCCCGGCCCTCCCGGCCGGCGTGATCGATTTCGCGCACGGCACCTTCAGCTTTGCCGGAGGGAGACAGGTAGAGGCTGAGAGCATCCGGAGCTGTCGCGCGAGATCGGAATGACGCGCCAGCGGCTCTTATGAAAACGTTGGGGTACCGACGGAGGTGTGTTGGTTAAGATCGTCGCGATGGGACGCGTTTCTCGCAGGTGAGGCCTAGGGGAGCCCTCGCGGGCCTACTCGCCGTCCTGCTGCTGTCGCTGGCATTAGGCGTTCTCGGGCTCGGCGTCGAGGGGAAGCTTGCGCCGCTCTCCCTGGAGGTGCCGGGGACGCCGGCGGCGGAGGGCGAGGATCTGGCACGCAGCCACTTCGGCGATTCCTCGCCCTTCGTGGTCCTGCTCCAGGGACCGGATCGAGCGGTTCGACGCCAGGGAATCGAGCTGGTCAGGGAGCTGCGCCGCGAACCGCGAACGGTGGTGCTCTCTCCGTGGGACGAAGGCACCGCGGCCGCGCTGATGCCGGAGCCGAGCAAGGCCCTGGTGCTGATCGACTACAAGGTGCCGCTGGCAGAGGCGATGAAGAGGAGCCTGCCCGAGCTGGAGCGGACCCTCGAAGCGGAGATAAGGCCTCCGGTCGTGTACCGCCAATCCGGTTTTGCGACCGTATCGAGCGCCCTGCAGGAGGAATCGCTTCGCTCGACGGAGCGAGCCGAGCTCCTGGCGGCGCCACTGTTGATCTTGATCCTCCTCTTCGTTTTTCGCTCGGTGATCGCCGCCGCGATCCCGCTCGCCTTCGGAGCCCTCACGGTGCTCGCCGGCAGAGGCGTTCTGGCGCTGCTCTCCGAGGCGATGACCATCGATGCTCTGTCCCTCGTCGTCTGCACGATGATGGGCCTCGCCCTCGGGGTGGACTACTCGCTGCTGATCGTCTCGCGCTTCCGCGAGGAGCTGGATCGCGACCCGGATCCCTGGCGTGCGGCCGCTGCCACCCGGGCCAGCGCCGGGCGCACCACGCTGTTCGCCGGCCTCACCCTGATCGTCGCCATTGTCTTCTCGGCCTTTCTGCAGCCTGGCTCGCTGCTGCTGTCGCTTGCGACCGCCACCGCGGTCGTGACCGTGATCAGCGTGGTCATCTCGACCCTGGCGGTCCCGGCTCTACTGGGTCTGCTCGGACCGCGGATCAACGCCGGTCCGATCGGCCCGCAGCCCCGGCCTGCGGGTCGATCGACCGTCGCGGCGGCGGCACGAGCCGCGCTGCGCAGGCCGGCGCTGGCGGCGTGCTGCGTGGCGGTTCCGCTCATCCTGCTCACCCTGCCGGTGCTCGGCTTCACCACCGGCGCGCCCGGGATCGACGAGCTGCCCAGCTCGAATCAAGTCCGCGAGGACGCCGAGAGGATCGACCGCGCGGTCGGCCCCGGCTGGGAGGCGCCGTTCGTGCTCGTCGCCGCCACCGGGCGTGGTCCGATCACCGACCGGCGCAACCTGGAGCTGCTTGGCCGCTGGCAGCGGCGGATTGCCGCCCGGCCGGCCGTGAGGACGGTGATCGGCCCGGCACCGATCACCCGCCGCACCGCGCCGTTGCGCTCACTCGGCAGTCGGCTCACGGCCGGGGGGGCGGAGGGTCTGGAGCGGTTGGAGAAGCTGGGTCCTGGGCTACGCCGCGCCGCCGACGCGGTCTCCGAGCTGCGCGCCGGACTCACCGAGGGGGCAGCGGGCAGCGGCCTCCTGGCCCGGGGCTCGAATCGCGCCGCCGCGGGCGCCAGCGTGATCGCTTCGGAGCTGAAGCGCGCCGCTGGCAGGGGCGAAGAAGCGGCCGCGGGGATCGCCCGTCTGCAGGAGGGCAGCAGGCGTCTCTCCGAAGGGCAGCGCGAGGTTTCGGGTGGCAGCCTCACCCTTGCGCTCGGCCTGCGCTCGCTCGTGCCGCGCCTTCGGGGCGGGGAGCAGGCCCGCTCGCGCAAGCTCGCCCGCGAGCTAGAACAGGCAGCGGCAGAGGACCCGTCGCTGCAGCCGCTTGCCAACCAGGCGCGTGTCCTCGCACGCACCGTCGCCGCCCATCGCAACGAGGTGCGGCAACTGCGCGACGTCGCCCAGGCCGTCAACGGCGGGATCAACCGGCTGGTGCCAGGGGGGGCGCAACTCGAGGCCGGCGTCGGAAAGCTGACCGACGCCACCGGCAGCCTCAGCGGCGGCCTCGACCGACTCGGCGACGGCGCCGAACGACTTGCCGGCGGCCTGGTCGAATTGGAAGGCGGGGCGGGGGCGCTGCAAAGCGGCCTCTCCGAGGGCGCCCGCCGCGCCTACCCGCTGCAGGCGAAGCTGGCCGAAACGGGCACCCGCGTTGCCGCGGTGGCGACGCCGCTTGCAGTTGGGGTCAGAGCGCTGCGGCGGCAGTCTCCCGGCCTCTTCGGGTCGGGCTACTTCGTCCTCTCCGCCCTGGACGGCTCGCCGCCGCGGCGGCGAGCCGTAGCGGGCGAGGCGATCAGCGTCGACGACGGCGGTCAGGCGGCGCGGATGCTGATCGTCTCCAAGTACGCCTTCAACACCGAGGGCTCGCGTCTTGCCGGTGAGCGGCTCGAGGCCGAGGCGGCGCGGCTGGCGGCCGAGAGCGGCCTCCAGACCGGCGTCACCGGGGGTGCCGCCACCCTCAACACCTATGGCGAGGCAACCGAAGCTCGGCTGCCGCTGGTGATCGGCGCCTTCGTCCTCTTCACTCTGCTGGCTCTGGTCGTGATTCTGCGGGCGCCGCTGCTGGCCCTGCTGACCGTGGTCCTCAACCTTGCCTCCGTCGCGGCGGCGATCGGGGTGATGGCTCTCGTCTGCCGGATCCCGGAGGGCTACCCGCTCGGCGGCCATCCCTACGTCGATACGGTCGGGGCCGGGGCGATCTTCGGCGTCACCTTCGGGCTCTCGATCGATTACGCCGTCTTCCTCGTCGCGCGGATGCGGGAGCGCTACGCGGTCGACGGCGACAACCGCGCCGCGATCGCCTTCGGGCTCGAGCGCACCGCCGGGGTGATAACCGGCGCCGCCGCGATCATGGCCGCGGTCTTCGTTTCCTTCGCAGCTGCGCCGGTCGCGACCGTGAGTCAGATGGGGGTCGGGCTGACGGTGGCGATTCTGCTCGACGCGACTGTAGTCCGCATCGTCCTGCTGCCGGCGCTGATGCTGCTGCTGGGGGACCGGGTTTGGCACGTGCCGCCGCTCCTCGACCGCATCCTTCCGCGCCGAAATTTGTTGATGCCAGAGCCAGAAATGAGGTCAAACATTGTCTAGGACGTTCCCGATCACGCTGCTGCTGCTGGTGGTGGCAGCGCTGTTCGCCACCGCGGCAGCGCCTGCGGCCGAGGCCCCTACCCGCGACGAGTACGTCGACGAACTGGAGAAGGTCTGCAAGCCCGATGCCCTCGCGACCCAGCGGGTGATGAAGGGGACCCGGGCCGACATGAAAGCGGAACGCTTCGCCGTCGCCGCGAAGAAGTTCGCCAAGGCTACCTCGATCTTCGACTCGACGGTGAGGGAGATCGCCGCCTTTTCGCGGCCACCCGCCGACGTCGACCGGCTCCGCAAGTGGTTTGCATTCCTGAAGCGGCAGGAGTCCTACCTGCGTCAGATCGCCGAGCAGCTGCGGCAGGACCACCCGGTCAGGGCGCAGCGGCTGATTCCCCGCCTCAATCACAACGGCAACCTCGCCAACAACGTCGTGATCGCCTTCGGCTTCGACTGGTGCAGGTTCAAGTTCTCCAGGTATGGGTGAGGCTCTCAATGCGCTCTTGCCGATCGAGTAGGCAAAGCGGTCTGTTAATGTTCCAATTTCGATGGCGCCCTCGTCAGTGCTTGCCAAGCTCGAAACGGCAGTCCTCGACGCCTGCGCCCACGAGCGCGAGTGGCCGGCCCAGGTCGCCGCGGGAATTTATGCAGGAATCGACTACGCGCTCGCCCATCCAGAGGTCGGCGGGGCCCTTGAAGAGCAGTGGCCATATGAGGTCCTCACTGGACGAATAGCGGGATTTCTCGAGGCGAAGGCGCCCATGGACCGCGATCTTCCCGCCTGCACCGCCGAGGCGCTGGCGGGGGGCTTGGTACGAGTAGTCGGAGATCATCTGGTTGCTGGGCGACATCGCCGTCTGGCAGAGAATCGGTCCGACCTCGTATTGCTCACGCTGCTGCCGTACCTGAGTTACGAGGAGGCGCAAGAGTGGGCGGACCGGGCCGAGCGCTCGCGCTCCTCTGTTTGACTCTGGTCTGTTTCCGTTCTTTTTGAGCGATCCGGCCTTATCCGTCTACCGAGACGACTCGGGTCAAGGCCCGGGTCACCGGGCCCGAGGCCTGGAGCAGCTGGTCGCGGATGCGCCGCGCTCCGGGGGCTGCCGCGCCCGGATCGCTGAGGTAGAAGGCGAGGATTCCCGAGAGGATCGCTTGGTGCGGGGCAGGATCGGGCATCCGCGAGATCTCCCCCCGGGCAAAGTTGGCGACCCGTTCCAATCGCTCGGCAGCCGCGGCGTCGGAGGAGTAGTGACGCAGATAGCTGTGCTCGCCCGCCGCCAGGTCGAGTTCCCGGTCGACGAGGTCGTCGAGCAGCACGGTCAGGGCTCCGATCGAGGGGAAGTAGGAGGCATCGACAGCCGCGGCCTGCCCCGCGGTCGCCCAAGGCGCTCCGGCGAGCGCCAACAGCGCATGCGCCGCCACCGAAGAGCAGGCGCCCGCCGCGACCTCCCACCACTCGTAGCCCTCCGACGTTGCCAGCTCCGAAGACCACTGCCGTAACGCCTGATCAACCCCGGACGCGGCCGCCGCATGCGTGTGGCTCTGACCTTCGCCGCAGCGGATGGCCGCGCGACGCGCGAACGGGAGGATCATCTCCGCAGAAGGCAGGCTGCTTGCCGACTCCCTGCAGACGGCGATCAAACGATCGATGTAGCCGCCGTCCTGCTGGCGTGGGTGAAGGGCGTACCAGTCCCCTCCCGCGGAACCGGGTTGCAGAGCGGCTCCGAGCGCGCTGTGCAACCGCAGCCCGTCCCGGAGCGGGTCCTCCGACCCCGGCTGCTCGCCGAGACTGTCGAGATAGTCGACGATCACCTGCAGCGCAACTGAGGCCCGGACCACGGTGCGTCGGCTGCGGCGCGGGGCAAGGATCGCGAGGACGGCGGTTGCTTCCGCGTTGGCTGCCTTCGTGGTCACCGCCTCAACGGCCTGTTGTCGCAGGATCGGATCCGGGATCGATGCCGCTGCCTGTCGCCACCCTGTCAGCTCCCGTCGCACCGCCGGTAGGACGGTTCCTCTGTAGCGGGTGAAGGCGGCGATCGCGGCCGCCCCCTCCCCGATCACCGTGCTCCGGGTCACGGGCTCAGCTTAAAGCCGAGATCCCGCGCCCCTCGGCATTCACCGGACGTCGCCGGCTTGGCCAGTCAGCCAGTTACGATCCTCCCATGGCCACGGTCGACACCTCCGCGCCTGTCCAGCGCCCCCCGGAGATGTCCCCGAATCCGCTGCGGCGGGTCCTCGGCGATCTCGCCGACGAGTGGCGGGGGAGGGGGAAGTTCCCACCGGGGGAGATCGACTTCAGCTGGGCCCGCACCCACCAGATCGCCCACGACCCGCTGCCGCTTCTGCTCGGCGCCTACGAACGCCACGGGCCGATCTTCAGCCTGCGGCTCTTGCACTCGCGGGTCGTCTTCATGCTGGGGCCGGAGGCGAACCACTTCGTCACCGTCGGCCACCCCGAGAACTTCCACTGGCGCGAGTCGAGCTTCGGCGACCTGATTCCCCTGCTGGGCGACGGCCTGCTGACGGTCGACGAGGACTACCACGACCGCGCGCGGGCGATCATGATGCCCGCCTTCCACCGCGAGCAGGTCGCCGCCGCGACCGAGGCGATGACGATCGAGGCCGACCGGGCGATCGACGCGCTTCCGGTCGGCGAGGTGGTCGACGTCTACGAGTGGATGCGCAATCTGGCGATGCGGATCGCGATGCGGGCGCTGCTCGGCCTCGATCCCGACGAGGCCGGCAAGGGCGCCGCCGCGGCGCACCACTTCGAGCGCGCCCTCGGCTACTACGGGATCGACTTCGGCCTGCGGCTGCTGCGCGGCCCCGGCTCCCACTGGAGCAAGCTGGTCTCTTCGCGGCAGGTCCTCGATGAGATCGTCCTCGGGGAGATCGCCCGCCGTCGCGCCCATCCCGACCCCGGCCGCCACGACATCCTCAGCCTCCTCACCGGCGCCCGCGGCGCCGGCGGCGAGGAATTCAGCGACCGGGAGATCCGCGACCAGGTCATGACCCTGATGTTCGCCGGCCACGACACCTCGACCTCGACCCTGACCTTCATGCTGCACGAGCTCGCGCGCCACCCCGAGGTGACGCGGCGCCTGCATGACGAGCAGGACCAGGTCTTGAAGGGAGCGAGCCCGACCGCGACACAGCTGGAAAAGGAGATGCCCTATCTGGAGATGGTGCTCGACGAGGTCCTGCGCCTCTACCCACCGGCCTGGATCGGACCGCGCCGGGCCGTCCGCGAGTACGAGTTCGGCGGCTACACCGTGCCGAAGGGCGCCTACGTCAACTACTGCTCCTGGGCCAGCCACCGCCTGCCCGAGGTCTTTCCCCAGCCCGAGGCCTTCATCCCCGAGCGCTTCGTCCGCGAGCGCAAGGCGGCGCTGCCGCGCGGGGCCTACGTCCCCTTCGGCGGCGGCTCCCGCATCTGCATCGGCAAGCGCTTCGGTCAGACGGAGGTGAAGCTGGTGGCGACGAAGCTCCTGCAGCGCCTCCGCCTCGAGTCGCTCCCCGGCCGCACGATGACGATCCGCCAGATGCCAACCCTCTCCCCGAAGGAAGGCCTCCGAATGCGAGTCCTCCCCCTCTAGCCAGCGAAACAAGTAGGGCTACCAGGCGGGAGGGGTGACCCCCTCCAGACACTCAACATCGAGCCATAGCGAGATGTGTCTGGAGGGGGTCACCCCTCCCGCCCCCAACCCCCTACTTGATGAACAACATCTCCTCGTACTTCGGCAACGGCCAGAGATCGTCGGCGACGACGCGCTCGAGCTTGTCGGCGGCCTCGCGGACGTTGGCCATCGCGCCGAGCTGCTTGTCGCGCGCGTGGACCGCCATCTCCAGCCCCTCCAGGCCGGGGTCGGCGTTGGCCGCTTCCAGTTCTCCCAGCCCGGCGACCAGCTCGTCGACAAGACCGCGGACCTCGCCCTCGATCGCCGAGACGCCGGACTCGCCGATCAGCGCCAGGTAGCGCAGGGCCGCCGGCAGGATCATCGTCTTGGCGATCGAGAAGGCCGTCTCCGCCTCGATGTTGGCCCGCAGCCAGTACTGCTCGACCCAGACCTCGTAGCGGGACTCGAGCTCCTGCTTGGAGAGGACGTGGTAGTTCTCGAACGCCGCGACGGTGCTGTCCGCCAGCACCTCCGGCAGTGCGTCCGGGGTCGTCTTCAGGTTCTTCAGCCCGCGCCGCTCGGCCTCCTGGTGCCACTCCTCGGAGTAGTTGTCGCCGCCGAAGCAGACCTGCTTGTTGGCCAGGTAGCTCTCTTTGACGATCTCGATCACGGCCTGCGGCATCTCCACGCCGCTGTCCAGCCTCGCCTCCAGCTTGCCGGCGAGCTCGTCGATCGCCTCGGCGGCGATCGTGTTCAGGACCGTGTTCGGGAAGCCGAGCGACATGCTCGACCCCAGTGCCCGGAACTCGAATTTGTTGCCGGTGAAGGCGAACGGCGAGGTGCGGTTGCGGTCGCCGCCGTGCAGCGGTAGCGGCGGCAGCACCTGCGCCCCGAGGTCGAGGAAGGAGGCCGGCGTGTTGGGGTCGCCTTCGCCGGTCGCGATCGCCTCGAACACTTTTTCCAGCTCGCCGCCGAGGAAGATCGAGATGATCGCCGGGGGCGCCTCGTTGGCGCCGAGGCGGTGATCCTGGCCGATGTTGGCGACCGAGGCGCGCAGCAGGCCCTGGTGCTTGTTGACCGCCTGGATCACCGCGGTGCAGAAGAACAGGAAGTGGATGTTCTCCGAGGGCGTCTCGCCCGGGTTGAGCAGGTTGTCGCCGGTGTCGGTCCCCATCGACCAGTTGTTGTGCTTGCCGGACCCGTTGACCCCCGCGAAGGGCTTCTCGTGCAGGAGGCAGACGAGGCCATAGCGGCGGGCGACGTTCTCCAGCGTCTGCATCAGCAGCTGCTGGTGGTCGGAGCCGACGTTGGAGTTCTCGAAGATCGGCGCGATCTCGTACTGGGCCGGCGCCACCTCGTTGTGGCG